>Ga0190270_10000922_pt1 | contig 13281 bp, 9 predicted proteins | sample Popmic320T_FD_133748 | JGI IMG/M metagenome (GOLD analysis project Ga0190270, IMG submission 133748) | Populus adjacent soil microbial communities from riparian zone of Weber River, Utah, USA - 320 T | ecosystem: Environmental > Terrestrial > Soil > Riparian zone | place: USA: Utah | collected... | reverse complement strand
GCCTCGAGTGCGTTAGAGAATTGCACCATGTAGTTGTCGGGTGAAATCAATTTTACACTGAAGCTGATGCTCTTCCCTTTTTGATCCTCCTTATCATTGATCATGCCTTCCTTGGTACTGATGTTCACTTCTCGTTTTTCAGATGCAGAAATGAATTTATATAATTTAATGTAAGTAGTGAGATCAATTACATCACCACTGGTTTTGATGATAAAGGTGATAGAGTCCCTTGCTGTAAAACGAACCTTGGATGAAGGATAAGTCATCATCAGCGATTGCTTACTGCCTTGTAATCCCAGTGTTTTCTTTTTTGTTATGAGTTGAGCGCTTGTGCTTTCGAGTTTAATGAGTTTATTGTCACCTGCATCATAATAGTAGGGCTGGTTGATGAATTCAGGAGTGGGAATAATGATGGGCTTGGGTGGCTCAGGTTTCTGAGGCTTCTCAGGTGCTTTTGCAGTTTTGCTTTTTGAAGGTGGCGGTTGGGGCGTCTCCTTAGCCCGAATGATTTGAGCGCTTACGCTCATTTGGAAGCAGACCACTACGGCAATAAGAAATATCTTTTTCATCGATCTATTTATTTAGAGGTTGCAATTGCTTTTTCCCCGACGAGGAAAGGATGGTTTTTCAAATCTGCTTAGCTGAATTTATCAATGCCTCGAAAGAAGTAATTCCTGATGGATTTAGATAAAGAAGCGGAGTACAAGGCTTAGATATCCAAACCAAATTACCATGAAAGGTATGACATAATAATAATGGTTAGATAAGATATCACCCGAAGTGGGGATAAGGGATGCCAGATAGATCGGACACACCCCGACAGCGGTCATTGAGTTAATCCACGGGACCCTGTCGGCGGTCGCGGGCACGCGAGGCTTCACGCGGCGCGACCGCGGCCGGGGTTTTCAACCGCCGACCGGGTTCGACCGGGTTCGCCTCAATCTACACCAAACACAAAAAGTATCGCTTCCATGCTTCCCATTGCGGAATTGACGAAACCGTATTCTCCCCTAGGTAAGGTTTTGTCTACTACAATCTCATAGTATCCGTCTTTTACTTTCCGGAAGCTAAGGGTGTATTTATTGTTCGATTTTTTGTTTCTCGAAAAAGTTCCGCCTGAGGATTGCAGGATGAGTGTTCTGCTGCCTTTTTTAGGATCCAGGGAATAGAGAGAGATCATTTTTGAAGGGTCAAGTATATCATCCATCATACTATTCATTGATCCCATGCCGGCCATCATTTTGTTTAGGCTATCATCTCCCATCATCATGCTTAAACTGTCATTGCCCATGCCACCATCCACTGATGATTGAAGCTCTCTTGACCGGAAGACAAACGTTGGAAGGCGAGATGAGGAAAAACGAATCTTCGATCTTTCGCCTTCGATAGTATATCCTTGTTGAGCGCCCCCGAATCCACCCATCTTGGTTTTTGTTTCCATTTGCGAAGCTTCTTTCTGCAGCCTCACCAGGGAATTGTTCTCTTTATTCAATGCATAAATTTCCTTCATAAATTCAGGCTCAGGATAAACCTGCTTACTATTTTGCGCGAAGGAAATGCTGCAGATAGGCATGATCAAGAATGCGCACGCAAGAATTTTTTTCATAAACTGGTAGATTTGATTATTGAGAAATTCCTCTATCGCACGCAGAGACCCGCCCGTACCGAACGGTACGTTCGGGCGGGCGCAAAGATTAACAAGACGCCAAGGATATTTTTTCATTGACTTGGAAATGTTTGCATCTCTCACCAATAGAGTGTTGTGAATTAGAATGTCCAGCCAGCAAATACCTGCAGCACGTTATTCTTCACATCAACTTTCGGGATCATACTTGCCGGCGATCCAGTGGCAAAGGAGGATGGATCCTTGTAGAGATCACCCATGCTAATATTCAGCCGTGCACCAAGAAGTAATCCTGACACAGGATGTATTTCAATTCCACCCGCAAAGCCATAGTCGAATCTGTTGTACAAATCCATCATTCCGGAATAGGGATTTGTAGTATTTCCTTTAGCGGTATCGGCTTTAGCATTCAGCAGAAATGCCATCTGGCCGCCGACTTGAATCTGCACGAACTTGGTAATATTGAATGCCATGAGATTAGGCATGATTATGTAATCGAGATCTACCTGGCCGGTATTGGTTTGGGTGGCAAAGTTGTAGCCCTGTTTTGAGTAAATGATTTCTGAGCGGAATGCCATTATGCCCTTGGATGGTGGAGCCAAGAATAATCCACCCATAAATCCACTCTGGTTGCTGGTGGTGATGGAAGAGGTGCCGCGCACATTGGCGAAATTCATTCCAGCCTTGATCCCAAAGCCCATGGAAGTTTTTTTCTTCTTGTCTTTTTTTTGATCCTGATCGTCTTGAGCTAAGCATAGTAATGGAAGGAAGCATGAGAGCATGATAATTTTTTTCATTGTAATTTTTTTTTGTTGGTTACTTGATGCTGGTTGCTGGATACTGGATACTGGATGCTAGCCCAGGGCTTCGGCGGACACGTGTGCCTTGTACTCTAATCATTCAACTTTTTAATAGAAAATCTTACATACAATTCATCACCTGGATTTCCTATTTTTTGAAAAACCTGCTCCTCATCATTGGCGAAAAACTTAATAAAGACCGGCATACACGGTATCTTATCCATTGTGGGAAAAGGAACCATGATACCTGCAGAATTTCCTATTGTGCCTGGAGGAGGCGGGCAATTGAACTTGAACGTTGTAAACTCAGCCTTTTTTGGCATAAATCTGATCTCAATTAAGGGGTAAGGTTTTGCTGGCGGATCAGCAGGAGTGATTCTTGTACTTTTAATACTAGTGACGTGAATCATACCTGTGCAGGAGTTAGGATTTAAGACCGTAGTCCTGCAGTTGTCGTAATGCAATTTTTCTGTTCTATTATCTATGTCCAATAATTTCGGTTCCCTTTCATCCAATGAGATCAGGAAACGACCTTCGTCGCGATAAGTCATGTTGCCTCCCCACACTTCTCGTCCGCCTCCTTTCATGGTAGTAACCATCTTCACCTCATAGTGTTTATCGTAGACATTTATATTGCACGTTTTTGTCATGGTTACATGCTGATTAAAAATTTCCACCCCTTCTATCTGGAGTTTTATTTCGACGGGATTTGTATTTGGCACAAGCGCCGGAGCATTATAATAAGCGCCATTCTCCATCATGATCAGTGACTCATCAACGCTTCCATTTACGGCATCACCTCCAGTGACTCCATTAACAGACCAGGTTCGGGGATTATCGAGATTCTCTCCGAAAATTCCCAGCACTGCCTCGCTTCTCTCTGCCGGGTCAGCCCAGGCGCAGGGCATGGGGTAGGTACGGATGAAAACCCTTTTGGATACTTTCACTCTCGTCTTTTCTGGACGTAGGTGAAAGGACCAACTAGCTGCCCACAAACTGAAATGAGTGATATTTCCTGATATGGTGTTCGCAAGTGTATCAATCTTAAATTTTCCTATGCTGAACCAGAAACCCTTTTCGTCCTGAAAAACGATGGCCAGCAAATGAGGGGAATTACCGCTCAATTTTTTCGGATCATAATGCATGACCAACTTCGCGGGCACTCTAAACTGGATTCCTGAAGGCTCTAAATGAAATGCATTTCCTACTCCATCCAATGAGTAATTCTTAGCCGCTTGAATGCTGATGGTGGTGTTTTTGGAAAGCGCGCCGGGAGGAATGATCAATTCAATTCCATCTCCGGGTGAAACCAGCTCTCCCCCCTCGGCACCAATATTTTTACTGTACTTTTCTCCTATTGGCTCTCCCTTGGGCGTTGGCGCAAATAATTCCAGGCTGTCTTTAATCCGTTCAAGTCTACTTTGCTCACCCTGACCAATTGAGTGGAGAGGCATTAGGAGCACTATTATGAGAAGGCGGGTCATTGTTGAGTAGTTGAGTAGTTGAATAGTTGAATCGTTGAATCGTTGAATCGTTGAATAGTTGAGTTGTTGAATGGCGGAGTCGTTGAATTGTTGAATTATATGATTGCTTGCCTGTTAGTTCGAAGGACTGGAGCAGGCAGATTGAATTGTCTGATTCCTGATTTTTTTTGAAAATTTGAAGAACAGGGTCCCACTATTCAACCACTCAACCTCGACCTCAGTCGCTGTTCTTCCAGTCGATACCGAAGGCAAACACATTACATTCCTTCAACTCCATATTCTTTAGCCATACAAAGCCATATTCGCCTGCCTCGAGTGCGTCAGAAAATTGCACCATGTAGTTGTCAGGTGAGATCATTTTCACACTGAAACTGATGCTCTTCCCTTTTTGATCTTCCTTATTATTGATCATGCCTTCCTTGGCACTGATGTTCACTTCTCGTTTTTCATCAGCAGAAATGAATTTGTATAATTTGATGTAAGTAGTGAGATCAATTACATCACCGCTGGTTTTGATGATGAAGATGATGGAATTCCTTGCTGTAAAGCGAACCTTGGATGAAGGATCGGCCATCATCAGCGATTGCTTACTGCCTTTTAATCCCAATGTTTTCTTTTTGGTTACGAGTTGAGCGCTTGTACTTTCCAGCTTAATGATTTTATTGTCGCTTACATCATAGTAATAAGGTTGATTAATGAATTCGGGAGTAGGAATGATGATGGGCTTGGGCTTCTCTGGTTTCTCTGGTGCTTTAGCCGTTTTGCTTTTGGCTGGTGCTGGCTGACTAGTGCCTGTACCTCTAATAATCTGGGCACTGGCTATCATTTGCAGGCAAACTAATACGGCAATAAAAAATACCTTTTTCATCGGTTTATGTGTTTAGAAGTTGCATGAGCGAATTGGAAAAGGGTAAGGTTATTTTCCAAGATTCAATTGTCAATCCCTGAACTGAAGTATTCCTGATGGATTTGGATATACATGAAGCAGAGTGGGAGTTCATTTGCTTCTTGCTCAAAATTAGATTGTGGAAGGGCTGCAAACAATATAACGATCGTTAGATGCAAGAGATGCGTAAATACCATGAAGAGGGTATTCTCGTTTGAAGTTTAAGGTTTAAAGTTTCGGGGTATGCGTTTACTGGTTACACTTTGCACGTTATTTGTAGAAAGGTCATTGCTTAGGTCCAACCGGGGGACTTGGTTTTACGGACTTGTCGCTTGCAGCTTGCAGCTTGAGGCTTTCTTTTAATTCCTCCCATTCAGCTTTCATTTTTTTCAATTCTTCATTTTCATTTTTCAAGTTATTGATCTGAAGCTGTTGTTCTCGGATGGATTGGATAAGGTATGGGATCAATCCAACATAATTGACGGTGAGATATCCTTTGCTGTTGGCTTTAACCAATTCCGGAAAAATTTTCTCTATCTCTTGCGCAATTATACCTGTTTGAAGAGTGGTGTCTTGTTGTTCATCTTTCCAGTAATAATGATAGGCGTTCAGCAAAAGGATTTTATCGAGGCTGCTTTTAATGATTGAAATATCTTTTTTATATCGGATATCAGAAGTATAAAAAGCAGAGTTGGCGGTTACTGTGCCGCGTACCTGCAAATTTCCATTTCCCTCAATGCGCATGTTTTCTGTAAAACCAGAGGTTGCATCATAACCAAAGGTCACCGCAGCACCGGAATAATCTGAATGAATGCGGAGCTCATTAGGGAATACGCCAAAGCCGGCATCGCCGCCACTTCCTCCATGGAATAAGGAAATTTTATCGCCCAAGGCATTTGCAAAACTCAAAGGAAACCCGGGATTGGTTGTTCCTATTCCTACATTAACATTGCTCGTGCCACCATTAATTCCACTCACTGAGCCAAGAACCATGCAATTGCTGCAGTCTACCCTTGCATTCGCTCCTATCACCGTTGCATTGGATAGATTCCCAGTAAAAACATCTGCTAATCGACCCAATGCAGAATTAGAATTTCCTGCAGTATTTGATTGTAACGCATTATGACCTGAGGCCGTATTTGCATCACCAGTGGTGTTTTGTGAAAGTGACCAGTCGCCTGTTGCGGTATTCATTAATCCGAGAGTATTACTAAACAGGGATCTGGTCCCAAGTGCGGCATTTTCATGCCCTTCAGTATTATTGGATAGACTTTGAAACCCAATTGCAGTGTTTTCTGTTCCAATAGTATTGTCCTCCATTGCCTGAACCCCTATCGCCGTATTCCTGCCTCCAGATGTGCTGGAATATAGCGTTCTATATCCCATTGCCGTATTGGTATTTCCACTAGTATTCGAATACAAGGCAAATGTCCCATGGGCTGAATTCTGAAAACCATTAGTTATAGAATGAAGTGAATTGGCTCCGATTGCGGTATTCCAGAATCCATTGCCGGAATAAAGTGCTTCGTATCCAACAGCAGTATTGAAGTTTCCAAGAGAATTATTAAATAAAGTTTTTGAACCCACTGCCGTGTTTGCAGAACCAGAAGTATTACTGAATAATGCAGAATCACCAACAGCCAGCAAGTTCGATGAAGTGTTATTGAATAGAGACCTCACACCAATGGCAACATTGGAAGAGCCGATTGAATTTAATAGAAGCGATTCCGATCCATATGCTACATTGCTATTTCCTGTTGTATTGTTTTGGAGCGCGCCAAGGCCACCTGCGGTATTTCTTTGACCGGTGGTATTACTGTTCATACTGTTATAACCAATTGTGGTATTATCAAGACCTGATATATTCTGGAGCAGACTATTGGTTCCCATAGCTGTATTGCGATTACCTACCGTGTTGGACTGAAGTGCCCCGCTGCCATATGCAGCATTCCAGCTTCCTACTGAATTTGCCAGAAGTGAGTTTATACCTGTGGCTGTATTGGAACTGCCGATTGAATTTGAAAGTAGAGCGGATTCGCCAATGGCAGTATTCAAACTTCCGGTAGTATTTGACTCCAGGGAACGATAACCAATTGCCGTGTTCCTGCTTCCAGCATTATTCCACAAGAGTGAATTGGCTCCGATACCAGTATTTGAGAAACCGGTGGTATTTGCAGAAAGCGCCAGATACCCGAGGGCAGCATTTGTCTCCCCTGTTAAGTTGTTCAAAAGTGCCCCATGCCCTAGAGCGGTGTTATAGTTTCCCGTTGTGTTATTGAAAAGTGCATTGGCACCATTAGCTGTGTTATAACCTCCGGTACTATTATTAAAAAGTGCGTTGAATCCCGTTGCCGTATTATAGTTGCCGCTTGTGTTACCCCGTAAGGTATACGCGCCAATGGCCGTGTTGAAGTTTCCTTCGTTATTTTGATATAGTGCCATACTACCGTTAGCAGTATTGGTGGTACCCGTTGTATTTGCACTGAGTGAAAAATTTCCGGTTGCAGTATTGCCGGAACCAGTTGTAGTTTGGTGTAGGCTATATTGCCCAATTCCCGTATTACTATTGCCTGTAGTATTCAATTCAAGCACATTAGATCCGATTGCTGTGTTGTAGAACCCTGTTGTGTTTGCATTAAGTGTTCTTGATCCAATCGCCACGTTAGCGAATCCATCAGTATTATTTTCCAACGCGAAATCACCAATGGCAACCAGGCTATGCCTATACGTAAGTGCCTTTAATGTTTTTATTCCAATACCAACATTATTTAGCCCTGTGGTGATGCCATTACCACTTTGATATCCCCAGAAAACATTGCCATCACCTGCTTCAACGCCGATGTATCCCGCTTTTTGATTGTTTACTTTGAAAAGAAGTGAGGTATGATCAGACGTTCCAATGAAATGCGTGTTGGGGGAAGTTCCAGGATTACCACCTAATAACCATCCACTCAAAAGAGAAGTAGTATTAGTGGTGAAGCGGGACCAGGATGTTCCATTCCAATAATAATAGCCTGGTTCAACTGCGTTTAGTCCGGCCGTTGTTGCAGTGTTATAAATCAGAAGAGACACAGGTTTATCTGGAACAGTGGTTAGGTCATCAGTTCCTGTTAACGCGATACGAGGAATCAAAATTCCTTTGTTGTTGCTTTTTACGTCCAACATAGCACCGATAGTTGGAAGCGAGCCATCATTATTGATACCCAAATTTTGGGCGTTGATCGATAAACTATATGTCAAACAAAAGAGGAGTGCATGGAAAGCATACTTTCTCATAACAGGTATTTAGGGGAGGTGTATAAAACTATTGCAGGAAACTCAGGGGACAATATAACGACTGGTAGATGCAGTCTTATCCTGTAAAAAGGGGAATTCTTGAAGACCCCAACCCCCCAATTGCTAAAATTCGAAAGCTGTTGAAGTTCGCCCCCTAAAGGGGGAGTAATGTTGTTGAACGTTGGAGGTGGAAATCGGGGCCGGTTTATCAGGAATTTCATCATCAATTTCTGTTGTTTTCAACATTGATTATTTGAAGCATCTTTCTTACTTCGAAAGTTGAAGAAGGAAAGTATGAGGAAGAAAATGTTCTATGGGGCGAGTGATCTCATATTCGAGAAAGCAAAATACTTACGTAATCGTGTTACTCCAACCGAAATGATTCTTTGGGGAATGTTGAAAGAATGTTTTCCTGACTGCCATTTTCGAAGGCAACATCCTCTTTCGAATTACATTGCAGATTTCTACTCCCATAAATTGAAACTCGTTATTGAAGTAGATGGAAGTATACACGAGTTGGAAGAGGTCAAGAAAAATGATATGGAAAAAGAAGCTGCTATGAAATCGATGGGGCTAAAAGTTATACGATTTACAAATGAGGATATCAAGTTTCGAATTGAGGCCTGCATCGAAAAAATAAGAAACTCCCAAATGACCTAAATTCGAAAGCATATTCTCCGGCCCCGTAAAGGAGGAGTGAACCTTTTTCGTTTTAAGAGAAGTATCGAAAACCAAAATAATATTCAAGCCTTTCCAAATAATAGGGTTATTTCTTCTTTCGTTCTTCGAGGTTAGGGTTCCTTCCTCCCCCTTTAGGGGGCGAATCAATCAAACTTCGATATTAAAGCCTTGGGGGGTTTCTAACTTTATTAATCGCTTCCGTGCGATTCTGCACATGAAGCTTCTCGTAGATCTTATGAATATGCTGGCGCACGGTTCCTGTTGCGATGGTGAGTTTATCAGCTATTTCTTTATAGAGAAGACCCTTTGCCAGTAATTCAAGAATTTCATTTTCTCTTGGTGATAACAGCAATGAGCGCGCGGTTGTTTCCTTGGTATGGTAACTGCTCACCAACTTGCGTGCAATATTGGAACTCATTGGCGAGCCGCCCCGGTATAGATCTTTTAATGATTCAACAATTGAAGCAGGTGGTGTCTTTTTCAATAGATAGCTTGAAGCTCCTGCTTTTAATGCTTCAAAAACTTTGTCGTCGTTTTCATATACCGTGAACATCATGAACTGTGTTCCAGGACAGCTGTCTTTAATTTCCAGGATGCAATTGATGCCACTCATTCCGGGAAGATTAATGTCCATGATCACGATGTCTGGTGGATTCACTGGAATAGAAGCAATCGCCTCCTCTGCTGTACCGAAAGCTTCAATCACGTCCAGCTCTGGATCAAGATTGATGAAGTACACAAGGCCATCTCTTACCTCGTCCAGGTCTTCTACTATCGCAATCGTGATTGGTGGCATAAGCTAAAAGTAAATTACTATTCAAGGTGAAACAATATGACAAAAGTTATCCTTTCAGGGGAACATCAAGTATTACTTCAGTTCCGGCTGTATTTTGAATTTCTGCCTTACCTCCAATTTCTTCCATCCTTTTCCTGATGTTAGACAACCCATTGCTAAAGGGCCTGATGTGATTCCAGTCAATACCTTTACCATCATCCTGAATGCTGAATTTCAGATTTGGATCCAGCGATACTTTGATGGTCACGGTGCGGGCGCCTGCATGCTTCACTACATTGTGAAGACTTTCCTTTACAGAAAGAAAGACATTTCTCCTCACTTCGCCCGTCACAAACGAAGTAGGTATTTCATCGGACGAGCTGAAGATACATTCGATATTATTAGTGGCAAGATAATCGGCTGCATAAGAGCGGGTGAAAGCAACGAGATGTTGAAGAGAATCATTTTTTTCACTCAAGGCCCAAACAATCTCGCCCATTTTCTCTACCATTTCATCGGAATAGGCTGCAATTTTTTGTACCTCACCCATAACCGATTCATCACCAGATTTTTTGATTTGAATTGATTCGCTCAGGAATTTGATCCTGGATAATCCTGCTCCCAGATCATCGTGCATGTCCGTAGCGATGCGGGTACGTTCCTTATCAACTGCCTGTTGTTTTTCTAGCAGGATCTTTTGCTTTAAATATTTGGATCGATAATATCTTCTAACAATTGCAATAAAAAATCCAATCGCAGCCATAACCATCAATCCCCTGAACCACCAGGTTTGCCACCACGGAGGATTTACAACGAATGCATAGTTCAAGAGTTGAGGTGGGTATTTTCCTGCAGGAAACTCAGCTTTCAGCTTTAGCGAATAATTGCCTGGGGCAAGATTCACAAGATGTAGGGCTGCATCTGATGAAGGTTCACTCCATTGGTGGTTTCCTGTTCCCTCAAGTATATAGCTGTACTTAATTTCTTTTTCATTATAAAAAGACGGAGCGGCTACAAAGAAGCTAATATTATTGTCCGTGTGTTTAAATTGATGAACAGAATCTGAGGTTACAAATATTTTTTTGCCTGCATGAATTTGTGAGATAAAGAATTTGGGTTCGGGGGCCTCTTCCTTCTGCTCCGGTCTATTAACCCTAATCATGTTGCCCGATTGTCCTACGGCCCAGACAGTACCGCTTTGATCCAATACGATTTTCCTTAGAGAAACATAAATCTTATTGCTTTCTGTGATGTTTTCGATCACAGCTTGCTTGTTGACGATATTTATCCTATCCAGTCCTGCCGGCGAACTTGCCCAAATGGTCTGGTCATGATAAGCGAGGAAATTGATAAAATCTTCTGTGAGTCCATTTTTTTTGGTTAGGTGGTGCAGTAGTTGCAAGCGGTTGCTGTCAAGCGCATAACAATACAATCCTTCAAACCTCGTCCCGATCCAGATCCGGTTACTATCATCCACTGCAATACTGCGAGGGTTAATCACCTTCATCTGATCAGAAAAATCATGCTTCAATTGTAGATATCGGTCAGGATTGTCCGGGTGAAGGGATAGGCTGAGGAGTTTATTGGACCGGGTGGCTACCCATAAATTTCCATTCTTATCAAAACATAACTGGTCTGCGTAATAATGCAGTGGATAGAAGAAATTTGAACAATCTTTTAATATGACGCGTAGAGTATAATTTGTACAAAAAACTGCATTTCTATTTGGATCAAGGATCCCATAACTTATTTGGTTATTCGAATGAGAATAATGGCAAATCACCTTAAGTTTTGTCCCAGTCTTAGGGACCTCGTACTTAGTAATATTTTTGCCATCTATTGTGAAGAGATAGTTACCATCCTGAACAACAAATCTTCTACCGGCGTCACTAAGGTTAGAGGAGAAACGCTTTACAGTGCCGGCGGAAACAAGGGTCAGATCCGCTCCGTAGTCAGAGGACAACCACACGCTATCCGAAGCAGGTGAACCTGAAAGATCGCCGATTGACTTACTCCCAAATGCACGATCAAGGAGAGCAATGTTTGAGCCTACCAATTTTTGCGCTCCCCCTCCGTCTGGAAGAAACCAATTATTTCCTTCCTTATCATGGAAGATAAAAACAATGTTACTTGATCCCAGTCCACTGGCTTCATTATAAATAACCGGTGACCTTCCTGGTTTAAAAAGAAGTATACCTTCCCCTACGCTTAACCATAGTTGACCAAGCTTATCGAATTTAACGAGTGCAGCCATTTTCTTTTGCAAGGAAGAGTATTCCACCGGTAGAGGATGCTCCTTGAATATTCCTTGTTCCAATTCGTTTTTTTTGAGAACACTAAGTCCGCCGCTTCCCGTTAACCATACATCGCCTTGTGGAGATGTGGCCCAATGAAAAGTTTTTCTCACAGTATGCCGATGGAGCACTGGTTGGTTAGTAGGATCATACAAAAAAACTGTTCCCGACTCGCGGCTCAGGCCGGGATTAACCAGTAACAAAAGATATTTTCCTACTTCCTTAATCGCTGTAAAATATTTTCCTTCGGGTGCGTCCTGGAAATGCACAGGCAGTTGAACAAAGCGATTGCTTTGCCATTTAAATAAACCATCATCGGCAGCAACAAAGATGGTTCCGTTCTTTGTCCTGTAAAAGCTGTTGATGACCGGATAAAATCCATCTGATGTCTTAACTTGAAAGATTTTTCCACGAACAAGACAATTCAATCGATTGATATTAGTAGCAACCAGGAATGAATCGGGAGTTATTTCTAAAATGTCATTTATAACATTATGGGCCAGGCCTTCATTCATTGTGTAATTTGTAAATCTTGCGCCATCGTAAATACTTAAACCGTTACTAGTCAGGAAGAAAATGCGACCCCTTGAATCCTGAAACATAGTCCTTACCTGGTTGTTGACTAGTCCATCGATGGGTGTGTAGTTGATAAAGGGGTAGCGTTGCGATAAGAGATCACTTCCGCATAACATACAGCACGCGATGAGAACAAGCCTCGGGAGCATAAATAAATTTACAGAATTAGTAGATAGTTACTCCGAAAGGACCGTTCAGACAGGGCCGGCGCAGGAAGAAGACAGCAGTCTGTAAACCGCTATTGTAAATTATAACTGATCGTTTGCGTATTTAGCCTTATCTTACGACCAGCCTACGTTTGATCGAAAACAAATCGCCTTTTCTGCATCCCTCAATACACTGCTTCAAATCAACTAACTGCATTAATTTTGAAGGTTACCAGGCCTTGGATTGAATTTTCGTCCATCGTCATTTGATAGGGATATCAGAACAGCGCTTAAACCTAAAGTAGATATTTTATGTCGTTTTTAAGGGAGCATATGATTCTTAACCATTATGATTGGAATAATCCATCAGCGCTATATGAGGGTACTCCAACACGGAGATCTTTTAACAGGGGCAACGGATTCCAGGTTCTATTCCTGATCAATTGCTGTAGTGCGTTCCTGGAAACCTTTTCGGTGAAAGAAGGACAAAACATTGAAACACTCATAGGTGGGCGATTACCCGAAGAATTGAAGAGCGAGGTATCTGCTTTTCACTGGCTGAGGTCAACCTTTAGTAATGAGTGGACGTCGAAGGTATGATGATGAAAAATCAGAGAGCCTGAGACTTCATCCTGAATTCCTGCACGTATTCATTAATCCTGTTAGTTAGATTTCTCTTGAGATGATTGATTTCGTCCATCCCCCGGTATTTTTCGAGTATGGTTATAGCGAGCGATTC
>Ga0190270_10000921_pt1 | contig 13288 bp, 6 predicted proteins | sample Popmic320T_FD_133748 | JGI IMG/M metagenome (GOLD analysis project Ga0190270, IMG submission 133748) | Populus adjacent soil microbial communities from riparian zone of Weber River, Utah, USA - 320 T | ecosystem: Environmental > Terrestrial > Soil > Riparian zone | place: USA: Utah | collected... | reverse complement strand
TTTACGGCGCGTTCCAATAAATTGCCCATGGATTTCCTCCTGTTCATATGCCTCAGCGCGTCTGTTTGTAATGAACCTCCGGTTGCGCGCGCAGTTCGGCGGCTTTCTCTTCAGGCGATGTGTCGCTCAGAAAATTGCCGCCGCCGATCTCCGGCCCCGCCAGGTACTTCAACAGGTTCGGACGGCGCAGCGGCGGATGAAACTCGATGTGGAAATGGAATCCGCGATGGTCGCCCCCGTCGGTCGGCGCCTGGTGCAGCGGCATCACGTAAGGGAACGGCGCGCGCCACAGGTTGTCGAATTTCACCAGAAGACGGTTGAGCGCCTCGGCGAAGTCGCGCAATTCGGCCTCGCCGAGCGCCGCGATGCTCGGGCGCCAGGCTTTCGGCGCGACGAACGCCTCGTAAGCATAGCGCGCGAAATACGGCAGGAAAACTATCGCCGATTCATTTTCGAAAATAATCCTCCGCCCGTCTTCGCGCTCGGCCTTGAGGATGTCCTGGAAAAGTACGCGCCCGGTCTCGGCCAGATGCCGCTCGGAGACTCGCGCCTCTGTCTCGATGGTCTTGAAGACGAAGTTGGTGGCGTAGATCTGGCAATGGGGGTGAGGGTTGGAGACGCCGACGACTTCGCCTTTGTTCTCGAAGATCAGGACGTGATTGATCTCTTCGCGGGACCCTAGTTCGACGTATTGCTCCTGCCAGACGCGCATCAGGTTGACTATCTCTGCGGTTTCGAGTTCCGCGAGTGTCAGGTTGTGGCGCGGGCTGTAGCAAACGACGCGGGCGACGCCCGTGGCGGGCCGGTTGCGGTAAATGCCCGCCGGAGCGTCGAGATGGCGCGGGGCGTCGAGGCCGACGCAAGGGTGATCGTTGTCGAAGACGAACGTGCTCTTGTAATCGTCGTTGCGCTTGCCGCTGACGCGCGTGACGCCGGGGCATAGGTAGCAGTCGTTCAGATGACCGGGCAAGACGGGCTCCTCTCGCTCGACCGTCTCACCGTTCCACGGACGATTCTGCCTGTGCGCCGCCACGATCACCCATTCTTCGCGCAAGGGATGCCATCGCTCTTCCCAAGTCATACGCTAGAACTCGATTCGCGCGCCGAGTTGGACCGTGCGCGGATAGAACACGGCGGTCGCCCGGCCAAAGTTCCCGGCTGTTAAGCTCGTGACGACACTGCGCGGGTCCAGATTGACGCGATTGAACAGGTTGTAGAACTCGGCGCGGAATTGGAAGCGCGCGCCTTCCTTGCCATAAAACCAGGGAATGCCGAAACTTCTTCCGAGACTGAGGTCCACAAGCTTCAATCCGGGGCCTCTGAATGTGTTGCGCCCAAGAGAGCCTCCTCTGGCCCAACCCAGGCAAACGGGTGGCTGGGTTGGCTGGCCGGGCGGCGGTGGCGGTGGTGTCGAGAACCGCGTGCATGGCGGCAGCGGGAAATCCGCCGCCGCCACGAACCCGTTGAGAAAATCAGATCGGTCGGTGTTTCTGGAGTTCCCAAACGCCGGCATGTCAGGCGCATCAGGCCCACCGCCATCCCCGTTAAGGTCCTGGCCGGCGGTTATCCATAACGGATACCCGTCCTGGAAACTGGCGATGACGCCCAATTGCCAGTTTCCGAGCACAGCATTCGCAAATCGGCTTCCGAAGTAATTTTTCGGAACGTCATATACGAGGTTGAATGAAAGCCTCTTGGAGATGTCGAAGGCCGCCAGTCCACGCTGGCCGTTGATGTTGTTCGCATCGATAATCGGAGACTGAAGGCTGTCGCGACCGACGCCGGTCGAGTCCTGGACGCTGAGCGTCTTGCCGAAGGTGAACGAAGTCGTGAAGGTATACCCACGATTGAACCGCTTGTTGAGCGAAACCGTGCCGCCGTTGTAGTGCGACCAACCGCTGTTATCCGTGTAGCTGATGCCGGCAAAGAACGGGTTCAACCGGTCGAGGTTCGCGTCGAAGCTCAGGTCGCCGGCGAACCGGTTTCGATTGGTATTCACGTAAAGGTGGACGGCCTGCGATCCCAGGTAGTCCGCCTCCAGTATCCAGTTCGAAGTGAAAGCGTATTGAATGCCGAAGAAGCGGTTGATCGTATAAGCATACCTGAGATCGGGCGCGGTTCCTCCGATGCCCGCCCTCGCTCCGATGGGGCCGCCGCGCTCATTGACGCCGATACGTAGCCCCGTGGGGAAGAGGCAATTGAAGGGCGCCACGTCGAGCTTGCAAAGCCCGTAGACCGGCTGCGGGCCGGTTGGATTGTCGAGACTGGCGGTGATCGCGGGCTGGAATGGAGGATTTGCACGGATGCGATCGCTCCATGCGATGTTGGGCCAACGTTGCATGAAAACTCCAATGCCGCCCCGGACGCTCATGCGATTTTCAAAGAGAGACGGCGTCCATGCGAAACTGAAGCGCGGCGCGAAATAGCCTTTGCGATGTGTCTCGAACAGTTCCGGGACGATTCTCACCGAAGCGTTGGCAATCTGTTGTTGAAAGGTCGTGCCGGAACCCAGTACGACGTTGCTCATCCGGCCGTTCTTCTCATTGGGATTCGAAGAGAAGTCCCAGCGCAGTCCCAGGTTTAGCGAGAAATTCTTTTTCACCTTCCAATTATCCTGGACGAAGAACCCGAACGTGGTCACCCGGTATTGAACGTCTTGAAACGACGGCGTGCCGTCTCGCAGGTCATAATTGACGTTGTTTTCTACAACCGGCGTATCAGCCGCAAAGTCGAAGAGGTTCCTGAAATCGTAGTTCGGGCGTTGCTGCGGTCCGCTGAACTGGTCGTTCTCCTGATCGCGAAAAATCTCGACGCCTGCCTTCAACGAATGGTTACCACGGTTGACCGAGAGAACGTCGCGCCAGTTCCAATCGTTCTGGATGAATAGCGCGGGCGCGAAGCCGTTGCCGAAGCCTTCCTGCAATCCGCCTCCCGTGCCGATGGTCGGCACCTCGCAATGGGAACATTGCTGGCCGCCCTGGAACCGGGTAAAGCCTACGGCGGCCTCGTTGACGACGGTTGAACTGAATGTATGGGTCCAGTTGACGTTAGCGTAATAGGTAAGTGGTTCTGCCGCGAACGCGTTTCTGAACTCCGTCCGGAATTGCGTGCCTTCGACGTCCGCTGTTCTTCTCTGGTAATTGACGTGTATCCGGTCTTTGGAATCATTCAAGTAACGATCCACGCGCACATTCCATTGCAGCCCGTTGCGCGTCGGCGCGAAAGTCCGAACAGCCGACCCGCGCAGCGGCATATTGCAGGGCATTCCCAAAAGGCCTGTGCCCGAGCAGGCGGGGACAATACCCAATTGACCCATGTATTGCGCGACAGTTTGCGCGCCTGTGATCGGGCCAATATCGCCGACGGGATATTTAGTCAGGAGTAAGGTAGAGATGTTGCTGGGGAATCTCGTCTTCATGAAATTGACGAATTCAGGAGTTTCGACAGTGATTAGATCCGTAACCGCTTCGGACGAGCGGAGCGTGTCGAGGCTGCCGAAAAAGAACATCTTGTCCGTTTGAATTGGGCCGCCCAGCGAGAATCCGAACTCGTTTCGCCGCGAGACCGGAATGATGCGACCGGAGAATTGGTTTGGCGCGTTCTGAAGGACGTTGCGCGCCGTGAGTTTGTTATTCCTGTGGTATTCGAAGAGGGAGCCATGAAACTTGTTCGATCCCGACTTAGAGACCGCATTGACAACGATCGAGCCGCTCCGTCCGTATTCCGCCGAGTAATCGTTCAAGGCCACGCTGAACTCCGCGACCGAATCGGGGTTGAGAGTTACATAAACAGTGCCGGGATCCGGATTGCTGTTGGCCGAGATGCCGTCCACATAGTAACCGTTGCCGTCGCCCCGTTGACCGTTCGCGTTCACTTTCGGCTCGCCGACCAGACTGAAGATGTCGAGACCGCCGGCCCGGCCTGTGAGGTTGCCGACCCCGGTCACGCCGGGCGCCAGCGACACGAGGTCCAGGATGTTCCGCCCGGCCAGCGGAAGGTTACGGATTTGCGCCGTCGAAATATTTGTGGCGACCTTGGCTTCGGAACTTTGCACCGGCGCAGGTTCGGAAGTGACGGTGACCGTCTCGGAGACGTCGCCCACTTTCATCGCGAGCGATATTGTTCGCGTCTCGGCGCCGCCGAGCGTAATGTTCTCCTGCGCCACGGACGAGAAGCCCTTGGCCGAGACGGTGATCTTGTACTTCCCCGGCGGCAGAGCGGGAAAGCTGTAAGAGCCGCTGGCATTGGTCTTCGCCGTCTGGCTGACGCCCGTCTCAACATTGACGAGCGTTACCTGAGCGTCCGAGACTATCCCTCCGCTGGGATCAGTCACTGCGCCTTCAATGGCGCTCCGGAATTGAGCATGGGCCGCGTTGGTAAAAGCCAAAACCAGCAATAAACAAGCGGCGGTCTTCGAGAAACATTTCAATGTCATGGCTGTCCCTCCGTTGGGTTAGGGTTACTTCAAAAATTCGAACAGGTCTTCCAATTCAGTCGGTTTTGCTGTATCCAAGCAAAGATCGTATTCGTTTTTGTGGGAAACGAACATAAAAGGCGCATGAATAGGGCGTCTTGTATGATCTTATGGAGGGTTGAATCTGGTTAGGGAGAGTCTATGTCCTTACGGCTGGGGCGATTTATCGCGGATTTTCAAAATCGATTCCCCCGCCGCGGAGCGGCGATTGGGCCTGGCTTTGTCGTGGATTTTCAAAACCGCTTCCTCTGCCGCGGAGCGGCATTTGATTCTAGCCCGGCGTTTCAACGCCGGGAATGGCCATCTCGATCCGCCAGTCGCGGAGCGACGGTTGAGCGGCCGAGGCTACGAACGGCCTCTACGCATGATATTCCGCATGTTCTCTTTATTCCCGAGAACCTCAACTCAACCGTCGCTACGCGACTATGGCGAATTATCGCTCGCTTCCCGGCGTTCAAACGCCGGGCTAAACTCAAAAGCCGCTCCGCGGCAGCAAGGTCAACTTTCCTATCTGCGATGTGGCTCCTCTGCTTGTTGGCGGCCTGCTCCGGCTCTGTCCGGGCGCAAGACGCGGACTACCAAACCGCCGTCTCCTTGGTGCAGCAGGGGCAGTTTGATCGGGCCTTTCCGGTTTTGCAGCGGATTCTGGATCGATCTCCCAATGACCTCAAGGCTCGCAACCTGATGGGCATCGCTCTATCCGCCGCAGGACGTCGAGAGGAGGCGAATGAGCATTTCAAGAATGTCCTGGCGCTGGAGCCGAAATTTGTTCCGGCGCTGAAGAATCTTGCGCTTAATGAGCTGGCCATCGGCAAGACTCAGGACGCGGGGATTCATTTTGAAGAGGCGTTGAAGTCGGCGCCGCAGGACGCGACTTGCCACTGGGGACTGGCGGAGATCGCGTTCGCTGCCCGCGACTACAAACGCGCGGCCTTGGGCTATGAGCGGAGCGGCGACCTGGCCTGGAAGGATTCCCGAACTGCGATCAAATTCGCAACCAGTTGTTTCGAAGACGGGCAATCCGCCAGGGCTACGACGATATTGGAGAAGATTTCCACAACCTTATCGGGCGCCGACGCAAACATTCAGTTTCAGGCCGGAGTCATGCTCGCCAGACTGGAAAAGTATGAGGCCGCTGCGCGACGCTTTGAGTTGGCCCGACAAGGTTTTCCCGACCCCTATCAGGTGGGATACAACCTGACGCTGGTGTTAATCAGGAACCGGGACTATGCGGCGGCCATCCGCGTCGCAGAAGAGACGCTTGCCGCAGGCCACCGCAAGACGGAAATGTACAACCTGCTGGCGCAGGCTTACGAGCAGAGCGGGCAGACTAAACAGGCTTACGACGCGCTCCGGGCGGCCACCGATATCGATCCGCAAGACGAAACCAATTACCTCGACCTGATCGCGCTCTGCCTGAAACACGAAAATTACGACCTCAGCCTGGAGATCGCCGACATAGGCGCCCGGCGCGTCCCGAGCGGGCGCCGCCTGCGGTTGCACAGGGGGGTGGCCTTAGTCATGAAGAGCCGGCTCGAAGAGGCCGTCAAAGAGTTTCAGACTGCCGCAGAGCTTCTGCCTGAAGACGCGCTGCCTCAGGTGGCTCTGGGACTGGCGCTCATCCAACTGGACAAACATTCCGAAGCGATCGCCTTGTTGCGGCGGCGAATTGAGCTTAACCCGAAAGACCCTCGCGTCTTCTGGCTTCTCGGAGAGTCGCTGAACCGTTCAGGCGTTCAGCCTGGAAGCGAGGATGAGAAGGAAGCTATCAGCGCGTTGGAGAAGTCCATTCAATTGGACCCGCGACTCCCGCAATCGCGCGCCTTGTTGGGGAAGATACTGCTGCGTGGTGGCGAGGTCGCGCGCGCGGCTGAGCATTTGGAGAAGGCTTTCGAACTCGACCCTGAAGATATGACCGCCGCCTATCAACTGGCTCAAGCGCTTCAACGTATGGGCCAGGCCGAACGCGCCAAACAACTCTTCACTAAAGTCAGTCAAGCCAAGAGCGAGAAGTTACAGGACACTCAGCGCAGCCTGTTGCGCATCATCAAGGCAGGGTCGCAATGATGGCTGGTACAGTACCGCGCGCGTAAGCAAGCGGTTGACGACCTACGCGACCGCTTGCTTACGCGCGCGGTACTGTACCATCCTCGCGTATTTTGATTTAGAAAAAAGGTCGCGGCCCGAATAGATCGAGCCGCGACCTTGAAAGGGATTCACTAGAAGCTTAGCGTGGCGCGCAGGTTTATGGAGCGGTTCCTGTCCGGAGCGCCCACAACACCGAAGTTATCGCTGAAGACATTCGTATTTGGGAAACCCCACCTAGGATGATTCAGAACGTTGTTGAAGCCGGCGAAAATCTCAAGGCCGGCCTTCTCCAAGATCTGGAATCTCTTCGTCACCGAGACGTCCCATTGAAACGTATTCTTATCGCGAAGGAACAATGCCTGCCCGAATTCGCCGGGAGTCCTGTTCGGAATCAGGAACGCAGGGTTTGCCCGGCCATCGGGACCGATCAGTTGCGGATCAACGGAGAGCCGCTGCAGATCCGTGGTGTTCGCTCTGTTTAAGCGAGTGCGCTGCGCGTCGAACATTTTCTGAATCTGTTCCAGCGTGACTCCATCAGCGAGCCTGACGCCGTTTGCGGCAGGGTTGTTGGTGTTGCTGACGGTGTTGAACCCGCCGGTCAGTAGAATGGGGGTTCCAGTGTTGAATACGAAGATAGAACCCAGTGTCCAGCCTCCAATCACGCCGTTGAGAAAGCGATTGTTGACTGACAGCCATCGTCCACGTCCGATCGGCAGATCATATGTGCCAAACGACTGAATGACATGGGTTATATCAAACGGAGACAACCGGCGACTCAGACCAGGATCCCCCAACGTCAAATAATCGAGACTCTGATTCTGATTATCCACAGCCAGATTGGTCAGGCTCTTGCTCCAGGTGTAATTGGTCGACCAATTCAGGCTCTGGGAGAAGCGCTGCCGGAACTGAATCTGCAAGCCGTTGTAGCTGCTCCAACCGCCGTTATCCACAAAGTCCAGGCGGCCCGCCGAGAAGGGGTTGAGCAGGAAGAAGTTGATCGGATAAGCCCCCGGCGCGTTGGCAAGCGGTTGAATACCGGGCCGACCGCAGGGGCTGAAATCGCTGCCGAACATGCGGCATACATAGATCTGGTTGGTGGCCAGCGCAGTAGCCACGTTGCCGGCGGCGCCGTTTTGCAGATCAGTGATGAAGTTGGTGTTTTGGAAGCCATCTCCGACTGCGATCGGCCCGAGAGAGCCTCGCCTGCCGAAGGCCGCGTTGAAGATGGGCAATGCGACTTGGCCTTGGAGCCCCCAATTCGCAAAATTATTTTCCGTCCGATCAGCAGCGCTAACCCCCGCCGCCGATTGGGCGGCTCGACACGCCGCCGCGTTTGCTCGGCAAATCGCCAAGTTATTCTGTGCGCTCTTAAATTCGTTCAGGAATCCGTTGTTAGAGATGTTGACCTCGTTCAAATTGCTCGTTCGCCAGGAGAGCTTCGATTGATTGCCCACGTAGCGGATCTCCAACACATTGTTTCGCCACAACTCGCGCTGGATGCCGAAGGTGTAATTGATGGTGTACGGCGCGCGCAAGGTAGGATCGAATCCTCTAAGAGTGCGCGCGAAGGTCTGGTCCGCCTGGTTGATTACCGTCTTATATTCGGTGGCGTTGAACCTGAAGTTTGCTTGGGTCAGCGGATTGGCCACGATGTCCGAGAGCGTGTAAAACGCAGGCAGAGTTGTCACGCCAACAGTCTGGCCGGGGCGGAGCGTGTCCGCATTGATTGTCTTGCCGGCGTTCGGCCCAAGGTTGGCGGCAAAAAATTGCGTGCCCTCGTCATAAACGATGATCGAATATGAGCCGCGAATGACTGTCTTCCCGTCGCCCAGGAGTTTCCCCAGCAGTCCGTCGGTCTTCGAAGGGTTCCAGGCGAAGCCCAGATTGGGCGCGAAGTTCAGCCAATCGGTGTTGTAAGGCACACGTCCGACTTCCACGGTCGGGTTGTTATTCCCGCTCAGTTCGCCCGGAGCGAAGAGTCTCTTCGAAGGCCCGAAGATGCTCGCCAGATCCGGCGCCGCCGTGAGCCCCTTGCCATCCTTCATCGGGCCTTGAACCTCCCAGCGCAACCCGTAGTTCAACGTCAGGCTCTGCCGTATGCGCCAGCGATCCTGCGCGTAAAGGCCGCCCATGAGCGAGTTGGTCCAGGTGAAGTCCTGTTCCTGGATGCCGTCATATTTGAGCGTCTCGGGATTGACGACGCGTTGGAAGCTTGCGGAGGCGACCCTGCCGGTCAGCAGGTTGTAGAGCGCCCGTGGATCGCCCAGGCCGTTGGAATTGATGCCGGGCAACGTAGTGGCGGAGATGGCCTGGTTTAGTCCAAGCGGGTCAGGGTTCGGCGTGCCAGTGGCGTAAGTCGGAACCTGAAAGCGCACTGCGGAGTCGTTCCAGGCGGTTTTGCGGTAACTGCCACCGAGCGTGATGGTATGTTGCCCGCGGTTCATCGTCAACGTGTCATACATTGTGGTAATGAAATGGCGGCCGGTGACATTTCCCTGGTCAATGAACGGAACCAGGGGGCCGAATTGTAAATTGCCGCCGATGCGCAGCGGCGCGCCATTGAACTGATAGAAGCGGCCATATTCCTCGCGCGAGTTGGTGTCGCCGCTGTGCTGTACGCCGTAGCGGAACTCGTTGAAGGTTTGGGGCGTGAACGTAGATTGCAGCGCGCCGGAATAGACGAAGTAGCCGAGGCGGAACGGGCCGGTCCTTTCGATATCCGGCACGGGCAACCGCCTTTCGCCCCGCTGCCAGTTGTGCCGATAGTTCCAGGTAAAGGTTAGTTGCTGTTTCGGCGTGGCGTAGTAATCTACGCGCGTCGTGGGGAAGTAGGCAAAGTTGTTATTCTCCGCATCCCACGTGTAGGAGTCACGGTTGGGGTCGGTGTCCGGAATCTTAGTGGCAAAACTCGGAATCTGGTTATTTATGGCGAGGATCGCCTGAGAAACGGGATCGAGCTTCGTAGGCAAGCCCGGACGCCTGGAGGCCAATTCCAATACGTTGACAGTTCTAAATTGATTGGTTGTGCCGTCCACGACGTAGGTAAATAAGCCTGTCTGAGCCTCCGGGGTCAGTACAGATACGGTGCGTGGAACTTTCACCGGCGAATAGGCGCGCTCGAAGTTGACAAAGGCAAACAGCTTATCTTTGAAGTAGCCGAAAGGAATCAGAGGCCCGCTGAAATTCCCTCCATAGTTCTGGGTGCGATTGAAGGCGCGTTCCAATCCCTGCGCGTTTCGACTCCAACTATTTGCGTTGAACCTCTCGCTCGTAGGCTCGTAGAAGACGCTGCCGTGGTATTGGGCGCCGCCGCGCCTGGTGGTGAACTTGATGTTCGCGCCGCTCTGCGCGCCGGAGTCAGCGCCCAGGCCGCCGGTCTCTACCGATACCTCCTCTACCGCGCCCAAACGCACCGGAACAGTCGCGAAGAAAGTGGTGCCGCCGCTCTTGAAACCGTTCGAGGCGTCATTGATCCCGTCGACAGTGACGTTGATGGCGCCGCCGGCCAGGTTGTTGAATCGTCCTGAGTTGCCACCGCCGATGGGAGGAGATATACCAGGAGCGAGTCTGGCCAGAGCTAGCACGTTGCTGCGGTTCCCGACTGGCAATTGGGTAACTGTCTTTGTGGTGAGGGTGTTTGCCACCAATTGTGAAGTGGTCTCCAACGCCTGCAAATCGCCTGCGTTTACAGTAACGGTCTCCGCCGCCGCGCCCAGTTCCAGGCTTACCCGCACGTCGGCGGTCTGGTTTGTCGAAACGGAGATGTTAGTGAGGGTCGCCGTTTTGAATCCCGCCGCCGACACAGTGACCACGTATGAACCGACCGCCAGATCCGGGAATAGGAATGTCCCACCGTGGGTCGAGGCGGCCTCCTTAGTAATGCCGGTTTGCGCGTCTTTCAATCTGACTTGGGCGTTCGCGACCACTGCGCCGGTCGGGTCGATAACGGTCCCGGAGACCGCTCCGACGATTCGCAACTGCGCCAAGGCTCCGGGCGCCAGCAAGATAGTCAGCGCCAACAGCCCCATTATTTTCAGATTTGCGCTTGGCTTCTTTGCATGCGGTTTCATAACCAAACCTCCGTCTGAGAGGGGGCCGCAGTGATAAGCAGCCCCGGTTGGATAATGGCTGACTCGCGTCAGCCCTCCTATTTTGATCTCCATCCCAGCAAAGCCGCCTCGGTGATCATTGTCTATTGGTAGATGTCCGTCAGTTTGGTAAGCTCAATTTCTCAGGTTTCAAACAAATATTGTTCGCGATTGAGCCTCAAATGATCATAACCTGAGTGAATCACTCAACGGGGCGATGCGTCTTGTATCGTTTTAGGAGAGGTTGAACCGGCTTAGGGATGAAACAACCGCCAGGAGTGGACTGGGAGGACGTGATGCTGGAGATTTCTTCATTCCCCCATACCCTGGTTCCCACCCCCTCCCTAATCGGGTTCATGCGGCCTTATTGCGATACAAGACCCCATCGACGTCGGGAGGTCTACTAACAAAAGGGGAAAGGCTATGAACATGAAGAGGATTGTGGCCTTATTCGCTCTGGCGGCCGCGGCGCTGTCGCCTGGGCGCGGGCAGGCGCCGTCGCTCCTGCTCACGCCCGACGCGCCGGAGATGAACCGCCGCGCGCCGAAACGTTTCAACGTTCGGGTCGAAACGAGCAAAGGCGTCATCCTGATCGAAGTTCATCGCGATTGGGCGCCGAACGGCGCTGATCGTTTTTACAACCTCGTCCGCGCCGGCTATTACAATCAAGTGCGTTTCCATCGCGTCATCGAAGGGCGATGGGCGCAATTCGGCATCAACGGCGACCCGAAGATCTCCAACGTCTGGCGCGCGCGGACGATCCCGGACGACCCGCGCCGCGAATCGAACGTGCGCGGAACGGTCGCTTACGCCTTCGCCGTGGCGAACGGCAGGACGACGCAGGTTTTCATAAACCTGAGAGACAATTCGGCGACGCACGATGCGGAGCCGTTTGCGCCTTTCGGCCGGGTCGCCGAAGGCATGGACGTGGTTGACAAGCTCAACGCCGAGTATGGCGAATCGGCGGGCGGCGGCATCCGCGCCGGTAAGCAAGGCCCGCTCTTTGAGGGCGGCGCCGATTATCTCAATCGCAACTATCCGCGTCTCGATTACATCGTCCGCGCCACAGTCGTCGAGCGCTAAAAGCGGCGCCCCCGCGTCCTCGCGGGCAGGCTTCACCGCAAGACCTGCCCGCGAGGACGCGGGGGCGCCCTTTTCTGCGCGCCACGCAGTAACGACTTTAGTCGTTACTGCGTGGGCAATTTTCTAAGGAGGTTTCATTGAATCTATCACTGTCTAAAACCGCTCTCGGCTGCGCGCTGTTCTGCGCGTTCTTTGCCACGGTCGATCTTTCGGCGCAAATGAAAGCCGGGAAATCTATGGATAATGCGCGCGATTATCGCGTGCTCGGCGCGGACAAAAAGCGAGTCGCGATCGTGAACGCCAAAGGCGAGATCGAATGGGAGGCGCCCAATAACGACGCGCGCGAGATTCACGACATCCAGATGCTGCCCAACGGCGCCGTGCTCTTTCAGACGAGCTACACGACAGTCGTCGAGATGAACCGCGACAAGCAGGTCGTCTGGCGGTACGAAGCCAAGCCTAAGGAGGGCTACACCGGCCGCGTCGAGATTCATTCGTATCAGCGTTTGAAGAATGGGCTGACGATGATCGCCGAGAGCGGCAACGCCCGCCTCGTCGAAGTGGACAAGAATGGTCAGATCGTCAAGGAGGTCGCGCTTACGGTCGACAATCCAAACGCCCACCGCGACACGCGCATGGTACGCAAGCTCGACAACGGCCATTACCTGGTCTGTCACGAGGGCGACGGCAAATTGCGCGAATATGACGGCGCCGGCAAAGTGGTGTGGACTTACGAGATGGATTTGAACGGCCGCCCAGCCTCGCCCGGCCACGGCCCCGAAGGGCATGGCGTCGCGGTCTTCGGCGCCATTCGTATGCCGAACGGCAACACGATGATCGCCGGCGGCAACAACAACCGGGTGCTCGAAGTCACGCCAGCAGGCAAGGTCGTCTGGAGCGTTGACCAGAAAGAATTGCCTGGAGTCACGCTCGCGTGGGTGACGACATTGCAACTCTTGCCCAACGGCAATCTGATCATCGGCAACACGCATGCGGGCCCGGATAACCCACAGCTCATTGAAGTCACGCGCGACAAGAAAGTGGTCTGGACGTTCAAAGACTTCACGAACTTCGGCAATAACCTGGTGGCGGCGCAGGCGTTGGTCAAGGGGAAGGTAATCCGATAAGCGTCATTGCGCGCGCAATAGGAAGGAGTCATTCAGATCGCAGTGGGCGACGTCCAGAAAGTATGAAAATCAACCACGAAGAAACGAAGGGCGCGAAGATTTTTTTCTGATCCTTCTTCGTTTCCTTTGTCTCGTCGCTGCTGATTATCCGCGGGAGTCAGGGGGGGAATCAGATGGTCATCCGCAAATATCGCAATCTTGTCGCATTGGCGAGCGTCTTCTACCTGTTCGCGTCTTTCTATTTGCCGGGTTCGAGCGCCAAGCTTACACAAGAATCTGCGCAAGACCTTTCACGCCAGGCATACGCCATCCTGAGGCAGAACTGCTTCGCCTGTCACGCCGCGGCAAAGATGTCTGGGCTGGATTTGCGGACGGGTGAATCGGTTCTCGCGGGAGGAGACAACGGCAAGGTCATCGAGCCTTCCGAC
>Ga0190270_10000920_pt1 | contig 13294 bp, 8 predicted proteins | sample Popmic320T_FD_133748 | JGI IMG/M metagenome (GOLD analysis project Ga0190270, IMG submission 133748) | Populus adjacent soil microbial communities from riparian zone of Weber River, Utah, USA - 320 T | ecosystem: Environmental > Terrestrial > Soil > Riparian zone | place: USA: Utah | collected... | reverse complement strand
TTGGCGGTGGCCAAGCAGGAAGGCTTTCGTGAGTTGGTCGACCTGGCCGATGTCATTCCGGACTATCAGTCGGCGGGAGTGGTGACGCGGAAGTTGTTTCTGCGCCAGAATCCGGAAGTGGCGCGCAACTTTGTCCGCGCGATCGGCGAGGCGATTGCGGTTTTCAAAAACGACCTGGCGTATTCAAAGAAGATCATTAAAGACCGGCTGAAAATCGACGACGCGCTGATCCAAGCAGAAACCCAGCGCACCTATCTGAACTACGTCCCGAGGGTTCCTTATCCCAACGGGCCGGCATCGCGCTGATCAAATCGTTTTTGGAAAAAAGCGAGCTGCAGCTGCGGCCGCTCTCCGTCGACGATCAGATCGATGGCTCGATTTTACGCGGATTGGAGCAGAGCGGTTTTTTCAGTGCTTTGTATTCGACCAAGTAGCTTTACGCGAATTCAGACATGCTCTCGATTCGAAGCTATAGGTGGGGCGATAGGAACCTGTAGTTGCGCATGTTCGACCGCCAAATATCAAACTTGAGAGGCAATTGGCATGAAGAGAAGTTTGTTACTTCTATTATCGCTCAGCTTAATCGCGGTTGCGCCGGTTGCGGCCCAGACTACATTTTACCAGGGCAAGACCGTGCAGATTCGCGTTGGCTTTGCCGCGGGCGGAGCGTTTGATTTGTGGGCGCGGCTGATTGCTCAACATTGGGGGAAATATGTGCCGGGCAATCCGACGTTTGTCGTGCAGAACATGACCGGCGGCGGTTCGATGATCGCGGCAAATTATGTGTATGGCGTGGCCAAGCCCGATGGCTTGACCCTCGGTGTCGTCAGTCCGGCGATGTATATCGAGCAGGTGACGGGGAAGAAGGAAGTTCAGTACGATTGGTTCAAGTTCAGTTTCATCGGCTCGCCGGACAAGACCGAACGGATTTTCTATATGCGCGCCGACACCGGGATCAAAACTTTGGAGGATATGCGCACGGTGGCGGAAACGCCCAGGTGCGGTTCCACCGGCATCGGCACCGCGGCGTATTATTTCCCGCGCTTGCTGCAAGATACCTTCGGACTCAAGCTCATGATCGTGCCGGGTTATCCAGGCGCGGCCGATGTGAACCTTGCCATCGAGAAGGGCGAAGTTCACTGCTTTAGCGGCACCGTTCAAGCGTACTTCGGCAGCGAGCCGCTGCGCACGTGGGCAAAGAGCGGGTTCGCGCGTGTGCTCGTGCAGGGCGGTGTGAAGCGCGATCTGCGCATGGCGAGCGTGCCGACGTTGTGGGAGGTGATGGACAAAAATAAGAGCAGCGAGCTGCACCGCCGTCTGGCGAAGATTCTACTCATCCCCGACGACATGGGCCGGCCGTTATTCGGCCCGCCGGGCATGCCTGCCGATCGAGTGAAGTTGCTGCGCGACGGATTTAACAAAATGATGAACGATCCGGAACTGCTCGCCGACGCGAAAAAGAAAGGTCTCGATGTCGCACCCTTGAGCGGCGAAGATGTCGAAGCGCTGATCAAAGAGGCCGGCGTGCCGTCGCCGGATCTGATCCAGCGACTCAAGCCGCTGATGGAGAACTGATTGCCTCTACTCGCGTTCGCTTTCATTTAGGTCAAGGACTGCTTGTCTTGTCGGCGTGAATCAGTCTACTTTAACTTCCAGATACTCCGCCGCTAGATTTTATCTTTGACTGTGATGACCCAACCAGTGGAGAAACGCGATTCGTTAGCCGGCCATGTGGCGCGCGTCACTGGCGGCGCCACCGGGATCGGGCGCGCCATGGCCGAGGCCATGGCGAAGGCTGGCGCCAAGGTTTGGATCGCTTCGCGCAACGATGGAGCGATCAATCTAGCGGTCGCCGAAATGCGCGCTGTCGATTGTTCAGTGCACGGCGCGCGGCTTGACGTGACCGATCGCGCACAGGTCGAAAGTGTCGTCAGCTCGATTGTCGAGGAAGACAAAAAGATCGACATACTTTTCAACGGCGCCGGCGTGATGATCAAACATCCGGTCGTCGAAATGCCGGAGGATGTTTGGGATCGGGTGATCGAGGTCAACCTGAAGGGTGTGTTTCTGTGCACCCAGGCGGTGGCACGCGCCATGATCGCGCGCCGTTATGGGCGCATCATCAATGTTTCCTCGGGACACGTGAAGGGCAATGCGGCCAACTCCGCTTACGCCGCTTCCAAGGGCGGCTTGGAGTCGTTCACCAAAAGCTTTGCCGCTGAATTAGCGCAACTGAACGTCGACGTGACCATCAACGCCATCGAGCCGGGCGGCACGGACACGGCGATGTGGCGCCGCGGTAAAAGCGCCGAATACATCAAGCACGCCGTGGCGTCCGGCCGAATTCGTCCGCCGAATTATATGCGCGATGTGGTTATGTATTTGGCGAGCCCGGCGAGTGGAGCGGTAAATGGAAAAATTATCAATCACCGCGAACGCTCTGACTATGCCAGCAAGTCGGTCTGAAACCGGCATCGGAAGTTAACCGCAACGAGCGCAAAGTGCAAAAATAAAAATTCTGTATCGTTGGCCATTCGAAATACGCCCTTTCTTCGCTAACAACTCTGATGAGCTTACCTGGCAAACAAAGTTTTTTTTCAAATCTCTACGCTGGCTGGGTGATGGTCGGTTTGGTTTCGGCGCTGCGGGTTATTGGCGGCGGGCTGCATGGTTTCGGCTTCACCGTTTTCTTTTTGCCCGTGAGCCAAGACCTGGAATTGAACCGGGCGCAGACTTCACTGGCCTTCTCGCTGGCGCGCGCGGAGGGTGCCATCGAAGCGCCGGTGATCGGCTATCTCGTCGACCGCTTTGGGCCGCGGCCGTTGATGGTAACCGCCGCTCTGCTCGCGGGTGTCGGCTACATCGCGCTCTCGTGGGTTAATAACTACACCGCATTTCTGGTGGTCTACCTGGGATTGATCTCACTGGCTTACTCCGCTGGTTTTATTCAAACGCCGATGGTGATCGCCAATAACTGGTTCATCCGCAAACGGGCGCGGGCGATGACCGTGGTCGGATCAGCGGTCACCATCGGCGGTACGCTCATTACTCCCGTGCTCGCCGCAACGGTAACTTATTTCGGTTGGCGTTGGGGTGCGTTTTTCGCCGGCTGTGCTTTTCTAGTAATTTGTATTCCGTTAAGTCTGAAAGTTGTGCGTTCGCCGGAAAGTATCGGTCTGCAACCCGACGGCGCCGCGCCGTCCGATCCGTTTCGTTCAGGCGTCACGGCGGATGGGTCGTCAAGCGCTCGCATGATTGCTACCGACGTCACCGCCAAGGATGCGCTAAAGAGTCTGGCCTTTTGGTCCCTGGCGTTTTCCATGTTGGTGCGGGTTGGCACGCAGAGCACGTTGATGGTGCATTTTATTCCAATCATGGTTTGGAAAGGCATAAGCCAGGAACGGGCCGCGGTGTTGTTGAGTGTTTTCGCGCTACTCAACTTATTGTTTCACTTTCTGCTCGGCTGGATTGCCGACCGGGTCAACAAACCGCGGCTGCTGTCGCTGTGGATGGTCTTGCCGCTCAGTGCTATCGTCATACTGACTTTCGGCCAATCCACGCTGTCGCTCTGGCTATTCGCGATACTTTATTCGGCGCTCGATGCGGCCTTCCCGGTAACTTGGGCGATCATCGGCGATTTTTTCGGCCGCAAGCACTTCGCGACGATTCGCGGCAACATGACCTTCTGTTATATGTGGGGCAGCGCGTTGGGTCCGGTGATCGCGGGACATATTTACGATCAAACCCAAAGCTACGGCTCGGTACTCTGGGGATTGGTGGCGACCTTATCGCTATCGGTGGTACTTACGGGACTATTGATCAAACCGTGGCGGGTTAAGATCGCCGCGCTCGACGGCGCCGCGGTTGCGTCCTAATTGCTAGTGCACGCGGCGTTCTTTATATTTTGCATAAGGGATTTTTGACTTGCAGATTCACTAACTATTCGAGCGAGGAGTTTGTTATGGCCGCACAGCTTTCCCATCGTTTGCCGACGACGGTTACACCGGAGCGTTATGCGATCCGGTTGACTCCGGATCTCACGACTTGGACGTTTACCGGCGAGGAACAAGTGACGATTCACATTCACCAGCCGGTAGGCATGATCGTGGCTAATGCCGCGGAACTCGCGATCGATTCTGTGTCGATCAAGGATGCCAAGGGAAAACTGCTATCCGGCAACATTGCCTTGGATCATGACCATGAACGAGCCTGTTTCAGTTTTCCGGCGGATTTGCCGGTTGGACGAAGCGAGTTGTCGATCAAGTTCAGCGGCATTTTGAACGACAAGCTGCACGGTTTTTATCGCAGTACTTACAAAGGGGCGGACGGCAAAGAGCAGCCGCTGGCGTCGACGCAATTCGAGTCGACCGACGCGCGCCGGGCATTTCCCTGTTGGGACGAGCCGGCGTTCAAAGCGGTCTACCAAGTGACTTTGGTGGTCGACGAAAAACTGACGGCGATTTCCAATGCCGGCGTGATTCGCGAGACGCCTTTGCCGGGAACCGGCAAAAAGGAAGTGGTGTTCGCCGACTCGATGAAAATGTCGACCTATCTGGTCGCCTTCATCGTCGGCGAGTTTGAAGCGACGGAGCCGGTGATGGTCGGCAACACGCCGCTGCGCGTGTGGGCCGTGCCGGGGAAAAAGCGCTTGGCGAATTTCGCCGTCGATATCGGCAAGGCGTCGCTGGAACATTTCGGCGCTTATTACGCCATTCCTTATCCCGGCGATAAGCTGGATTTGATCGCGATCCCTGATTTCGCTTCCGGCGCCATGGAAAATTTGGGCGCGATCACTTTTCGCGAAACCGCCCTGCTGGTCGACGCGGCGAACGCCACGCGCGCGGAGCTTGAGCGCGTCGCCGACGTGGTGTCGCACGAGAACGCGCATATGTGGTTCGGCGATCTGGTGACGATGCGCTGGTGGAACGGCTTGTGGCTGAATGAAGCCTTTGCGACATTTATGGAGATGCTCGCGGTCGACGCTTGGAAGCCGGAATGGCGGCGCTGGGATAGTTTTACCGTGTCGCGCGCGGCGGCGATGCAAGTGGACGGCCTCAAGAGCACGCGCCCCATCGAGTTTCCCGTCGAGAAGCCGGAAGAAGCGGCGGGCATGTTCGATGTGCTCACCTATGAGAAGGGCGCGTCGGTACTGCGCATGTTGGAGCAATATCTCGGCGCCGACGCGTTTCGCGACGGCATCCGCTTGTATCTCCAGCGCCATCAGTATGACAACGCCGAGACCACCGATTTGTGGGACGCCTTGGAAGACTCGACCAAGCAGCCGGTGCGGGCGCTGATGGATACCTGGATTTTTCAGCCGGGCTATCCGCTCATCAGCGTGATGAAAGAGGGCAAGACACTTGTGCTCTCCCAACAGATCTTTCGTTACATTCAGGATGGGACGGATCTGGCGCGGCGCTGGCATGTGCCGATTTTTCTGCGCGTCGGCACGCGCGGCGGAACAGTCACTAAAACGCTGCTCATGACCGGTGCCGAGCAGCGCGTCGAGTTTTCTGATGACATCGAATCGGCGGTGGTGAACGCCGGCGGCCATGGTTTTTACCGTGTTCGTTACAGCGCCGAGCTTGCGACGGCGCTGAAAGGTGGATTGGCCAAAACTCTTTCGGCGGTTGAACGCTTCGGCTTGATGAACGACGCCTGGGCGACAACGCTTGCCGGACCCACTTCGCTGACTGACTATCTCGATTTGATCGAGCTATTGCGCGACGAAGACGACGTCAATGTGTGGACCACCGTCATCGGTTCCAGCCACCATCTCGCGCGCATTCTCGACGACGGACAATGCGCCGAATTGGAAAAGCGGCTGCGCGCCTTGATCGCGCCGGCGGTGGCGCGCTTGGGCTGGACGGTCAAAGCGGGCGAAAGTGAACTGGCGAGTCAGCTGCGCGGCGATTTGATCGGCGCCTTGGGAACGGTTGCCAACGACGAGCCGACACAAACGCGCGCGCAAGAATTATTCGCCGCTCACCAAAAGGGCACCGATGACGTCGACCGCAATCTGATTCCCGCCCTGGTAGCGATTGTGGCTCATACCGGCGGCAGCGACGACTACGAAATGTTTTCGCGCCGGTTTAAAACTGCCCAAACGCCGCAGGAAGAAACCCGCTATCTGTTCGCGCTGGGAAACTTTCGCGACCCGCAACTGATCGATCATACGCTGGATCTAACGATCAATGGGGAAGTGCGCACGCAAAATTCTCCGTATTTGATGCGCGGCATTCTTTTGAACCGCCACGCGCGCGACAAAGCATGGGTGTTCATGAAATCACACTGGGACGAGATGCTGCGGCAGTATCCGGACAACTCGATCCCGCGCATGTGCGAAGGCATCATTGGCTTGGTGACGAAGGAACTCGAAGCCGACGTGAATAGTTTTTTTGCCAAGCATCCGGTCAAGCAGGGCAGCAAGCAAATGGAGCAACATCTCGAGCGACTGCACGTCGCGGTAGCCTGTAAGCAACGCTGGCAGAGCTCGTTGCGGGGATAATTCGCCCAGCTATGGTTCACGCGTCATCTCGGCGTTGTTTAAACACGAAGTAAAGCCAGGCTGCAATCGATACAAAGTTGTCACATTCTTCTTGTCCTAGTAAGGCATGGATCTCAGCTCGCAACAGACGGAAGTTTTATTAAAATAGTTAAATTAAATCAGCGTGTTAACGGCTTTTATTCAACAGAAGAAAAATCTCGTATAATTCTCTTGACAAGGTAAGTGAGTAAATGCTAACTAACTATTCCTCATGCGGAATATACCGAGGTTAACTGCGGAAGCGCGCAAGGAAGCGATCGTTGAGGCGGTGCAGGATATTTTCGCTGAAAAAGGTTTCGACGGCACGACGATTAAAGAGTTAGCGCAGGCAGCTGGGGTTTCGGAAGCGCTTTTATATAAACATTTTCCGAGCAAGGAATCACTCTACGCGGCGATGCTCGATGCCTGTTCCAAGGGCCCGACATTCGCGGAAGCGAGCCGCATACTTGAGTTCGAAACGTCAACTTCCACGCTCGTGATGATGGCGCATTTCATGATCTCGCATTATGTGCTGGGTCGCATCGGTGACACCCATAGGGCGGCGCTCAATTCGCTTTTAGTACGCAGTTTGCTCGGCGATGGTGAACTGGTCAGATTGATGCATAAAAAGCTCGCTTCGGCGTGGGTCAAGAAATTCACGGCCTGTTTGCATGCGGCGGCCTCGGCCGGCGAGACGCATGAGACGCCGATCCGGCGCGATCTCGGTGTCTGGTTCGTCCAGCATGTGGCGTTTTCTTTGATGCTGCATTTGCGGCCGACGACGCCGGCGATCGATTATAAGGTTAGTCGGGAAGAGTTGGTGTCGCAGGCGACTTGGTTCGCGCTCTTGGGACTGGGGTTAAAAGAGGACGCGGTAAAGCGCTATTACAGTCCGAAAGCGTTGCAGCTTTTGGCCAGTTGAAAAGTGGCAATTAAAATTTAAACTTTTCTTTTTATCCAAAGGGGAGGGGTAAAATGGAACTTAAGGAAAACACGAATAATAATACCGGTACACGCACCGCCGGAATGGATGAGCGGATCGGTTCGCTGTTCCAACCCGACACTTTGCTCGCCGAGGACTATGCGGCGAACTTCCGCCGCAAGATTCCGCTTGAACCGGAGCGCACGCTGCTGTTGGCGGTATTGGAAGACGGCATCCGTTGCTTTCAAGAAAATCTCTTTGCGGTTAACGGCAAACGGCGTGGGTTGTTCGATGAGGCCAAGGATTGGCTGTTTAGCGACGACGCGAATTGGTTTTGCTCGTTCGTATCCATCTGCACGTTGCTCAACTTGGAGCCCAGCTATATTCGCCGTGGCCTAAGAGAATGGGAAGCGCTCGAGCGCAGAGCTATGCGTAAGAAGGCGCAGGGCGCTCTCGCCGTTGAACAACGTCTGGTCGCCTGAATGTGTTCTCTCAGGTAAAACTGATTCCCGTGACTTGGCATACGGCGGCGACCGTTAGGTTCGCCGCCGTATGCGTTTGTGCGGCACTCATTGCGGGTTGCGGCAAGAAGGAACCGGCGAACTTCGAGCGCCCGCCCGCGCCGGTGACGGCGACGCCGGCAACCAGCCAGGACGTGCCGCTCTATATCGATGCCGTGGGTAAAATCGTCGCCCGCGAAGTGGTGTCGATCCAGCCGCAAGTTTCCGGGCGCATCACGCAAATCCATTTCACCGACGGCGCCGATTTAAAAGTCGGCAACTTGCTTTTTACCATCGACCCGCGGCCGTACCAAGCTCAACTCCAGCAAGCCGAAGCCAACGTAGCTCAAGCCGAAGCGGGATTGAGTTTAGCGAAAATAACATTCGCGCGGGTCGAAAACGTCAGCGATCCGAGAGCGGTTTCACGGCAAGAATATGACACCAAGAAGAGCGCCGTGGAATCCGCTGAAGCGACGGTCAAACAAAACCGCGCCGCGCTGGCGAGCGCGCGCATCAATCTCGATTACTGCACGATTCGCTCACCGATCACCGGCCGGGCCGGCCAGCGCGCGGTCGATGTCGGCAACGTGGTGGCGGCCACTAGCGGCTCGTTGCTGGTGATCCAGCGTTTGGATCCGATATACGCCGACTTCACCGTCACTGAGAGCGAGCTGACCGCAGTGCAGCGCAACATGGCGCAGCGCGGCTTGCGCGTCGAAGTGCGCTTGCCTGACGACAGTGCTGGCGCGCGCGAAGGCAAACTCACTTTTCTCGACAACTCGATTCAAGAGGGCAGCGGCACGGTGAAGCTGCGGGCGACGCTGGCCAACGGCGACCGGCGCTTTTGGCCCGGCCGTTTCGCAAAAATTCGCCTGGTTCTTGCAACCCAGCGGGATGCGGTGCTGGTTCCCGCCGAGGCGCCGCAAGTGTCGGCTAAAGGCTCATTCGTTTTCATCGTCAAAAACGATTCGTCGGCGGAACTCCGCCCGGTGAAACTCGGACAGCGCCATGACGACTTGATTGTCGTCGAAGAGGGCGTCAAAGCCGGTGAACGAGTGATTGTCAAAGGGCAGCTCGGCGTCACGCCGGGAGGCAAGGTGCGCGTCACAGAACCGGCCTCCAGCGGCGCGGCGCCGCCACCGGCCAAGGCCGGAGACAAGCGGTGAATTTTTCCGAACCGTTCATTCGCCGTCCGGTGCTGACCGCGGTGATGACCGCGTCAGTGATTGTGTTCGGCGTGCTGAGCTATTTACGCCTACCGGTCAATGACCTGCCGGCGGTGGATTATCCGGTCATCCAGGTGCAAGCGGATTATCCCGGCGCCAGCCCCGAGACCGTGGCAAACAATATCGCCACACCGCTCGAACGCCAATTTATGCAAATCAATGGATTGGAGTTGGTGACTTCCAAGAGCACTCAAGGGCACACGAGCATAACGCTCCAGTTTGCTCTCAGCAAAAGCATCGATGCCGCCGCCACCGATGTGCAAACCGCGATCTCACAGGCGACCGGCAGCCTGCCGGTGGATTTGCCTTCGCCGCCGACTTTCTCCAAGACCAATCCTAATGATCAACCGATTATGTACATCGCGCTCACCAGCGACTCGGTGACGCGCGGCCAGCTGTACGACTACGGCAGCACCCAGATCGGCCAACGCATCAGCATTCTGGCCGGCGTCTCGCGGGTGTCGGTGTTCGGCACCAAGTCGGCCATTCGCATCAAGGCCGACCCCGCCGCCATGTGGGCGCGCGACATCGCCATCGATGAACTAGCCACGGCGATTAGGAATGGCACGAGCTATACCGGCGCCGGGCAGTTCGACGCCGCCAGTGGGACGGCGCTGCTCAGACCGCAGGGACAGCTCGACAGTGCCACGGCTTATAGCGATTTGATCGTCGGCACGCGCAACGGTGCGCCGATTTACCTGCGCGACGTCGCGCAAGTTTACGACTCGGTGCAGGACGAGCGCTTGAGCATGCGCTTCTGGGCGCGCGGCTATCCCGTACCGGGCGCCACAGTCGTGATGGCGGTCTACCGTCAAGCCGGCGCCAACGCCGTCGAAGTCGCCGACCGTATTAGCGCGCTGTTGCCGGTGATCGGCTCGGAGCTGCCCGGATCGATTCGCATCACGCCGCTTTACGACCGCTCGCGCGGCATCGTCAAATCCGTCCGTGACGTTCAAGAGACGCTGGCGATCGCCTTCGTGCTAGTCGTGCTGGTGATTTTCCTATTTCTTGGCCGGGCCACCGACACGCTGATTCCCGCCGTGGCGTTGCCGATTTCCTTGCTGCTGACATTCATCGCCATGCAGCTGCTGGGTTACAGCTTGGACAACCTTTCGTTGATGGCGCTCACTTTGGCCATCGGGTTTCTCGTTGACGACGCCATCGTCTTTCTCGAAAATACCGTGCGCCGCATGGAGCATGGCGAGAACGCCTTCGAGGCGACGCTCCATAGCGCCAAGGAAATCAGTTTCACTATTCTATCGATGACGGTCTCCTTGGCGGCGGTGTTCATTCCGCTGGTGTTCATGCCCGGTTTAGTCGGGCGCATCTTCCGCGAATTTGCCATTACAATAGTTGTCGCGATCATGGCTTCTGGACTGGTTTCGCTGACACTCACGCCGCTGATGTGCGCGCGTCTGCTCAAGGAACGAGGCGAAGGGATCAAACGCAGCTGGGTGGAACGCGTCATCGGCGGCATTGAGCGGCGCGTGCTCGGCTCCTACGGTCGATCGCTCAACTGGTTTATCGAACGGCGCTGGATCTCTGCGCTGACTTGGCTGATTTGCCTGGCCGGCACCGTGTGGTTTTTTCTCGTCGTGCCGAAAGCGTTTTTACCGCCGGGAGACAGCAGCGTGGTCACCGGTATTTTCATCGGCCGCGAAGGTTCGTCCCCCGAGCAAATGCGCGCGATCCAAGCCCAAGTCGACGCCGTTCTTCTGGAGAATCCCAATGTCCTGGCCACCATCGAAGTTACTGGCCTCAGCCAATTTATCGCTTCGAATCAGGGAATTATTTTTACTTTTCTAAAACCGCCGGCGGGCCGGCCGCCGATCCAGCAGGAGGTCGCCAAGCTGATGGGCAGCCTGGGCTCGATCCCCGGGGTAATGGCATTCTTGCGGCCGTTTCCCGTGCTCGAGATCAGCACCGGCGCCACCAGTCAAAATCAGGGACAATATGCTTTTTCTGTCTCCGGCGTGAACCCTGGGCAAGTCTACGACGCCGGCGCCAAGCTGTTGGCGAAAATGCGCGAGTATCCAGGATTTCTCACCGTGTCATCGGACTTTTTCAACGACACGCCGAACCTCGACATTGAACTGCGCCGCGAGCAAGCCAAAAGCTACGGTGTTTCCGAGACGCGCATCCTATCACTGCTGCGTAGCGCCTATGCGCAGAACTATGTTTATCTGATCAAGAAGCCGGCTGATCAATACCAAGTCATTCTGGAAGTTGCCGATGCGGCGCGCTCCCAGCCGGATAATCTCGCTGAACTTTACATCCGCTCCGACGACGGCAAGCGTTTGGTGCCGCTCGAGGCGCTGGTCACGTGGAAGGCTGCGATCGGACCGCAGGCGGTCAATCACCTCAACCAATTCAACGCCGTGACGTTGTCCTTTAACCTAAAACCCGGCGTCGCCATCGGCGATGCGACCGATTTCGTCACCAAGGCGGCCGCCGAGATCGTGCCGCCGACTTTGCGCGCGAGCCTACAAGGCGAAGCCTTGACGTTCCGTGACACGGTGCGCGATTTGACGCTGCTGATGCTGCTGGCGGTTTTCGTCATGTACGTGATCCTGGCGATGCTTTACGACAGTTATCTTCATCCGTTGACAGTCTTGTCGACGCTGCCGCCGGCGCTGGTCGGCGGCTTGGCGACGCTCTATCTATTCGGCGAGCAGGCGTCGCTCTACGCCTTTGTCGGCATGTTCATGCTCATGGGCATCGTCAAGAAAAACGGCATCATGATCGTCGACTTCGCCATGCAACGCGTCGATTTGGGCGAAGCGGCGCCAAAGGCGATTCACGACGCCAGCATGGACCGCTTCAGGCCGATCCTCATGACCACCTTGGCCGCGGTGTTTGGCGCGCTGCCGATCGCGCTCGGTTACGGCGCGGATGGCGCGTCGCGCCGTCCGCTCGGTCTGGTGATCGTCGGCGGACTCGTCGTATCCCAATTCATCACCTTGTTTATCACGCCGGTGATCTATCTATACTTCGAAGACTTCCAAGAAAAATTTTTAGACCGCACGTCATTTTTCCGCTCGACGCGGACCGCGGCAGCGCAGCAGTTAGTCACAAAAGATGATTCGGATGCGAAGATTTAGCCGCAAAGGGCGCAAAGTACGCAAAGAAAATTCATGATTCCGGATTTGGCGTTTGGGCGCGAGTGTTGAATATGAGTTTTGACTAATGGTCGACCCGTTGAGAATAAAAATGCGCGGATTGTTGGCCGGATTCTTTCTACTTATGGTTGGTTGTTCGGTTGGACCGGATTATCAGGCGCCCAAATCCGTCATGCCACAAGCTTGGCTCGAAGGGGCGAATGTCGAGATCGATGCGCAACCGGCGGAGTTGGCGCGCTGGTGGGGCGAGTTTAACGATCCGTTGCTCGATTCGCTGATCGAGCGCGCGGCCAAATCAAACCTAGATATCGCCCTTGCCGAAGCGCGTGTGCGTGAGGCGCGCGCATTGCTCGGAGTGACCAGTGCGGGGGCATGGCCGACGGTCAATGTAAGCGAATCCTACGAGCGCATCCGCACCAGCGAAAGTGCTTTTGCGGCGGGGAGTTTAGCGCCACAAGGGGGCGGCAATCTGGAACAAAATCTGTTTAGGACTGGTTTTGACTCGAATTGGGAAATCGATCTTTTCGGCGCGACACGCCGGCGTGTCGAGGCGGCGCAAGCCGGCGTCGATACCGCAGTCGAAGACCGCCGCGCGGTGCTGGTAACGCTGCTCGGCGACGTGGCCAAGAACTACATCGATCTGCGCGGTTTTCAGCGTCGGCTGGCGGTCGCGCAAGCGACCTTACAGGCACAACAAGAAACCGCGCGCCTGACCAAAATCCGTTTCGACGCCGGGCTCGCGAACGATCTCGACGCGACGCAAGCGGAAGGCTTGTCGCAGCAAACCGCGGCGCAAGTTCCCGCGCTCGAAAGCGCATTGAAACAAACCGCATACCGTTTGGATTTGCTTCTTGGCCGTCAGCCCGGCGCGTTGGCCAATGAATTAACACTGGATGCGCCGATCCCCGCGCTGCCGCCCACGGCCCATGTGGGTTTGCCTGCGGAGTTGCTCCGACGGCGGCCGGACATTCGCCGCGCGGAGCGGCAGTTGGCGGCGGCGA
>Ga0190270_10000919_pt1 | contig 13302 bp, 11 predicted proteins | sample Popmic320T_FD_133748 | JGI IMG/M metagenome (GOLD analysis project Ga0190270, IMG submission 133748) | Populus adjacent soil microbial communities from riparian zone of Weber River, Utah, USA - 320 T | ecosystem: Environmental > Terrestrial > Soil > Riparian zone | place: USA: Utah | collected... | reverse complement strand
GCGACTGCCGCATCCCGCTGGAGATGTGCCCGTCCTCCAACCTGCACACCCGTGCCGTGCCGGGCATGACGTCGATCGCCGACCACCCCATCGGGATGCTCAAAGAGCTCGGCTTCCGCGTCACCGTCAACTGCGACAACCGGCTGATGAGCGACACGTCGATGAGCCAGGAGATGACCCTGCTGGTCGACGCGTTCGGCTACGGCCTCGACGACCTTCGCTGGTTCACGGTCAACGCCATGAAGAGCGCCTTCCTGCCGTTCGACGAGCGCCTCACGCTCATCAACGACGTCATCAAACCCGCGTACGCCTCACTGAAACGCTAGGACGCGCCTAGACGCCGATCGGGTGCCAGACCGTCTTGATCTCGACCCAGGACTGCAGCCGGTCGAGGCTCGGCTCGGCGAGCCAGTCGTCCTCACCGGGACGCCGGACGCGCTTGAGGTCCTCGGCAGCGTCGGACTCCAGCGACCGGGCGAGGTCGGGGTCGTCGATGCCGGTGAGGTCGAGGGCGTCGACGTCGCGGTGGGTGGCCAGCCATGGGGCGATCTCGGCCGGGCTGCCGGTGAGCAGGTTGACGACACCGCCGGGGAGGTCGGACGTGGCCATGATCTCGGCCAGCGTGACGGCGGGGATGGGGAACTGCTCGCTCGCCACGACCACCGCGGTGTTGCCCGTGGTGATGGCCGGGAGCACGGTGCTGACGAGCGCGAGGAGGGGCACCTTGGGCGCCACGATCGCGACGACACCGGTCGGCTCGGGGGTGGAGAGGTTGAAGAACGGGCCGGACACCGGGTTGGCGTTGCCGAGCACCTGCAGGTACTTGTCCGCCCAGCCGGCGTACCAGACCACGCGGTCGACGGCGGCTTCTGCGTACGTGCGGGCTTTCTTGGCCGAGACGCCCTCGGCCACGACGAGCTGGTCGACGAGCTGGTCGAGGCGGCCTTCCATCACCTCCGCGATCCGGTAGATGACTTGGCCCCGGTTGTACGGCGTCCGCGCGGACCAGCCGCTGAACGCCGAGCGGGCCGCGCGGACGGCGTCGCGCGCGTCCTTCTTCGAGGCCTTCGCCATGTTGGCCAGGAACTTTCCCTTGGAGTCCAGCGCCTCGTAGGTGCGGCCGGACTCCGAGCGGGGGAACGCGCCCCCGATGTAGAGCTTGTGCGTCTTGCGCACCTCGACCCTGGCCATCAGCGGGATCCCTTCAGGTATGCAGCCAGCCCGTGCCGGCCGCCCTCGCGTCCGTAGCCGGACTCCTGGTAGCCGCCGAACGGGCTGGTGGGATCGAACTTGTTGAACGTGTTGGCCCAGACCACGCCGGCCCGCAGCTGCTGGGCCATCGACAGGATGCGCGAACCCTTCTCGGTCCAGACGCCGGCCGACAGCCCGTACGGCGTGTTGTTGGCCTTCTCGACCGCCTCGGCCGGAGTGCGGAACGTGAGCACCGAGAGCACCGGGCCGAAGATCTCCTCGCGGGCGATGCGATGGGCCTGGGTGACGCCGGTGAAGATCGTGGGCGCGAACCAGAACCCGTGGTCCGGAATCTCGCACGGGGCCGACCACCGGTCCGCCCCCTCGGCGTCGCCGACTGCCGTCAGCTCGCGGATGCGGGCCAGCTGCTCGGCCGAGTTGATGGCGCCGATGTCGGTGTTCTTGTCGAGCGGGTCGCCGAGCCGCAAGGTGGCCATGCGCCGCTTGAGCCGTTCGAGCACCTCGTCGTAGGCGCTCTCCTGCACGAGCAGCCGGGAGCCGGCGCAGCACACGTGGCCCTGGTTGAAGAAGATGCCGTTGACGATGCCCTCGACCGCCTGGTCGAGCGCGGCATCGGCGAACACGATGTTGGCGGCCTTGCCGCCGAGCTCGAGCGTCACTTTCTTGTCGGAGCCGGCCACCGACCGGGCGATCTCACGACCAACCGCGGTGGACCCCGTGAAGGCGATCTTGTCGATGTCGGGGTGCTCGACGAGCGCCTGTCCGGTCTGGCCGGCCCCGGTGATGATGTTGACGACGCCGGGCGGCAGCTCCGCTTGCTGGCAGATCTCGGCGAACAGCAGGGCGGTGAGCGGCGTGGTCTCCGCGGGCTTGAGCACGACGGTGTTTCCGGCCGCGAGAGCCGGCGCGATCTTCCAGGCCAGCATCATCAGCGGGAAGTTCCAGGGGATGATCTGACCGGCGACGCCGAGCGGCTTCGGGTCCGCGCCCAGGCCCGCGTGGCCGAGCTTGTCGGCCCAGCCCGCGTAGTAGAAGAACCATTGCGAGACGAGCGGGACGTCGACGTCACGCGATTCCTTGATGGGCTTGCCGTTGTCGAGCGACTCCAGCACGGCGAGCTCGCGGCTGCGCTCGGCGATGATGCGCGCGATCCGGTAGAGGTACTTGGCCCGCTCGCGTCCGGGCATCGGGGCCCAGACCTTCTCGTAGGCGCGGCGGGCCGCCTTGACGGCAGCGTCGACGTCGGCGTCGGTGGCCTCCGCGACCTCGGCGAGCACCTCCTCGGTGGCTGGGCTGATCGACTTGAACGACGTGCCCGAGCCGTCGACGAACTCGCCGTCGATGTAGAGGCCGTACGAGCTCTTGAGATCGACGATGGTGCGCGATTCCGTCGCTGGTGAGTACTCGAATCTCGTCATGTCAGTCCAACGTCACGTAGTCGGGGCCGGAGTAGTGGCCGGTGATCATCTTCTGGCGCTGCAACAGCAGGTCGTTGAGCAGCGAGGACGCGCCGAATCGGAACCAGTCGGGGTGCAGCCAGTCGTCGCCGGCGATCTCGTTGACGACCACGAGGTATCTGATGGCGTCCTTGGACGTGCGGATGCCGCCGGCGGGCTTGACCCCGACCTGGCGGCCGGTGGCGATGCGGTAGTCGCGCACGGCTTCCAGCATCAGCAGCGTCACGGGGAGGGTGGCGGCGGGCTGGATCTTGCCGGTGCTGGTCTTGATGAAGTCGGCGCCGGCCTCCATCGCCAGCCATGACGCGCGCCGGACGTTGTCGTACGTCTGCAGCTCGCCGGTCTCGAGGATGACCTTGAGGTGGGCGGTGCCGGCGGCCTCCTTCACCGCGACGATCTCGTCGTGCACCTTGTCGAGGTTGCCGGCCAGGAACGCACCGCGATCGATGACCATGTCGACCTCGTCGGCGCCGGCCTCGACGGCGTCCTGGGTGTCGGCGAGCTTGATGTCGAGGGCCGCTCGTCCGGACGGGAAGGCGGTGGCGACGGCCGCCACGTGCAGCCGGTCGCCGACCACCTCGCGGACCGTGGCGACCATGTCCGGGTACACACAGACGGCGGCGGCGGACGGGCAGCTCGGGTCGGAGGGGTCCGGATTGAGCGCCTTGGACGACAGCGCTCGCACCTTGCCGGGGGTGTCGGAGCCCTCGAGCGTGGTGAGGTCGACCATCGAGATGGCGAGGTCGATGGCCCACTGCTTGGACGTGGTCTTGATCGAGCGGGTGGCGAGCGAGGCGGCGCGGGCCTCGAGGCCGACGGCATCGACGCCTGGCAGCCCGTCCAGCGTCCTGCGCAGTGACGCGGTTGCGCCTGTCACGAATGCCTCCCTTGCGCACGGTCGTGGGTGGTGACCGCCGCATCGTCCAGCGTACGGCGCGCGTCGGTCGTGAAGCCAGTTCCGCGTTCTACCACGACAGGGCCGCTGCGAACGTAGGCTCAAGTGGTTCGCCTTGCGCACGTCGCGTGTCGGTCGGAGGCGACTCTGCTGGAGGTTTGGCATGTTCGTCATGGCTGCAAACCACGATGTCGAGGACTACGACCGCTGGAAGGCCGGCTTCGACCAGTACCCGCCGTCGAAGGGCGGAGCGATCTTCCATCGGCTCAATCGCAACGCCGACAATCCGAACAACATCACTGTCGTCAGTGGATGGAACAGCGTCGGCGACGCGGTCGCCTTCCGTGACAACCCCGAGCTCAAGTCGAGGATGGGCGACGCGGGTGTCTCAAGCTCGCCCCGGTTCGAGATCTTCGAAGAGGTCGAGTCAGTTCAGTACTGACTGAACCAGCGGCATACTGTGCCCCGTGACCACGGCGAGCGGACTGAGCTTCGCCGTGGTCGTGGCGCATCCCGATGACGATGCGTACGGCATGTCGGGCATGGTGGCCCTCCACGCCGAGGACCCGGGCTTCCGGTTCATCCTGATCCACGCCACCGACGGGGGAGCCGGGGACATCCGGGAAGGCTTTCCCGCGACCCGCGAGACCCTCGGCCGCATTCGCCAGCAGGAGGACGAGGACGCCTGGCGCGCTCTCGGACGTGAGCCCGACCGGCACGAGTGGCTGGGATACCCGGACGGCGAGGTCGACCAGGTGCCCTTCGACGATCTCGTCGAGTCCGTCGCGTCGATCCTCGAGGAAGAGCAGCCAACCGTCGTGGGGACCTTCGGGCCGGACGGCATCTTCGCCCATCCCGACCACATCGCCATCGGGGCGGCGACCGACGCCGCGTTCGCCCGGTACGCGAGCACGAGCGGCACGGCCTTCCGGCGTTTGCTCCACGGCGCCATTCCCAACACGGTGTTCGAGCGCTGGCAGCGGCAACGGGTGGAGCGGGGGCTCCAGCCGTTCGACCCGACGCGGGTCTACCACATGCGTGGAATCCCGGACGAGGAGATCGGGCTGGTCGTCGACTGCCGCAGCGTCGCGCATCGCATCGTCGCAGGGCTGCGCGAGCACAAGAGCCAGCACCACGTGATGAGCGACGACCCTGACGACATCGAGCGTTGGCAGAAGGTCGTCAGCCGGGACTGGGCGGTGGTCGCGTGGCCCGAGCGCGCCCCTGGAACGCCAGTGCTGACGGACCCGTTCGAAGGGCTTCCCTGACCGGTGTGAGCGGCCGGCTGGGCCATGATGACGTCATGACCGAGACCGTGATCGTCGCCGCCATCGTGCTGTCCGGCCTGTTCGCCGGACTGTTCGCGACCTTCTCCTACGCCGTGATGCCGGGCCTGCGTCGCACCGACGACGCAACGTTCGCCCGCGCGATGCGGGAGATCAACGTCGCCATCCTCAATCCCGCGCTGGGCGTCGTGTTCGGCGGCAGCGTGCTGACATCGATCGCCGCCGCCGTCATGGGCTTCGACGACGAGGCTGCCCGATGGTGGCTGGTCGCCGGAGCAGTCCTGGTCGTGGCCGCCGGTGCGGTCACGATGGGCATCAACGTCCCGATGAACGACCGACTCCTGGCCGGCGTCGATGCGGCCGAGCCGCCGGCCTCGGTGCGGGAAGCGTTTGAGGCGCCGTGGGTGCGCTGGAACCACGTCCGCACCGTGCTCTCGACCGCCGGCTGCGTCGCCCTGGTCGTCGCGCTCGTCGTCTAGAGGCCGAGCGCTTCCGCGAGGTCGGCCTTGATGCCGTCGATCGTCGCCCGGGCCTCGGCGCGGGCGGTGTCCATCGAGTCGCCGACAGGCACGACCACCTCGACGTAGCACTTGATCTTCGGCTCGGTGCCTGACGGGCGGCAGATGATTCGGGCGTTCTCGCCGAGGCCGAGCCTGATCCCGTCCGTCGGCGGCAGCCCGCTGTAGCCGTCAACCAGGTCATCGACAGATGTGACGTCGAGGCCGCCCAGCACACGTGGCGGTGACGTGCGGAGAACCTGCATGGCGTTGGTGATGATCGCGAGGTCGTCGACCCGCACCGACAGCTGACTGGTGGCGTGCAGGCCGTGCTCGCGATAGAGGTCGTCGAGCCGGTCGAGCAGCGTACGGCCCTCGGCCTTGAGGGCGGCGGCCATCTCCAGCACGGTGATGATGGCGGAGACACCGTCCTTGTCGCGGGCGATGTGCGGCGCGACGCAGTAGCCGAGCGCCTCCTCGTAGCCGAAGGCGAGGTCGGGGATCTTGCCGATCCACTTGAAGCCGGTCAGCGTCTGCTGCCACGGCTGACCGAACGCCGCGGTCTGGCGTCCCAGCAGGTCCGAGCTGACGATCGACGACGCGAACGTCCCGCTGAGGCCGCGGCGCAGGCAGAAGTCCGCGAGCATCGCGCCGACCTGGTCGCCGGTCAGCATCCGGAACGCCTCGCCGTCGCGTACCCCGACTGCGGCGCGGTCGGCATCCGGATCGTTGGCCACGATGAGATCGGCCTGAACCTCGGATGCGAGCTTGAGCGCCAGGTCCATCGCGCCCGGTTCCTCGGGGTTGGGGAAGGCGACGGTGGGGAAGTCCGGGTCCGGCTCGGCCTGCTCGCGGACGACGTGAAGATCGGGGAACCGGGTACGTCGGACGACGTCGACGAGGGTGTCGCGGCCGACTCCGTGCAGCGGGGTGTAGACGGCCACGACGTCGCGGGGACCGTCCTGCGGGAGGGAGGCAACGGCCTCGATGTAGGCCTCGGCGACCTCGGGGCCGAGCGGCGTGTAGCCGTCGCTGCGGGGCATCTCGTCGACCCGGCCGGCGGCGTCGATCTGCGCGGAGATGTCGGTGTCGGCCGGCGGGACGATCTGGCTGGAGTCGGCGAGGAAGACCTTGTAGCCGTTGTCCTGCGGCGGGTTGTGTGACGCCGTGACCACCACACCGGCGCTGCAGCCGAGATGCCGGATGGCGAACGCCGTCACCGGCGTGGGCAGCGGTCCGGGGAGCAGGTGCGCTTCCACCCCGGCGCCCTGCATGATCTCGGCGGTGTCGCGGGCGAAGACGTCGGAGTTGTGCCGGGCGTCGTAGCCGATGACGACGCTCGGCCGGTGCTGGCCCGAAGCCGCCCGTGGCCCGGCACCCCCGCCGGGCTCGTGCTCGCGCAGGTAGGCCGCCAGCCCGGCCGCGGCCTGGGCGACGATCACCCGGTTCATCCGGTTGGGACCCGCGCCGAGCGCGCCGCGCAGGCCGGCGGTGCCGAACTGCAGGCGTTCGGCGAATCGGTCCGCAAGCTCGGCGGTGTCGCCGGCGTCGATCAGCCGTTGCAGCTCGTGGCGAGTCACCGGGTCGGGATCCTGGCTGAGCCAGTCGCGGGCGCGGTCCAGGAGCTCCATGCGATCAGATGCGGGGAATGACGTCGGCGAGCAGGGACCCCATCCGGGTGGCCGCCGCGCGGCCGGCCTCGAGGACTTCGTCGTGGTTCAGCGGCTCGCCGGTGATGCCGGCGGCGAAGTTGGTGACCAGGGAGATGCCGAGCACGTCCAGGCCGGCTTCGCGGGCCGCGATGGCCTCCAGCACGGTCGACATCCCGACGAGTGAGCCGCCGATGGCCTTGACCATCGCGATCTCGGCCGGCGTCTCGTAGTGCGGTCCGGGGAACTGTACGTACACGCCCTCGTCCAGGGACGGGTCGACCTCCTGGCACAGGGCCCGCAGACGGGACGAGTACAGGTCGGTGAGGTCGACGAAGTTCGGTCCCTCCACCGGCGACGTGCCGGTGAGGTTGATGTGGTCGCGGATCAACACCGGCGTGCCGGGCGTCCAGGACGTGTCGAGGCCGCCGCATCCGTTGGTGAGCACCACGGTGCCCACCCCGGCCGCCGCCGCCGTCCGGACGCCGTGCACGACCGACGCCACTCCGAGGCCCTCGTAGAAATGGGTGCGGCCGAGGAAGATCAGCAACCTCCGGTCGCCGAGCCGCACCGAGCGGATCATGCCGCCATGGCCCTCCACCGCCGGCGCCCTGAATCCCGGCAGCTCGGCGGCGGGCAACTCGTGTTCGGCCTCGCCCAGCGCGTCCGCGGCGGGCAGCCAGCCGGACCCCATGACGAGGGCGACGTCGTGCTTGTGGCCGCCGGTGCGCTCGAGCAGCGCGTCGGCCGCCTGCTGCGCGAGCGCTGCACGATCCACTGGCGAATTCACCGTCCGTACATTACGGGAGGACGGTGCGACAGAATGAGGGCATGACTCATGTCGCAATCATCGGCGGCGGGCCAGGGGGATACGAGGCGGCGCTCGTCGCCGCACGGCTGGGCGCCGACGTCACGCTGGTCGAGCGCGACGGGCCGGGCGGCTCGACGGTGCTTACGGACTGCGTGCCCAGCAAGACGCTCATCGCCACCTCCGACCTCCTCACCGAAGTCGAGTCGTCGGCCGAGCTCGGCGTCGACGTTCCCCGCGAGGCGCGGGCGGACGTCGCCGTCGCCAACGACCGCGTGATGGCGCTCGCCCAAGCACAGTCGGCCGACATCGGCGGGCGTCTGCAGTACAGCGGCGTGGAGGTGCTCGCCGGCACGGCCACGCTCGACCCCTCTGGGGGGATCGTCGCGACGACGGCCGACGGCGAGCGTCGCATCGAGGCTGAAGGTGTGCTTGTGGCCACCGGCGCCCACCCGCGGGTCGTCGAGTCGGCCCAGCCGGACGGCGAGCGCATTCTCACCTGGGAGCAGGTCTACGGCCTGCGGGAGCTGCCCGAGCACATGATCGTCGTCGGCTCCGGCGTCACCGGTGCCGAGTTCGCCAGCGCGTACAACGGGCTCGGCGCTGCGGTCACCCTGGTGTCCAGCCGCGACCGTGTCCTGCCCGGCGAGGACGAGGAAGCCGCGACTCTCATCGAGAACGTCTTCACCCGCAGGGGGATGACCGTCCTCGACCGGTCGCGCATGGCCACCGTGCAACGGCAGGGTGACGGCGTACGTGTCACCCTCACCGACGGACGCGTCGTCGACGGGTCCCACTGCCTGCTCGCGCTCGGTTCCCTGCCCAACACCGATGACCTCGGCCTGAAGGAGGCCGGAGTCGAGCTCGACGAGGGCGGCTTCGTGAAGGTCGACCGGGTGTCGCGCACGTCGGCGTCGGGCGTCTACGCCGCCGGCGACTGCACCGGCGTGCTGATGCTCGCCTCCGTGGCGGCACAGCAGGGCCGCATCGCGATGTCGCACCTGCTCGGCGACGCCGTGCACCCGCTCGACCTCACCAAGGTCTCCAGCAACATCTTCACTTCACCGGAGATCGCGACGGTTGGTCTTTCCCAGGTCCAGCTCGAGGAGGCCGGGACGCCGTTCGAGGTGGCGACGCTGCCACTCGCTGCCAACCCGCGCGCCAAGATGCAGGGCATCCGCGACGGGTTCGTGAAGCTCTTCGCGAGCACGGCCACCGGAATCGTCATCGGTGGGGTGGTGGTCAGCCCGCGGGCCAGCGAGCTCATCCACGTCGTGTCGCTGAGCGTCTCGTCGTCGCTGACGGTCGACCACGTGGCCGACGCGTTCACCATCTACCCGTCGTTGTCCGGGTCCGTCGCCGAAGTCGCTCGGCGCCTGCACCGGCAGGGATGACCTCAGAAGTCACTCCTGTCTCAGGAATCACACGCGTGTAGTTCCGCAGGTCAGCGAGCAACGTCGTAAAAGCGCTGGTCAACGCCCTATTCGTGCTGTCTAATGTCGTGCAGCGGTGTCCCTCCAACCCTTCCCCGTTCGGCCGCTCTCACGATTGGACACGACATGCGTTCTCGGCGCGTGATCCTGCGTCTTCTGCCCCTCGGCGTCGTCGCCGGTCTTCTGGGTTCCGTCATGGTCTACCAGGACGGCGTCGAGCGACATCTCGCGGAGGACGTCAACGCTGCTCCGCAGGTCGTCGTCGCCGAGCACGAGGTCCCGGTCGTCCGGTCCGACGAGCCCGAGCCGGCCGAGAAGCAGACCGAGAAGCAGGCCGCCCCCAGGTCCGAACAGGATGCGTCATCGCCGCGGACGATCGCCGAGCTCGCTCCCACCGACGTCAAATCCTTCTCCCTGGTGGGCGTCACCTGGCGGTCCGGAGTGCCGGACGACGCCGAGGTCGAGGTCCGCTGGCGCCAGGACGGCGCATGGGGCCGATGGACCGAGCTCCACAACGACGTCGAGAACGCCTGGACCGAAGGCGGTCGCCCGGGCACCGAGTCGCACTGGGTCGACAAGGCCGACGGTGTCGCCGTTCGCGTCCTGGCCGACGAGCCAGCCGTTCCACGCGACCTTCGCGTGGCCACCATCGATCCGGGCTCGTTCGCGGGCACGACTCCCGTTGCCTCCGTCGCCCAGCCGCCGATCATCAGGCGCAGCAGCTGGGGTGCCAAGAGTGGCGGCGGGTGCGATTCCCCGCGCTACGGCTCCACCACCCGCGGCGCCGTCATTCACCACACCGCCGGCTCGAACTCCTACACCAAGAGCGACTCTGCATCGATCGTGCGGGCGACGCAGGCGTATCACATGAATGCTCGCGACTGGTGCGACATCGGCTACAACTTCCTGATCGACAAGTACGGCCAGATCTTCGAGGGACGCGCCGGCGGCATCGACAAGCCCGTCCGCGGTGCGCACGCGGGCAACAGCGCGGTCAACGAGCAGACGATGGGCGTCTCGCTCATGGGCACGTTCACGTCCACCGAGGCGTCGTCGGCCATGAAGTCCGCGACGGTCAATCTCGTGGGCTGGCGGTTCTCCGACTACGGCGTCAAGGCCAAGGGGACCTACTCGATCGGAGGCCTGACGCTCAACCGCATCGCCGGGCACCGCAACGTCAAGTCCACCGAGTGTCCGGGCGCGAAGGTCTACGCGTGGCTCTCGGCCAGCGGCGGACTGCGCGACCGCGTCGAGCGCCTCCTCGCCACTGGAAGTGGCGGCGCCACCGGCTCGGCCGTGCCCACCGGCCTGAAGTCGACCGACCAGACCTCGTCCTCGTTGACGTTCGCGTGGAACAGGGTCGACGGCGCCCCGCGCTATCGGGTCAAGCTGTCGACGTCGTCGTCGATGGCGGATCCGACGTACCACGGCACGACCTCCACCAGCGAGACCGTCACCGGGCTGAAGCCGAACACGAAGTACTACGCCAAGGTGCGCACGATCAAGGACGACGGCACCAGTCTGTCGTCATACTCGTCGGTGATCTCGGCGACCACGAAGGCCGTGCCGACCGGCCTGAAGTCGACCGACCAGACGACCACCTCGCTGTTGTTCGCCTGGGGCAAGGTCCCCAATGCGGCCGGCTACCGGATCAAGCTGTCGAGCTCGTCGTCGATGACGAACCCCGTGTACAAGGAGTCGCCTGATCTGCTCGAGAGGTTCTACGGCCTCACGCCAGGACGCAAGTACTACGCGCAGGTGCGGGCCCTCAAGTCGGACGGATCCGGTCTGGGCGCGTACTCCTCCGTGGTGTCGGCCACGACCGACGAGAGCACCACGAGCTCGACGGCCAGGACGGCGTCGACGGAGTCGTCCACGGTGTCCTCGTCGTCGACGTCCGTGCCGGTGCCGTCGGACAAGACCTTCACGTTCAGGGGTCACGGCTACGGCCACGGGATCGGCATGAGCCAGTACGGCGCCGAGGGCGCGGCGCGCGACGGCAAGAAGTTCGCGTCGATCCTCGACCACTACTACCCGGGCACCGACCTCGGATCCAAGAGCGGGACGATCCGGGTGCTGATCACCGGCGACTCGACCGACTCGGTGATGGTCGAGGGTCGCAGTGGGCTCAGGCTGCGCTACGTGTCGTCTGGCACGACGCTGAGCCTGCCCGAATCCATCGGCGGCAACAAGGTCATCCGCTGGAGCATCGACCCGCTGTCGAGCGACAAGACGAAGTCGACCCTGCGCTACCGCACATCGAGCACGTGGAAGACGTTCAAGAGCACGACCTGGACCGGCGGCGCCCAGTTCGAGGCCACGACGCTGACGCTCGTCATGCCGTCCGGGCCTGACCGCACCTACCGGACGGCGCTGCGTTCGGCACGGCCGAAGTCTGGCGCCACCAATCGCAACACCGTCAACGTGCTGTCGATCGAGAACTACACCCGCGGCGTCGTCGCCCGTGAGGTGCCGTCCAGCTGGCGCTCCGAGACGCTCAAGGCCCAGTCGGTCGCCGCCCGCACCTACGGCGTCCGCGCGCTGACGTCGAGCCGGCACTACGACATCTGCGACACCACCTCGTGCCAGGTCTACGGCGGGGCGGGCGCCGAGACGTCCGCGACCGACAAGGCGGTCTCGGCCACCGCCGGCAAGATCTTGAAGTACGACGGCAAGCCGGCGTTCACCCAGTTCTCCTCCTCGTCCGGCGGGTACACGTCTCCGGGCAGCCAGCCGTACCTGAAGGCGGTCAAGGACGCCTGGGACGACTGGTCGGGCAACGCGAACCATGACTGGACGAAGTCGGTGTCGGCCTCCACGATCCAGTCGAAGTACTCCTCGATCGGCACGCTGAAGTCGTTGCGCGTCACGAAGCGCAACGGGTACGGCGATTGGGGCGGTCGCGTCACGTCGCTGGAGCTCAGGGGATCGAAGGGCACGAAGACGATCTCGGGCAACGATGCGCGCTGGGCGTTCGGGCTCCGGTCCAACTGGTTCACGTTCTGACACTCGTCCGCTGGTACGACCCACGGTGTGATTCTGGGATACTCGGCCCATGCGATCGCTGCTGACGTCCCTCGCCATCTCGGCGGGCGCCAACGCCCTCTCGTTCTCCGCCGCGGCCTGGTTGTTCGACGGGTTCGACATCCGGTTCTGGTGGCTGGTCGTCTCCGTCGTGCTCTTCACCGCCCTCACGGTGGCGCTCCGCGAGATCGTGGTCGGGATGGCCGCCCGGTTCGTGCGCGGCTACACCATCGCCGGCGGTCTGGTGCTCACCTTCGTGGCCCTGTGGGTCACCGACCTGGCGGTGCCTCGCCGCGGGTTCGCCATCGACGGCACCTGGACGTGGATCGCCGTCACGGCCATCGTGTGGGCGGCCGGCGTGGCGTACGGCGAGGTCGACAAGAAGGCCCCCGCCGACGCGCCCGCCGTGGGTGAGTCGCTGCCCTAGGAAATTTCGGCGACAACGGCACCGGCGCCGACGGTCTCGCCGACCTCGGCTGCGAGCTTGCTGATGGTGCCGGCCTTGTGGGCGTTGATCGGCTGCTCCATCTTCATCGCTTCGATGACGATGACCAGCTGGCCCTCCTCGACCTCCTGACCGTCCTCGACGGCGATCTTCACGACGGTGCCCTGCATGGGCGAGGTGAGCGAGTCTCCGCTCGCGGCGGCCGGGCCCCCGCCCGACTTGCGCTTGGGCTTCTTGGCGCCCGCCACGGCGGCGGTGGCACCCAGGCCACCCGGCAGCACGACCTCGACCCGCTTACCGCCGACCTCGACGACGACCCGCTCGCGCTCGGCGGGCTCGTCGGGATCCTCCCCAGAGGGGACGTAGGGCTCGAGCTGGTTGTCGTACTCGGTCTCGATCCAGCTGGTGTAAACCCCAAAATCAGACTCGGGTGCAGTGAAAGCAGGATCGTCCACTACAGAGCGGTGGAACGGGATGACCGTCGGCATCCCCTCGACCACGAACTCGTCGAGCGCGCGGCGGGAGCGCTCGAGCGCCTGCTGGCGCGTCGTGCCGCTGACGATGAGCTTCGCCACGAGGGAGTCGAACGCTCCCGG
>Ga0190270_10000918_pt1 | contig 13310 bp, 10 predicted proteins | sample Popmic320T_FD_133748 | JGI IMG/M metagenome (GOLD analysis project Ga0190270, IMG submission 133748) | Populus adjacent soil microbial communities from riparian zone of Weber River, Utah, USA - 320 T | ecosystem: Environmental > Terrestrial > Soil > Riparian zone | place: USA: Utah | collected... | reverse complement strand
TGGGTGTCGTTCATGGGTTCATCTGCCATCCGGTTCCGGCGGGCGTCAAGAAAGGCCGCCCTCCGCTCGTGAACCGTCTGGCGGGGACCCGGTCGATCCGGTATAAATTGGGGGGGGTTGACGTTTTTTTGCCTTCCCCTGCGCGTAAAGATGAGAATGGAAAAGGAACCAAGGAATGTTCGGCAGTAAATATCTCCTGACCTTGATCGTTGTCGCTGGCCTGGCTGGGGCGGGTTTCTCTGCGAAATCTGCGTTCGCCGAGGATGCGCCGCCCGGCGACCAGAGTGTGGCGGAGCCGCAAGGCGCTGACGCTGCTAACGCGGCACCGCGCTCCCCGCTCAGGGTCAACAGTTTCGACTATGAAGACGCCGGCGACAATCCTGGCAAGCTGAAGGTCGCCGGCATCGCGCTGCCCAACAACGAACTTTTCCTCTTTTTCGACGATCAGCCTATTGCCACGGTGGTGCCCGACGATTCCGGCAATTGGAGCGTCGAAAGCGAGTTGAAGTTCAACGACGGGCGCCACACGCTGCGCGCGGAGCAATTCGATCCGGAGACGCGCATGCTCGCGGCCCGGGCGATGATTTCGATCGAGCGCAGCAAACAACCTGACGATGGGCCGCCGAAGCCCTAGACTGGGAGGGAGCGAATTGCGCCGGCCAAGGAATGACGCATGAAGGGAAATAGGTTCATCGCGATCATTGCCGTCATGGTGGCGGTCGGCGCCGCGCTGGCGGTGGCTGGACTCTATGTCGATTGGGGGAAGAAGGCCGCGCCGGGAGACGTCGAACCGGCGCCGATCGCCAGCGCAGGCGAGACGCCCGCTCCGGCAGAACCGCAGGCCGCCGTTCCCGCCGAGGCGCCACCAGCTTCGCCGGCAGAGTCGACCGGCGCGCTGACGCCGCCTTCCGCGCCGACCTCGGTGCCCACCTTCGACGTGGTCGTCATCGAGCCGAGCGGCGAAGGCGTGATCGCGGGCCGCGCCGCGCCGGGCTGGAAAGTTAGCGTGCAGAGCGGCGGCACGAAAGTGGCGGAGGCCAAGGCCGATTTGCAAGGCGAGTGGAGCGTAGTCTTGGACAAGCCGCTGCCCGCAGGCGACCACGCGCTTTCCTTGAAGATCCTTTCGCCGGACGGCAGCAAGGCGGTGTCCTCGCAAGACACGGTGCGCGTCGAGGTGGGCAGCGACGCGCAGGCTGTTGCGGCGGTCCCGTCATCGCAGCCGCAGCCCCAAGATGCCACGACTGCCAATGTCGCGCCGCAGTCCGCGCCGGAGGCCGAAGCTCCCCCATCCTTGGCGGAGGTTGAGCCGAACGTCACGCGTGCATTGGCGCGCGCGGAGCGCGAAGCGTTGAGCGCTTCGGGCGGCGCGCCGCTTCAGTCGAAGCCCGCGCTGGTATTCAAGACCGTCGACTATGAGCTCAGCGGCGCCGGAGCGGGCACCGTGACGATCACCGGGTCGAGCGAGCCGGGGGCGAGGATCGCCATCTACTATGGCGGCGCGCATTTCGCCGAGACCCGCGCCGATCGCACGGGCCATTGGCGGGTTGCCGTCGCCAAGACGCTCGGCATGGGCGAGCACAGCTTCCGCGCCGAGCGCGCCGGCGCCGCTCTTGGCACCACCGTGGCCGCGCTGATCAGCATCGAGCGCGTGGAAGCGAAGCCGGAAGCTCCCATGCCGCAAGTCGCCGCTTCGGGAACTGCCGGACAAGTGGCAGCGATCCGCGGCGCCCCTGGCGCATCCGTGCAGGATGCCAAGGAGGTCTATGTCATCCGCCGCGGCGATACGCTATGGGCCATCGCCAAACGCCATCTTGGCAGCGGGTTGCGCTACACGTCGATCTTCCAGGACAACCAGGAGAAGATTCACAATCCTGACCTGATCCATCCGCAACAAGAGGTGACATTGCCCAAGCCCTGACGCGCTTGGCGCGGGGGCGTACGGCGCCTATATAGAGCTTGGTTGGGCAGCGTGCGGACGCTGCCCTTTTTTCCGCGCGGACCGCGCGCCGATAGAAGCGATCTCTCATGCAAGACCGGCTGCCGCAAACGAGAAGCGACGCCGTGCTTCAGGCGCGGACGGGGCAGCTGAGCGTATTGCGCGAATTGCTTCCCTATGCTTGGCCGGCCAATCGGCCCGATTTGCGCTTCCGCGTGGTCATTGCGCTTGGCGCGCTCATCCTCGCCAAGACCGTCACGCTCGCGGTACCGATCGCCTACAAGGCGGTGATCGACATCCTCGCAGGCGAAACCACACCGGGTGAAGCGGCCACGCTTTCGGCGTTCGGCCTTGCCGCCGTGCCAGCCATGCTGATCGTGGCCTATGGCGTCGGCCGCGTGCTGATGGTGCTGTTCGCGCAGGTCCGCGACGTGGGGTTCTCCTCGGTCGCGCAGCATGCCGTGCGTGAGCTCGCCAACCGCACCTTCCGCCATCTGCACGCGCTCTCCTTGCGCTTTCATCTGGAGCGCCGCACCGGGGGGCTTAACCGCGTCATCGAGCGCGGCGTGTCCGGCGTCGATACGATCATGCGGATGGCGGTGCTGAACTCGATCCCGACCGCGGTCGAGCTGCTGATGATCGCGGGCCTCGTCGCTTGGTATTTCGGCTGGATCTATGTGGTGGTCGTGCTCGCCACGGTTGGCGCCTATGTGTGGTTTACCTTCGCAGCCAGCGAGCGGCGCATCGCCATCCGCCGCGACATGAACGAGTCCGACACCGAGGCGCATTCCAAGGCGGTCGACAGCCTGCTCAACTACGAGACTGTCAAATATTTCGGCAGCGAGGACCACGAAGCGCGCCGGTTCGATTCCTCGATGGCGCGCTACGAGAAGGCCGCAGTCCGCACATACTCTTCGCTCGGCGTGCTCAACAGCGGTCAGGCGGTGATTTTCACCGTCGGCATGGTTGTCTGCATGCTGCTCGCGGCGCGCGACGTGACCCAGGGCGCGCTGACCATCGGCGGCTTTGTGATGATCAATGCGATCCTGATCCAGCTCTATATGCCGCTCAATTTCATGGGCATGGTCTATCGCGAGATCAAGCAGGGATTGATCGACGTCGAGACCATGTTCGCGCTGCTGCACGAGAAGCCCGAGATCGTAGACAGGCCGGGCGCCGAGCCGCTTCGCGTCAGCCAGGGCGATATCAGGTTCGAGAACGTCTCCTTCGCCTACGATCCGGACCGCCCGATCTTGAAGAAGGTCAGCTTCGAGGTGCCCGCAGGCAAAATGGTGGCGATCGTCGGCCCGTCGGGCGCCGGCAAGTCGACCATCGCGCGGCTCCTATTCCGCTTCTACGAGCTGACTCGCGGGCGCATTCTGATCGATGGGCAGGATATCAGGGACGTGACGCAAGGCTCTCTGCGCGCCGCGATCGGCATGGTCCCGCAGGACACCGTCCTGTTCAACGACACGATTGCCTACAACATCCGCTACGGGAAGCCCGCCGCGATGGAAGCGGAGCTTCGCGAAGCGGCGCGGCTTGCGCAGATCCACGACTTTATAGTGACGCTGCCGCAGGGTTACGATTCGCTGGTCGGCGAGCGGGGACTGAAGCTGTCCGGCGGCGAGAAGCAGCGTGTTGCGATCGCGCGCACGATCCTGAAGGCGCCGCCGATCCTAATGCTCGACGAGGCGACTTCTGCGCTGGACAGTCATACCGAGAAGGACATCCAGGACGCACTCGAGCGCGTGGCCCGCGAGCGCACCAGCCTGGTCATCGCCCACCGACTGTCGACCGTGGTCCACGCCGACAACATCATCGTGCTCGATCGCGGCAAGATCGTCGAGCAGGGCACGCATCTTGAGCTGCTCGGCAAAGGCGGGCTCTATGCGAGCCTGTGGGAGCGGCAGCGCGAGGCCGACGAGGCGCGCGAGCGCCTGGCGGAAGTGGCCGGGCGGGAAGAGCCCGAGCCGTCGCGCGCGGCCGAGCGCCTCGAGGACGAAGCGCTGGCCTCAACCTAGCCAAAGCATCGCGAAAGCATGAAAGACAGTCACGGTATTCTCGACAGTATTCTCGGCGTGTTCGTGCCAATCCACCCGGACGGCTATAAATTCGTCGCGGGCGCTGCGCTGGTGACGCTGCTCCTGTTCGCGCTGGCACCGCCGCTCGGCTGGCTGGCGGCCGCGGTGACGGCTGCCATCGCCTATTTCTTCCGCGATCCGGAGCGGGTGACGCCGCAGCGCAAGGGCCTCGTGGTCAGCGCCGCCGACGGCAAACTCGCTTCCATCACCAGCGTTTCCCCGCCGCGCGAGCTTCCGCTCAGCAATCAAAATCTCACCCGCATTTCCGTGTTCCTGTCGGTCCTCGACGTCCATATGGTGCGGGCGCCGGTGGCCGGCCGTATCGTCGGCAGCCGTTACGTTCCGGGGGCATTTTTCAATGCCGAGCTCGACAAGGCGAGCGAGGAAAACGAGCGCCGCGCCATTGTCATCGAGACCGAGACGGGCGAGAAGATCGGCCTGGTGCTGATCGCTGGGCTGATTGCGCGGCGGATCGTGACTTTCGCCGGCGAGGGGGCTAGCGTGGCGAGCGGCGAGCGTATCGGGTTGATCCGCTTCGGGAGCCGGGTTGACGTTTATCTGCCGGACGGAGCCAGGGTTCTCGCCGAGACCGGCCAGACGGCGATTGGCGGAGAGACGGTGCTGGCGGAGTTGGCGCTGAGTGGGGAGACGAGCAGTTGAGTAGCGCGACAAGTTTCATCGCGACGGAGGGAAAAGCGTAGATGTTTCCGCCCTTCGAGCCCGAACGGGACGAACGCAAGAAGCGGCCGACTGTGTTCTCCCGCGGCCAAGTGCCGGTCAGGGTGCTGATCCCGAATATCTTCACGCTGGTCGGGCTGTGTGCTGGGCTCACCGCCATCCGTATGGGTATCGAGCATCGCTGGGACCTGGCGGTGGCGGCGCTCGTATTCGCGGCCTTCCTTGACGGCATCGACGGCCATGTGGCCCGGCTGCTCAAGGCCTCGTCAAGGTTCGGCGCCGAGCTCGACAGCCTCGCTGACTTCGTCAATTTCGGCGTGGCGCCGGCCATCATAATGTTCAACTGGGCCTTGGAGGATTTGCGCAGTCTCGGCTGGATCGCCGTTCTGGTCTTCGCGGTGTGCTCGGCGCTCCGATTGGCCCGTTTCAATGTCTCGCTCGATCGAACCGACGTTCCAGCGTGGAAGAGCAACTATTTCGTCGGGGTACCCGCGCCCGCCGGGGCGCTGATCCTGTTATTGCCGATCTACGCCGAGGATCTCGGGCTGCACTGGCCGAGCCTCACTCCATTGGTGCTGATCTATACGCTCGGCGTCGCGCTGCTGATGGTGAGCAACGTGCCCACTTTCTCGATCAAGTTGATCGGGCAGAAGATCGCGCGCGAGCACGTTCTGCCTGTGTTCGTGCTGGCGGCGCTGTTCATGGCGCTGCTCTTGACCTATCCCTCGTTCACGCTTGCGATGGGCTCATTGATCTATCTCGCGCTGATTCCGGTTTCCGCCTACCGCTATCTGGCCGAGGGGCGCAAGGTGGCGAAAGCCGCCAAGGCGCAAAGCGGCAAGGGCCACGCCACGCCCGAGCCTCCCTCAAGCTCCGACGAGCAGGTGGTTCGCCTGAGAACCAAGCCATGAAGCAGCGCCTATCCACGTATCTGCGCCAGCTCGAAGCCGAGAGCATCCACATCATGCGCGAGGTGGCGGCCGAATTCCGCAACCCGGTGATGCTCTACTCGATCGGCAAGGATTCATCGGTGATGCTGCATCTGGCGCTCAAGGCGTTCTATCCTGCCAAGCCGCCATTCCCGCTGCTGCATGTCGACACCACCTGGAAGTTCCGCGAGATGATCGAATTCCGCGATCAGGAGATGAAGCGGCTCGGCCTCGATCTGATCGTGCATACCAACCAGCAGGGCGTGAAGGACGGCATCTCGCCGACCACGCATGGCAGCGCGCTCTATACCGACATAATGAAGACCGAGGCGCTCAAGCAGGCGCTGTCCGCGCACGGCTTCGATGCGGCGTTCGGCGGCGCGCGCCGCGACGAGGAGAAATCGCGCGCCAAGGAGCGAGTGTTTTCGTTCCGCAACGTCGCGCATAACTGGGACCCAAAGCGGCAGCGGCCGGAGCTGTGGCACATCGCCAATACCAAGGTGGCTCCCGGCGAAAGCATGCGCGTCTTCCCGTTGTCGAATTGGACCGAGCTCGACGTGTGGACCTATATCTATCTCGAAGAAATTCCGGTGGTGCCGCTCTATTTCGCGGCGGATCGGCCGGTGGTCGAGCGCGGCGGCATGTTGATCATGGTCGACGATGAGCGCCTGCCGCTCGACGCCAACGAGAAGCCAGAGACCGCGCATGTCCGTTTCCGCACACTCGGTTGCTATCCGCTCACCGGAGCGATCCGCTCGCAGGCGGCGTCGGTGCCCGAGATCATCGAGGAGTTGGTCGCCACGCGTTATTCCGAGCGCCAGGGCCGCGTAATCGATCATGACCAATCTGGCTCGATGGAGAAGAAGAAGCAGGAGGGTTATTTCTGATGCCGCGCCTAACCGTGGTCGAGAGCGGGCGGAGCGACGCGCGCGAGCGGGTCGAGGCACGGCTCGCGGCCGAGGAGAATCGCGGGCTGCTCCGCTTTCTCACCTGCGGCAGCGTCGACGACGGCAAGAGCACGTTGATCGGCAGGCTGCTCTACGACTCGCACCTCGTCTACGAAGACCAGATGAAGAGCGCCGAGCAGGATTCACGGCGCTCCAACGGCAGCAAGGGAGGGCCGGTCGACTTGGCGCTGCTGGTCGATGGCCTCGAGGCCGAGCGCGAGCAGAAGATCACCATCGACGTCGCCTATCGCTATTTCTCGACGCCGCGGCGAAAATTCATCGTCGCCGATACCCCCGGGCACGTGCAGTACACGCGCAACATGGCGACCGGCGCCTCGAATTGCGACTTCGCCGTGCTGCTGGTCGATGCGCGGAGCGGCGTGCTTACCCAGACGCGGCGGCATGCCTGCATCCTGTCGCTGCTCGGCATCGGCAAGATCGCGCTGGCCGTCAACAAGATGGACCTGGTCGATTTCGACCAGGTCCGCTTCGAGGAGATTACCGATAAATTTCAATGGTTTGCCACAGAACTCGGCTTCGAGCAGGTGACCGCGGTCCCAGTCTCGGCGCTGAAGGGAGACAATGTGATCGCGCCCAGCGCGCATATGCATTGGTATCGCGGTCCGACCCTGCTCGGCCATCTGGAGACGGTCGACGTTGGCCGTGCGGAAAAGGAGCGGCCGTTGCGCTTCCCGGTGCAATATGTCAACCGGCCGCATCTCGATTTTCGGGGCTATGCCGGCACCGTGGCGAGCGGCGCGGTGGCGTGCGGCGACGAGGTGGTGATCCATCCTTCGGGACGGCGGGTGCATGTGGCGCGAATCGTCACCGCGGACGGCGATCTCGATCTTGCGCAAGAGGGCGACGCGGTGACCTTGACCTTCGCCGAGGAGGTCGATGTAAGCCGAGGCGATATCGTCGCGCAGGAGGAGGGTACGCCTTCGATCGCCGATCAGATGGCGGCGCGGATCATCTGGTTCGACGAGGAGCCGATGCTGCCGGGCCGTTCCTATACTCTGAAATGCGGCTGCCAAACCACGACGGCGACCGTGCTCAACTTCAAATACAAACTGAATGTCGACAATCTCGATCACGTCGCGGGCAAGACGCTCGAGCTGAACGAGGTTGGCTCCTGCAATCTCAACACCACCAAGGCGCTGGTGTTCGACGCCTATGCGGACAACGCCGACACCGGCTCCTTCATCCTGATCGACCGCTTCACCAACGCGACGGTGGCGGCCGGCATGATCGAGTTCGGCTTGCGCCGCGCCACCAACATTCAGTGGCAGGAGCTTTCGATCGACAAACAGGCGCGCGCCGGCCTTAAGGAGCAGAAGCCTTGCGTGTTGTGGTTCACCGGCCTGTCAGGCGCCGGCAAGTCGACCATCGCCAATACGCTGGAGAAACGGCTGCATGCCACGGGCCGCCACACTTATCTGCTCGACGGCGACAATATCCGCCACGGCCTCAACAAGGATCTCGGTTTCACCGACGCCGACCGGGTGGAGAACATCCGGCGGGTGGCGGAGGCGGCGCGGCTGTTCGTGGATGCCGGTCTGATCGTAATGGTTTCGTTCATCTCGCCGTTCCGCTCGGAGCGGCGGATGGCGCGCGAGCTGTTCGCCGAGGGCGAGTTCATAGAGATTTTCGTGGATACGCCGCTCGAAGTCTGCGAGGCGCGCGATCCCAAGGGCCTCTATTCGAAGGCACGCGCGGGCCTGATCGCCAACTTTACCGGCATTGATTCACTCTATGAGCCGCCGGAACATGCCGAGCTCGCGCTCGATACCGGCAAATCGACGCCGGAGGAACTCGCCGAGGTCGTACTCCGCGAGCTGAGGCGCCGGCACCTCGTCTGAAGGACGTTGCCGCAGCCGCCATTTCCCCCCGATTGATTTCCCTCGGATGAGCGGCTGCGGCCGTCCTCGCGCTAGTCGGACGGACCTGGTCCAGAAAGACTAGCGAGGATTTTCAAACGCTCCAGAGCCTTGGCGTTCCCGTCCTGGGCCGCAAGCTCGTACCAGCCGCGCGCGCGGGCGATATCGCCGGCGATGCCTTTGGCGCCGAGTTGCGCGAGCATCTCCTGGTCGAACGTGCGGCCGAGCTCGTAGGCGGCTTCCCCTTCGCCGCGTTCGGCAAGGTAGATGAGCAGCAGCCGCGCCGCGGCGATGTCGCCTTCGGCGAGCAGCCGCCTGGCCCTGGCGTGGAGCGCCCCGGTGTCGGCAGGGATGGCCGGCGCTTCGGCAGCCTGGGCGGCCGGTACCAGATCGAGCAGCGCCGAAGTCCAGCCTTTGTCGGGACTTGCCGCGATATGGTTTTGCGCGGGCGATTCGATCCGCAGCACCAGGCTACGCCGTGCCTGCGGACTGTCGCCGGACTGGAGCACATAGACCTCGACCGGGTAATCGCCTTCGGCGCCGGCGCCGAGCGAAAGCACCAACGCGTGCGCATGCACGGCCTTGACCAGCCAGGTGCCGCTGTCGCTTCGCCGGCCGGCGGAAAGCTCGGCGTTGCCCGGAAGCCCGCGGATGAGATAGTAGCCGGCGTGGCTCGGCGGCAGTAGCGGAGCAAAGGCGATCTGGTGCCCGCTGGCGGCCAGAATCGTCGGTGCCTCCGGGGAGGCCATCACGGGGGAGGCCGGTACGAGCAGCGGTTCGCCCTTGGCGGCGTGATTGGCAAGCACCGCGGCACCCGGAAGGCCGGCTTCTCCAACGCTGTTGGCCGGCTTTTGCCAAGCGACCGAGGTCGAACGCAGGAGGGACCGATTGTCGCTGCTTCCCCTAGGCGGAGCAGCAAAATGGGCGACCAGCCAAATGCCGCCCACCGTCAGCAGCACCGCGGCGGCGATGGAGCTGGCGACCAATATGCTTGCCTGGCGCTGCCGCCAGCGAAACTCCTCCATCAGCGTCTGCATGTGGAGTTGAGGGACGGCGATGCGCCGCTCCGGATCCAGCGGGGCGTCTGCGGTCAGCACGTTCAACTGGTCGAAATCGTCGCCACTCGCGGCTGAATCGCACCAGGCGCCGTCCTGCCCGTCACCTGGTAGGGCGTCGCCCTGCCGCATCTCCCCCATGAGTATCTCGAAGGCGGGAAAGGCGTCCTCCACCTCCAATGCGTCGAGCCGGGACGCCAGGGGTTTGGGAAAGGGTATGCTCACTGGCCCTTGCATCACGCTGTCGATGGCGCTCGACAGGGATTCAATGCTCTGAATATCCTCTGCAGGGTGGGTGTTATAGGCCGAACTCAGCATCGCTGCGCGCAGCATCGCATTGGCCCGATGTACCGGGTGCCAGGCGGGCTGCTCGGCCACGGGCGTCGTGGAACCGATCATGATCTTGCTCCCTTCTCTGCCCGCGCGAGTGCCCTGCGCGCGGGAAAACGCCCCGTACCCCCGTTCAACGCGCGCTCGTGCCCCGAAGCGCGCAGCATGGTTGAACTGACCTGGACCTCCTTCCGTTCCGTCTCCAACCGAAAAACTCGGCGTCAGCGCTCCTTGCCGCGCTGCCACTCGATGAATTGCTGAAACAGTGCCTCCTGCTGATGCTTGTTCATGATTTGCGGCAAAGTCGGGACCTGGCTGCCCGCTATGCTTGCCGTCATAGGCTTGACCGCTTCCTCGGGGGCTGCGGCAAGCCACGCTTCGGCCGCGCGGGCTCGCTTCAGCCCCGGAAAGCTCGCGGCAAGATTGACATCGCGCCATTTAGGATGCCGCCCTGGCGCCTGAAGCTCGGCGAAGCGCGGGAACAGCGCCGCGATGAAACCATCGAGGCGTTGCTGAGCGCCGGCGTCCCACTTGGTTCGTGGCGCGAGGAGGACAATGCCGGTGGCGATCGTTGGCACTTCGCTGCCGCCGCGGATCAGATTGGGATAGTCGGCCGAGTCCAGCCGCGCAGGCAGATAGGCCGCGTCGAGAGAGGCGCTGAAGGGGACGGGAAGCAGGTGGATGCCGGCATTGATCGGAATGGCGCCGACCAGCGGCGACGGCCTGCCGCCCACGATCACCGCGGCGCTAATCGTGCCCTGCTTCAACTGCTCGATGGCGGCGGTGGCATCGAGCTGCGCCGCCTCGACGCCGATCCCAAGGGTTTTGAAAAGGATTGCGGCTGCGGCGGCCGATGCCGATCCCGCCGGGCCGACACTCACCTTCTTGCCGGACAGTCCGGACATGGCGGCGATGTCGGAGCGCGCGAGGACGTGGATTTCCTGGGGAGGCAGCCGGGCGACCAGCTCGAGCTTGTCGGTCAGGCTTTTGTCCTTGGCCGCTTGCTCGGCAAAAACGTCGGTCGCGACGAAAGCTAGGTCGATCTCGGGGTTGTTCAGGAGCAGCGCGAGATTTCCGGCGCCGGTATCGCCGAGCATCGGAAGGACGCGCAAACCGGCGCTGTTGGCGAACAGGCTAGCGATGTCGGCGGCAAGCACGGTCTCGGAGGATGCGGCGGGACCGGCGATCAGACCAAGCCAAGTCTGCGCGACCTTGTCTTGCGCACGTGCGCCAAGGCTCGCCGAGAGGCCGATCAGCAGGATAGCTAAAAGATACAGAACGCGACGCAACACACACACCCCGCATTCCCCGCCTTACGCCCGCAGCGCGAAAAGGTTCCCTGCGCAGCGAAATTGTTCCGGCTCCCGAGGAAGGTCCGGCCCTTCCGTCGCGAAGCCCGAAGACATGAACCCCGGCAAGCGTTCGTGCGTGTTCTGCGTAGCCCTCGGACCTGGGGCAGAATTTCTTATTGTTGCCCTGAGGTTAACCGCCGACTGGGGCGCCATATCGGCCTTAATGCGGCGAAGCCGGGGCCGGGCGTCTCCGGACCCAGTGTGAGGAGGCTCACAATGGCGGCTTCTGGCCGAGGCCATGTCCCGCTCACGCCGAGGGCAATTACGCCCAGGCACATGCTCCATGGGAGACGAGAAATGAAACGCAATTCCCTGATTTTTGGCGCTGGCTTCGCCATCATGGCTTCGGCCGGGCTGGCAATGGCTTCGGAGACTGTCGCTCCGGTCAACACCTCGCACGATGTCGCGATCAAGGCCTGTTCGACGGTCAATCCGCTGCAGCCTGTCAGCGTGCTGAATGCGGTCGACGACGGCAGCGGGATCGGCTTCAGCCTGGTCTGGCTGAACGACAAGGACGGCAATCTTTGGATGTGCGACGCCGACGCCGACGGCAACGTCTACTCCTATTCGATCGTAACCAAGGATCTCCTTAGTGGGACCGGACCGGAGGTGATCGGCCTGCAGCAGACCGCGAATGGCGGCTATGAGGGGGAGTCCCAGCAGATCGCCGAGAAGGTCTGCGCCGCCTATCTCACGGACGGCGGCAAAGTGCTGCTCAGCAGGCCGGATGGTCTCGAAGGTGACCCGGGTTTCATCGTGTTCGTCCAGGACGCGGCCGGCGCCTACCACCTCTGCAATGCGACGGGAGATGCCATGATCTGGGCGTTCGAGCCGATTGGCGACCCAATCAAGTTCCCGACGCAGGTTAGCTAGACCGGAGACAACTCAGCCATTCTTCCGCCGACAATCGAGGGCCCGGGCGAGCTGATCCGGGCCCTTTATCATGTTCGGCCGTGGTCTTGGCGCGATAACTACCTAAACAAGCTGTAATAAGCTTCGTCTTTTCAACGAGTAGGCCAAAGGATAAAGTTGCCGGCAGGAGCGCCATAACTGCCCAATGAGGTGAAACGTCATGTCTTGGAATCTGTCGACGCTCCGAAAGCTCGCCTTCGCTGTTGTTTCAATTTGCTTGGTATTGCCCGCCGCCGCCCAGCAGACCGAGCCTGAAGAGGAAGTAGCGGCAGCTCCGGCCGAAGATCCGTCGGAGGCCGAGCAGCAGGCCTTCTACGCCGAGCGGCTCAGAACGGCGCCGCCAGAGGTCAAGGAGGTCTTGTCCAAGCTCGACTCGCAGCGAACGGCGAACATGACGTTCCGCATGGGCTACACGACGGCGCTCGATCGCAACTTGCAGGAGCTGACCGGTGCAAAGAAGGGCCCGCCCCCTGGCGACCTCAAGGCGAAGATGCAGCGTGCCGATAAGGCCATGGAGGTCTATCGGCAATTGCGCAGCGCCGAGCGTCTCCCGGCGCCGGGCGCTTCCTGCAATCCTACGGCCAAGACCTTCAGCTGGCGCAAGCTGAACAAAGTCACCCCGGTCAAGGACCAGGGCGTGTGCGGCAGTTGCTGGGCCTTCTCCTCAGCCGCGGCCTATGAGAGCAGCAACGCGATCCTCAATAACAAGCTGGTGGATGCTTCCGAGCAGGATCTTATGGATTGCTCGGAAGGCACCAACTGCATCGGCAATTGGGTGCAGAACGCATTCGCGCGCCTGATCACCGCCGGCACGACGACGGAGCGCAAGCGGCCCTATGCCGGACAAGTGCAGCAATGTGCGGCGAATCTCGATAGGCCCTATCGCGCCGTGGTCTGGGCTCCGCTCGATGCGGACTGGTCGCGCGTGATGACGCCCGCCGAGATCAAGTCCAATCTATGCGAGTATGGACCGCTGGTCGCGCATATCTATGCGACGCCGAGTTTCCTCGCCTATGTCTCCGGCGTGTATACCCAGTTCGAGCCGGTGACCCACGAGAGCGAAGGCTACCATGCCATCATCATCACCGGCTGGGACGAAAATCAGCAGGCCTGGGAGATCAAGAACTCCTGGGGCACCGGCTGGGGACTAGGCGGCTTCGGCCGCGTAAAATACGGGGCCAATCTGATCGGCCACCAATTGCTCGCGGTG
>Ga0190270_10000916_pt1 | contig 13336 bp, 14 predicted proteins | sample Popmic320T_FD_133748 | JGI IMG/M metagenome (GOLD analysis project Ga0190270, IMG submission 133748) | Populus adjacent soil microbial communities from riparian zone of Weber River, Utah, USA - 320 T | ecosystem: Environmental > Terrestrial > Soil > Riparian zone | place: USA: Utah | collected... | reverse complement strand
CCCGAAGATGCCGGGCGAGCCGCCGCGCGTGCAGCCGTCGAGGATCAACCCCGACAACTGGGCCTGACCGCGGCTCCAGGTTGCCGCCAGGGCGATTCGCAACCGTGGTCCTCATGAGTGTGCTCTCGCGTGGGCGCAGGCAGCTGTCGGCCGGCCTGCTCGCCTCGGTCTGCCTGCTGTTAGTCGCCACCGCGACGTCGACCGCGACCTCGGCCATCGCGGGCACTTCACGTGTGGGCGCCATCACCGGGACGGCGTCCGACGACGGCGACCAGGAGGAACTTCTGCTCGTATTGGATTCCTCGGGCTCGATAAAGGAGCCGGACAGCTCAGGCTCGACCAAGATCGCCGCCGCGAAGAGGGCACTTCACGCCGTGACGGCCAAGCTGCCCGACGACGCCAGGGTCGGAATGAGGGTGTACGGCGCGACGGTCTTCTCCAAGTCCGTCCGGGCGCGTGTACCGACTCGCAACTCGTCGTGCCGATTGGGCCCGTCGACAAGCCGGCGCTGCGGCGGGAGATCGACAAATACAAGCCGTACGGTGAGACGCCCCGTGGACCCTGAGATGGCGGGCGGAACCTTCACAGCTGCTGAACGTCTCCTCGTACGCGCGCGGCGGGTAGTTGCACCGTGACGCAGAGCCCTCCAGCGGGGCGGGGGATGAGGGTGAGGGTTCCTTCGTGTGCTTGGGTGATGCTCCTGACGATGGCCAGGCCGAGGCCGACACCTGCGTGATCGGTTCGGATGTGTTGGGTGCCGCGCTGAAACAGCTCCACCAGCGTGGAAACGAACTGTGGGGCGAGCTTCTCGCCGGTGTTCTCGACAGTGAGCACCACGGCTTGGTGGTGGACGCTGGTCGTGACCCAGACGGTGCCCTTGTCAGGCAGGTTGTGGACGATCGCGTTGTGCACGAGGTTCGTCGTCAACTGCATCAGGAGCGCGTGTGAGCCGATAGTAGCGGTCATGTCGCCAGAGGTCTTGATGGTGAGACCGCGTTTTTCTGCGAGGGGGAGGAGCGTTTCGGTGGCTTCTTCCGCGATGAGGGACAGGTCGACGTGTTCTCGGCTGAAGGACCGTTGGTCGGCCCGGCTGAGCAGGAGCAATGCTTCGGTCAGGTCAATCGCCCTGGCGTTGACGAAATGCAGGCGGTCGATGAGTTCGCCGGTGTCGCGGTTCGGATCGTTTCGGGCCACGTCGAGAAGTGTCTGCGTGACCGCCAGCGGGGTTCGCAGCTCATGCGAGGCGTTGGCCGCGAATCTCTGCTGTTCGGCGACCTGCGCTTCGAGCTGCGCGAGCATAGTGTCGAAGGCGTCGGCGAGCTCGCGGAACTCATCCCTGCGGCCTGGTAGCCGGATTCGGTGGGAGAGTGATCCGTTGGTGGCCATGCGGGTGGCGTCTGCGATGCGAGTCAGAGGCGTCAGCATGCGGCCCGCGAGAATCCACCCTCCCACGAGCCCGAACACCAACAGGCACGCCAACACGATGGTCACGAACGGAGCGAACGAACGCAGGATGACGGAACGGTTGGCTATCAAGTCACCGGTGGTGTAGATCGCACCGTCGGGTAGGCCTCGCAGGACGAAGACCAACGCGGCGGCGAGCAGCGTGACACCGGCGAGCATGAGAAAGCCGGCGTAACTGAGGGTGAGTTTGAGGCGAACGCTCAAGCCGGGGGCTCTATCCACGGTCATCGCCTTCACGCCCGGTGCTGGGCGCTGTGTCGACGCGGTAGCCGACGCCGGCCACGGTGGCGATGATCCAGGGTTCGCCGAGCCGTTTGCGCAGTGCCGAGACGGTGATGCGCACCGCGTTGGTGAACGGGTCGGCGTTCTCATCCCAGGCTCGCTCCAAGAGTTCTTCGGAGCTGACGACACCGCCCTCGGCGGCGACGAGAACTTCAAGCACGGCGAACTGCTTCCTGGTCAGGGCGACGTACCGGCCGTCCCGGTAGACTTCGCGGCGGAACGGATCCAGGCGTAGGCCGGCGATCTCTCGCACGGGCGGTCTGTTGTGCGCACGCCTGCGGTCGAGCGCTCTGAGACGGAGCACGAGTTCTCGCAGTTCGAACGGCTTGGTGAGGTAGTCGTCGGCGCCGAGCTCGAACCCGGAGGCCTTGTCGTCGAGCCGGTCGGCAGCGGTGAGCATGAGGATCGGCATGCCGCTGCCGGAGGCGACGATGCGTTCAGCGATCTCGTCGCCGGAGGGCCCGGGAATGTCGCGGTCGAGGACGGCGATGTCGTAGGCGTTGACGCTCAGCAGATCCTGAGCGGTGTCGCCGTCACCGGCGATGTCGGCCGCGATCGCTTCTAGGCGCAACCCGTCGCGGATGGCCTCGGCCATGTAGGGCTCGTCCTCGACGACCAAGACACGCATGCCTCGATGCTACGAGCCGACGCATATCGCCGGCATACCGAAAACCACATACGTGCTGGCAACACCCCGCTCCCTTGACTGGCGGCATGAGACAAACGGCGTCAGCACGAACAAAGACCCGCAGGACGCTCATGCCCAGCGCCGTCGGCCTGGTCGTCGTCATCGCGACCGTCATCGGAACCCTCGTCCATCAGGCAGCATCGTCCTCGGCGCCTTCGCTCAGCGAGGTCCTTCGCGGCGACCACGGTGGTGCGACGGCCGAGGCTGACGGTGCCGTCCCTGACGGCGCGACAGTGTTTGATGACGAGTATCCCGGCGTAGCCAACCTCGACCCCGATCTGCTCCAGGCCTTGCGCGAAGCGGCGACGGATGCCGCTGACGAAGGCGTCGAGTTCTATGTCAACAGTGGGTGGCGCGCGCCGGAATACCAGGATCAACTGCTGAGCGAGGCCATCTCGGAGTACGGCTCGGAAGCGGAAGCTGCCCGATGGGTGGCCACCCCCAAGACGTCTGCTCACGTGTCGGGCGACGCGATCGACGTCGGGCCCTCCGATGCCACGGCCTGGCTGTCCGAACACGGCGCCAAGTACGGGCTGTGCCAGATCTACGACAACGAACCCTGGCACTACGAACTGCGCCCAGAAGCCATCGACCACGGCTGCCCGGCCACCTACGCCGACCCCACGCACGATCCACGGATGCAGCCGTGACCGGCGCCGTCGGCCCGGCGCGTCGGAGCTGTGCTTATCGTGCCTGTCGACTCACGGTCAGGTCGAGGTCGTGCTTGCCGTAGGCGGCGGTGAAGACCCGCCTGACGGGGCCGGCCGGCGAACCTTTCGGGATAGCCACCTCGATGCTCACACCGTCGGCCCGGATCAGCTCGGCGTCCGAGAGCCGCAGCGATCGGGCCAGGACGTCCAGCTGACGCAGGGCGACGTCGGTCGGCGAGGCGGACAGCTCGATCGCCCGTGTGCTGTAGCCTTCGCGAGCGGTGTAGTAAAACCCGAGGTCTTCGCCCATTGGGGAGAGGTCGTCGACTCCGGCCCGACCGAGGCTCGAGACGAAGTGCAGGGCGCCGGGCAGCACCTCCTCCCGGGACGCGAAGCCGAATTCGCTGGACGACTCGAGGCCGGTCAGGTCGACATCGAAGCCGGTCAGGGGTGTCGTCGTGATCGACGTGATGATCGCCGCCGTCTGACCGAGATCGTCGGAGAGGTCGATACGGAGGTCGGATGACCCGGCTGACTCGACCAGCATCGTCGGAAGCCCATCCCGGTCCTCGGCGGACTCGACGCTCGCGGAGATCTCGGCGAGTACGTCGCGGACTTGTTCCGTGCTGAGCCCGGGCTCGAGGGTGATCTCGTACCAATAGCCGGGCTTGTATTCGGCCGCCGCGATGCCGTCGATGGATGCAATCCGCTCCGTGTCAGTGGCCTCGTCGCGCTGCTGCCACCATCCGACGGCCAGGGTGACGACGATGACAGCACACGTGAGCAGCGTTCGACTCTTCCGGGTCCACATGACGCACGATCGTGACAGAGCCCGGGGTCGCCGGCAGAGGTATCAGCCCTGATCCGCCACCTTGGCGCGAATCTCCTCGAACTCCTTGCGACTGAAGGGTCGCAGGGTGGTCGTCCGCGAGTAACCGAGTGCGGAACGCCACGTCAATCAGTCGACGCGCTCAATGGGTACGGAAGAAGGCGTTCGCACGTGGCGAGTACAGCAGCAGCAGGACGATCCCGCTGATGACCGCGCTGATGATGCCCTGCGTCTGGAGTTGTCCGTCCTTGTCGACAGCCACCCAGATCCCGCCGATGAGGTTGAGCAGGCTGAACGCCCCGACTAGAAATCGCGAGATGCCTCCGCCCGAGGCGAGTCCTCGGGCGATCACGAGGTAGATCGCCCCGACGGTGACGAGCGAGATCCCGTACACGAGCAAGTTGTCACTGGACACCTTGGTCTGGCGGATGACGTCGCGGTCGTCGTGCTGAATCGCCAGGACGAGCCCGCCGATGACGGCGATGAGTCCGTTGATGACGATGAGGACGACGAGAAGTGTCACGCCGAACGGTCGTCGCGCCATGGTGTGCTCCTCGGCGATGGGTCCGCTTGCACGGTATCGCGATCGTCAGGCCGACGTGACGAAGCAGTCGTCCGACGGCGAGCCCTCGAATGGGTACGCGACGGCGAGCGCTCGCACGATTCGTCGGGATCGCTCGGCGTACCCAGGTGTCGTGAAATGAATGCCGTCCGAGATGTACCACCCGTCATGCACCTCGGACGCCCAGTCGTAGACCCGGAGGTTGGGATATCGCTCGCAGGCGTCGCGCAATGCGTCGTTCCACTTCGCCATCTCGTCGTTGGCCCACGGACTAGAGGAGAGCCGGCTCTTGACGGTGAGCCACAGGGCCGGCTGGCCGTCGATCTCGTTCATCAGCATGTCGATGCGGTCGTCGAGCGGTACGACACCGCCGACGGCCTGGTTGGCAACCTCGTTGGTGCCCATGGCGAAGACCCAGCAGCCGTCGTAGCCGTCGTCCATGCGGCTCGCGGCGGCCTCCGCCGCGTTGGGCTGGTCGTGGTAGTGCTCGACGATCGAACGGGCCCCGAGGATGTCGGTGTCGACGTTCTCGACCCCCACTTTGCGGTATTGCGCGTCGATCCGCTGACCGCGGCGCAGACCGTATTCGGGGTCCATCAGGCCGATCGAGGTGGAGTCGCCGACGTGCACCACCGAGTCACAGGAGGTCTCCCACCGCGCCGAGGTGTGGTGGTCGGCTTGGTGCGCGGCGTTGTCGGCGTCGCGGTCTCGACCGCCGCCGGTCTGTGCAGGTGGCAGCGGCGCACCGTCGGCGGTGGCCATCGCATCGGCTCCGTTGCCGTCGTCCGGCTTAACGATGAAGCTGCAGGACGTCAGCGCGACGACCGCCGCCGCGGTGAGTACGAGCCCTCCGCGGGCGGGTGTCGGCGGCGACGGGGTAAGCAGGCTCGTGCTCGCGACCGGTCGGCGGAGTGCCTCGATGAAGCCGTGCTGTCGGATCGGGTTTTCGATCAGCTGCCACGAAAGAGCCGCGAGTGCGAGCGTCAGTGCGACCTGCAGCACCACCAGCGGCACCGAGACGCCGTCGAGCAGGCTCGGGGGAGTGAAGGCGACGACGGGCATGTGCCACAGGTAGATCCCGTACGACCGTTCGCCGATCCAGCGCAATGGCGGGACGCCGAAGGCCGACCCGAGCAGCGATCCCGGGTAGGACACGACGGCCACGACGAGGGCGGTGGCGAGGGACAGCAGCAGGAAACCGCCCCGATAGAGCGACAGGGAGTAGAACGACGTCGAGACGACCATCAACATCATGGCGCCTAGCGCTGCGAGCCCGACTGCGTCGACGACGATCCGTACCCCGGCCGGTGGGAGCGTGCGTACCCGAGAGGGACGGTAGACCAGCGCCAGCGCCGCACCGACGAGCAGCTCACCGGCCCGGGTGTCGGTGCCTTCGTACGCCCGGGTGTTGTCGAGGGCGGGTTGGGCCAGGATCGCCATCAGGACGAACGACGCGGCGGCCAAACCAATCGTCACCTTCGCAACGTCGACGAGCCGTCCCGACAGCCGCCGCACCAGCAAGAGCAGGAGCAGCGGCCAGACCAGATAGAACTGCTCCTCGATGGCCAGCGACCACAGGTGTTCGAGCGGCTGCGGTCCGGCGAAGTTGTCGAAATAGGAGCCGTCGCCGGCGATCGTGGCCCAGTTGTTGACGTAGAAGATCGCGCTGACGGCTTCGCCCCAGCGTTTCGACAGCGACCCGGCGTCGGTGATGACGGTGACGGCGAGCACGACCACCAAGACGACAACGAGCGCGGGCAGCAGTCGTCGTGCCCGATGCAACCAGAATCTGCGGAGCTCGAGGCTTCCGGTGCGTTCCCAGGTCGACACCAAAATGCTCGTGATCAAAAATCCGCTCAGGGTGAAGAAGATGCTGACGCCCAGCAATCCGCCGCTCATTTGTGGGATAGCGAAGTGATATCCCAAGACGGCTATGACCGCTAGGGCGCGAAGACCGTCGAGTCCTGGCACATAGGCGGATCCGTGATTGTCGATCGGGCGCGGCACGCTGCCTCCTCCCAAATTCAGGTGAGAGCGGGAAATCAACCTAACACCGGCGTTGGCGACAATCGGGGACCGCGAATTCGGCGTGTTACAGCGACGCTTTGGCCGTGATCGTCGAAATCGAGCGATGCCCGCAGACGTGTTCTGTGATAGTTAGAGAGAAATATCCGTTTAGCACCGACATGCGTCAGTGGCGAAACTGTCAGGCATGCGCTCGATGGTGATGCCTCAGATTGCGAATCCTCTCCTCGTCGACCCGTCCGCCGACGAACAAGATCACCACAGCGAGCCCACACAAAGCGAGTGCCGTGTCGACCAGGAACGCGGTGTGGATGCCGTCTGGGAGGCTCGACGCCGTGACCACCAGTGCCGTGTTCAGGCCGAGGCCGACGGCCCCGCCGGCGATCTGGAACATGTAGACGATGGCGCCGCCGAGGCTGGCGCGGGACTCGTCGAGCGCGGTGATCGCGACGGTGGTGATCGAAGAAAGGAAAAGCCCGATGCCGGCGCCGACCACGATCATGCCGATGACAAGCCCCTGATAGCTGTCAATGGTGTCGACCCAGGACAGCATGAATATCCCGGACGCTAGACAGATGGCACCGGCTGAGACGATCAGTTTTGGCCCCACGCGAGAATAGAGCGGCCCCGACACGAAAGAGGCGAGCGCGAACAGGCCCATCATCGGCAGCAGGCCCACACCCGCCTTCAATGGCGAGAAGCCGAGCTCCTTCGTCATGAACTGCGGCAGGTAAAGCAGAGCGGCGAAGAAGATCGCCGACATCAAGAGCGTCGCCAGACCCGCCGTGAAGAACGCCTGGTTTTGGATGACGTCCTTGGGCACGAGTGCTCTATCGCCGACGCTCCGCTCGATGAGGCCGAAGAGCACGACACCGACAGCGGCAACCGCGAAGAGCCCGACGATGATCGGATCGGTCCAGCCCTCGTCGGCGCCGAGATCGAGCGCCAGCAAGAGGGCGAGCAACGCGACTGACAATGCGACGATGCCGCCATAGTCGAGCCGTCGCTCCGCGTCTTCGGGCCTGGTCGCGGGCACCACACGCCAGGTCACGAACGCGGCGAAGGCAGCGATCGGCAGGTTGAGGAAGAAGATCCAGCGCCAGCTGGCCAGGTCGGTCAAGACGCCGCCCAGCAAGGGCCCCACCGCATTCCCGAAGCCCGCCATCCCAAGGATCAGCCCGCCGGCGATCCCGGCTCGGTTACGCGGCACGATCGCAAACGTCATGCCGAGGATGGCCGGCCACATCAATGCCCCACCAACGCCCATGACAGCGCGCGCGAGGAGAAGCAGCCAGACATCGTCCGCCAGACCGGCGAGAACGGAGAAGACGGCGAAGATCGCCGAACCGATGAAAAAGATCCTCCGTCGACCGAACATGTCGGCCAGGCGTCCGCCCGTGACGATCAGGATGCCGAACACCAGCGCATAGCCGTTGATCACCCATTGCGTCGTCGTGACGTCCGAGTCGAGGTCCTGCTCGATGGCCGGTATCGCAATCGACAGTGCAGTGAAGTCGTTGGCGATCACCAGCACCGCCAGGCCCATGGCGACCAAGCCCAAGCCCTCGGCTCTGGTAATCGGAACCTTGTCCTGCGTCGCCGCTTTCACCATTCGCACCGCCGCCGAGTCTTGGCTTGCATGTCTCAGCACTTCTGGGCCGGCGTTGACGCCGCGCCATCATGACGCTACGTGTCGACCGGCCGAACAGAAACGGGCCAAAGGTCCCGACGCGCTTGGGTCCGTACAGGTCTGACAGCGGACTCAGGGGTCCAGTGTGAGGGGCATCCCGAATGCCGCGACGTGATGGGCGCCGATGAATGCGTTGCTCTCCGCGATGTTCCCGTCGACGATGCGGAGGACGTCGACGACGAGTGCCTCGTATTGCGGGCTGCCCGGCCGCCGCAGGTAGCCGACCAGCGCCGGGCGCCCGTTGGCAGAGGACGGGATGGTGCGCCAGTCCAACGGCCTGGCCAGGAATGCCGCGGCCGCGTCGATCCCGATGACCGGCGGGTCGGGCGGCATCGTGATCCGCACGTCCTCGGCGAGCAGCGCGCCGAATTCCTCGGGTGACCTCGCCTCGGCGTAGCGGCGCAGGATCTCCTCGTCCGCGGCCGTCAGCTCGGGGCGGCGCCAGTCCTGCGGGTCTGCGGGAGCGTGGCGGCGCACCGTCCCGCGAGCGCGCTGGAGCAAGCTGTTGGCCGTCGAGACCGGCGCGTCGAGTGCCTCGGCGATCTCGCCGGGCGTCCAGCCACAGATGTCCCGGAGCACGAAGGCGGCGCGCTGGCGCACGGGCAGGTACATCAGCGCGGCGATGAGAGCGAGCTCGACGGTCTCGTCGGCTGCGAGGCCGGCCTGCGGGTCGCCGTCGAGCAGTGCGTCCGGGTAGGGCCCGATCTCGGTGCTCCACTCGAAGATGTCCCCGGCTGGCATCGTCTGCCGGCTCGCGGCCTTGCGGCTGTCAAGGAAGACGTTCGTCGCGATCCGGTAGAGCCAAGTCCGGGGCGACGCCCGTCCCTCGAAGGCGTCGCGTGCCTCCCAGGCGCGCAGATACGTCTCCTGTACGAGGTCGTCCGCGTCGGCCACGTTGCCCGCCAGGCGATAGCAGTGCACGTGCAGTTCGCGGCGGTGGTCGTCGTACGCCTTCTGCACCCAGTGGTCGTTGGTCATGCGGACCTCTCGAGTCGTGGGCACGACGGTACAGAAGGTAATCCGTCGACGGCCGATGACGATCGTCGACTCACTCGTCGGTACGGATGACAGACCCGCTGCACCGCGAAGGAGATCGCGATGAACCCCATCCCCGAAATTGTCGACCGCGAGACTTGGCAGCGCCGGCGTGACGAGCTGCTCGTCCGGGAGAAGGCCCACACCCGCGAGGGCGACGCGATCGCCGCCGCCCGCCGTCGGCTGCCGATGATCGAGGTCGCCAACGTGACCTTGACCGGACCCGATGGACCGGTGTCGCTCCTCGACATCTTCGAGGGTCGCGACCAGCTCTTCGTCTTCCAGCACATGTGGCACCACGGCGAGCCGTTCGAGAACCAGTGCCAGGGCTGCACGGCCAATGTCTGGAACTTCCAGGACGCCACCTACCTGAACGCGCGTGGCGTTACCTTCGCCGTCCTCTGCGAGGGAGCGTACGACGAGCTCGCGCCGTACCGCGCGTTTATGGGCTACCCGATTCCGTGGTACTCCAGTGCCGGTGTCGACGGCGCCACCCTCCCCGACGCCGCGTTCGCGTTCTTCCTGCGCCGCGGGGACCGGATCTTCCTCACCTACGCGACCGACGGCCGTGGCTGCGAGGTGATGATGCCGGCGGCCCTGATCCTCGATATGACGGTCTACGGCCGCCAGGAAACCTGGGAGGACTCGCCCGAGGGTTGGCCGCAGGGTCCGGCGCACACCTGGCACCGCCGCGACGGCCGTCCGCTCCCGCAGTGGACTCGGCCGGGCGTCACGCCGGCCATAGCTGCCACTGAGGAGTAGACGCCGTTGTCCGAGCCCGAGCAGGCGTCCGACTACCTCGATCGGCTGCGCGCGATCCCTGACCATTTGCGGGCGACCGCCGAGCGCCATCGGGCCGGGAGCACAGCCGGCCGAACCGGGGTGGAGCGGTTGGTTCGTGCCGCGATCGCCCAGACCGAACGCTACGTCGCCGGTCACGGCGACGATCCCTTCACCGGTCCCACGCCGCCGGACGGATGGGACGGCGCATCGTCCTGGCTGGACGAAGGCGACCGGATCCTCGCCGACCTCGTACGCCCTGCAGTCGCGGCCTACGGCGAAGCGCTCGCCGCCGACGTCCTCCCGCATGCCCGCGATCTCGACCATCCCGGGATGTGCCACCTACCGAATGGAGCCGAGGACATTCTCGGCCAGGCTCGCAAGACCGTCGCGCGGGCCGAAGCGGCCGCGCCACAGTGGTTCTGACGACTGCCGTCGCAGGTCTGCCCGGTCGAGCCGGTCCCGGCCGACCAGACGCCGCACGCTCCCACGGCGTACTACATGTGGCCGGCCATCGACGGCACCCGACCCGGCGCGTTCTTCGCCAACACTCACGCCCCCACCGACCGGCTGCGGCCCAACGCCGAAGCGGTCGCCTTCCACGAGGCCGTGCCCGGACACCACGTCCAGATCTCGCTCGCCCAACAGCTCACCGACCTACCGCTGCTACGCCGGGTCTACATCTTCGACGCGTACGCAGAGGGCTGGGGACTCTACAGCGAGCGACTGGCCGACGAGATGGGCCTCTACTCCGACGACATCGCCCGGCTGGGAATGCTGTCGACCGATGCGCGGCGCGCGGCCCGCCTGGTCACCGACACCGGACTCCACGCCATGGGTTGGAGCCGTGACCAGGCGGTCGCCTACTGCCGCGACAACACACCGATGGCTCCCGGCGACATCGACAACGAGATCGATCGCTACATCGGCTGCCCCGGGCCGGCCCTCACCTACGTTCCACGATCAAGTCCTCGGCTCCGGCTCGCTTCCCCTCGGTGTCCTCGACCAGTTGCTCAGATCTGCTCGGCCAGGTCGTGCGCGACATCGACGGCGATCTCGATGGCTCGGGTCGCGAGTGGCGATTGGGTGCGTCCGGCCGGCCAGTGCAGGAGAATCTCGCGGGCGGGTGACGGCTGCAGTTGGTGGATGCTGAGCCGGTCGTCGGAGTGGGCATCGGATCCGTGAAGGGCGAGCCATGGCAGCACCGCCGAGCCGATGCCCGCGCGCACCATCGACATGATGGTTTCGTGGCCGGTGGTTCGAAACACGATCCGTGGCTGTGCTCCCGCGCTGGCGAGCGCCCGCTCCAACCACCTTTGGTGATAGGTGGGAGGCCAGGCGACCATCGGAGCACCGTCGAGCAGCTTCACCCGTACTGGACCATCGGGGAATGCGCCGGCGCCGGCGACCAGAAGGTACTGCTCGTCGAGCAGCTTGACGTGTTCGGCGTCGCCTTCGACGGGCCCGTCGTAGAACAGCAGGTCGAGATCGCCGATCTGCGGATCGGCCGGTTCCACCTCGGACAGCCTGATGTCGCAGCCCGGGTGCTCCTCGAGCAGCCGGCGTACGACCGCCGGCAGGATCAGGTTGGACACGCTCTGGAAGGTGCCGATGTCGATCCGGCCGCTACCCGCGTTGAAGCGTTCGACGGCGTCGGCCAGCGCCTCCGCTTTTGCCAGTAGATCGCGCCCGTGGGCCAAGACCACCTCGCCGAGTGGTGTGATCCGTACCGGCCTGGGACCGCCCGGTCGGTCGAACACTGGACCGCCGATGCCCTTCTCTAACGCGGCGATTTGTTGGCTGACCGACGATTGGGTGTAGCCGAGCTGGGCCGCCGCTCGCCCGAACGTTCCTTCCTCGGCGATCGCGGCCATGGTTTTCAGGTGGCGCAGCTCGACGTCAGCCATGAGCCATACCATAGCCGATAGCGTTTGACTCGATCAGAAACAATCGCTTTTCTCAATGAGCCGGCCAACTTAGCGTCGTTGACATGACGGCCTACACCACGCCCACCCCGGTCGCGGCGCCGACCGAAAACCGACCGTCCAATCTGCGTTTGGGGCTGCCAGACCTGGTCTGGGCGCTGGCGGCGACCTACTTCGTCAGTCGTGCCGGCGGCCTCGTGCGGTCGTTCCTGGTGCTGTATCTGACGCAGGAACAGCACCTGTCGCTCGCGACCGCGGGCGCGGTTGTCGCCGCCGTGGGGGTCGGTGTCATCGGGTCACAGCTTCTCGGTGGGTGGCTGGGCGACCGGATCGGGCGGCGCCTCACCATGCTGGTGGGGTTCCTTGGGACCGCCGCCGCGCTCGTTGTGCTCGGTTCGGCAGATTCGATGCCGGCGATCTGGGCGGGCGCCGTCAGCGTCGGGTTGATGGCGGAGCTGTTCTACCCAGCCGGATCAGCCGCAGTCGCCGATCTCCCTCCAGGGCAGCGGATCCAGGCCTTCGGGTTGCTCTTCTGGGCGGCCAGCCTCGGCTTCTCGGTCGCGACGGTCAGTGCCGGGGTATTGGCGCAGCACGGCTATGGACTCCTGTTCTGGATCAACGCGGCGGCCTCGATCGTCGCGGCACTGATCGTCTGGCGGCGGGTGCCAGAGACCCGTCCACCGAAATCAAACCGATCCGGTCGCGCGCTGTTGCCGGTGCTCATTCGGGACCGACTGATGATCGCCACGGCAGTGGTCTACGTCGTCTACTTCACCCTTTTCCTGCAGACATTCACGACGCTGCCGCTCATGATGACGGCAGATGGCCACAGCCCCGCGACGTACGGCGCCCTGCTGGCACTGAATGGCGCCGTCGTCGTGGTCGTGCAGCCGCTTGCGGTGCGGCTGCTTGCCGGTCGCGACCGCAGCACGGTGCTGGCTGTTTCGATGCTCCTGGTCGGTGTCGGCGTTGGCGTCGGCGCCACTGTCCACAGCGGTGCCGGCTATATCGGATCGGTCCTCGTCTGGACTCTCGGCGAGATCGGCATCGCCGTCATGTTCGGTGCCACCTTCGCCGACCTCGCCCCGGCAGACCTGCGTGGCAGGTACATGGGCGTCGCCTCCACCACGTGGAGTATCGGCGCCGTGTTCGGGCCGCTGGCCGGCACCGTCCTGCTCGCCAATGCCGGACGAACCACGCTGGGCGCGGTGTGTGCGGTCACCGGGATCGCTCTGTTCGCCGGTCAACGGGCGATCGCGCCGGCGCTGCGCTGGCGAACCACTGGAGGTGCAGCCTGATGTGTGAGTCAAGCAGCAACTCGGGGTGGGCGCGTTTCGTAGGGCTGCCTGGTGCGCAGGATGGCGTGCAGGACGTTGACGCGGCGGCGGGCCAGGGCGATGACGGCT
>Ga0190270_10000915_pt1 | contig 13337 bp, 12 predicted proteins | sample Popmic320T_FD_133748 | JGI IMG/M metagenome (GOLD analysis project Ga0190270, IMG submission 133748) | Populus adjacent soil microbial communities from riparian zone of Weber River, Utah, USA - 320 T | ecosystem: Environmental > Terrestrial > Soil > Riparian zone | place: USA: Utah | collected... | reverse complement strand
CCGTATTGATTACTGAAATTCAGACCCAAGGAGTCGTTCATATCATCCGTAACGCCGCCATGAAACTAAAGAAGAAATGGGGCGGACATTAGTCTGCCCGTGAGATGGGCAGACTAATGTCCGCCCCACTTCTTCGGAGGAAAATCTCCCCATGACCGAAAACGAACTTAAAAAACTGATCCGCGAAATTCCCGATTTTCCAAAACCCGGCATTCTCTTCTACGACATAACCACATTGCTCAAAGACGCCAAAGGATTGCGCGCCGTGATCGACCGAACGGTTGAACATTTCAGCGGCAGAAAAGCCGATTGCGTAATCGGCATTGAGGCGCGCGGTTTCATCTTCGCCCCGGCGCTGGCATACCACCTGGGCGCGGGCTTCGTGCCCGTCCGCAAGCCGAAGAAGCTGCCATCGGAAGTCGAAAGCTACAGCTACGACCTGGAATACGGCAGGGACACGCTCGAAATTCACCGAGACGCTGTCGGCGAAGGCCACAACGTAATCATCGCAGACGACCTGCTCGCGACCGGCGGCACGGCAGAAGCCGTGGTCAGGTTGGTCGAGACGCTCGGCGGAAACGTCATCGGGTTGTCGTTCGTGATTGAGCTGGAGTTTTTGAAAGGCCGTCATAAACTCGCCGGCCGCGACGTCTTCTCGATATTGAAGTATCAGTCATGATCCAATCAGGAAACCCCTGGGTACGCGCCGCTTCCAGCGCGCAGTCATGGGGAAAGACGTATTGATCGGAGTCAGGCGTCCCCGATGTCGCATCGCTTGCGTCGAGTGATTATCGCTTGCAATCATTCGCATCCGACCCCTAGCGCGCTGCGAGCCTCCAATGGGTCTTCCACCCACGACTGCGCGCTGAAAGCGACGCGTACCCAGGGGCGATCCTCATTATTCTTTGTTCTTTATTCTTTCAGGTATAGCAAGATGACAAAAAGGGAAGGGAATCGGCGGGTGGGAATCAGCCTGCGCGCGCAGGCGATATACGTACGCCTGCGCGCGCCACGGCTCTTTATCCTAGCATCGCGTCAGGAGACGCGATAATAAGGCGCGAGTAATGCGCCTTTGAAGTAGAATCGAATTGTGAGTCTGTTTCGATACCCCACCTCCTTTGTCGTGGCCCTTGCAGGCGGTTAAGCGTATAACGATCTAGATCGTATTCGTTACAATGCTCTATCGATAGGCATGGCGATTCTACGGCCCGCGAATGCTCCCGCGCAAGCATTGGAAAATTAAACTTAAGAATATGCGAACTTAAGTTTATGGATTGCATAGGCTCCGGCCCATCATTATACTGCCTGCGTTTCCCACAAAATTGTGAGAGATAAAGTCAGAGGGAAACGCAGAGTGTTTGATGGTCATACCTGCCCGTAGAAGTCTCCCGACCCGAATTAGCGCCCCAGAAACAGTTCCATATGCAAATCACAGTGTTGAAAGAGACAGAACCAGACGAATCCCGCGTCGCGCTGGTTCCCGAGTCAGTTAAGAAGTTGGTTTCGATGAAGGCCAAGGTGGCCGTCGAAAGCGGCGCAGGAAATGAATCTGGCGCGAGCGACGCCGATTACGAGGCTGCGGGCGCGAGCGTGTCAAAAGACCGCGCGGCTCTCGCCAAAGCGGCCAACGTGTTGCTCGCGATCAACCGCCCGTCGCCCGAGGTCGTCGCGCAATTGAACCACGACGCCGTCGTCGTCAGCTTCCTGCGCCCGCTCGACGAGCCGCTGGCGCTCAAGCCGATGATCGAGCGCCGAATCACCGCCTTCGCGATGGAGTTGATCCCGCGTTCGACCCGCGCGCAGGCGATGGACGCGCTTTCTTCGATGGCCACGATAGTCGGTTACAAAGCGGTGCTGCTGGCCGCCGAACACTCGCCGCGAATGTTCCCGATGCTGACCACAGCGGCGGGCACGGTGCCACCGGCGAAAGTCCTGGTGCTGGGCGCCGGGGTGGCCGGATTGCAGGCCATCGCGACGGCTCGGCGGCTCGGCGCGGTCGTCGAGGGCTTCGACGTGCGCGCGGCGGCGGGCGAAGCCGTCCGCTCGCTTGGCGCGAAATTTCTGGAAGTCGATATGGGCGGTTTGCAGACCGAGGACGCCGGCGGTTACGCGCGCGAAGTGACCGAAGAAGTGATGGATCGCAGCCGCGATTTGATCGCGCGCCATGCCAAACAGACCGATTGCATCATCACCTCCGCTGCCGTGCCAGGGCGCCGCGCCCCGCTGCTGATCACCGAAGAGGCCGTCGTCGGGATGAAGCGAGGGTCGGTCATCGTAGACCTCGCGGGGCCGACCGGAGGTAACTGCGTATTGTGCAAACCCGGCGAGACCATAGACGTGAACGGCGTGACGATTATGACTCCGCTCAACCTGGCCGCCACCGTCCCTGTTCACGCCAGCCAATTGTATTCACGCAACCTGACGACCTTCCTTAGCGAGATGATCAAGGACGGCGAACTGAACCTAGATTTCGCCAACGACGTCGTAGGCCCTTCGTGCGCCGTCCACAACGGCGAAGCTAAACATCCGCGCATTCAGGAAGCGTTTAAATAGTGATATTGCCTCCAGGATAACGTGAATCGGACTTATAGGACTTATGGGGCTCATAGGTCTCTTAAGTCCCATTCATGAATTATCCCGGAAATTTCCGGAGGAATCGTGTCATGAGTGTAGAAAGTTTGATCCCTTCGATTTGCGTTCTGGCTCTGGCCGAAGGTTCGAGTATGAGCGCGACGGCTTTGATGGCCTCTCTTTACGTCTTCGCGTTGGCCGCGTTCTTGGGTTATCAGGTCATCTCCCGCGTCCCTCCTCTGTTGCACACCCCGTTGATGTCGGCGACCAACGCCATCTCGGCGATATCGGTGGTCGGCTCGATCCTGACCGCCGGCGGAAAATACAGCGACGTCAGTAAGTTTCTAGGTTTCATCGCTGTTACTTCCGCGATGATCAACGTCGTCGGCGGATTCATGATCACCGACCGCATGCTCAAGATGTTCAAAGATCGGATCGGCGGCGGCAATGCTTCGGGCGGGAAGGGGGAAAAGCGGTGATAAGTGGCAATTACCTTATTGAATTCAGCTATCTGCTCGCCTCGATCCTTTTCATATACGGGCTCAAGGGGCTGAGCAATCCGAAATCGGCCCGTCGCGGTATGAATTCCGCCGCCCTTGGCATGCTGGTGGCAATCGTCGGCACATTGTTGCATCACGATATTATTGATTACACCTGGATCATCGTCGGCTTGCTTATCGGCGGTTTGATCGGCGCGGCGATGTCAATCTGGATGCCGATGACCGCTATGCCTCAACGAACCGCGCTCTCGCATGCTTTCGGCGCTCTGGCCGCATCGCTCGTGGGCATCTCGGAATACTACCAGCATGTCGTTCACGAAGGCGGAACCGTAGACCGCTACAAGATGATCGCGCTCGGTTTTGAGGTGCTCTTCGGCAGCCTGACGGTCACGGGCAGTCTGCTGGCGTTCGTAAAATTGCAGGAGTTGATGCGCGGTTCGCCGGTCACCTACAAAGGCCAGAACGTCATCAACGTCTCGCTCTTCATCATCGCGGCGGGAATTTTCATCTACCTGATCTACGACCCGACGCAGAGCGTGCTCTTTTACGTGATGGTGGGGTTGTCGTTCCTCTTCGGCATTCTACTCGTGCTGCCCATCGGCTCGGCGGACATGCCGGTCGTGATGTCGCTGATGAATTCGTACGCGGGGCTGGCTTCGGCGGCGACAGGATTCGCGATCGGCAACAACGTGCTGATCATCGCCGGCACGCTCGACGGATTTTCCGGATTCATACTATCGATCCTGATGTGCAAGGCGATGAACCGTTCGGTGACCAACGTGCTCTTCGGCGCGTTCGGCTCGGTCTCGGCCGACGCCGGCGTCGCCCTCGAAGGAACGATGCGGGAGGTCGGCGCGGACGACGTGGCCGTGCAATTGGCCTACGCGCGCCAGGTGGTCTTCGTGCCCGGCTACGGAATGGCCACCGCGCAGGCGCAGCACGCCGTGCGCGAGCTGGCCGAAGTCCTCGAACACAAAGGCGTCAACGTCAAATACGCAATTCACCCGGTGGCCGGACGAATGCCCGGACATATGAACGTGTTGCTGGCTGAAGCCAACGTGCCCTACACATCGCTCTATGAACTTGAACAGATCAACCCGGAAATGCAGGCGACCGACGTCGCCGTGGTGATCGGCGCCAACGACGTGGTCAACCCCGATGCGCGCGACAACCCGAAAAGCCCTATCGCGGGGATGCCCATCATCGAAGTCGACCGCGCCCACAATGTCGTCGTGCTCAAACGCGGCAAGGGCAAGGGATTTTCCGGCCTGGAGAACCCGCTCTTCTTCAAATCGAACACCGGGATGTTGTACGGGGACGCGAAATCTTCGTTGTCTAAGCTGGCGCAGGCTGTGCAACAGGCGTGAGCTTGAGATAATCATCGCCGCGCTGTGGCGAACAGGATAAAGGCATTTATCGTCGCGTCGACCATCAAAAAAATGAATGTCACGAAACTCATCTCACTGGTCGTTTGCTACCTGCTGTTAGCGGCTGTCGTCTTTGCATATGGACAGTTAAGGCTACCCGGGGTGTCTATGGCCAAGCAATTCGAAACGCGTTGCGGCTGGTTTAGCAATCCGACCCCTGCGAATATTTCGTTATACGATCGGGATGGCGAATGGATTATCGGAGCGCAGGGCGGATATCAGGTTGAAGGCGACTGGGACTGGCCATCATTTAAAGATGGGCAGTGGGTGAAGACGAATGTGAATTACGGTTACGGATGCGCGTGCATGCAAGTCAGAGTCAATCGCCAGGCCAAGGAAGTGCTGGAGATCAAGAGTGTCCGGGCGCGGCCGTTGGCGGTCTGTCGCCGGGATCCATCCTTGAAGAAATGGAAAAGCTATCTGGACCCTTGAAGAAATGGGAACGCGCGCTGGAAGGATAAAATATCTTCTTCAAATCGAACATTGGGATGTTGTACAGCGACGCGAAGTCTTCATTGTCTAAATCAGACCACGTAAGATTAGTACAGATAGGCAAACCGCAGAGGACGCAGAGGCGCGCAGAGAAAGATCAAGGCCGGTCTTTCTCTGCGCGCCTCTGCGTCCTCTGCGGTTTGATGTCCCAATCCTGGTTGTCCTGATTTAAACTGGTTTATACCGTCGCCCCATCTCAATAAGCCATCCTAAGCTATACTCTTACCTGCCGCTCAAATCAGAATTTCGCATAGGGGCTTTTTGATAATGATCATCGCCGCGCTCGACATCGGCTCGAATTCGATCCATCTGGTCGTGGTTGAAACAGACCGCGAGAAGCCGTTTCGCGTGATCGCGAGCGCGAAAGAGGCGGTTCGGCTGGGGCGCAGCTCGGCTCGCGATCAGCGGCTTTCCGCCTCGGCGATGGACAGGGCCGTTGGCTGCCTGAAACGGTTCCGGCGCGTCGCCGAGTCCCACGGCGCGCGGGAATTGATCGCAGTCGCGACGAGCGCCGTGCGTGAGGCCGCGAACGGAGATCAGTTCATCACGCGGGCCGCCGAAGAAGCCGGGGTCGAAATTGATCTCCTTTCAGGAATTGAGGAAGCGCGCTTGATCGCGCTCGCGGTTTCGGTCAGATACAGGCAAAGCAATAAGCAACAATCGCTCGTCATTGACATCGGAGGCGGCAGCACGGAGTTGGCGGTGATGAAGAGCGGAGAGCCGACGACGCTGATTTCGTTCAAGCTCGGCGCCGTGCGTATGACGGAGCAATACGTGAAATCGGACCCGATCGGAGAGAAACAGTTGCGCCGCCTTCGTTCGGAATCGCGCGAAGTGATCGCTCATCGCGCGCCCGAAATCGAAGCCGCCGGGATTGAAGCTTGCTACGGAACCTCTGGCACTATCATCGCGCTCGCCGCGCTCAGCCTGCGAAGGCGTCTCGCGACAGGCGGAGGGCGGATGGCCCGCCGCCGCCTCGAACACTCGCTGACGCTCGATGAACTGCGGGCGCTCAACGAGGAGCTGGCGTCGTACACGCTCGACGAGCGCGTACGAGACGCGCAGCTCAACCGCCAGCGCGCCGAGATCATCGTCGCGGGCGGCCAATTGCTCGAGGCGCTGATGGAGACGTTGAAAATTGATGAGCTGGTCTCTTGCGACTGGGCGCTGCGTGAAGGCGTGATCATCGCCCATCTGGCGCGGCGCGTCGAGACGGTTACCACCTCTCCCGCGCGATTGGAACGCGACCCGAGCCTGCGAGGGGCGCTGGCTCTCGCGCGCCACTATCAAGCCGACCTGAAGCACGCGAGCCGAGTGGCTTACTTGTCCCAACAGTTGTTTGACGGGTTGCGCCCGCTGCATTCGCTCGGCGGCGAGCACCGGCGGCTGCTCGCCGCGGCGGCGCTGCTTCACGACATCGGCTATTTCGTTTCGCACAGCGGCCATCACAAGCATTCGGCCTACCTGATACAGAACAGCGAGCTGACCGGTTTCACTTCGCCGGAGGTGGCCGTCATCGCCAACGTCGCTTATTACCATCGCGGAGGCCTGCCCAAAGCGAAGCATGAGTATTACTCAGACCTCAGGGTTCAAGACCGCGAGGTCGTGCGGAATCTGGCCGCGCTGTTGCGACTGGCCGACGCGCTCGACCGCGATCACGAAGGGAGCGTACGCGGACTGCGTTGTGAGATTGACGACGACGTCGTACGCATAGTGGCGCTCTGTTCGCGTGAGGCCGAGGCGGTGCGGCGGCGTTTAGAGGAGCGCGCAGACCTTTTTACAGAGGTATTCGGCCGCGAGGTAGAATTGATCACGACTCTCGATGCGGCCGGTTGAGAGTTTACGACTTATTTTTCGTATCGCTTGAAAAGCAGGGCGGCGTTCGTCCCGCCGAAGCCGAAGCTGTTCGAGAGCGCGTAAACCACGGCGGCATGTCGGGACTCGTTCGCGACGTAATCGAGGTCGCATTCCGGGTCGGGATTTTCGAGGTTGATTGTCGGCGGCAGGGTTTGGCGGCTGACGACCAGGGCGGTGATTCCGGCTTCCAATCCTCCGGCGCCGCCGAGCAGGTGGCCGGTCATGGATTTGGTCGAGCTGGCGGCCAGTTTGTAGGCGTGGTCGCCGAACGCGGCTTTGATGGCGTTGGTCTCGTTCTTGTCGCCGACTGGCGTCGAGGTGCCGTGGACGTTGATGTAATCGATATGGCGCGGCTCGACGCCGGCGTCCTTGATCGTCTTCAGCATGACGCGGCGCGGGCCATCCACGTCGGGCAGCGTGATGTGGAATGCGTCCGAAGTCATTCCGTAGCCGACGACTTCACAATAAATCTTCGCGCCGCGGGCCTTCGCGTGCTCCAGCTCTTCGAGCAGCAGCACGCCCGCGCCCTCGCCGATGACGAAACCGTCGCGGCCTTTGTCGAAGGGGCGTGAAGCGCGCGGCGGGTCGTCGTTCCGCGTGGAGAGTGCGCGCATCGCGGCGAAGCCCCCGACCGACATCGGGGTGATCGCGCCTTCGCTGCCGCCGCAGATCATGGCCACGGCGTCGCCGCGTTGAATGATCTTGAAGCTGTCGCCGATGGCGTGCGCGCCGGTGCTGCATGCGGTCGCGGTCGCCGAGTTCGGCCCTTTGGCTTTGCTGTAAATCGAAACGTATCCCGACGCGAGGTTGACGATCGAGGCCGGGATGAAAAAGGGCGAGATGCGCCCCGGTCCGCCTTCCATCATCTTCGTGTGCTCGCGCTCGAAGACCCCGAACCCCCCGATGCCGCTGCCGATGTATACGCCCACGTCTTCGGCCAGGTCGTCGGTGATCTTCAGGCCGGAGTCGTCGAGCGCCTCCTTCGCGGCGGCGACGGCGAAGTAGATGAAATAATCCATCTTCTTCAGCTCTTTCTTCTCGATGAATTTCAGTGGGTCGAAGTTTTTGGTCTCGGCGGCGAACTTGACGGTGTGCTGGCTGGTGTCGAAACGGGTGATGTAATCGACGCCGCTGCGTCCTGCGATCAGGCCCGTCCAGGTCTCCTCGGTCGTGTTACCTAGCGGGCTGACCATGCCGATGCCTGTGACGACAACGCGCTTCTTTGTGTTATCGCTGTTCAAGGCTGTCTTCCTTCTCCCTGTATCGATTGCAGATTGCGGACTGCGGATTGCGGATTACAAGATGACCAATAATATTTCGCGCCTCCATGACAACAACGTCTCAAATCATTAAGACGGAATGAAATCACCTGTCAACTCTCTTCAACCCGCAACCCGCAATCTTCAATCCTCAATCAATAAATCTGCAATCCCATGCGCTATTTCCGGCGCTCTTCAATGTATGCGATGGCGTCGCGCACGCTCTGTATTTTTTCGGCGTCTTCGTCGGGGATTTCGATGCTGAACTCTTCTTCGAACCTCATCACCAGCTCGACCGTGTCGAGTGAATCAGCCCCCAGGTCGTCAATGAATCTGGCGTTTGGCGTGACCTCTGATTCCTCGACGCCGAGCTCATCCACAATGATTTGCTTAACCTTATCCTCAATTGATTCTGCCATGAATTCCTCCAGGAAAATTATTTGTCTTGGGGCAAATGTCAAATCACATATACATTCCGCCGTTAACGTTGATCACCTGACCAGTGATATAGCCTGCCTCATCCGAGGCCAGAAATGCAACACTATTTGCCACATCGAGATCGGTCCCGGGGCGTTTTAGCGGAATCTGCTCGAGCATTGCGTTGCGCGCCGCCTCGTTGAGCGCTGCGGTCATCGGCGTCTCGATGAATCCGGGCGCCACGGCGTTGACCGTGATGTTGCGCGACGCGTATTCGCGCGCCACGGCTTTGGTAAAACCGATGAGCCCGGATTTTGCGGAAATGTAGTTGACCTGACCCGCGTTACCTGATTGAGCCACGACAGAGGTCAGATTAATGATACGCCCGCGCCGCGCCTTGACCATTATCGGCAGAACGGCCTGGGTCATCAGAAAGACGCCGGTCAAATTGGTGTTGATTACGTCGTCCCAATCCTCACGCTTCATGCGCAGCATCAGCCCGTCGCGCGTGATGGCGGCGTTGTTGACAAGAATGCCGATCTGTCCGAGTCCCGATGAAACTTTTTCGACCGCGGCTTTGATTTCCGCCGCGTCGCCCATGTCGCCTTTGACGGCCAGCGCGCGGCGGCCCTCGGCGCGAACCTCGTCCGCGACGGCCTCACATTTATCCAGCGAACGCGCCATCACGGCCACGTCCGCGCCACATCGGGCGAGAACCAGAGCCGTGGCGCGGCCGATCCCCTGAGAGCCGCCGGTTACTAGCGCAATTTGTCCATCTAAACTAAACATATTGATTATCGTCTTTCATTTTTCATTGTTCATTTTACATTTGTCATTGCCGGATCCACGAAGCAAGCGATGACAAATGACAAATGTAAAATGAACAATGAAAAATGAAAGAGCATCAAACGCTTTGTCTGCTTCTTATTGCAAACGCAGGGATTCGACTGTCGCCTGCAGGCTCGCCTGGTCTTCCACGTTGAGCAATTTGACTTCCTTGCCCGCGCCTTTTGCAATAGCTTTAACCAATCCGATCAAAATTTTGCCGGGGCCGATTTCGACGAAGGTATCCACGCCTTCGCCGAACATCTTCATCACGCTCTCGGTCCAGCGCACGGGCGCAGAGATCTGGCGGATCAGCGCGTCGCGTGATTGCGGGCCGCCGGTCACGACCGCCGCGTCGACGTTGTTGACGACCGGGAACGAAAGGTCACTGAAATATGCAGCGTTGAGAGGCTCGACCATCTTCTCCTGCGCGGGCCGCATCAGCGCGGAATGGAATGGCGCGCTGACCTTTAACATCATCGCGCGCCGCGCGCCGCGCGCCTTGCACTCTTCGACGGCGCGCTCGACAGCCTCTTTGCGTCCGGCGATGACGACCTGTTCGGGCGAGTTGAAGTTCGCCGGCGCGCAGACCTGATCCAAGGCTGCGGCCTCGCAGGCTTCGATGACCTTCTCGGCTCCGATTCCCAGGATCGCCGCCATCGCGCCTACGCCGACCGGAACCGCCTCCTGCATCAATTCGCCGCGGCGGCGGACCAGACGCGCGGCGTCGCCAAGACTCAAAGCGCCGGCCGCGACCAGCGCCGAATACTCGCCGAGGCTGTGGCCTGCGACGAAGTCCGGCTTGAATCCTTTTTCAGAAAGCGCGCGAAAAGCGGCGGTGGAAGCCGTCAGAATCGCCGGTTGCGTGTTCGCCGTGAGCTGCAAATCCTCTTCCGGTCCGTTGAAGCAGAGGTCGCTCAGCCCGAATCCCAGCGCCAGATCGACCTCGTCGAAAGCGGCGCGCGCGGAGGCGCCGCTCTCAGCCAGATCGCGACCCATTCCTGCGCGCTGTGACCCCTGGCCCGGAAATACGAATGCTAACTTGCTCATTTAAATCAGAATAGGGGGATAAATAGCCACAGCGATCACAGAGAACACCGAGAAATCAGTGGCTCCCTCTGTGTTCTGCGGTGTCCTCTGTGGCTGACAACCTTCGCTCCTCAATCCTCGATTTCGCCGCTGGTCAAAGCCATTTTGCTCAACTCATTCTCGATGCGCTCGCTCAGGTTGGCTTTGTAGAACTCCTTGGCGATGCGGATCGCATTGCGAATGGCTTTGGGCGTCGAACTGCCGTGACAGATCAAAACGACCTGCTTGCATCCCAACAGCGGGGCGCCGCCGAATTCCGAATAATCGAGGCGCTTCTTAACGCTGCGGAAAGCCTGTCGCGACAGGATCGCGCCGGTCTGCGTCAATACCGTCTGCCCCAGTTCGGTCTTGAGCAGACCCATGATCGCCTCGACTAGACCTTCGCTGGTTTTCAGAATGACGTTGCCGGTAAAACCGTCGCAAACGATCACGTCGACATCGCCGGTGAAGATGTCGCGCCCTTCGACGTTCCCAATGAAATTGACCGGGGCGTCTTTCAAAAGGATCTGCGATTCCTTGGTCAGGTCGTTCCCCTTGATGTCTTCCTCGCCGATGCTCATCAATCCGACTCGCGGGGCTCGCACGCCCAGGATGGACCGCGAGTAGATCGAACCCATAATCGCGAACTGCTCCAGGTGCTCCGCCTTGCATTCGGCGTTGGCGCCGACGTCGAGCAGGACCGTGCCCTGGCCGGTGATCGTGGGGAAGATGCCCGCCAGCGCGGGGCGGTCTACGGAGGGCAGCGTCCCGAGCACGAGCTTGGCCGTGGCCATGACCGCGCCGGTGTTGCCGGCGCTGACCAGGCCGTGCGCCTTGCCTTCGCGCACAAGGCGGGCCGCCACGCGGATGGAAGAATCGCGTTTGCGGCGCACCGATTGCGCCACCGGATCGTGCATGGTGATCACTTCCGAGGCGTTGACCACTTCGATGTGCAGCCGCTGTCGGCGCGGGTTCGCGACGCCTTGCCGCCGCAGTTCCGCGCGGATGCGCTCTTCCTGGCCGACAAGGAGAATACGGGCGCGCAGGTCGCGCGCAGCCTGGATTGCGCCTTCAACCTCTACGGCGGGGGCGTTATCCCCACCCATTGCGTCAACGGCGATGGTGGTGAGCATGGGGAAGGATTCGTTCATGTCGCGGTGAGCGACGCGCTGAAACAGTTAAAGCGCCTCGTAGGCGCCGAATATTCGTACCATGACAAATAAACTCGGCGCCTACGTGGTTGTTTTCCGAAGAAACTCAACGGCAACTGAAACACGTGAAACGATAATTGAAAATATTCCTATAACTCTTTCGAAATCACAGTGCGCCCGGCGTAAAAACCGCAACTCGCGCAGACTCGGTGCGGCTTTCTCATCGACCCGCAGTTCGGGCATGCTGTCAAATTAATGGGCTTCAGCGCGTCGTGCGCGCGTCGTTTGCGGCTGCGCGATTTCGAGTGGCGTCTTTTAGGGTTCGGCATGACATATCTCCAAAATAAATTAGCAAGCTGATTCGGTGGAATCAGGTGAGACCTAATATATTCAATTCTTCATTCTTCCATCTCGGCCTTGAAGTCGGCCAAGGCCCGCCATCGCGGGTCAGTCTGGGGCTTGCACTGGCATTGTTCGACGTTCAAATCGGCGCCGCATTGGGGACACAGCCCGCGGCAGTCTTCGAGGCACAACACACGACTGGGAAGACTCAATTCCAGTTGCTCTAGGATCATCTCGTCCAGATCGATCAGGTCATTTTCGTAGACGGCAAAATCCAGATCGCGTTCGAACAACTCGCGCTCACCGCTCTGGTCGCGGGTGGCGTCGGCGGGCGCATAGAACAGATCGAAAGGGATCTCGGCCCGGATAGTGACTTCGTTCAAACACCTGTCGCAGCGGGCGGCGATACTGGCCTTGATTTCTCCACGCAACCGTATGTCCTGCCCGGCGGGTATCGCGCGGCCACCGACCAGAGGCGGCTCCTCTAACTTAAAATCGTACTCTCTTGTGTCCAGTTCGCCTGCCTCGTACTGGCGCTTGAACTCAAGCCCGTCGGAAGGCATTCGCGCTAGTGAGATGATCATAAATCCCCCTGCGTCGGCAAAGGGCCTAATTATAGTTTGGGTAAGGGGTTTGTCAACCACACCTCACGGCGAGGAAATTTCTCAAAAATTCTATACGGCATTGAGCTTTTCATATGAATTTTGCTATGATGCCGCCGCCAAAGATCTTGACCCTGGGATCATTTGGCTCATCCCCAAAATCTAATGTATCCTGCAATTCAATTTGCCAGGGACCGCTCGTTGCCTAACACTGAAGCCTCGTAAGTAGTACATATCATCCCTCACAGAAGTAGTAAGGTAGGACGACATGCGTTTCGGGTATTTCGATTTCGAGGGTATCTTTACGGAGAGAGTGAAAACCACATCGCCGCAAATTTGTATGGCGCTCGCGGCGCTCTTCTTGTGCTTATGTCCTTTGACGGCCAACGCGCAGGCGCGCCGGATTAACGGTTACGCGGTACAGGTCGCGGCGCTGACTTCTCAGAAGTCCGCTGACGAACTGGTGCGCGGGTTGAGCGTTCAGGGGATGAACGCATACCGCATCGGGGGCATGTCATATGGGATTGGCAAAACGTCGGCTGGCATGGGCAAAACGTCGGCGCTCCATCGCGTGCGCATCGGCAATTTTCCGACCATAGCCAGCGCCAGCGCTTACGCCGAGAAGTTGCTAGGCGCGGGGCTGCTCGCGTCCTACGCGATCGCCGCTTATGAGCCCCCCAACAAAGTCAGTTCCAATCCGAGCTGGAAAATCCCGACCCTTGCTCAAAAGAATTCGAAAAGACGCTTCATGCCTGAAGTGATCGACGTGATCGCCGCCATCGGCTCGCGTGGATGGCTGTTGCTTTCGAGCGAGAGCATAAATCTG
>Ga0190270_10000914_pt1 | contig 13349 bp, 10 predicted proteins | sample Popmic320T_FD_133748 | JGI IMG/M metagenome (GOLD analysis project Ga0190270, IMG submission 133748) | Populus adjacent soil microbial communities from riparian zone of Weber River, Utah, USA - 320 T | ecosystem: Environmental > Terrestrial > Soil > Riparian zone | place: USA: Utah | collected... | reverse complement strand
TTGTCGCCCAGCGCCGGGTCCTTGCCGATCTTGTGGGCGACGTCGATCCGGAAGCCGTCGACGCCCCGCCGCAACCAGAAGCGCAGCACTTCGTGCATCGCCTCCGCGACCGCCGGCTCGTCCCAGTTGAGGTCAGGCTGCTCCGGCAGGAACGAGTGGAGGTACCACTCCCCCGTGCGCTCATCGCGCGTCCAGGCGGGGCGCTGCTCGCCGAACGACGAGACCCAGTTGTTCGGCAGGCCGTCCCCCGGTCGCCACACGTACCACGACCGGCGCGCGCTGTTGCGATCGCTCCTCGACTCCTCGAACCACGGGTGGCGGTCCGAGGTGTGGTTGGGCACGAAGTCGAACAGTACGCGGAGGCCCAGCTCGTGCGCCCGCGCGATCAGCGCGTCGGCGTCGGCGAGCGTGCCGAAGATCGGGTCAACCCCCGTATGGTCGGAGATGTCGTAACCAAAGTCGGCCATCGGCGAGCGGTAGATGGGAGACAGCCAGACGGCGTCGGCCCCCAGATCACGCACATGCTCGAGCCGGCCCGCGACACCGCCCAGGTCGCCGATCCCATCCCGGTCGCCGTCGGCAAAGGAGCGCGGGTAGATCTGGTACACGATCGCTGAGCGCCACCACGTAGCCGTCATGGCGGGGATCGTGGCGGAACCGGACGACGTTCACCCGAGACGTAGGGCATGAACGCGGCGTGATTTACCGTCAGCGAAGCCCCCTAGAAGCGCAAAACCCGCCTGGCGAGAGGCGGGTTCTGCAGTAGCGGGGGCGGGATTCGAACCCGCGACCTTCGGGTTATGAGCCCGACGAGCTACCTGACTGCTCCACCCCGCGGCGGTCGTATGAGGTTAGTGGAAGGCGTGAGATAGCGTCAACGCAATGGCTGAGCTGATGGTGTACGAGAAGCGGACCTGCACCACATGCAAGAGCCTCGCTGTCCTGCTGGAGGAGCGCGGCATCGACTTCGACCGCGTGGACTATCACGTCGAGCCGCTCACGGCGGACGAGATCCGCGAGCTCGTCAGGAAGACCGGGCTGCCGGCGCGGGAGCTGTTCCGGGCGCGCGAGCCGGTCTACGAGGAGCTTGGGCTCGGCGACCGCGAGGTGGACGACGACGAGGCCATCGCGCTTATGGCCGAGCACCCAGAGCTGATGCAGCGGCCGGTCGTCGTCAGGGGCGACCGCGCCGTCCTCGGCCGGCCCGTCGAGCGCGTCCTCGAGCTGCTCGACTGACGTGCCCGTCGCCGTCATCGACATCGGCACCAACACGACCCGGCTGCTCGTTGCCGAGCGCGACGATGACGGCGACGTCGTCGAGCTCGAGCGCCGCACCACGATCACGAGCTTGGGGCAGGGCGTCGATTCGACCGGGCGGCTGGCGGACGAGGCCATGGACCGTGTGTCGGAGGCCATCGCCGCCTACCGCGAGGTGATCGACCGGCTCGGGGTCGAGAAGGTCGTCGCGGTGGCCACCAGCGCGATGCGCGACTCCGAGAACGGCCCGGCCTTCCGTGACCACCTGAGGGAGCGCTTCGGCATCGACGCCCGCACCATCTCCGGCGACGACGAGGCCCGCCTGACCTTCCGAGGCGCCACCGCCGGCCGCAACGACGACCGCGAGACCGTCGTGATCGACATCGGCGGCGGCTCGACCGAGTACGTGGTCGGACGGCCGGCTGAGGACCCGAGCTTCCACACCTCGACGCAGATGGGCTCGGTGCGGCACACCGAGCGCTTCCTGCACAGCGACCCGCCCAAGCCCGAGGAGCTCCAGGAGCTGGCGGACGACGTGCGGGCGACCGTCCCGGACGTGCGCGCCGAGCACGCCATCGCGGTCGCCGGCACCGCCACCTCGCTCGCGGCGATCGACGGCGCCGATGAGGTGCACGGCTACCGCCTGAGCCTGGCCGCCCTGGAGCGCATCGCGGCGATGCTCGCCGCGCTGCCGCTCGAGGAGCGCCGCCACGTCAAGGGTCTCCACCCCGACCGCGCGCCGACGATCGTGGCGGGCGCCGTGATCCTCACGGAGTCGATCCGCACGCTCGGCCTGGACGAGGCCGAGGTGTCGGAGCGCGACCTGCTCCACGGCGCCGCCGCCACGTAAGAAAAAAGAGAACCGCCCGCATCATGCGGGCGGTTCTCCAACGGCCCTATCAGGACGGGCAGGGGTACGTGCCATGAAAGGGCCTCGCGGTTCGGACGGCGGGAGGCGCCGATACGATGCGGCTTCGCCCGAACCTATGTACCGGATGGAAACCTACGGGTTCGCCGCAGGACTACTCCACCCAGCGAGCCCACTATAACCGAGGCCGGGGAATCGCGCTAGGCGAGATTTGCCTTGCGTGGATAGACGACCGACGGGTCGGTCAGCACGTTCACGAGCGCGGGCTTCCCGCTCGCGAACGCGCGCTCCAGCGCGGGGCGCAAATCGTCGGGCCGCTCCACCAGCTCGCCGTGCCCGCCGAGCGCCTTCACGACCTCGTCGTAGCGGAGACCCGGCTGCAGGTCGGCGGCCACCGAGTAGCCGTAGAGGAACTCCATCGGGTGCTTCTCGAGCGCCCAGATGCCGTTGTTGCCCATCACCCCGACGACCGGCACGCCGTGCCGCACGAAGGTGTCGAACTCCATCCCCGAGAAGCCGAACGCGCCGTCCCCGAGCAGCAGGCAGACCTGCCGGTCCGGGTGCGCGATCTTCGCCGCGAGCGCCGACCCCGGTCCGCTCCCGAGGCAGCCGAACGGGCCCGGGTCCATCCAGCAGCCGGGCTCGTAGGTCTCGATCATCTTGCCCGCGAACGAGACGAAGTCGCCGCCGTCGCCGATCACCACGGCGTTCCTGTCGAGCACCTGCGCGAGCTCGCCGTAGACGCGCATCGGGTGGAGCGGCGCGCGGCCGTCGGTGAGGTCCGCCTGCTCGGCCGCGCGCTTCTCGTTCTCGGCCTCGCGGAGCTCCTTCACCCACGCCGAGCGGTCCGGCCCGCCGGCCGACCGCAGCGCGTCGAGCGCGGCCGCGACGTTCCCGTACAGCTCCGCCGCCACGGGCCGCGGATGCTCGCGCTCGGGCCGGGCGGAGCCGATCACGATCAGCTTCGTCTCCTCGCCGAACGAGCCGCCGAAGCCGAGCCTGAAGTCCATCGGCACGCCGACGACGAGCGCGACGTCCGCGCCCTTCAGCCCGGTGCCGCGCGCTCGCGAGAAGAAGTGCGCGTCGTCGGCCGGCACGCAGCCGCGCGCGAGCCCGTTCAGGAACACCGGGATCTGGAGCTCGGCGCAGAGCGCCTGGAGCGCGCCCTCGGCCCGGGCCCAGTAGAGGCCGGTGCCCGCCATGACCACCGGGCGCTCGGCGCCGCGCAGGAGCTCGGCGGCGCGATCCAGCGCGTCGCCGTCGGGTGGCGGCAGGTCGGCCGGGTCCGGCAGCGAGGCCGCCTCGTCGGCGTCCACGTCCGCCTCCATGAACACCTGGTCCATGGGGAAGTCGATGAAGGTCGGCCCGCTCGGCGGCTGGAGGCACGCGGCCAGGGCCTCGTCGACCAGGCCAGGGATGTCCGCAGTGGCCTGCGCCGTCCGGGCGAGCTTGGTGAGCGGCGCGACGAACGGCACGTGGTCGATCTCCTGGAGCGAGCCCATCCCCCAGCGCGCCGCCGGCGCGCGCCCGCCCAGCGCCAGCAGCGGCGAGGCGTTCATCTGCGCCGACGCCAGCGCGCTCATCCCGTTCGTGACGCCCGGCCCGGCGGTGAGCGCGCACACGCCCGGCTCGCGCGTCGCCTTGGCCCAGCCCTCGGCGGCGAAGGCGGCCGACTGCTCGTGGCGCACGTCCACGATGTCGATCCCCTCTTCGCGGCAGCCGTCGTAGATCGAGAACAGGTGCCCGCCAGAAAGCGTGAACAGCTTCGTGACGCCATGCGCCTTGAGGCGCTTCGCCACGAGCCGCCCGCCGTGCAGTCCGGTCGCCTGCTGGGTCTCGGTTTCGGTGCTCACGAGCGGGGGGTGAGGCTACTGGATGCGCTATAAGCGAAGCGTCAATGGAGCAGGGGTTTGCTGGGGATCTGGGCGGGACGTTTCCGTTTGAGCCGCGCTTCGCGAGCGCCGGCGACGTGCGCCTGCACTACGTGGACGAGGGGCCGCGCGACGCAGCGCCGATCCTGTTCGTCCACGGCAACCCCACCTGGAGCTACCTCTGGCGGAGGCCGATCGCGGCGCTGTCGGAGCAGGGGCGCCGCTGCGTGGCGTTCGACCACATGGGCTTCGGCCGCTCCGACAAGCCGCCGATGCCGGCGCGCTACACGCTTCAGACCCACGTGGACAACGCGCTCGCGCTGATCGACGAGCTCGACCTGCGCGACGCGACGCTCGTGGCCCACGACTGGGGCGGCCCGATCGGGCTCGGCGCGCTCGTGCAGCAGCCGGAGCGCTTCAGCCGCGCCGTGCTCATGAACACCTGGGCCTGGGAGCTGCCGAGCTTCCTCCCCGCGTTCCTGCGCGAGTTCCGCACCGAGGGCCTCGGCGAGATCCTCGCGCTCGGCGGCAACCTGTTCGTGGAGTCGATCCCGGGCGGGATGGCCACCCGCGACACCGACCCGGTGATGATGGACGCCTACAGGGCGCCGTTCCCGGACTACTGGTCGCGCGTCGGGACGCTCGCCTTCCAGCGCGACATCCCGCTGACCGAGCGCGACAGGAGCGCCGCGGTGATGGGCTCAATTCACGACCGGCTCGAGCAGCTCGAGCTGCCGCTGACGCTGCTCTGGGGGATGCGCGACCCCGTCTTCCGGCCCGTCTTCATCGACCAGTGGAAGGAGCTGTTCCCGGACGCGCGCGTGGTCGAGCTGGCGGATGCGTCCCACTTCGTGCCGGAGGACCGGCCGGACGCGGTGATCGACGCGCTCTAGCTCGGAAGCGCTACGCCAGCAGCGTTGTGATCAGCGCCGCGACGATCATGAAGCCGGCCACCGAGAACCCTATGAGGATGTCTCGCTCGCCTGTGCCTTCGTACTCCTTGTAGTAGTCCCGCTCGATGTCCGCCATGGCGTTCCTCCTTCGTTTGGATTGCGGGCCAGCAGGTAGCTGCCCCGCGCCAGCGCCGACCGCCAGCGCACGCGCATGGAGCACAGCGACTAGTGGATGTCCGGCGCCAAGTAGGGCTTCTGCGCTTCGCGCTGCGGCCGCAGGATGCGGCGCGACCGGCCCCTGCGGCGGGTGGAGGCGAGGAGTGTGAGAGGGAAGTGGCATGGTCGGCCAATGCCGACCAGTCTTCCCGGCTCACCCCGGCGGCGATTTTACGCCTCCGGCGGCGAACTGGCGAGACCCCATTTGGTGGTCCCAGTGCGAATCGGGGCCTTTGGAGGAAGAGCGTCGAACCAGGCTTATCGAGCGGCTGCGGCCCGGCGCGAGGCGGCCTCGATGCTCTCCACGTTGCGCGGGAGCACCTCGACACGGAGCCGGTTGCCGAACACCACATGGAGGATCACGCCGCCGAAGCGGTCGGAGATCATCCGCGCGTCGTAGAGGGCCGATTCCATGTCGGCCCCCGCCACGCCGCACGCCTCGAGGAAGCGCTCAGCGATCTCGCCGTCGAGCTCGCGCGAGGTGAGCTCGAGCTGCTCGGTCCGGAACAGGCCGGCGGTGGCGGCGTTGGTCGGCTGGATGACGACCGCTGCGATGTCGTCGGACATCACGCGCGCGACGCCGTTCACCGAGTCCACCAGGCCGCGGGCCGTGGCGTCGTCGCCGAGCTCCTCGAGGAGCTCCGCAAGCCGCTCGCGGCCAAGCAGGCCGCCCTCGGTGCGGGCCTCGAGCAGGCCGTCGGTGAACATGGCCGCGACCGAGCCGGACACCAGCGGCACCGTCGTCTGGCGCAGGCCCGTCCGCACACCAACGCCGATGGGCGGCGAGGACCCGGCCGTGACCGGCTCGTGCGGCTGCGGGCCCACGACGAGCGGCGCGGGGTGCCCGGCCGTCGCGTAGGTCAGCGAGCCCGTCTCCGGATCGTGCACGGCCAGGAGCACGGTTGCGAAGTCTCCGCCCAGGTTCTCGTCGATCACCCGGCCGGCGACCTGCAGGGCCACGCGCGGCTCGAGGCCTGCCTCGAGGTAGGCGCGCAGGGTGTAGCGCATGAAGGCGGTGCGGGCCAGGGCGCCGCGGCCGTGGCCGGACACGTCGCCGAGGATGAAGCCCACGCGGCCGCCCGGAAGCGGAAGCACGTCGTAGAAGTCGCCGCCAGCGCCCGGGCCGTCGGCGGGCCGGTAGGCCACCGAGGTGCGCAGGCCGCCCACGCGGTCGGGGACCGGCGGGAGCAGAGCGCTCTGAAGGAGTCCGACCTCCTGGAGGAGATCGCGGCGCTGACGATCGAGCTGGCGGGCGCGCATCGTGGTGAGCAGATAGGCGAACGCGAGCAGGAACGAGAGCACGCCCAGGACCGCGAGCGCGGCCTTGAGAGCGGTGGGAACGTCCTCCACGAAGCGCGGGATCTCGCGGATGATCGGCGGACCGGTCTCGGAGGCCGGATCCGGCTGTCCGAGGCGGTCGTTCGGGTTGGCGCTGCCGTCGCCGCCGCCCTCGGCCTGGCCGACCTGCTCGAAGGCGGGCGCACCGGCTGCCGGCGCCGGCAGGAACTGGGCCTGGGTGCCGCCCTCGCCGGCCACGGAGGTCGGGTCGTTGGAGGCGGCCTCGCCCGGACGGCTGAAGCGGATGCGGGTCGGCCGGCCGGCGCCCTCGCCCTGCCCCTCCCTGGCGAGCTGCACGGCGGTCGGCCCGGGGATCGGGGTCCCGGTCGGGCCCTCGTTCCCCGGATTCGTCGGCGTGGTCGGGTCGCTCGGCGGCTGGTTGACCTGCGGCTCCGGCTCGGGCTCCGTCGGATCGCCCTTGCCGCCACCGGTCGGCGTGGGCTCCTCGTTCTCGTCGCCCGGCCGATCCGGGCTGCTGCCGTCGTCCGGCGCGGGCGCCGGATCAGGCGTCGGAGTGGGAGTCGTGCTCGTGGGCGGGCCCTCCGGCTCGGCCGGATCCGGCGGGTCAGACTTGCCGCCGCCGCCGCGCCAGGGACTCTCGTCCTCGAACTGGCTGTTGCCCTGCTGTTCCGGCACCGCCCCCGGGTCTGTGGAGACGTCTGCGTCGGTCTGGACCTGATCGTGGCCACCGCCGTTCCAGCGCTCACTGCCGTTTCCGGGCCCCCGGTCCTTCTTGGCCTCGGCAGTTGCGATCTGGCCCGGCGCACTCCCCGCGAGCAGCACGATGGCGATCGTGCAGAAGACAGCAAGCGCTGCCAGGGCACGGGCTGCGAACGCCCGCGCCTCATAACGCAGGGGGTGGAAGGGGGCCACGTTGTATCTCTCGGCAGTTTCAGGCTTCCGCTTGAGGGGTTTTCGACACCTCCCTCAAACGTCCGTCTACGTCCAGTGGAACCGCATAGATAGGCACAGGTTCCGTTATGCCTTTCAGCGCAAAGTCGCCTCGCGGGTCGAGGTCCTTTCCTTGGTTCGACATTAAGCAGCGCGTGGCTTCTGTCAAGAGCATGACGGCATCTGCCTCTCTTGTCAGGTTTTCTACGCGCGCCGCAACGTTGACGGGATCGCCGATAACCGCGAACTCCAGCCGTCCGCCGCCCCCCACGGAGCCCACGACCACGGGACCCGAGTTGACGCCGATTCCGAACCTGACCCCGGCGCCGAAGTGCTCGATCAGGCTCGTCGCGATGGCGCGCCCGGCCGCGACCGCGCGGTCGGCGTGGTCGTCCTGGCGCTGGGGAGCGCCGAACACCGCGAGCAGGCCGTCTCCCAGGAACTTGTTCGCGTGGCCGCCGTGCTCGACCACGCACGGCACCGCGATCCCGAACATGTCGTTCAGGAAGGCCACGGTCTCGCGCGCGCTCGAGCCCTCCGCGAACTCCGTGAAGTTCCACACGTCGAGGATCAGGATCGTGACCTCGCGCTCCTGGCCCTCGATCAGCTCACCCTCCTCCAGCACCCGCTCGGCCACGTCCGGATCCACGTAGGCGCCGAACGCCTCGCGCAGCGCCTCGCGCTCGGAGAGGCCCTCCATCATCTCGTTGAAGCTCCCCGCGAGCTGGCCGAGCTCGTCGCCCGAGGTGATCGGCACGCGCGCGTCGAGGTCGCCCTCCTTGACCGCCTTGGTCGTCTCGAGCAGCCGCTCGACGGGCTGAAGCACCGAGCGCGTGACGAGCACCGTCAGCTCGAGCGAGATCGTGAAGGCGACCAGCACCGCCACGACCACGTCGAGCCCGAGGTCGGAGAGCTCGGCGGTGCCGTCGGTGGACAGCCCGCTGGCCACGACGCCCGTGATCACGTTGATCAGCGGCAGCGCGCCGAGCAGCTTCCAGCGGAGCGGCACGCCGGCGGGCGCGCCCGTGAAGCGCGCGGGCAGCTCGTCGACGATGTCCGCCATCACCGGCCGCAGGAACTGCTCGTACGAGAAGAAGTGGAGGATCGCGGCGTAGGCGATGGCGACGGCGGTGCCCGCGAAGATGACGACCGCGCTGTAGGGCTCGAGGTCCGCCACGATCGTCGCGAAGATCGCGACCGGCGCGCCGACGAACAGGAACGGCTGCCAGCCCAGGTTGAACGTCAGCTCGCGCGGGGCCTCGACCGCCGAGCGCCAGGCCGCGAGTGCGTCGCCGTGCCCGTCCATCCAATCGACGATCGGCCTTACGCGCTTGGCGCCGACGGCGAGCATCGTCGCCGTGGTGAACACCACGCACGCCTCGGCGAAGATCGCGATCGTCCAGAACTCCGAGTTCGAGGGGTTCGTGTAGAGCGCGAACAGCCCGAGCGTCGCCAGGCAGACGACGATCGCCGAGACGAACTCGAACCCGAGGTAGAGGAGGAAGTAGTGCTTCCCCATCCGCCTGTATGCGCGTTCGAAGAAGAACGGCATAGGTGGATTGTCCCGGATCGCCTTAGTCGTTCGGGTTGGGGTCCCGCGCGGGCGGGTTGCCCTCGACGCCGCGCGGGTTCGACCGGAACGGGGCCACGCCCTTGCGCAGGAACGAGAAGATCTTGCCGTCGTAGAGCGACGGCGGCAGCTCGAAGCAGGGTGCGCGCTTGTCCTCGCTGCTCTCGCCGGGCTCGACGGCGTCCTTCGGGCTGCGGAGCTCGCCGCCCGGGCACTTGAAGCTCTCGATCGTCCCCAGCTTCAGCGCGCGCATCAGCGAGTTCGGGTGCATGTAGGCATTGCCCCGCACCCAGTCCGGCGGCGCGTCGCCGTGCTTGAACCCCTCGAACGAGCGGCCCTCGATGATCCCGATCTGGGACTGGCCGCGCTGGCCGGTGCCGTAGTCGGCGGCCAGGTCCGAGCCCGCGTTCGTGATGAAGGCGGCCACCGTCGTCTGGTGGAAGTTGAAGTAGGACAGGATCGGGTTGAGCTCCGGGAAGAAGGTGTGGAGCGCCTCGGCCAGCGGCTCGGCCTCGCGCAGCGTCCGCTCGAGCGCCGGCACGCCGGTGCGGCTCACGCGGATGAGCGGCCCGAGGTCGCGGAACAGTCGCTGGAGGTCGGGCGCGAGGTCGCCGAGGTCGCGCAGCGTCGGGCCGAGGTCGTCGGCCGGGCCCTTCAGGTCGTTGACGAGCGGATGCGTCGAGCGCGAGAAGTCCTCGAGGCGCGCCATCGTCGCCTTGCTCTCGTCGAGGAAGGTCGGGAAGATCGCGAACGTCTGAGCCAGCGCCTCGTCGCGCGACGCGGTCGCCTCGAACGTGCGCTTGGAGCCCGTGATCAGCTCGCGCAGCGCGCCGCGGCGCTCGTTGACGGCGCCGAACACGCGGCCGGTGTTCTTGACCAGCTGGTGCACGGCCACGTCCTGCTCGTCGAGCACCTGCATCAGCTTCGCCCCATCGACCGCGAAGCCCTCGAAGTTGCCGAACGCGTCGCTCAGGTCCTCGCTCCGGTGGCCCTCGGTGATCGCGCCGTCGAGCTCAGTCACCCAGTCCTTGAAGGCCCGGCGCGTGTCCGGGTCGAACGCCGTGAAGATCTCGTCGAGCTCGACCGTGTCCTCCACCTGGGCGTTCGCGAGCCGGTTGCCGTCCTCGAGCGTCCCGGCCTGCGTGTTGCCCGGCGTCAGCTCGAGGTAGGTCTCGCCGAGCAGCGTCTTCTGGCGGAGGATCGCTCGCGTGTTCTTCGGGATCGGCGCGTAGGCCTCGTCGAGCTGGACCTCGACGATCGTCCGCGCGCCGCCCTTGTCGAGCTCCTTCGACTTGACCTTGCCGACGTTCACGCCGGCCATCCGCACGTCGGCCTCCTCGGCCAGGGTCGCGGCCTCCTGCATGTGCACCGTGAAGCGGTAGCCCTCCGGCTTCAGCGGCACGGAGCCGCCGAACGCGAGCCACAGGAAGATCAGGATCGCGAACACCGACAGGGTGAACGCGACCATGGCGATGATGCGGCTGAGGCTGGGGGTGTTCTTGATCATGGCGTCGAGCACGCCCCAATGCCGCCGAACAGGTCAGCAAGGCCGTCGGCCTCGGCGTCAGGCATGCCGGCTTGCTTGGCACCCGCGCTGAAGACGCCGCAGTTCAGGTTCAGGAGGTACGCGCGCCGGATCGGCCCGAGCGCGTCCGCCGTCGAGAACAGCGAGTTCGTGTTCTGGCCGATCCAGGCGAGCCAGTAGAGGCCGCCCTCGTTGCGGGCGCGCTCCTCGCGCGTGCAGGCGCCGGCCTTCTCGCAGCCCTCGGAGATGCCCTCGCTGCCGCCCGGGTTGTAGGCGCCGATGTTGAAGAGCCGGTTCAGCCCGCGGAAGGAGTCGGTCAGGTCCGGGTTCGCCTGGGCGAGGTTCGCGGAGGCGGCGCCGAAGTCGCGCTGGAACGGTTGCGCGGCGCGGGCGAACGGGCGCACCTGCTTCTGGAGGATCGGCGCCGCCTCCTCGACGAACGGCAGCACTGCCGCGTTCGCCTCGTCGAGCTTGCTGAACGGCGCCCGCAGCGACTCGAAGGTCGGCCCCATCTGGTCCGCCAGCGTGTCCACCTTGGTGAGCGTGGTCGCGGTCTGGTTCAGCGTGCCGGGCAGCTTCGACACGAGCGACGAGATGTTCTGGTCCTCGTCGGCGAACGCGCCGAGCGTGGCGTTCGAGGCGCGCACGAGCCGCGTGATGTCGTTGTCGCTCTTGCCGAGCTCGGTCATCAGGAGCCCGTAGCGGTTCACGAGCCGGCGCAGGTTGTGGCGCCGCTCGGCCACGGCCCTCGTCACGCGCGCCAGGTCCTTGTGCACCGGGCCGAGCCGCTTGAGCGTCTCGCGGAGGTCGGTGCCGCGCCCGTCGAGGCCCTTGCCCGCGCCCGAGATGAGCAGTTTCAGGTAGTTGCGCGTGTCGGAGTCGAGCGCGGCGAGGAACTCGTCCGGGTCGATGTCGGGCAGCGTGTTCGAGACCGGGATCCGCTCGTCCTTCTGGAGCGGCTCGCCGTCACCCGGATCCACCTCGAGGAACATGTCCTTGGTGCCGGTCTTGGCGCGCAGCAGCGCGGTCGCGTCGTCGCGGAGCAGGCCCTTGTAGCGCGGCTCGAGCTGGAGCTCCACGACCGCCTTGCCGTCCTCGAGCTCGACCGCGCCGATGTCGCCGACGCGGACGCCCGCAACCACGACGGTCTGTCCCTGGCCGGGCGTCACGGCCTGGGCGTCGGGCAGCTCGGCCTTCACAGTGTAGAACGGCTCCTCGACGAGCGGGAAGCGCAGCCGCTGCTGCGAGAGCACGTAGGCGCCGATCCCGATCCCGAGGACGATCACGCCGAGCACGGCCAGGAAGTCGGCGAGGTTCTTTCGGATCGCGTGCATCATCGGGCGACCGCTCCCCTCACGCCGCCGGGCAGCTTCGCCGCGGCGGCCGCCTCACGCTTCGCGTAGGCCGAGCGCTGCCTCGCGACGAGCGGGAGCACGTCGTCGACGAAGTCCTGAGCGGAGTTCACGAAGTCCTCGACCGGCTTGAGCGGCGCGGGCGGCTTGATCTCCGAGCCCGGCGTCTGGTCGAGCACCGGGAAGGCCAGAATCGGGCCGCCCGGCGCATGCAGGTTCGGCAGCTCCTGCTGCTCGCACGGGACGTCGGGCCGGTGCGGGAGCGGCTGGCTGCCGCCGTCCGGCGGCGGGCCCGGGCGCACGCGGCTGCCGGGCGGGGTCACGCCGGCGTGGAAATACTGGTTGTTGCCGTCCGATAGGCGGCTCTCGCCGGCGAGCCCCGGGAAGCCGCGCTGCAGCTGGTTGCGCACCTTCTGACCCGAGTTCTCCGCCTCGTTGCCGGTCTCGGGGTTCGGGATCTCGAGGTCCATGAACGGCACGAGCACGTTGTTCGTGCAGGCCGAGAGCGCGCGCGACTCGCGCAGGAACGGCACGGAGGTCTTGTCGAAGGCGACGACGTCCGGGATCGTCTGGCGCAGCACGCGCGCCGTCCCGCGCAGCTCGTCCTCCGACATCAGGAGGCGCGCCTGCTCGATGAACGGGAGCGACGCCGCGAGCGTCTCGTCGGAGGTGCGCACGCCCGGCAGCGCGTCGTGCGCGAAGGCCCGCAGCGACGGCAGCGCCGCGTTCAGCGAGCCGAGCGCCGGCTGGCCGACCCGCAGCGTGTCGCGTAGCGCCGGGATCGACGCCGCGAGCGCCACGTCCTCGCGCGCGAGCGCGCCGGCGGTCACGTTGAAGTTCGTCACGAGGTCCTTGAGCGAGCGCTCGTCCTTGACGAGGGCGGCGAACGTCTTCTGCTGGCCCTTCAGCACCCGCTGCACGTCGCGGTCCGGCTCCTGGCCGAGCGAAGCGTCGTTGGCGAGCGAGCTGTTGCGGTAGGCCGGCTCCCAGTACTCGATGGCCTGGTTGAAGCCCTCGGCGCCGCCGTCGTCGAGGCCCTTGGAGTACTCGCGCAGGAAGGCCTGGAGGTCGGTCCGCGTGTCGCTCTGGAGCGCCGTCAGCAGGTCGCCGAACTGGACCGGCGCCGCGGTCTGCGTGACCGGGATGACCTCGTCCTTCTCGAGCTCGTCCGCCGACGGCGAGCCGGGCTCGAGGTCCACGAAGAAGTTGCCCTCGAGGAAGATGCGCGGGCGGATCTTGAGCTCCGCGTCCTTCTTGATCGGGAGCCCCTTGTCGTCCAGCTCCATCGTGACCTGAGCCGCGCCCTTGCCGTCGGTCACCGGCTCGACCCTCACGACCTTGCCCACCTCGACGCCAGCGATCCGGACCGGCGACTTCGGCTTCAGGTTGTTCACTTCGTTGAAGACGGCCTTGAACTCGTACGGATTGGCGAACGGGTTCGACTTCGTGAACCCGAAGTACGAGAACAGGGCGATGACGGCGATTGCCAGGATGCCGGCGCGGAGCTTGCTCATCGCTACGGCACGTCCCTCAGGTTGTCGATGCCGAGCTCACGCGACTTGAAGGTG
>Ga0190270_10000913_pt1 | contig 13358 bp, 7 predicted proteins | sample Popmic320T_FD_133748 | JGI IMG/M metagenome (GOLD analysis project Ga0190270, IMG submission 133748) | Populus adjacent soil microbial communities from riparian zone of Weber River, Utah, USA - 320 T | ecosystem: Environmental > Terrestrial > Soil > Riparian zone | place: USA: Utah | collected... | reverse complement strand
CGTGCTGGTTTCGCGCGGGGCGGTCGTATTGGACCTGATCGCCGTGGGCCTCAGCGTGACCGCCGTGTTGACTTATTTCTTCAACCGCACAAGGCCGCCTCTAATTGTCATCGGCCTCGTCTCCGCCGCCGTGGGCGTCGTCACGTGGAAGGTAGCCGGCGGTTTGCACGATAAATATCTTAGGCCGCTGATCGACCGCCGCTTCTTCCGCCAATCCTACGACGCGCATCAGATCATCGCCGAATTGACCGGCGCGCTGCGAACGGTGACCGGCCTGCCTCAGTTGTTGGAGCTTGTCGCGACCAGGATTCAGACCGCGCTGCAGACCGTGAACGTGACGATCTTCCTGCGCGATCAGACGACGGGCAATTACAGAAGCGCCTATTCGCGCGATTATAGTGAGGCTGATGGTCGCGCGATCAGCCGAGAACGCCATTCCATGTTGCCGTATTATGCCGGATTACTGAAACAACTGTCTGATAACGGGGAGCCTCTGGAGGTTGAGCGATATGTCGCTGTGGTGCGACAAGGGTCTGATAACGGTAAGTCGCTGGATGCAGACAACATTAGACCTATAAGTCCCATAGGTCCTATCAGTCTTATCAATAAAAGCGCCATGATAGAAGATGAGATGGAAGCGCTGCAGGAAGTGAAAGCGACATTGCTGATGCCCCTCGCCTCGAAAGACGAATTGCTCGGCTTCATCTCATTGGGGTCGCGTTTGGGCGACCTGCCGTTCTCGCGCGAGGACAAACAGCTGTTGATGAGCGTCAGTGGCCCGACCGCGTTCGCCATCGAGAACGCCCGGCTGGTCGAACAGATGGTCGCTGAAGCGCGTCGCCTGCAGGAGATCGAAGTCGATCACCGACGCAAGACCGAAGAACTGGCCCTGGCGCGGCAACTTCAGCTTTCGATGCTGCCGACTCGCAACATCTCGCTTGATAACATCGAGATCATCGGCCAGATGCGCACGGCGACCGAGGTCGGGGGCGACTACTACGACTTCATAGAGATGGCCGACGGCCGCATCTGTGTTGCGGTCGGAGACGCCACCGGCCACGGAATGGCCGCCGGTCTGGTCGTGGGCATGGTCAAGATGGGGTTGATCAGCGGACTGCAGAGAATGAACGGCAGGGGGGGCGTCAAATCGCTCATCGAGGACTTGAATCGGTCGTTGACGCGATCTCTTTCGCGGCGGGGGATGGGGATGTGCCTGGGGGCGGCGATCCTGGACGCATCCACGCTGAAGTTCGAGGTCGTCTCGAACGGCATGCCGGCGCCATACCATTACCGGGCCGCGAGTCGCAGTCTGTCGGTGATCGAGACGCAGGCGCCGCCGCTTGGGTTTCTGCGACAGGTCAACGCGCGTCCGGTAGAGGCGCGGCTGGAGCCCGGAGACGCGTTGATCTGGTTGAGCGACGGCTTTGAAGAGAGGATGAATTACGCCAATCAGATTTGGGGAAGTGAACAGGTCGAGCGAACGTTGGAGCGCATCTGCGGAGAGGAGACGGCCGCAGAGAATATTGCCCGGCGGATGATCGATGCCTGCGACGGCGCGGCGGGCGGGCGGAGCAACGACGACGACATGACGATAGTCGTCGCCAGTGTGAATTTGAGATGAACATTACCAAACGACATCGATTAGTTCTGGGCTGCGCATTCTTTGCCTTGATGTTCGGGCATTTTGGCGCCAATGCTTATTCGGCCTGGCAGGATCTGATGGCGCGGGCAAGAAGTTCCGACGGCTGGACCGCGCGCCTGGCGCCGGACGGCCAGGCGCAGATCGTCAACGTGGATAAAGACGGGCCTGCGACGGCGCTGCAGGTGGGAGACGAGGTCCTCTCGATCAACGGACTGACCCTGCGGGATAATCCAGAGATTCTCAGCTACAACCAACGCGTGGCGCCGGGCACAAGTTATACTATTGTTGTGCGTCGCCAGGATCAGTCTCTTGAGCTCACTCTCAAGACCATCGGTTATCCAATTAGTCGCTGGCTCATACCAATCGTCGACAGCCTTATGCAGTTGCTCTTTCTACTGATTGGGCTGACTGTGTTTTTGCTCAAGCCGGCGGATCGACATGCCTGGCTGTTGGCTATATTGCTGGGCGCGTTCACCGGACTGTTTAACAACGAACTGCCGTCCTTGCCGTTGGCGGTGACGCTGATGGCGGCTGTAGCGCGAATTATTGGTGTGTGGTCTTTGCCGGTCTTCGTCCATTTCTTTCTGATCTTCCCGGATCGCTCGCCGCTGTTGCGCCGGTTCCCAAACCTGGAGCGGAGGCTTTATTGGCCATTCTATCTGAGCCTCCCGTGGTTCTCTTTCACTCGGCTCATCGTGGTCTTCCGCAGGCGCGAGGAGTGGGCGCAGTTCTTACGGGAGTCATGGCTGTTCCAAGCGCTCGATCAACAGTGGGTCGCCCTGTCGTCCCTGGGGATCGGGATGGCGTATCTGGCCTTTGGGTTGGCGGCGTTGTTCGTCAGTTATCGCGTGGCCGGCGGCGTCGCCCGCCGTAAATTGCACGTACTCGTCGCGGGCAGCGGGGCCGGGTTCCTCAATCTGTTGCTGGTCATCATATGGGAATCGTTTTTGCGAAGGCGTCTCCCAGACACCGGCGGCTGGATCAGGGGAAGTTTGGGGATTACGCTGCCGCTCATTCCCCTCTCGTTCGCCTATGCGATCATCAGGCATCAGGTGATCCCTGTCAGCCTGATCATCCGTCGCAGCGCTCGTTACGTGCTGGTTTCGCGCGGGGCGGTCGTATTGGACCTGATCGCCGTGGGCCTCAGCGTGACCGCCGTGTTGACTTATTTCTTCAACCGCACAAGGCCGCCTGTAATTGTCATCGGCCTGGTCTCCGCAGCCGTGGGCATCGTCACATGGAAAATCGCCGGCGGCTTGCACGATAGATATCTCAGGCCGTTGATCGACCGCCGCTTCTTCCGCCAATCCTACGACGCGCATCAGATCATCGCCGAATTGACGGGGGCGCTGCGCGGCGTAACGGACTTGCCGCAATTGCTCGAACTGGTCGCCACGAAGCTACGAACCGCGCTTCAGACGGAGTACGTGACTATCTATCTTCGAGACACTTCGACTGGAAGTTTCGACAACGCCTATTCGTGCGATTACAGCGGGGCTAATGGCGCAGCCGGCGCCGGGCTGCGCGGCGGCCAGCTTGCGAGGTATGCCATGATGGTTGATCAACTCGATCAGCTCGGAAAGAGTTTGGGAGAAGCTGAACCTCGCGCGCATGGCCGTCGTGCTGATGAAACCGAGCTTGACGCTTTTTTGAGTGGATACGACAGCGACGCGGCGCCGGATGAGAAGCGGGAGACGTTGCGGGAGGCGAAGTCGACGTTGCTGATGCCTCTGTATTCAAAAGACGGAATACTGGCGGTCATCTCATTGGGGCCGAGGCTGGGCGACCTGCCGTTCTCGCGCGAGGATAAGCAGTTGCTGATGAGCCTTAGCGGCCCAACCGCGCTCGCCGTCGAAAACGCCCGGCTGGTCGAACGGATGGTCGAGGAGGCGAGGCGCATGAAGGAAATCGAAGCCGAAAACGACCAGCGCGCGAAAGAGCTTGAAGGAGCCCGCCAGTTGCAGCTTTCGATGCTGCCGAAAAACATGCCGCAGTCGCCACATCTGGAAATCGAGGCTTATATGAAACCCGCGGCTGAGGTTGGCGGCGATTACTACGACTTCCATCAGTCTGATAACGGGGTGTTGACCGTTGTTGTCGGCGACGCGACAGGGCACGGGTTGAAAGCCGGAACCGTCGTCACGGCTATGAAGAGCCTGTTCCGAACATTCGCAGGCGAAGACGACCTGTCGCTGGTCTTTAACCAATCGTCGCGTGTGCTGAAAGAGATGAATCTGCGTTCTTTGTTCATGAGTTTGACGATGATCAAACTCGACGGCCCCCGTCTCAGGATCGCATCGGCGGGCATGCCTCCGGCGCTGATCTATCGCGCGGAGAAGGGCCTGGTGGAGGAGATGGTGATTAAAGCGCCGCCGCTCGGCGGCATTTCGGGCTATCAGTATCGCGAGCGGGAGTGCGGCCTTAGTCATGGCGACGTGTTGGTCTTGATGAGCGACGGCTTTCCAGAGCGTTTCAATCAAGACGGCGAGATGTTCGACTATTCGAGAGCGAGGCGATCGCTGGCCGAAGCCGCCTCCCGGCGCCCGAGCGAGATCATCGAACACTTCGTCAGAGCCGGCGACTACTGGGCGAACGGTAGGCCACAGAATGACGATATAACGTTCGTTGTGTTGAAAGTGAAGTGACTCGGCCTTCCACGCGACTTCAGCCTGTCGCGGCAGGCGAACGATTGTGGCGCGAGTTGCTTACTCGCGCCGCTCCGGCCGAAGTCGGCGCGAGTAAACAACTCGCGCCAAATCATCAACGATGTGCGGGCGCATTATTTTTTCAAAGACAATCAACGCTGGGTAAGTAGTGTAAGACCGTAGCGTCGAGAGAATTCGAGAGGCGTTTTGGCTCGCGGGCAGTACAAGGCATTCAATAAAAATTTTCCCCGGCGTCGATCATGAAATCATGCTCGCGCCAAACCCGTCCATAAGTGAGTAGGGGTCAGTCGCAGCTAACGAGGGACCCAACTTCGCGCCGGGTTGTTTGGATACGATGACGGGATGGTAGCGCGAATAACTCGGACTGGCCCGGTAGACGAAATCTCATATATATAAGGATAGGAATGGGGTTTGTACACGCGTCTGATAACGGCCAACCATTGGAGATTCAGCCAGACAGGGCCAGACAGGGCAGGAATGGGGAGAAGGTCAAATTATGAGTGTGCGATTGCGCCTTTTTATTGGAATACCGCTATTTGGGTTGATGTTCTTTTACCTTGGCCTGCGCATATCTTCGCGGATCATTCTGCAGGAATATAGCCTCCGCGGTTGGAGCGCCGAACTGCGCGACGGCCGCGCGGTCATTGCTAACGTCAGCGCGAATTCGCCCGCGACCGGCGTCCTTCAGAAAGGCGATGTGGTCGTCGCCTTTTGGTCCGAACGGCCCGACGCGACGCCGCTGGTCACGCCGGATCGTTGGAGGGTCCCCCCCGGCGTCCGGTATAAGCTGACTGTGAGCCGCGACGGGCAATTGCTGGAACTGCCGTTGCAGACGACCCGAGTCCCCTTTGGAGGTCCCAGTTCCGGCGTCATCTACTTCTTTTACATGCTCACGCTCCTTCTCTTTATCGTCACCGGCGTGACAGTCTTCATGCTCAAGCCGGGCGACGAACAGGCGTGGCTGCTCGCGCTGATGCTGACCACGCCGGTGGCGCTGTTAACGCTCAACCTCGGATATATCCCACTGCCTCGGTGGATATACCTGGCCGCATTGCTGACACAGTCGCTCGCGACAGTCTTTTTTCCAGCGATCCTACGATTCTTCCTGATCTTCCCTGAACGCTCGCCCTTGCTGAGACGATTTCCGAAATTGGAATGGTTGATCTACCTCCCATATCTGCTCCTTCTGGCGCCGCGCGAAATAGTGGGCGCCATTCTGACAGCTTTTAATATGGCGCCGGCGTGGCGGGAATCATTTCTGCGCTCCACTGGCAATTTCATACTAGGCTTGTGCGCGGCTTACCTGTTGGCCGGCCTCATCGCGATGGCCGTCAATTATCGGGCGGCGGGCGCTCGGTCGCGGCGCAAGTTGCGCGTGGTAATGGTCGGAAGCGGCGCGGGATTTCTCAATGTGTTCTTGATGCAGTTCGGCTATTTTGTGGGGCTCGCCTACGCTTTCCCGACATTGTGGAGGTGGTTCGATAATTGCCTCCTGTTCACGCTGCCCCTCATCCCGCTGTCATTCGCTTACGCGATAGCTCGACATCAGGTGATCCCAATCAGTCTGATCATTCGCCGTGGCGCGCGATACGTTCTAGTCTCGCGCGGCTCGATCGTCCTGGGTATTGTGATAGTCGGATTGACTGGCGCAGCGCTGCTCTCGACCATCTTCAGTCGCTTGCAGCCGCCGCCGATCGTCAACGGCATGGTTTCAGCCGTCGTCGGCGTCATCGCTTACAACATTTTCCGAAGCTTGCACCGGCGCTACCTCGCGCCGATGATAGACAGGCGTTTCTTCCGACAGGCATACGATACGCGCCAAATCATCGCCGATTTGACTGAATCGCTGCGCACGACGACCGACCTGGATCATTTGCTTGAGATGGTCGCCAGGAAAATTCAGGCGGCTTTGCAAACCGCAAATGTCACAATCTTTCTGCGCGATGAAGCCACAGGCGATTACCGCAACGCCTATTCGTGTGATTACGACGAAGACGATGGCCAAGCGCTCAATTGCGAGCCTCAGTCGTTGTTGCCATTTCATGCTGAAATTGTTAAACGACTGTCTGATAACGGAAAGCCACTGGATGTTGAGCAATATATCTCTGCGGCGCAGCAAGCGTCTGATAACGAAATATCTTTGGCTGATAGACAAGAGGGCCATCACGCAGGTCACATAGCTCCCATAAATCATGTCGGGCCCCTCAACAATATTGACCCCGAATTGGCGGCGCTAATTGAAATAAAATCAGTCTTGCTGTTCCCGCTCTCCTCAAAGGGGGAGATGCTTGGCGTCGTTTCACTGGGCGCTCGGCTGGGTGACTTGCCTTATTCGCGTGAGGACGAACAGTTATTGATGAGCGTCGCTGGGCCGGCGACGTTGGCAATTGAGAATGCGCGGCTGGTCGAGCGAATGATCGCCGAAGCCCGCCTTCGTCAAGAACTGGCAGCAGAAAACGAGGTTCGCGCCAAAGAGCTTGAGGGAGCCCGCCAATTGCAATTCTCAATGTTGCCACAGGCCCTCCCGCAACTGCCGCATCTGGAGATTGCGGCTTATATGAAGACCGCCACCGAGGTCGGCGGCGACTATTACGATTTTCATCTCTCGGATGACGGAGTGTTGACTGTCGCCGTCGGCGACGCGACGGGGCACGGGTTGAAAGCCGGGACTGTTGTCACGGCGACCAAGAGTCTGTTCAATCACCTGGCGCAAGAGTCGGAAATCCCGGCCATCTTTCAACAATCATCGCGCGCCCTGAAGCGGATGAATCTCCGGTCGCTGTTTATGGCGATGGCAATTGCGAAGGTGAAGGGGTATCAACTGACGCTCGGTTCAGCCGGCATGCCGCCCACGCTGATTTACCGCGCCGCGCGGAGACTCGTCGAAGAGATTTCACTCAGAGGCGTTCCTCTGGGGAGTCTGACGGACTACTCATATCGTGAACGCAGTTTAGGCCTGGCCCCGGGCGACGTCGTGGTTTTGATGAGCGACGGTTATCCCGAACGCTTCAACAGCAAGAACGAGATGCTCGATTACGGCAGCGCAAAGAGCGTCTTGTTAGAGATCGCCATCCTGCCGCCTCAAGAGATCATAGAAGTCTTCGTGAAGATCGCCGATAAATGGGCTGAAGGAAGGCCGCAGGACGACGACATGACATTCGTGGTGATGAAAGTTAAATAGAAACAGTGAAGGAGAATTCTTATGTGCGCTTACTGCTTACTGTATGGTTACCAAGCGGGCAAATGCAAATATTTCCCAGTAGATGATGTAAGAATTTCCCGAATGATGAAATTTAGTCTGATGGCGATGGGAGGAGAAACGTCTTAATAGCTGATTCTATTAGGTTTTTGCATTTTATCGCCGATCAGGATGTGTGGCGCCCTGATTGCTAAAGCATATGTGGGGCAACGAGATACCAAGTGGTTTACTCCACGACGGTGTCAGGCGGTTGTCAGGGTGAGGAAGATAACCGCCATAATATACAGGCGCTACAGACAATCCCACGACTGTAGCGCCTTTTATTTTTTCCACTCCTGCCACTATCCCCATAAATTGCCACAGAGTCACAGAGTCACAGAGAGGGAAAGAACGCGGCGCTCCGTCTCTCTTTCTATCTGTTTACTTCTTTCCCTAAGGCTCTGTGTCTCCGTGGCTCTGTGGCAATTCATCAATCTCAGCATCACTCAGCGCGTCGAGCAATGAGAGTTGATCTCGACGACTGCTCGGCTTCTTCAGGTGTCGCGCGAATTTCGGCTTACCGGTTACGTCCAGTTCGTTCTGCTCCAAATTTGTCAGAATCTCTCTCGCGCGTTCGACAACGCTTCGCGGCAAACCTGCCAGTCGCGCGACTTCAATGCCGTAGCTCTTGCTGGCGCTGCCCGGTACGACCTTGCGCAAGAAAACGATCTCTCCCTTCGATTCCGAAACCGCCATCTGATAGTTCTGTACGCCGGGCCGCATCTTTGCCAACTCGGTCATCTCGTGGTAGTGAGTTGCGAAGATGGTTTTAGCGCTGTGGCGGGCGTTGTCGTGAAGATATTCGGCGATCGCCCAGGCCAGTGACAGTCCGTCGAATGTCGCCGTGCCCCGGCCGACCTCATCGAGCAGCACCAGGCTTCGAGGCGTCGCCGTGTTGAGGATGTTCGAAGTCTCGGTCATCTCGACCATGAAAGTCGAGCGCCCGCGGGCCAGATTGTCCGAGGCGCCGACCCGCGTGAAGATGCGATCGACCATGGAGATCTTCGCTGAATTCGCCGGCACGAAACTTCCCATTTGAGCGAGGATCACAATGGAAGCCGTCTGTTTAAGCCATACGCTTTTCCCGCCCATGTTCGGGCCGGTGACGATCAACAGGCGGTCTGTGCTGTTGTTGAGGGACACGTCATTCGGCACGAAGCGTTCGCCGAGCGTTTCGATCACGGGGTGCCGGCCCGCGCGGATTTCGATCTCATCGCCTTCGTGCAGCTTCGGCCGAACATAATTTCGTTTGGCCGAGACTTCGGCCAGCGACGCGACGGCGTCGAGCAACGCGACGGCGCGCGCCACTCCCTGAACCCGCCGAACCTCCTGGGCGATCTGTTTGCGGAGTTCTGTGAAGATCTGAACTTCGAGTTCGAGAATCCGCTCTTCCGCGCCGAGCACCTTCGTCTCGTACTCTTTGAGTTCGGGGGTCGTATACCGCTCCGAATTGACCAGCGTCTGCTTGCGTTCGTAATCGGCTGGGACGCGATCTTTGTTGGCGTTGCTGATCTCGATGAAATATCCGAAGATGTTGTTGAATTTGACCTTGAGCGAAGAGACGCCCGTGCGCCCGCGCTCGCGGGCTTCGATGGCGGTGATGTAACTCTTGCCGCTGCGCGCCATGTTGCGCAGTTCGTCAAGCTCGGCGTTGAAACCGTCACGTATCATGCCGGGTTCGCCTGCCGTCGCCGGAGGGTCGTCGGCGATGGCGCCGGAGATGAGCGAGCGGATGTCTTCCAACTCGTCCAGATTTTCGGCGAGCGTCTGAAGCAGCGAGGCGCGAGAATCGGCCAGATGCCGGCGCAGGGAAGGAATGACTTCGATCGATTGTCGCAGCGCCGTCAGGTCGCGCGCGTTAGCCCTGCCCAGCGTGATTTTGCCGGCGAGCCTCTCCAGATCGGCCATCTGCTCCAGCTTCTGTCGCAGCCTGTCTCGCTTGATCGCCGAGGCTTTCAGCTCCTCGACCGAATCCAGCCTGGTTTCGATCTCGCCGATCCTGACCGACGGCCTCAACACCCATTGCCTCAGCAGACGCGCGCCCATCCCTGTCATCGTTTCGTCCAGCACGCCGAGGAGGGAATGCGCCGCGTTCCCGTCTTGAGAGATAACCAGCTCCAGGTTGTTGACGGTCGGCGCGTCGAGAACCAGGTAGTCATTCGTTTCGAAGTAACTTATCTCGCTGAGGTGCGAGGCGCTGACCTTTTGAGTCTCGTTCACATAATGTATCGCTGCGCCCGCCGCACATACTGCGTATTCGTGACCCGTAAGCCCGAACCCGTCCAGGGAGGTGACGCCGAACTGAGACCTGAGCAGTGAGTCCGCATGGTCGAAACCGAAGACCCAATCGTCGAGCGGAGTTAATGTTGACTCAGAGGGTAAGGAAAACTCTGAGTCTGATAACGAAGAAGGTCGCAAGCCTGCATCTGATAATGGCGCAGCCTCGGCTCTTTCCGCATCAGGCCGATCATTCCTATCGGTCCTATTTGTCCCATCGCTCCCATCCGTCCCATTCAACCTGCGGTTGAGCAACGGAGAAAGAGAGTTAGGAAAAATGATTTCGCGTGGGGCAAAGACTTCAAGTTGTTCTTGAAGTCTTTGCAATACAGGCTCATCCTTAAATTGTGTGGCGAGGAATTCGCCGGTCGAGACATCCAGGACTGACAATCCCATACCAGCGCCCGATCCGCAGATCGATGCCAGGTAGCAATTTTGTTTGGTCTCCAACAACTGGTTTTCGAGGGCTGTTCCTGGAGTTATGACTCTGATGACTTCGCGCCGGATTAGCTTGGCGCCAGACTTCGGATCTTCAGTTTGCTCGCAGATTGCGACTCGATAGCCCTTCTTGACGAGTTTGGCTATATAGCCTTGAGCCGCGTGATAGGGAACTCCGCACATAGGCACTGGGTTCCCGCGCTCCTTATGACGGGCCGTCAGAGTGATCTCCATCTCCCGCGACCCGATCAGCGCGTCATCGAAGAAAAGTTCGTAGAAATCACCCAGCCGGAAGAAGAGGAGCGTGCCGGGATACTGCTTTTTGATCTCGTGATATTGCCGCAGCATAGGAGTCAACTGCGGTGGTTTGTCAGGCGAAGGCATACGCAAAGTCCCTGGTTGGTCTGAATTGTTCGACTACGGCGCGCCAATATATAATTCGTCCCGAAATTATGTCAAACAGCGGTTTTAAAGCGGATCGGGCCGGGCCGATCATTTTGGCCATTGACACATCCTCATCCGAAGCGCGCCTTGCGGTTTCTATCGCGGAGAACGTCATTGCGGCTCTGGCCATCAGGAATGACCGCCCTCATTCACACACTCTTTTTTCGCAAATCTCAACCCTCTTACAACTTTCGGATATAAAGGTTGAGGAGATCGGCGCATTTGCCGCCGCAACCGGCCCCGGAAGCTTCACCGGATTGCGGGTCGGCCTGGCCGCCGTTAAGGGTCTGGCGGACAGCCTGCGCAAGCCATGTCTGGGAGTTGATTCGCTCGATCTTCACGCTCTGGCATCCGGCATTGACGGCGCGCATCTGGTCATGCTTTGCGCCGGCAGGGATGAGGTCTATTGTGGTTTTCGCGATGTGACATCCGGAGACATCGTTGACAGACCGGCCGGCGATAAGGTCGGCGAACCATTATCAGTCTTGCGCGCCATGCCGGAATATCTGCGGCGGTCCCCGCTGATCATAGTCGGAGATGGAGGGTATAAATATAAGGATGAGACCTCAGGTTTCATCGATCAATTGCGAGTGGATGGAACAATAGAAACGATCTTCTTAAAGCCGGGCCTGAATATTCCTTCGGTTCTGGCGCAGAGGGCGGCCCTGCTGATGAAGGAGAATCGGATTGCGCCGGTTGCGCCTCATTACATCAGGCAATCAGACGCTGAGATCGGACGGGACGGGCGTCAATGACCGTGACTGAAACTCCATGGACAGATTTCAGCGTCGCGCCGATGGCGGTTGATCTTCTGCCTTCGGTCATCGAGTTGGAAGAAGCCTGCAGCCTGAACTCACGCGGGCTGGAGGGGTATCGAAAAATGTTATCGAACCCCCAATCGATTCTTCTGGTAGCGATGGCGCCCGTCAGTCCCATAAGCTCTATCGGTCCCATCAGTCTCCTTGGCGTCTTCTCCGGCGAGGTAGTTGTCGATGAATTGCAGATAGACAATCTGGCAGTGGCCGGGCAATGGAGGCGGCAGGGGGTTGGGCGAAGGCTGCTGAAGTCTGCGCTGTCGCGGGCCTCAGTCCTCGGAGCGCGCGTAGCGACGCTCGAGGTCAGATCCGCCAATGCGACGGCCCGCGCGTTCTATGAAAAGGAAGGATTCACGCCCGTCGGCCTCAGAAGGCGCTATTACGCGAATCCGCCGGACGACGCTTTGCTGCTCTCCTGCGAAATTTAAAAGAATCATACAATGTTCCTTGAAACCGGGGGCGTAGTTGTATTACCATTCCCCCAAGCTGAGCAACAACGGTCAATCAACAACAACACAGGCAACTTTGTTTGCTTAGGAGGACAAGCCAATGAGCATATTAGCTAGCGAATCGGCTCTGAAGGACTATCTCTTGGCCAATGATGATAGATATCGTGAATTGGCCACTGAGCATAAACGATACGAGGCCCGTCTGAGCGAACTTTCTTCCCTCCCCTATCCGAACGAAGAAGAACTCATTGAAGAAACGATACTGAAAAAGAAAAAATTGCTCCTTAAAGACCAGATGGAAGCAATTGCGACAAAATATAAAACAAGCGTCACTTCTCACTGATCTACCTCCCCACGAGGCTACACGGAAGTTTGAAAACGGGAACACCATACGGTGTTCCCGTTTTCTTTAAGGGGATCGGTTTATATTCGAATGCATGTGTTATGTTGGTAAGTGAATGATTGCCGCAGTTAAACCGCATCTCATTTCTGGTAATACTCAGCTTTAACGCTGTGATGATTTTTAAGCTGTCTGAGAGATCGATTATGAACGAGATTGAGCGAGTTGAAGAGAATCCCCCTCGTCGTGGAATAAGCCGCGGGATATATATCCTTCCTAGCATATTCACGATCGGAAACATTTTGTGCGGATTTTACGCGGTAATAAATTCGGTAAAGGGCTATCAAGCGCTCCCCGATGATGCGGGGCGTCTTTTCGACAACGCCGCGCGCGCCATCGGGTATGCGGTTTTGCTCGACGGCCTCGACGGAAGAATCGCACGGATGACCAAAACTACCAGCGAATTCGGGGTGGAGTTGGACAGCATCGCCGACGTCATAACCTTCGGAATCGCGCCGGCGGTGTTGGCCTACACCTGGGGATATGGTTCGACTCCCGGACTGGAGAGACTGGCCTGGGGGATTTCGTTTTTCTTCCTGATTTGCGGCGCGCTCAGATTGGCCAGGTTCAACGTCATGGCCAGAGCGCCACGGTTCTCCGTGCCGGGCAATACGCCGAAACTGGACAAGCGATATTTTGTGGGCTTGCCCATTCCCCCCGCCGCCGGACTACTTGCCGCAGTCATTCACTTCGTCCCTCAACCTCTGTCGAGTTACGGATCTGAACAACTCAGGGTTTACAGTTGGGCTTTGCTGGCCGGCATGGCGCTTCTGGCCGTGCTGATGGTGAGCAGGGTCAGATACACGAGCTTTAAAAACGTCGGGCCGAAGAGCAATAAACCTTTCATTATCCTGCCGCTCTTATCACTGCTCGTCGCCGGAATATGGTTTTACTCACACTGGGTGCTGCTGGTGATCGCGCTGGCCTATGTCTCTCACGGCCCGTTGCTGAAGGTATGGGGCCTGCTGGGCCGATTCCGCCCCCAGTCG
>Ga0190270_10000912_pt1 | contig 13366 bp, 11 predicted proteins | sample Popmic320T_FD_133748 | JGI IMG/M metagenome (GOLD analysis project Ga0190270, IMG submission 133748) | Populus adjacent soil microbial communities from riparian zone of Weber River, Utah, USA - 320 T | ecosystem: Environmental > Terrestrial > Soil > Riparian zone | place: USA: Utah | collected... | reverse complement strand
TCGTTGCCCACGCCATTGCCTGGGAGCGCCTGCTTTTGAGCCAAAACAAGCAGGATGCCCGCGAAGCGCGCTCCGGTTGATCCGTTTCCCCGGCATATCGCTGTTTGGACTTGAAAAATCCCGATGCGACGGGCAAGGAACGCTGTGGCTTCGGCCGCCGCGCGGCCCGCTGCACCTCCATTGGGATAATCAGGTCCACTGAATGCTTGGATCGAAGTACTGGGATCAGCTCTCGGAAAAGGGCAGCACGACCGCGCTGCTTCGCCGTCTGCTGGTCGAGCAGGCGGCTGCCCAGTGGAAGCTCTATACGATGACGTTCGTCTGCATGGCGATCGCGGCCGCCGCCACGGGGCTAAGCGCCTACCTGCTCGGCGACGTAATCAATCAGGCCTACGTGGAACGCAGCCTGGCGGGCATCGTCGCGCTCGCGTTGCTCGCGGCCTTCGTCTTCATGGTGAAGGCGGCTGCCACCTACGGCCACACGCTGATCATGTCCTGGATCAGCAACCGCATCATCGCCGAGAACCAGCGGCGCATGTTCGAGTCGCTGATCCGGCAGAACCTCGCCTACTTCGCCGACCGTCACTCCTCGGAATTCATGGCGCGCCTCAACGCCGGCGCGACCTCCGCGAGCAACGTGTTGAATTTGCTGGCCGGCGCGCTCGGCCGCGATTTCCTGTCGGTGGTTGCGCTGGTCATTGTGATGGTCCTGCAGGATCCGTGGATGTCTCTGGTCAGCCTGGTGGTCGTGCCGCCCGCGCTGTTCATGCTGCGCAAGATGGTTCGCCGCATCTACCATATTGCACTGAGCCAATTCGTCGGCGGCGCGCGGCTGCTCGAGAGCCTGCAGGAGACGGTGCAAGGCGTGCGCACGGTGAAGACGTTCACGCTTGAAGACGAGATGCGCGCCCGGGTGCATTCCAACATCGCCGAGCTCGAAAAAGAATCCAACCGCTGGGCGAGGGTCGCGCACCGCGCAAGCCCGTTGATGGAGGCGCTCGGCGGCCTCGCCGTCGCGCTGGCGATGATCTACGGCGGCTATCGCGTCGTCGAGACGGGTGCGGCGCCGGGCCAGTTCTTCTCCTTCCTCGCCGCATTCCTGCTGGCCTACGAGCCGGCCAAGCGGCTGGCGCGGCTCAACATCGAGCTCAATTCGAACATGGTCGGCGTGCGGGTGCTGTTCGACATCATCGACGCGCCGCCGTCCGAACCGAAGGACGACCAGAAGCCGCCGCTCAATGTCAGCGCGGGCCGCATCGAGTTCAAGGACGTGCGGTTCGGCTACCGGCCGGAGGAGCCGGTGCTGCGCGGCATGTCGTTCGTCGCCAACCCCGGCAACATGACGGCGCTGGTCGGCCAGTCCGGCGGCGGCAAGTCGACCGTGCTCAATCTGGTGCTGCGGCTTTACGAGCCCGAGAGCGGCACGGTGAGCATCGACGGCCAGAACGTCGTTGAAGTGTCCCGCGCGTCGCTTCGCATGCAGGTCGCCTACGTCGGGCAGGACGTGTTCCTGTTCCACGGAACGATCCGCGACAACATTGCGATCGGCAAGCCCGGAGCAACGGAAGCGGAAATCGTCGCCGCCGCAAAGGCCGCCCACGCCCACGAATTCGTCTCGGCTTTCCCGGAAGGCTACCAGACCATGGTCGGCGAGCGCGGCGCCAAGCTCTCCGGCGGCGAGCGCCAGCGTGTCGCGATCGCCCGTGCGCTGGTCAAGGACGCGCCGATCATCCTGCTCGACGAAGCCACCGCCTCGCTCGATTCGGAATCCGAGCGGCTGGTGCAGGACGCCATGGTGCATCTGTGCGAGAACCGCACCACGCTGGTGATCGCGCACCGGCTGCACACCATCACCCACGCCGACCGCATCCTGGTGGTCGAGAACGGCGTGATCGCCGAAGCCGGGCGGCACGACGAACTGCTGCGCAAGGGCGGCCGCTACGCCGCGTTCTACCGCCTGCAGATCCGTGAGCAGGGCGCCGACGCACCGATCGCGATTGCCTCAAACGCCTGATGTGCTACTGACTGCGCGGCACATCCAGCCTCATTTTCACAGCAAAGCGACAGCATGAGCACCAACGCAAAGTACGTCATCACGCCCGCGCCGCAGGCCGCCCTGGCGATCGCCGGCTCCTCCGAGCTGTTTCCCGTTCGCCGCATCTGGTGCGTCGGGCGCAACTATCTCGAGCACATCAAGGAGATGGGCCAGGACGAGCGCGAGCCGCCGTTCTTCTTCGCCAAGCCCGCCGACGCGATCGTCCCGGATGGCGGCACCGCGCCCTACCCGTCCCTGACCAAGGACATGCACCACGAGGTCGAGCTGGTGGTCGCGCTCAAGAGCGGCGGCCGCAACATCCCGGTCGACAAGGCGCTGGATTGCGTCTGGGGCTACGGCGTCGGCATCGACTTGACCCGCCGCGACATGCAGATCGCCTCGCGCGACATCAAGCGCCCCTGGGAGGTCGGCAAAGCGTTCGACGCCTCGGCGCCGTGCGGCCCGCTCATCTCGGCCACCAAGATTGGCCATCCGCTGAAGGGCAAGATCACGCTCAAGTGCAACGGCAAGGTCCGCCAGGACGGCGATCTCGAGCAGATGATCTGGAACACACCGGAGATCATCAGCAAGCTCTCCGAGATGGTCGCGCTCGAAGCCGGCGACATCATCATGACCGGAACGCCGTCGGGCGTGGCGGCGACCGTCGCCGGCGACACGCTCGAATGCGAGGTCGCGGGCATCCCGAAGCTGACGGTGAAGATCGGCCAGCCGCTCAAATAACACGCAGTTTGCGACCAAACATTAGGCCCGCCGGATTCTCTCCGGCGGGTTTTGTTTTTATTGCAGTGCAAAATGATTCGCTAAAGAAGCGAGACGCCAACTGCGTTCGCGACGTGTGCGATGCAACCTTTCGGGTCGTTTTGAGTTAACAAGCGGTTAATGCGTCAGTGGCATGAAACCCGCATAGGGTAATCGCCGATTGCAATACTAGAACGTCGAACGCCGATGAAAGCAATTCAGACTGCAAAGCGATACGAGACCCGTTTGCCGAGCGCGGATTCGCAGCGCGCGGCGAAGTCTTCGCCTGCCGAGGCGCGCTCGACCTCCGATTTGCTCAAGGAATTGCGCCGCAGCTTTCCCGACATGCCGCTCGCCGAGCGCATCGCCGCACTCGAAACGCTAAGACGCGCTCACATCCCTAGATAGGCGCGCCGCACCCGGTCGTCGGCCAGCAGTTCCGCGCCGGTCCCCGACAGCGTGATACGGCCGTTCTCCAGCACATAGGCGCGGCTCGCGAGCTTGAGCGAGACCGCGACGTTCTGCTCGACCAGCACGCAGGTCAGCCCCTGCTTGTTGAGGTCGCGGATCGTCGCCAGCACGTGCTGCACCACGGCCGGTGCGAGGCCGAGCGAGGGCTCGTCGAACATCACGAGCTGCGGCTCGCCCATCAGGCAGCGCGCGATGGCCAGCATCTGCTGCTCGCCGCCCGACAGCGTGCCGGCGGCCTGGCCATAGCGCTCGCCGAGCAGCGGGAACATCGCCAGCATACGGTCGAGATTCTGCTTCTGGTTGGCGCGCGCCCGCGGCAGCAGCGCGCCCATTTCGAGGTTCTCGGCGACGGTGAGCGTCGGGAACACCTGGCGCCCCTCCGCGACCTGCCCGATCCCGAGATCGCACACGCGGTGCGGCGGCAACCCGGCGATGTCGGCGCCGCGCAGCACAATGCGGCCACGCGCCGGCCGGTGCATCCCCGCGATGGTGCGGATCAGCGAGGTCTTGCCTGCGCCGTTGGCGCCGACAATGGCGACGATCGCGCCCTCCTCGACGTCGAGCGTCACGCCGTCGAGCGCCTGCGCATCGCCATGAAACACGTCGAGGTTCTCGACCTCCAGCATCTAGAGCGCCTCCGCCCCGAGATAGGATTCGATCACCGCCGGATCGCGCACCACCTGCTCCGGGGTGCCTTCGGCAATGGCCGCGCCGTGATGGAGAACCAGAACCCGCGACGCCAGCGACATCACCGCGCGCATGACGTGCTCGATCAGCAGGATGGTAAGGCCGCTCTCCTTGTTGATGCGGGTGAGAATCTCAACCATGCGGTCGGTTTCCGTGGGCCTTAAGCCCGCCATCACCTCGTCGAGCAGCAGGAGCTTCGGATCGGTGGCGAGCGCGCGCGCCACTTCGAGGCGCTTCCTGTCGGGCAGCGTCAGCGCCGAGGCGGGCTGGCTGCGCTTGTCGTAGAGATCGAGGCGGGCGAGCACCTCGCGGGCATGGGTGCGCGCCGCCGCGACGTCCTGCCGGCGATGCAGCGCGCCGACCATGACATTGTCCTCGACGGAGAGCCCCGGGAACGGCCGTACCAACTGAAACGTGCGGCCGATGCCGCGCCCACACACCACATCCGGGGTGAGCCCGTCGATCCGGTCGCCGGCAAACGCGATGTGGCCCCCATTCGGCGGGAACACGCCGGCGATCATGTTGAACAGCGTGGTCTTGCCTGCGCCGTTCGGCCCGATCACCGCGAAAATCACGCCCTGCGGCACCGCGAACGACACATCGGTCACCGCGCGCAGCCCGCTGAAGTTCTTGGTCACGTTGACGACCTCGAGCAGCGCGGCCATCTCAGCGCTCCGCCCTGTCTTTGCGATCGTCGTTTGGATCGTCTTGGCGCTTGTCGAGGCCGAGCTTGCGCGCCAGCGCCGGCCAGATTCCGTCCGGCAGCAGCATCACCACGAACAGCAGGCACAATCCGTAGAAAACCTGCCGCGCGCCGGGCGGCGTGAAGCCGAGTGCGCTCAGCAGTTCGAAGATGCCCTCGGCGAGGCCTGTGATGAGGATGGCGCCGATGATCGGCCCGAACAGCGTGCCGATGCCGCCGATGATCGGGCCCAGGATCAACTCGATCGAGCGCGAGATGTTGAACACCTGCTCGGGAAACAGGTTGTTGTAGTAGAACGCAAAGAATACGCCGGCGACCGATGTCATACCGGCCGAGATTACCACAGCGATCATCTTGCAGCGGAAGGTATCGATGCCGAGCGTCTTGGCCGCCAGTTCGTCCTCGCGGATCGCCTGCCAGAAGTAGCCGATGCGGCTGCGCAGCAGCCAATGGCAGATCACGAATGCCAGCACGGTGAGCGCCAGGATCGCGTAGTAGAACATGGTCGGCGAGCCACGCAGGTTCCACAGATCGTTGCGCGTGTAGTTGGCGACCGGCAGGAAGAAGCCCGACGAGCCGCTGACCCAGCGGAAATGGTCGAAGCCGATCCGCGCGAACTCGGCGAACGCGATGGTCAGGATGGCGAAATAGACGCCGGCAACGCCGAACCGGAACGCGAGATAGCCGATCGCGGCGCCGGCCAGTGCTGCGATCGCGATGGCGACCGGCAGGCCGAGCCAAGGCGAGATGCCGAAATGCACGTAGAGCGCCGCCGTCGTATAGGCGCCGAGGCCGACATAGAGCGCGTGGCCGAGCGAGAGCTGCCCGGCGAAGCCCATCATGATGTTCCAGGCCTGCCCGACGTAGGCAAAGTACAGAATCAGAATCAGGACGGTCAGCACGTAGTCGTTGGCGAACCACGGCGCCGCCAGAAACGCGATCAACAGCGCGCCCAGCATGACGAGCGCCCGGCGCGGCACGCCATCGATCAGCCGGGCGATCATGCCGCCCTCTTCCCGATGATGCCCTCCGGCCTGAACAGCAGGACCAGCACCAGGATGGCGAAGGCGAACATGCTCTTTGCCGACGGCGTGAAAAGCAGTCCCGCCAGCGCCTCAGTGATGCCGATCAGCACGCCGCCGAGCAGCGCGCCCGGCATCGAGCCGAGCCCGCCGACAATGACGATGATGAAGGCGAGCAGCGTGAATGCGGGTCCGAGCGGCGGCGTCACGTCGATGATCAGCACCAGGATCGCCCCGGCGGCGCCGACACAGGCGGCGCCCAGCCCGAAGGTGAGCGCGTAGAGCTTGCGCACGTCGAGCCCGACCACCAGCGCCCCGGTGTAGTTGTCGGCGCAGGCGCGGATCGCCTTGCCGGTCGGCGTGAATTTAAAGAACGCAAACAGCACCGCGGCGACTGCGAGCGCCGCAAGCGCCGCATAGACCTTGGTGGCGTCGACGATCAGCGGGCCGAGCGCGAAGCTGTCGAACGAGTAGGAGGTCTGGACGTTCTGCGCGTCGGGCCCGAATACGATCAGCAGGCCGTTGACCATGATGATCGCCACCGCGATCATCAGCATGAACTGCGCGTGTTCCGGCCGGTTGATGAACGGCGTGATGAGCCAGTTCTGCATCGCATAGCCGAGCGCGAACAGAATGGCCGCGATCGGCAGCATCATCAGCAGCGGATCGAGCTTGAGCGAAGCGAACAGCACCACCGCGAGATACATCGCGATGGTCATCATCTCGCCGTGGGCGAAGTTGACGACCCGCACCACGCCGAAGATGACCGACAGCCCGAGCGCCATCAGGCCATAGACCAGCCCGGTCAACAGCCCGCTGATAGCCACGTTGAAGTAGATCTCTGCGGGCACGGGGTCTCTCAACTGTCATTCCGGGGCGCGCCGGAGGCGCGAACCCAGAATCCATAATCACATATCGGGTTATGGATTCCGGGTTCCTCGCTTCGCTCGGCCCCGGAATGACAAAAATCGGTGGTCAGCGCTTATCGTACGGCTTCATCGGCCATTCGGCCTTGGCATTGGTCGCGCCCTTCGGCGCCACCGTGACCAGCTTGCCGGCACGGTTCTGGATCGCCGAGTTGCGCAGCTTGTCGTTCTGGCCCTTGGCGTCGAACTGGATGCCGGGGCCGGTCGAGACGTTGTCCTTGATGCTGGTGGTGCGGATCGCATCGGCCAGCGCCTTGGGATCGGCCGACCCGGCGCGCTTGTAGGCATCCGCGGCGACCAGCAGCGCCTCGAAAGTGTAGATCTGGTTGGTGTTGAGATTGACGCCGGGGGCGGACTTGGCGAGCGCGGTCTCCAGCATCTTGCTCATTTTCTTGGTCGGGTCGTACCAGGGCACGAAGCTCAGCGGCCCGTCGGCCAGCTTGCCGAGCGTCTTGAGATATTGGTCCTCATACCAGCCCGGTCCCATGCTAAGCACGCCCATTGGCGACCAGCGCTGCTTGACCATCTCGCGAGTGATCAGGATCGCATCGTTGAGCCGGCTGACGGCGAGCAGCGCGTCGGCGCCGACCGACTTGGCCTTGGAGACCTCGACCGACAGGTCGCGCGCTGTCGCGTCGTAGGCGATCGTCTCCTTGATGGTGTAGGGCATGTTGTGCTTCGGCATGATCGCGCCGATGCCCTTCTGCATCGCGGTGCCGAAGGTGTCGTTGGCGTGCATGAACACCACGGTCTTGGGCGCGGCGCCGGCGGCCTCGAACACCTCTTTCTGATTGATAAAGGCATCGTTCAGGATCATGCCGGCAGTCGGGAAATTGCGGAACACGAACTTGTAGCCCTGCTCCGTGATCGGCGGTGCCGCGGCGATGTTGATGACGAAGGGAATGCCCTTCTGCTCGGCCACCTGGGCGATCGCGGTCGACTGCCCAGAATCGAAAGCACCCATCAGGAGCTGCGCGCCGTCGGCGATCAGCTTCTCGGCACGCGCGCGCGCCACCTCGACGTTGGTCTCGGTGTCGGCGTTCATGAGCTGCAGGCTGGGCCAACCGAGCTGCTTCAGGATGCCCGGCGTAACGTCGACGCCGCGCTGACAGTCCTGCCCGATGCTGGCCTGGGCGCCGGAGCGCGGCAGCAGTACGCCGACCTTCAAGGCAGCGCCCTGCGCTCGCAGGATGGCGGGCGAGGCAATGAAAGTGGTGGTGGCGGCCGCGCCGGCGGCAAACTCGCGGCGCGTGATAGGACGAACAGGCGACATCGTGATCCTCCCAGATTGGATTTCTGGAGGCATGGTAGAGGCGCGCGACGGTCGCCTGCAAGCAGCCTAAAGGCGTAGGCTTGGTCTTCGTCATGGATGGCCGGGACAAGCCCGGCCATGACGACCCATGGATTGGGGAGTGAATACGAACCTAGGCCTGCGGCCGATCCTGCAGTACGCCCCGTCGGATCTGGTCTTCCTCGATCGACTCGAACAGAGCCCTGAAGTTGCCCTCGCCGAAGCCCTCGTCGCCCTTGCGCTGGATGAACTCGAAGAAGATCGGTCCCAGCACGGTCGCGGAGAATATCTGCAGCAGCACCTTGGTACGCCCGCCGTTCACCACGCCCTCGCCGTCGATCAGGATGCCGGACTGCCGCAACGCTTCGACCGGCTCGCCGTGACCGGCCAGACGCGCGTCGACTTTCTCGTAGTAAGTGGCGGGCGGCGGCGGCATGAACGACATCCCGTTGGCGCGGAGCTTTCCGACCGACTCATAAATGTCGCGCGCGCCCATCGCGACATGCTGGATGCCCTCGCCGTGATACTCCTTCAGGTACTCCTCGATCTGCGACTTGTCGTCGAGCGACTCGTTGATCGGGATGCGGATCTTGCCGCACGGCGACGTCATCGCCCGCGAGATCAGTCCGGTCAGCTTGCCTTCGATGTTGAAGAAGCGAATCTGCTTGAAGTTGAAAAGCTTCTCATAAAAGCCCGCCCAGTGATCCATCCGGCCGCGCTGCACGTTGTGGGTGAGATGATCGATGTAATGCAGGCCGACGCCCGAAGGCTTCGGGTCGCGCTCGCCGGTCCAGCGGAAGTCGACGTCCCAGATCGAGCCGTTGTCACCGTAGCGGTCGACGAAATAAAGCAGCGAGCCGCCGATCCCCTTGATCGCCGGAATGGAAAGCTCCATCGGACCGACCTTGATCTCGCCAGGCTCCGCGCCGAGCGACAGCGCACGCTCGTAGGCGTGCTTTGCGTCGGACACCCGGAACGCCATGGCGCAGGCGCACGGCCCATGCAGCGCGGCGAAGCGCTGCGCAAACGAATCCGGCTCGGCGTTGACGACGAAGTTGACCAGGCCCTGCCGCCACAGCGTCACGTCTTTCGAGCGATGCCTCGCGACCTCCGTGAATCCCATGGTGGCGAACAGCGCCTTGAGCTTCTGCGGCTGGGGATGGGCATATTCGACGAACTGCATTCCATCGGTGCCCATGGGATTGGATTCGGAAATGCCGGCGGGCGGTGCGTCGTGCGGAAACGGGCCCATGGATGGCCTCCAGCGCTATCGCCTCAAGCGAACAGCCGCTCAACGGCCGCGGCGACACGGAACAGGTGGTCATCCTGGCCGTTTCGCGCAACCACCATCAAGCCCGCCGACAGGCCTTGTCCACGGGGCAATGGCAGCGAGATCGCGCAAAGGTCGAAGAAATTCATCATCGACGTGTTGCGCAGCAGCAGCATGTTTTTCTGGCCGAAGCTCTCGAGGGTCGCGACCTCGTCGAGTCTCGGCGCGACGATCGGCGTCGTCGGCAGGATCAGCGCATCGAGCCCGGCCATGCGGGCGTCCATGGCACGGACGAGCCGCGCCCGCTCCTGCGCCATGTCGATGTAGTCCGCCGCGCTCACGGTGCCGCCGCGCTCGATGCGGGCGCGGATGTTCTGGTCGACGTCGCGGCCGCGGCGCTTGAGCCGGTCGCGATGGATCGAGAACGCCTCGGTCGGCGCGAAGCCGCCTTTGGCGTTGCAGGCGATCATGTCGGGGATGAGCGCGACGGTTTCGTCGCTGAGCTTGGCGCCCGCCGGGCCGAGTGCCGCAATCGCACCCTCCCAGGCTTTTGCGACCGTATCGTCGATGCTCTCGAACGGCATGCCCTGCACGACGCCGAGGCGCAGGCCGGCAAGCGAAGCCGGCTGCAACATCTGCGGCTTGTCGCCCGCCATCACCGCGTCGGCGGCGGCGCATTCGGCGACGCTCTTCGCCAGCGGCCCGATCGAGTCCAACGTGAACGACAGCGGAAACGCGCCCTCGGTCGGCACGCGCTGGCGGCTCGGTTTCCAGCCGACGACGCCGCACAGCGCGGCGGGAATGCGGGTCGAGCCCCCGGTGTCGCTGCCGATCGCGATCTCGCACAGGCCGTCAGCCACCGCGACGCCGCCGCCCGAGGTCGAGCCGCCCGGCACCCGCGCGCGGTCGAACGGATTGCCGGGCGTGCCGAAATGCGGATTGGCGCCGACGCCGGAGAACGCGAACTCGCTCATATTGGTCTTGGCGGCGATCACCGCGCCCGCCGCACGCAGCCGCGTCACCACCGGCGCATCCGCCGGGGCGGGCCTGCCCTCCTCCGCGACCACGCGCGAGCCCGCGCGCGTCACCTCGCCTTTGACGTCGAACAGGTCCTTGATGCTGACGATCGCGCCGTCGAGCGGACCCAGCGATTGCCCGGCCTTGGCGCGAGCATCGGCTGCGTCCGCGGCGGCGCGTGCCATGTCGGCATAGACGGTGAGGCAGGCGCGCGCCCCCTCGCCCTTCGGCTCGGCGATGCGAGCAAGCGATTGTTCCAGGCGGTCGCGGGCTGACGTGCTCATTCGCAGCACTATACGCTAACTAGCCGATGTCGCGCTTGGCTTCGGCCAGCACCGGAGCGAGATCGCCAGTCGAGGCGTTCTGTTGCGGCGTCAGCGCGTATTTCTTCGGCGGTGCGATCTTGCGGTGCTGCCAGATGCCGCCGGCGAGGGCGATGACCAGCACCACGGCGAATGAAACCGACATCTTGATGTCGGGAACGAACAACACCGCGAACGCCAGCACGGCGAACAGGCAGCGCAACACGATATCCACGGCTGCCCCGGGATAACAGCGCCCGAACATCGCAAAAGATGCGCCGAGCGTGCCCACCAGCACCAGGAACATATCGGCGATCATCAGCCAGCCGGGGTTCGTCACCAGATTGTGGCGGGTGAAGATCGCAAACGTCATCAGCGTGATCGGCGCGCAGATCTTGAGCGCCTCCCACATGGTTCGCATGAACGACGCATTGGCGATCCGCGCGGAGACCGCGGCGGTGAGCGAAGTCGGAGGCGACAGCTCGCCCCACACCGACAGGAAGAAGACGAAGAAGTGCGCGACCCACGGATTGATGCCGAGCTCGCGCATCGGCGGCACGATGACCACGGCGCCGATGATGTAGGTGGCGGTCGGCGGCAGCCCGGTGCCCGCAAGCCAGCCGAACACCCAGGCCATGCCGATCATGGCGATGATGTTCCAGGAGCCGAGGTCGATCAGCATCCCACCCATCCGGTTGATGAATCCGGTGACGGTGAACAGGCCGATCATGATGCCCAACGTGGCCAGCAACAGCGTCAGGTACGACGACATCTCGGCGTGCGTTTCGATGCCGCGCCGCAGACTGCCGAACAGCGTCTCATGCTGAAGCTTGGGCTCCTTCAGCACGTGCTTGAAATACAGGAAAATGCCGATCAGCGGCGCGAGCATGAACATCGCGGTGTAGAGCGCGGCGAGCAATTCGCCCTTGCCAACGTAGCCCATCAAATAAACGAGATAGAGTACCGAGGTGAAGAAGATCGCGGTCGAGATTTTATCGTAGAGCGGCACCTGCGGCTTGTCGATCGGATCATCCGGCAGCAGGCGCACGCAGAGCAGATACACCGCGGCGCCGATCGAGATGTAATAGATAAAGGCGAGCGCGAAGCCGCGAATCACGACGTCCCAGTAGGGCACGCCGAGGAACTCCGCCATCAAGAAGGCGGCCGCGCCCATCATCGGCGGATCAATCAGGCCGCCCATCGAGGCCGCGGTCTCGACCGCCGCGGCAAACGTGCCGGGCACGCCGTAACGCATCATCAGCGGGATGGTGATGGTGCCGACCACGGCGGCGTTGGCCGAGCCCGAACCGCTGATCAACCCGATCATGCTCGAACCGACCACCGCGGTTTGCGGGATCAGCCGGCGCGACCGGGCGACCAGCCGCACCACGTTGATCATGCAGTTCTGCGCGTTGAAGCCGTTGGCGACGCCGGCCAACATGAGGAACGCCGCGATCAAGGTCAGCGCGAGCTGGCCGTAGGTGCCGTAGATACCGGTCGACAGCTCATACGTGCTCGACGAGACGACGCGGATGAACGTCGTGCCGGGATGCCAGAAGAAATCGATCGGGGAGAGATAACCCCACAGCGTGTAGACGACGAGGACGATGTTGGTCCAGAACAGGATCGGATGCGCGAGCCTCGTGAGCTCCATCACCAGCAGGAACACCAGCAGACCGAGGATGAAGTCGCCCTGCGTGTAGGAGCCCTGCGCGTAGATCGCGATGCGCTCAAAGTGGACGAAAAAATAGGCGAACGAATAGACGCAGATGCCGAGATAGACTGCAACGATCAACTGGTTCACCACCCGCGGCAGCGCGGGATAGAGATCTTTCTCCTCGAACATGAACAGGATTTGCAGCGCCAGCGCGATCGACATGACGTGCGCGACCAGCTCCTGGCCGCCGCCCTTGCCAGTGTAGAAGAACCAGACCAGCCAGACGAGCTGGATCGTCGCCAGTACGAAAATCAGATTTCTGAGCGTGGCGAATTTCTTGATCGCTTCGCTCGCCATGGTTCCCCTCGCAAAGCCTGCTTCGCGCCCCCGCCGGCGCGATCATCCCCCGCTTTGAAATACACCGGGGCGGGAACCAGCGCCAGCGCGACGGTCCCCGCCCCGTGTCAGCTCAACCGATCAGCTCGCGCTGCCGGATACCTTCCACTTGTCATCCCAGGCCTTCTGTTCCTTGAGGAACTTGGCGAGGCCCGGATGCACGGCCATACCCGGATTGGCGTTGATGCCTTTTGCCTGCAAGCCGACGAAGTCCTTCGCCATGGTGGAGAAGCCCGCGTCGATCTTCACCAGTTCGTCCTTCTTGTCATAGAAAGCCTTGACCATCTTGTAGACGGTGGCTTCCGGCATATCGGCGCGGGCGTGATAGGCAAACAGGATCGGCACGCCTTGAAGCGTCTTCGGTCCAACGTCCTTGGCGAACGCGCCTTTGGCATCGACGTCCACCACTGCGAGGCCTGCCTTTTGCAGCGCGGCGACCTCGTCCGGGCAAGGATTGATCACCTTCACCTCGGTGCGGATCTCGGTCTCCTTCCAGTAAGACGAGAGCTGCGAGCCCGACGTGGTGTACGCGACCGAGCCAACGATGGTGCCGGCGTCGAGCGCGTCGGCGTTCGCTTTGACGTCGATCTGCACGTGCTTGAAGTCATAGTTGAGCGCCTTGAAGATGCGCTGGAAGTTCAGCCAGTTCATGAAGCCCGCCGGGGTGAAGAACACCGGTTTGCCGCTGAAGTCCTTCCAGCACTTCATGCCGGCCGCGTTCTTCGCCGTGGTCGCCATCAGCGATTCCATCGGATAGGCGTACCATGTGTGGACGATCTCCGGCCTCTGCGGCTTGTAGTCCTTGAAGCCGCCGGTGCGCGCCAGGAAAT
>Ga0190270_10000911_pt1 | contig 13370 bp, 11 predicted proteins | sample Popmic320T_FD_133748 | JGI IMG/M metagenome (GOLD analysis project Ga0190270, IMG submission 133748) | Populus adjacent soil microbial communities from riparian zone of Weber River, Utah, USA - 320 T | ecosystem: Environmental > Terrestrial > Soil > Riparian zone | place: USA: Utah | collected... | reverse complement strand
GTTCGAGTGTACTCCGCAGGTACAGCGGCGTTGGACTCCGAGCCCGGGTATTTGCGGGCAGAACCAGGGGTTCGGAGTAGAATCTCGTACTACGGAAATGCAAGTGGACGATCCTTTGAGAACCGATGGCACGGCCGACACTGCCCCGCATCAGGCGTGGACGGGCCCGCGGCGAAACGGGTCCTCTCGTCGAGCGGACCGAGCCTCGGATCGCCGAGCTCTCCGCTAACGGGCTCACCTGGATCCACATCAACGAGCCGGGGCCGCTCGAGGCCGCGGTTCTCGCCGACCGCTACGGCTTCCACGAGCTCGACATCGAGGACGTCCTCTCGAAGCGGCAGCGGCCGAAGATCGACGAGTACCCCGAGTACCTGTTCATCGTCCTCCACTTCCCGATCTACGACAAGACGGTCCAGCGGCTGAACGCGGCCGAGCTCGACGTCTTCCTCGGCCAGGACTTCCTCATCACGCTCGCAAACGTCGAGCTTCTGCCCGTCACGTACCTCTTCCGCCGCAGCGAGGAGGACGCCGAGCTCCGCGACGAGCTCTTTTCGAAGGCGCCGGGGTACCTGCTCTACCACGTCCTCGACGACCTGTTCGACTACTGCTTCCCGATCCTGGACAAGATCGGACACAAGCTGGACGCGATCGAGGACGAGCTCGAGGCGCGCCGCAGCGAGGAGATCGTCCGCGACATCTCCGACGCGAAGCAGGAGATCATCGCGTACCGCAAGATCATCAAGCCCGAGCGCGCGACCCTGCGCCTGCTCGAGCGCCACACACAGCGCTTCCTCCCCCATGACCTGGAGCTCTACTTCGACGACATCGTCGACGCAGCCGAGCGCATCTGGGACCTCCTCGACAACTACAAGGAGGTCGTCGAGGCGCTCGAGGACACGAATGAGTCGATCATCTCCCATCGCCAGCAGTACCGGCTCCAGCTTCTCACGGTCGTCAGCGTGATCCTGCTTCCGCTCACGCTGATCGCGAGCATCTTCGGGATGAACACGCACGTCCCAGGCGAGGGCGGCGCCGAGGGGTTCTGGGTCGTGGTCGGGTTGATGGTCGTGCTCGGGATCGCCCTCCTCGGCGTCTTCCGCTGGCGCCGCTGGTTGTGAACCGCCCGTGAAGCAGCTCTGGGCTCCGTGGCGCCTGGAGTACATCCAGCAGGCGGACGAGCAGGATGGATGCGTGTTCTGCCGCGCGCTCGAGGCCGACGACGCGACCGGCCTCGTCGTCCACCGCGGCGAGCGCGCGTTCGTGCTCCTGAACAAGTATCCGTACGCCTCAGGCCACCTCCTGATCGCGCCTAGCCGGCACGAGGGCGACTTCGGCGGGCTCGACCGGGACGAGGCCGCCGAGGTGCACAGGCTCGCATCGTCCGCACTCGGAGCTCTCGCCGAGACGATGGGCCCGCAGGGCTACAACCTCGGCTGGAATCTCGGCCGCATTGCCGGGGCCGGCGTCGTCGACCACGTGCACATGCACGTCGTCCCGCGCTGGGCCGGGGACACGAACTTCATGCCCGTCCTCGCCGACGTGAAGGTTCTTCCGGAGGCGCTGGAAGAGACGCGCCGTAAGATCGCGTCTGCATGGCCCTAGACCCGAAGGCCTTCAAGGCGTACGACGTGCGCGGCATCTACCCGTCCGAGCTGGACGAGGCGGGCGCCTACGCGGTCGGGCGCGCCTACGTCGAGCAATTCGAGCCTCGCGCGATCGCGATCGGGCGCGACATGCGCGTCTCGTCCCTGTCGATCGCCAGGGCGGTCATGCAGGGGGCCGCCGACGGCGGCGCCGAGGTCAAGGACATCGGAATGATCGGCACCGAAATGCTCTATTTCGGGGTCGGCGAGCTCGACCTCGACGGCGGCGTCATGGTCACCGCCTCGCACAACCCGAAGGAGTACACGGGGATGAAGATCGTCCGCAGGGGCGCGCTCCCCGTCGGCGGCGATTCAGGCCTCCTCGACGTGCGCGACCGGGCCGAGAAGATCGAGAGCCCGCAGCCCGTCGGCGACCCACCGGCCGAGAGCGTGGACATCTACCCCGCTTTCGTCGAGCGCGTCCTCTCCTTCATCGACGTCGGCGTGGTCAAGCCGCTTCGCGTCGTCATCGACGCTGGGAACGGCATGGCGGGCGCGATGTTGCCGCCGATCCTCGAGCGCCTGCCCGTGGACGCCGTGCGCTGCTTCTTCGAGCCGGACGGCACCTTCCCCAACCACGCGCCGAACCCACTTCTCCCCGAGAACCGTGAGTTCATCATCGGCAAGGTGAAGGAGGAGCAGGCAGACCTCGGGATCGCGTTCGACGGTGACGCCGACCGCTGCTTCTTCGTGGACGACACCGGGGAGTTCGTCCCCGGCGACTTCGTGACCGCGCTCCTGGCCGAGTCGATGCTCGAGAAGGAGCCCGGCGCGAAGATCATCTACGACGTGAGGGCGAGCTGGGCCGTGCCGCACGTCGTCCAGCAGCACGGCGGCACCCCGCTCGTCAACCGGGTCGGCCACGCCTTCATCAAGGAGCGCATGCGCAAGGAAGGCGCCCTCTTCGGCGGCGAGGTCTCCGGCCACTACTACTTCCGCGATTTCAACCAGGCGGACTCCGGGACGATTCCGGCGCTCCTCATGCTGGAGCTCGTCTCCAAGCGGGGAAAGCCGCTCTCCGAGCTCCTGCGGCCTTTCCGGGAGCGCTACTTCATCACCGGAGAGATCAACACGCCCGTGCCGGACGTCGCGCTCAAGCTCCAGGAGCTGAAGGAGCACTTCGCCGGCGAGGGCGAGATCTCCCATCTCGACGGAATCTCCGTAACGGCGAAGGACTGGCATCTGAATGTGCGCCCGTCCAACACCGAGCCCCTCCTACGGCTCAACGTCGAAGCGCTCGATCCGGACCTGATGAAGCGCAAGCGCGACGAGGCCCTCGCCGTGATCCGCGGCGAAGGCCTCGTCGGCTGACTGCTCCTGCTTAGTTCAGCAGGAAGTCCATCGCCTCGCCCATGACCTCGTTTCGGGTCGCGGCATCGGTGATGCCCTCGAACCCGAAGCCCATGTAGAGCGTGTCGGGAGTGGCGATGATGGCTCCCTCTGGGAAGCCGGTCGGATCGGTGACGATCCACGTGTTGAAGTTCGGAGCGCTTCCTGCGGGAGCGTCCTGCGGCGTCCAGCCGTCGTCACCGCTCTCGAAGGACGTCGTGCCCTCGCCCGTCGAGACCTCGATGTCGTCGACGAACACGCCGAGTCCCTGGAACGCCCAGTCGCTCACGTACGTGATCGACACTTCGACCTGCTGCCCGGCGAACCCGGAGAGATCGACGTGCCACTGCTCCCAGCCGCCGGAGTTTCCGCTCGACGCATTCCACACGCCGGTCGTCCCGTGCGGCTCACAGTCGTCGCCGACGATCGTCTGGTAGTGGTCCATGAACGGGTGGATCGTCCGCCAGCCGCCCGGGCCGTTCTCCGGCTTGCAGCTCTCACCGGTCGACTGGCTCGTGTGCCCGTTCAGGTCCGGGAGGGTGGTCCAGTTGTCCTGGCCCACCGTGTGCGCCTCGACGAAGAGGTGGTCCCAATTAGTCTCGGTGTTGTACGAGGTCCAGAAGGACATGTTCGCTCCGCCGGCAGGCACGTTCACGGTGTGCGTGAAGCGCTTGAACGACTGGTCTGCAATCTGCGAGTAGGCGTACTTCCCGCCGGTATGCGGCTCGAACGGCCCGCCCGGCCGGTCGTACTTGCCGGCCACCCAGCTCTCGAACTGCGGGTATGTGCTCGGGGGCAGGATCCCGCCCGTCGAGATGAACGACGCGTTGTCGAAGCCCTGGTTGTCGGCGCTGTCGCCGCCGTTCAGGGTCATCGACGTGCCGGTAAACGGGTCGTCCGTTCCGATGATCGGGAGGCTGTTGAATTCGTCGTCGAAACCGGCCCCCTCGTTCGTCAGGAACGCGCCGAACCAGTACTCGATGACGTCGTTCTGCAGGTCGCTCGAGGGCGAGCCGTACAGGATGAGACAGCGGGCCAACGTCGGCGTGCCCGGCGTGTTGCAGCGAGCGTTCGCCTCGGTCGGGTCGTAGAACTGCGCACCGTGCCCTTGGGTGTACTGATGGCCAGCAAACTGGCCGGTGTAGAGCACCTTGCCGCCTTCGTTCAGGTACGAGCGGATGTGCAGAATCTCGTCCATGGCGAGGCGGGACGCGTTATTGGCGGTCCAGCCAGGCTCACGCGTGATCGCGTCGTCGCCCGTGTACCAGACGACTGCCTTGTAGTGGCTGAGCACGCCAAGGTACGTCGGCGCCTTGCGGCCTTGGTCGTCGACGTCGTAGACGTCGGACTCGATGCCGTTCGCCGCCAGGGCGTCCTGGTAGAAGGACACGTAGTTCGGTCCGCCGGCCGGGTTCGGCGGCAGGACCTGCGACGCGCCGGTGTAGTCCTCGGCTGAGAGCACGAGCACGTCGTTTCCGGTCTCGCTGACTGCGTGGTACGTGAAGGAAGGGCTCGTCTTGCCGCCGCCCTCGAACCAGACCGTGACGTCGTCACCGGGGTCAGTGTTCTCCACATAGCCCCGGACCGCGTGGTAGTAGCGGCTCGTGCCGAGGTCGTACTTCTCCCCACCGGTCCACTCGTCCGTCGATGCGGTGTGGACCGTGGGATCGCCGGCGATCTGCCACTTGAGAGTGACGTCACCCAGGCTCTTCATCGCAAGCACCTGTACGGCTTGCGGGTCGCCGTACGAGCGGTCGAAAACGAAGTTCGCCTCGGGAAGGCCGAACTTATACGTGTCGTCACTCTTCAGATAGAACGGCTTCGTCGTCAATCCGAGGTGCGAGACCGGATTCGCCGGGTCGGTGGTGGACTTCGCCACGTCGAGCGCGAACGGCAGGTTTCGGAGGAACTCCCCCTGGACGTTCGCCTCGTCGTCCGGGAAGACGAATCCGCAGTTCGGACACCCGGGCGAGAGCTCAGGCGTCCACGAGATCGTTCCCCTCCTCGAATACGCGAAGTCCGTCATCTCGCCGTTCGTGACGTAGAGGACGTCCGACGACAGCCCCGGAGTGAAGCCGTCGATCGCGGGGTTGTCCTTGTTGCCCGACAGCGCGTAGAAGATCGGGTCGTCGCCCGTAGGCGTCCCGATCTGCCAGCCCTGCGGGTAGAGGAGCCACTGCCCGAAGGAGTGGTAGTTGACCTGGAAGCGGAAGTCGATGCGGTCGAAGAGGCCTTCGATCGCCTGGGTCTCGGGCTCTGACCCTTCCGACGGACCGCGATAGGTGTCGCTCGACGGCACGCCCGACGAGCCCTCGCCGTCGTAGTTCCAGTGCTCCCTGTAGTTGCGGTTCGGGTCGACGCCGTCGCCGACCTGGACACCCGGCACGCCGTTCTGATCGCGGAGGTTCTTTCGCCAGAGGCGCGTATCGGGGCTCTGGAAGGTGAACTGATAGCCGTCCGGGTTGCAGACGAGCACGAACCAGAGCTCGCGCGTCTTCAGCATGTTCTTGATCGGCTTGTCGTTCGCCCGCCACTTGTCGACGAGGTACTGGAGGAAACGCCGGTCGACCTCGGGCGCGATCCACTCACGCGCGTGCTGGGTCGCGCTGTAGAGCGCAGCTGGCCTCGTCCCATCCGGGATCTCGTTCGCCGCCTGCGTCACCTTTAGCGCGATGATCTCGCGGCCTTTTTCCGTGTGGCCGATGACCTCGAGCTTGACGACCTGAGGATTGCGGCGCGCGAGGTTGTACATGTACGCGCGGAGCCCGTCGGACCCGTCGTAGTCTCTAAAAACGTCGAAACCGCTCGTGAACTGAGCAGCGGCGGCCTGTCGCGCGGTCTGGCCCATCGAGTTCCTGAGCAGACGCACTGCAATACCCTTGGTCCTCAATGCGCTCGCCTGCCGGCGGGTCAGCACGAGGTCGAGCCGCGTGCGACCTGATGCGGTCGTCTTCGCGGCGGCGATGTCGAGGTCTTGCGCAAGCAGTTTCTGGTACTTCGCCTGCGAGACCGTCGCGCGGTAGAAGTTGAGGGAAACCCCGCTCTTCACGCCTCCCTGGGCGACTCCGCCCCAGGCGAGCACGGCGATGAGAGCGCACGCCAAGATAGACCAACGCTTCATAGCTACTCTCCCCAGTCGGTTTTTCCCGGTGCAAACGCGGCGGGACCCTTACAAATGATGTGAAAAAGTGCAAGACGGGCGCCGTTACGATGCGAATCCATGAATCTGGGCCAGCCCACCGGTCGCAAGCCTCCGTTCAAGTACTCCGCGCTCACCCGCGTGGGCTTCTCGGACACCGACGCGCAGGGAATCGTCTATTACGGGCGCTATCTGCCGTATTTCGACGACGCTCGCGTCGAATACCACCGTCATCTCAATGTGCTCGGGTTCGACACCGGGCCGTCGGAGTTCGTCATGCGCGCCTCGAACGTGCTGTACGAGGCGCCGGCGCGCTTCGACGACCTCCTCGAGGTCTTCGTGCGCACGAAACGAATCGGGACGTCGAGCATGACGAACGAGTTCGCGGCATACCGCGTCGATGACGACCTGCTCATGTGCAGCGCAGAGCAGACGATGGTCCTCGTCGAGCTCGAGGCAAGGTGCTCGACCCCGATTCCGGATACATACAAGAAGGTCATCGCCGACTTCGAGGGCGCCGACCTTGAGCTGGCGGTGCCATCCTGAGCGACTACACGGGCGCGCTCGAGGCGGTCGATCGGATCGTGAATCGGGAATCCGAGGCGGACGAGGTTCTCCGCCGGACGGTGGATGTCCTCCACGACCGCTTCGACCACTACTCCTGGGTCGGGATCTACCTCGTCGAGGAGGACGACCTCGTGCTCGGGCCGTGGAAGGGGCCGCAGGGAACCGACCACGTGCGCATACCGATCGGGCAAGGCGTCTGCGGCGCCGCGGCAGCCAGCGGGGAGTCCGAGATCGTCGACGATGTCAACGCGGACGACCGCTATCTCGCCTGCTTCCCCTCGACGCGGAGCGAGATCGTCGTCCCCATCGTCTACGAGGGCAAGGTCGTCGGCGAGATCGACATCGACTCCGACAGCCCGGCCGCCTTCGGGCCCGAGGACGCCACGATGCTCGAGCGCGTGGCCGTCCTCATCTCCCCGCACAGCCTCGTCGGCTGGGACACCGGTGGCGTGCCGTGGCAAGCCTGAACCGACTCGCGTTCTCGGCCACGCTGCACTGTCTCACCGGCTGCGCGATCGGCGAGATCCTCGGCCTCGTGATCGCGACCGCCCTCGGCTGGGGCAACGCCGCGTCGATCGCAATCGCGGTCGTCCTCGCGTTCATCTTCGGCTACTCGTTCACGCTCGTCCCGCTCCTGCGCGGCGGAATCGTCTTCGCCACCGCGGTCGGCCTTGCGCTCGCGTCCGACACGCTCTCGATCGTGGTCATGGAGATCGTCGACAACACGATCGTGCTCGTCTGGCCCGGCGCGATGGACGCCGGCCTCGCAGACATCCTCTTCTGGGGCAGCCTCGCGATTGGCCTCGCCATTGCCTTCGTCGCTGCCTTCCCGGTCAACCGGGCGCTGATCGCACGCGGGCGCGGGCACGCCGTCGTGCACGCCTACCACGGGCACTGAGAGGCTCTAGCTCGGAAAGGCGAGGCGCGCGCCCAGGGGACCGAGCCCCTGAACCGCACCGTTGGACTGCTCGGACGGCTTCCCCGCGAGGACGAGGATGAGCGCTGTCACGCAGCGCGAGTCGAAGCTCGTGTCCGCTTCGGACTGAAGGTGCGCGAGAGCCTTTTCGACCGGCCATGCGTCGCGGTAGACGCGGGGCGAGACGAGCGCGTCGTACACGTCGCAGACCGCAAGGATCCGGGTCGCCAGGTCGAGGTCGTCGGCTTTCAGGCCACGGGGATAGCCGCGGCCGTCGAGGCGCTCGTGGTGGTCGAGCACGAGGCGGGTGACGCTCTCGTCGAAACGGCCGAGCTCCTCGAGCAGCTCGCGCCCGCGCTCGGGATGCGTCTTGATAACCGCGAACTCGTCGTCGTCGAGCGGCCCGGGCTTCTGCAGGATCGCGTCAGGGATCGAGAGCTTGCCGATGTCGTGTAGAAGACCGCCGATCGCCATGCTTCGCAGGCGTGTGCGCGAGAGGCCCATCTGCTCGCCGATCTCGACGGCGAGCGTGGCAACGCGCCGTGTGTGCTCCTCCGTGGACGTGTCCTTCGCCCCGAGCGTGACCATGAGCGCCCGCACACGCGCACCGAAGAACGCCTCCTCCGACGAGACGATCTCACTCGCGCGCAGGTCGCCCACGAGGGGGCGCGAGCGCCGGCCGCGGTGGAGGTCGTACGCCAGCGAGGCTCCGACGAGGGCGATGCCGAGCACCTCGAACATGTGCCCGAACCACCAGCCGAGATCCATGAAGGTCAGGACGAGCGCGCCGTACGTGGCCGCTGCCAGGAGCATCAGCCCGAGGACGACCGCCAGGTCGGCGAGTCGCCGAGTGAGCAGGAACGTGTTCGCCGCGCGGACGGCGAGCCACCCGTAGAGGACGAGGGTGACGGCGAGCAGGAGGAGAGCGGGCGTCGAGCGCGGCGCCGGAACCGCAGGGACGACGCTCGGGACGAGCGCGCCGATGAGGCTCACCGTGATGATTGTGACCGCGATGGCAGCCTGGACGGCGAGCACCCGCGGGATGGCCGTCGGCGAAGCGAAAGGCGAGAGCACGGACAGCGCGAGCACCGCCGCTCCGACGGAGAGCGTTGCCGCGCCCGTGACGGAGATGAGGCCGTTCATGCCGACCAGGACTCCGGGGGTCATGAGCCCGTGGACCGCGAGCAGCGCCGCCATGAGCGCGAAGCCGCCGGCGACGACCACCGTGCGGGCGTCCTTCTGTCTGGCGCCGGCGATCATGAGGATGACCGCGGCGGCCATCGCGACGAGGGCGGTCACACCGACGCCATAGAAATGCACCCACATCGGCGGCATGAACATGACCTTGCCGAAGAGCCCTAGCAGGACGACCGGCACGGCCGCACAGCCGGCGATGACGGCAAGCGTGGCAGGGAACGACCTCCGCAGCATCAGAGGGTTATCGGCCTTGTTCGGCTGTTGCTGAAGCGCTGATCACGACTACTGCGCGGCGTCGTACAGGACGCGTTCGGCCTCATCGACAGGGTCCCCCTCGAGTGGCACCGCGACAGAGTTCCTGCCGCTGAACTTCGCCCGGTAGGCGGCACGATCGGCGAGCGCGACGAGCGCCTCGGTCGTAGTCCCCCCTCCCCTTTGCGTGGCGACGCCGACGGACACGGTCACTCTCGGATCGGAGGACGAGCTCGCGACGAAGCTTCGGATGCGCTCGGCCACGACGAGGGCGCCTTCGAGGTCGGTCTCGGGAAGGACGACGCAAAACTCGTCGCCCCCGAAGCGCGCCGCGACGTCGTACTCCCGCGTCGCGCTCTGCAACGCGTTCGCAACCGCCTTGAGAGCCCTGTCGCCCGCGAGGTGCCCGCGCGTCGTGTTGATCTCGCGCAGGTGGTCGACGTCGATCATGAGCACGGCGAGCGGCCGATCGAACCGCCCCGCGCGCTGGAGCTCCTGCGAGAGAACGCTTTGGAAGTGGCGCACGTTGTAGAGGCCGGTCTTCGGTTCGATCCGCGTCGCCTCGACGAGGCCGGGGATTGCGAGCGAGCGGTAGGCCAGAGCAAGCGGCAGGAGCGTCAGGGCGACGAGGGCCTGGTTGATCTCCCAAAGCGCCGCCGCGACCGCGCCCAGCGAGACGAGGCCCGCGTCGATGAGGACGCAGTCCACGCGGACGGTGTCCAGGACCCGAACGCCGCGCGCAAGCCGGAGCATGATTGCGAGCACCCCGTACTGGGAGACGACGAATGCGGCGATTCCCGCCGAGGCGGCGAGTGCCCAGGCGGTGTCCCCGGATCCGCCGACCGCATCGAAGCACGCGCGCGCGAGGAGCGCGGGGCCGACGAAGTTCGCGACGTTGAAGACGGCGATGTACCAGCGCGGACGCGAGCGGACGGTCTCCGGCACGAAGGCGATGACGATCGCGAGCGCCGTGAGCGCAGGTGGCAGAAGCAGCGCCGCGGCGAAGATCGGCGCAAGCGAGAGGTGCGATCCCTGATGCTGCTGGCGCTCGGCGCCGACAAGGTGGACCGCGGCGATGATCGGCACGAGGATGGCAACTGTCCGCCAATCGTCCCGGGCGATCTCGGCAGGAATGGCCGTGAGGGCGAAGCCGGCCAGCGTCAGCCAGACGACGGCGAACTCGAAGGCCGCCGCAGCCGGATTGAGCCCTGAGAGAAGTGGGTCGTGTCGCGCGGGCCGCATGGCGCTCCGATAGATCGTGCGTGAGCGCTCACGCCGTCGAATCCCCCGAACGGGTGACGAAACGGCGGAACTTGATCCCTCGAACGAGTGAAACGTCCCTCGAACGAGGGACTTTTCCGCTACCCGAGCGCCTGCTCGACGCGGCTCGCCACGGCACCGGTGCCCATCGCGCTCAGCGGCTCGCCGAGAGCGAGGGCACCGAGCTCGTTGGCCTGGCGGATGACGGCCTCACGCTCGGCGGAGAGCTGGCCCCTGGCCACGAAGAGCGACGCGCGGGCGATCTCACTCCATGCCTCCACCCCTTCGAGGCCCGGGTGGGGCTCCTTGCCGGCGTCCTCGGCGATGCGGGGCCGGCCCCGAAGCTCCGCGGCGAGCTCTCGAGCGCGCCCATGGAGCTCGTGGCCCTCGATCGTGGCCTCCGCGACCCGGTTCTCCAGGTCTTCAGCTGCCTTGGTTGCCTCCACGACCCGCCGATCCGCCACCGACGCGCGGTCGCGCGCGCGAACGCGGAACCGCTCGCCCCCGTGCGCATTCTCGGGCCCGGCGGCGAGAACGGCCGCCTCCGCCTCCTCCAGCACCCGCTGTGCCGCCGAGGCCTCCGCTCTCGAGCGCTCGAGCTCGGCAGCCCGCGCGTCGGCCTCGGCAGGAAGCCGGGCGGCGAAGGCTTCGAGCTCGTCCACCCTGGCCCGCACGGAGTCCACGTCGCCCGCGAGCCGGTCGAGATCCGCGAGCGCGGTGCCGGTCTCCTCGTCAGCGCGCTCGAGCTCCCGCAGGACAGCGAGGACCCCTTCGGGCACTACGACGGCGTAACGCGGTAGGCGTCGAAGACGGAATCGACGTTGCGGAGCGAGTTCAGAAGACCGCGGAGAGCCTTGATGTCCCCGACCTCGGCGACGTACCAGTTCTTCGCCATCTGGTCTTCGACGTGGCCGCCGTACTCGACGATGTTCGCGCCGTGCTCGGCGAAGGTCCGGGCGACGTCCTCGAGAAGCCGCGGGCGGTCCCACGAGACGACGGCGATCTGGACGCGGAAGCTCTGCGAGGCGCCCCCGTCCCAGGCGACATCGGTGAAGCGCTCCGGGTTGCGCATGAGCGCCTTCACATTCGGGCAGTCCAGCCGGTGGATCGTGATCCCCTTGCCGAGCGAGATGTAGCCGGCGATTTCGTCTCCCGGCACCGGCGTGCAGCACTTGGCGAGGCGGACGAGCACGTCCTCGACGCCCGGCACAGAGATGCCGAAGTTCTGCGACGCGACGGCCTCGCGGGCCTTCGGCTTGAACGGGATCGGCTCCTCCTGGACGGCCTCCTCGGTCTTGAGTCGCCCGAGCACCTTGTTGACCACCTGCGAGACCTGGAGCTTCCCGGAGCCGAGGGCGAGGTAGAAGTCTTCGGCCTTCTTGAAGCCCATTTCTCGGATGATCTGCGCGAGCAGCGGGGAGCCCGCGAGCTTCTTGTACGGCAGGTTGTGCTGCTTCAGCGCGTTTTCGAGGCTCTCGCGGCCGCGGTGCTCGGTTTCCTCCCGCGTCTCGCGACTGAACCACTGGCGGATCTTGTTCCGGGCGCGCGACGAGGTCGCGAGGGAGAGCCAGTCGCGGGAAGGGCCCCGGCCCGCGCCCTTCGAGGTGAGGATCTCGACGAAATCCCCGCTCTGCAGGCGGTAATGGAGCGGGACGATGCGCCCGTTCACCTTCGCGCCGACGGTGCGGTGGCCCACGTCGGTGTGCACCGAGTAGGCGAAGTCGATCGGGGTCGCGCCGGCGGGGAGGTTCTTGACCTCGCCCTTCGGAGTGAAGACGTAGACCTCGTCGGAGGCGAGCTCCGGGAAGGCGCGTCGGAACTCGCGCGGATCGGACTCCTCGGCCTGCCAGTCGGCGAGCTGCTGCATCCAGGCGAGCTGATCGGCCTCGGCCTTCTTGCCCCTCTTCCCCTTGTAGAGCCAGTGCGCGGCGATGCCGTACTCGGCCGTACGGTGCATCTCGCGCGTCCGCACCTGGATCTCGAGCGGCTTGCCCTCCGGCCCGATCACCGTCGTGTGCAGGGAGCGGTACATGTTGAACTTGGGCATGGCCACGTAGTCCTTGAAGCGGCCGGGCATGGGCTTCCAGAGGGAGTGGATGACGCCGAGAGCCCCGTAGCAGTCGCGCTCGCCCTCCTTGCCCTCGTGGTCCACGAGCACGCGCATCGCGGTCAGGTCGTAGATCTCATTGAACTCCTTCCCGCGCTTGGCCATCTTCTCGTAGATGGAATAGAAGTGCTTGGCGCGGAAGGAGATCTCCGCCGGGATCCCCACCTTGTCGAGCTCCTTCGTCAGGTTCTTGCCGGCGGACTCGACGAACTTCTCGCGATCGGCCCGGCGCTGGTTGACCATCGCCTGGATCTCCGAGTACTTCCGCGGATGAAGGGTCTCGAAGGCGAGATCCTCGAGCTCCCACTTGATGGAGTGGATGCCGAGGCGATGCGCGAGCGGCGCATAGACCTCGAGCGTCTCGCGCGCCTTCTGCAGCTGTTTCTGCTTCCCGAGGTATTCGATCGTCCGCATGTTGTGAAGGCGGTCCGCGAGCTTGATGAGGATCACGTCCGGGTCCTGCGCCATCGCCACGATCATCTTGCGGTAGTTCTCCGCCTGGGCCTGTTCCCGGCTCTGGAACTGGATTCGCGTCAGCTTCGTGACGCCCTCGACGAGCGTCGCAACGTCGTCGCCGAACTCGGTGCGGACCTCCTCGATCGTCGCGGGCGTGTCCTCGACGACGTCGTGCACGAGCCCGGCGGCGAGGGTGGACTCGTCGCTCCCGAGCTCCGCGAGGATCTTCGCCACTCCGATCGGATGGAGGACGAAGTCCTCCCCGCTCCGGCGCTGCTGGCCCTCGTGCGCGTCGCAGGCGAACCGGTACGCGCGCTCGAGCAGGTCTCGATCGACTTCGGGGTTGTACTCCTCGACCTCCGAGAGCAGCTCCTCGAACGCCTCGTGATGCCGCTCGGCGGAAGCTGTCAGAACCGTATCCGCCATGAACCCATTCTAGCGAGGGGCGCTTCCGGAAGTACCTATGCCGCCAGGGGAATCGGCTCCTTCAAAGCGGTGAGGAAG
>Ga0190270_10000910_pt1 | contig 13373 bp, 11 predicted proteins | sample Popmic320T_FD_133748 | JGI IMG/M metagenome (GOLD analysis project Ga0190270, IMG submission 133748) | Populus adjacent soil microbial communities from riparian zone of Weber River, Utah, USA - 320 T | ecosystem: Environmental > Terrestrial > Soil > Riparian zone | place: USA: Utah | collected... | reverse complement strand
TGAGCCGCCGGCTTTGTTTCTCACTACCGCCAATGGCACGCCGCCGGCGTGGATCCGCAAAGAGAAAGCGCAGTCGGCGATCTTTCGCAGCTTGGATCGCGGCGCGAGTTGGCAGCAATTGAGCGGCGGCTTGCCAGTGAGCATGGAGCGAATGATTTGGAATCTCGCCGCCGATCCGGACGATCCCAATCATCTTTACGCCGGCACTGGCGAGGCGCAAGGACAGCGATCTGAGAATGTTTCGAGTCGAGGTGCGGTGTGGCTGAGCGCGGATCGCGGTGAGCATTGGCGGATGATTTACGAGGGGCCGAATACAATTCGCTCGGTGGCGGTGGGAGTGGCGTGAGGCGGCGGCCAGCTTACCCATTTACATTGACGTGGCTGCTTATTGTAAGTGATATGATAGTGAACGCGTCCCAGCGCGACAATTTAAAGCATGAGTTTCGGCGCAATCAGCAGTGAGCCTTGGCAACCGCTGGCGGACGATCAGTTGAGCTGGTTTCGCGCCGAACAAAAACTATTTTTGCAGCCGCGGCCGTTGGAATACAGCTTGGAGATCTACGCCGTGGTGTTCGGCTTGACCTATGCGTTAGAGAGCGTTGAATTTCCGCTCTACGCGGTGCGCTCGCGCTTGATTAATGGCCGGGTTTATCTGGCGGCGGTGCCGTCGGCGATGGCGGAAGCTAATCTATCGCAGCGCTTGGCCAACATTCATGACCAGAGCCTGCGTTACACGCGCAATGTTCAACGCGCCTGGGAACAGCAGATCAAGCCGGAAGTGGAACGGTACAATCGCTGGTTCGAGGAGCTGCAAAATTTTACCGGTGCGTCGGTGGAGCTTGCCGAATTGGTGCGCCAGCTCAGACGCGCGCGCGCGAACCAGTGGTTCGCCGTCATACGCGGTGTTCTGGTGCCGCGTCTGCTGTTGGAGCAAAACGTTGCGCAACTGAACGCGGAGACCGCTGCGAGCGCCGGCAAAATTTCCAAGGAGGCGATGGCGTTGACCGGGCGGCGCGGCGGCGAGCTAATCACAACAGCGTTGATCAAAGCCGGCGAGCGATTGGCCCAGGCCGACGCCATCGCCAAAGCGGAAGACGTATTTTGGCTGGAGTGGAGCGAGCTGCGCGACTTGCTGCGCTGCAACGAGAATCGTCGTGAGCTGATCGGTCAGCGGCAAAGAGCGGCTTCTAGCGACTCGAATGTGGCGGCGGTGGATTCCTTGGGTCCGCCGCTGGCGGCGGACGCGCCGCGCATGTATTTGCTTAGAGAAGTTTTGCAACTGTTGGATGAGTGACGCAGTAACCCTGCAGCTTGCGCCGACTGGCGCAATTCAGCCACAAGAGAATTGGCACCTGATGCAACAGAGATGGCACAGCAGAGAGGCGTTTAACGCCGCGATCATTATTCGCTTCAGATCAAACGCGGTAATCGCGCTTGTCATCGACGAGTATGGGTGGCGAGCCGATTCCGTCATTCCGGCGAAAGTTGGAATCCATGGATGGAGCAGAGCGGCAACGTTCGCGTTAGTGCTTCTTCTGCTGCTGCCAGTCCCGCTTCGCGCCGAAAAAATCCGCACCGTCGTGCCGCAGTCGAGCCTCAATTATCTTTCGGTTTACGTTGCTGAGAGCAAAGGGTACTTCCAGCGCGAAGGCTTCGATCACGAGACTTTGGTTTTGGCCGGTCCGGTCGCCGCAGCGGCTTTGGTGAGCGGTAACGTCGATTTTGGCGGCGGCGGGGGTAGCGCCATGCGCGCCGCGGCGAGCGGCGCGCCGCTAAAAGCGATTTTCTTCCAGACCGACAAGGTGACCTCCTACCTGGTGACCGATCCGAGCATCGCAAAAGCTGCCGACCTCAAGGGAAAAAAAGTTGGCGTGGGCGGCATCGGGTCGAGCCAGGACCGGATGATCCTCGCCTACGTCGAACAAGCCGGACTGGCCGCGAGCGATATCATCCGCATCAATATGGGAGCCGACGCCAGCCGGCGCATCCTCGCGATCAAGCAAGGAGCGATCAACGCAACCATACTCGATCCGGGCACGCTGATCTTCGCGGAGCGTGAAGGATTGCGCACACTGGCGTTCCTGGGCGATTTGTTTCCTTTCCCGTTTCAGGCTTTTGCCACCACCGACAAAAAATTGCTTGAGAATCCCGAGCAGGTGAAACGCTGGTTGCGCGCGATGGTTCAAGCGTTGATGGAAATCCGCGACAATGTCGACGCCGCGGCCGATGTCGCGCTTAAACGGCTGCGGATTGGCAGTGTTTCCCGACCGGCGCTGATCGAGGCGATCAAACGCTACAACCGAGCCGTGTCGCCCGGCGTGCCCGGGATTCCATCCGCCGAGGGAATCAAGAACATCATCGAGTACGAGATTAAACTACCGCTGAAGATTGAAGGCGAATTGGCGGTTGAAAAGGTGATGAACCTCAGAATGATCCAACAAGTAAAAGCCGAGCTGGAGAAGAAGAAAGGTTTGCGCTGAAGGTTTAAATTATCATGATGACGAAACTTGAGCCGCCGCAGATCCGAGCCACGACTGGCTTGGAGCTTGCGACGGGAATTTTTGCCAAATGTTCGGATGGGCTGGCCAAACAGCTAAACATTTCGCTAACCGCCGGCAAGCGGGAGAGTGGCACCAACGAATTTCGCATCGGCATCAACGGCGATATTTACGGCGGCCTGCTGGCGCCGGTCGAAGTCGGCACGCGCAAGGTTGATATCGCGTACATCAATCCGTCGGCGATGGTGGCGATGGCTTATCTGGGTAAGGGGATTTACCAGGATAAGCTGCCTCTGCGAGTGCTCGGATGCTTCCCTTCATGGGACCGCATCGCATTAGTGGTTGATAAAAGTCTCGGCGTGAGATCGCTTTACGATGTCGTCCAGCGTAAGATTCCGTTGCATGTATCGACGCGATTCTCCGGCGTCAACAATGCGACTTATTATACTATCGCGACGATTCTTTCGCTTTACGGGTTGAGCTTCGAACAGATCAAGAAGTGGGGCGGGCAGGTGCAAGAGTGCGGCCGGCCGTTCGCACCGGAGCGCATGAAGGCGCTCGCCAAGCGGTCGATCAACGCCGTATTCGACGAAGGCGTGAGCACCATCGGCGGCTGGCTCGATCTGGCGCTCGACAATGGCTATGAGATCATTCCGATCGAACCGGCCATCGTTAGAAAGCTAGAGCAGCTGGGTTACTCCAGAACCGTGCTACCGAAGAAACGTTACCGGCAACTAAAAGACGACGCGCTGACCATCGATTTTAGCGGTTGGGCGCTGGTGACGCACAAGTGGCTGCCCAACAACATCGCTTACGCGGCGATCGAAACCATCGACGAGAAGAAAAAAATGATTCCCGTCGACGACGACCGGCCGATCAACATGCGCGAGTTGTGTAATGGCTCGGAAAAATGTCCGCTGCGCGTGCCGCTCCATCCCGGGGCGGCGAAGTATTATCGGGAGAAGGGGTATTTGAAATAACCGTGTTCGTGCTCGTGTTTCGTGTTAGGCATTCAACGAGCATGGGTCACGAACACGATCACGAAAGTATTTTTTGGAGGTCAACATGAGCTATCAGGTCGTCGGTCATTCGAGTCCACGGGTCGATAATACCGGCAAAGTCACGGGCGAGGCGCGTTATACCGCGGATGTGTTCCTGCCCGGCACCTTGTGGGCGAAAACATTGCGCAGTCCGTATTCACATGCGCGCATTAAGAGCATGGACACTGCGCGCGCGGCCAAGGCACCGGGAGTGCGCGCGGTGCTGACCGGCAACGACGTGCGCGGCATTATTTATGGCCGGCGTTATTGCGACATTTCCGTGCTGGCGCAGGACAAGGTGCGCTTCATGGGCGAGCGTGTCGCGGCGATCGCGGCGGATACTTTGGAACAAGCCGAGCATGCGCTGGAACTGATTCAAGTCGACTACGAAGAGCTGCCGGCGGTGTTCGACCCGATCACGGCGATGCAAGAGGGAGCGCCGATCATTCATCCTGACTTGAACAGCTACAAAGGGCTGCCGGAAAAATTCGCCGGGCCGACCAATCAGTTCGTGCGCAATCTTTTCACCCGCGGCGATGTGGCGGTGGGGTTCGCCGAGTCCGATCTCATCGTCGAAAATACTTTCACCGTGCCGCGCGTGCATCAGGCGTTTCTCGAACCGCACTGCTGTCTGGTTTGGATCGACGAGCATGAACGGATTCAAATGTGGTCGCCGTGCAAAGTGCCCCAGGGGCTCAAAGAGAGCATGTCCGAGGCGTTCGGTATTCCCAAAGAAAAAATCCGCGTCAATCCGGTGGCGATCGGCGGTGACTTCGGCGGCAAAGGCGCGCCCTTCGACGAGCCGATCTGTCTGATGCTGGCGCAGCGTACCGGCCGGCCGGTAAAAATGGTGATGGAATATCGCGAGGAATTTATCGCTGGCGCGCCGCGCCACGGCGGCGTGATTCGGCTTAAGACCGGCGTCAAGCGCGACGGCACGATTGTCGCCCATGAGATGGAAGCTTTTCTCGACGCCGGCGCTTACGGCGGATTTCGTCCGGGCGCCGTGGTCGGCGGTATCGCACACGGCGCCGGCTGCTATCGCGCCGAGCACGCGCGCATTTCCACGTCCCGCGTCTATACCAACAATCTGCCGGGCGGCCAGATGCGCGCGCCGGGGGAGCCGCAAGGATTCTTCGCGGCGGAATCGCACATCGATTGTGTCGCGCGCAAAGTTGGCATGGACCCGGCGGCATTTCGCTTGAAGAATCTAATGCAAGAGGGCGATATCACGCTCACCGGCGGACACTACAAAGCTATCCGAGCCAAAGAGACGCTCACCGCGGCGATGAAGGCGGCGGGTTACGATGCGCCCAAAGCAAAGAACGTTGGCCGCGGTGTTGCCATGGGCTATCGCGGACCGGGGGGCGGAAATACCGCGCTGAAAATTTCTCTCAACATGGACGGTTCGATCGTGATTCACACCGGCCTGTTCGAGCAAGGCACCGGCACTTACACCACGATGAGGCAAATCACGGCGGAAGAACTTTCCTGCACGCCAGAGGAAATTACGATCGACACGCTGGACACCGATGACGGCGCGTCGTTCGATTCCGGTATCGGCGGCAGCCGTGGCACGCGGGTCGCCAGCGGCGCGGCTTATACCGCGGCGTGCGACGCGCGGGAAAAGCTATTCGCGCTGGCGGAAAAACTATTAAGGTGGGCGAAGGCGGACATCGCGTTGGCGGGCGGCGAATTACTCAATAAGAAAACTAATAAACGCATGCGCTGGGACGAATTGCTCACGGGCGTCGGCCGCGCCATCCACGGTGAAGCGGTCAATCGCGATGACGATCATTCGCCGGTCACCTCCTTCGCGGCTCAGGTTGCCGAAGTTGCTGTCGACCCACAGACCGGCGCGGTGACGCTTAGAAAATTAACTAGCGCGCATGATACCGGTGTGATCATGAATCCGGTCGGTCATCAAGGACAGATCGACGGCGGCGTCGTACAAGGCGTCGGCTACGGCTTGATCGAATACTTGCCGGTGCAAGACGGCAAAGTCGAAGTGGCGCACTTCGGCGAATATAAAATCCCCACGGTCAGAGATATCCCGCCGCTCAAAACCGTGCTCTTGCCGAGCGAAAACGGCCTCGGTCCATACAAAGTCAAAGGCATCGGCGAAAATCCGATCTCGCCGGTGGCGCCGGCGATCGCCAACGCCATCGAAGACGCGGTCGGTGTGCGCATACGCGATCTGCCGGTCACGGCGGAGAAGGTTTACGCGGCGCTGCGCGCTAAGTGAGCCAGTCAGAAGTCATGACGACTTACTGCGTTTAACGGAGACGTAATGGCGTTCGAATCGCTTGAAGAATTCATTAACGCGGCGGACAAGGTCGGCGAAGTGCTGCATGTCGATGGCGCCGACTTGGAGTTGGACGTTGGTGGATTGACCGAGCTTACGGCCGAGAAAAATGGGCCCATGGTCGTGTTCGATAAGTTTGCCGGATTTCCAGCGGGATTCCGTGTCGCGGCCAATGCCAACCGGACGCTGCGCCGTTTTGCGCTGGCGATGGGATTGCCGATCGATATTCATCCATTAGAGTTGCTGCGCCGTTGGCGTGACAAGCGCGCCGGCTCCCTGCCTATGGCCGCGCGCGTGGTGAAAGATGGACCGGTGCTTTCCAACATGCAGCAGGGCGACGCTGTCAACATCGAAAGCTTTCCCGCGCCGCGCTGGCATCCGGGCGACGGCGGGCGCTACATCGGTACCCAAGATATGGTCATCCTGCGCGATCCCGAGCAGGGCTGGGTCAACATGGGTTGTTATCGCGCGATGATTCAACGGCGCGATCGGATTAGTCTGTGGATCAATCCGCAGAAGCATGGACGAATTCTTGCGCAGAAGTATTGGCAAGCTGGCAAAGCGGCGCCGGTCGCCGTCGTGTTTGGCTGCGAGCCGGTGACATGGATGACGGCGTCGATGTCACCACCGTTCGGCACCTCAGAGTACGAACTCGCCGGTGCTTATCGCAACAGTCCGGTAGATGTTGTCGAGTTGCCGTTAACCAAATTACCGGTGCCGGCACAGTCGGAGATCGTCGTCGAGGGAGAAATCCCGCCGGAGAGCGAAGAGACTGCGATTGAAGGACCGTTCGGCGAGTGGCCGGGCTACTACACACATCAAGGACCGGAAGCGGTCGTGCGCATTAAGCGCATTTACTACCGCGACAATCCGATCATCGCCGGCGCGCCGCCGCTCAGACCGATCAACTGGAGCAACTTTACCAACTACGTGCATCTGTGGGAGCATCTCGAACGGTCCGGTATCACCGATGTCGCCGGCGTGTGGGGATTTTACAACGGCTTGCTCACCGTCGTGTCGCTCAAGCAGCGCTACGCCGGCCACGCCAAGCAAGCGCTGATCACCGCAGCGGGCTTTCGCCACGGCGATATGAAGACTTATTACGTGACGGTCGACGACGATATCGACCCGACCAATCAGGAAGAAGTGCTGTGGGCGATGTGCACACGCGTCGATCCCACGACAGCGGTCGATGTCGTGCGTGACGCGTGGACGGCTGACCTCGATCCGCGCGTGTCGCCGGCGCGCCGCGCGGCGGGAGATCTGACAGTTGGTAGAATGCTGATCAACGCGTGCAAGCCGTTCGCCTGGCGCGATCAGTTCGCCAAGACGAATGTCTTCGGCGCTGAAGATCGCCAGAAACTGCAAGCGAAGTGGGGCGAGTTGTTGGCGACGATTGGCAAGAAATGACCGCTTCATTCGGGCGACACACTGTCGTATAGTGAATTTTTTTGGAGGACAAATGGAACTCAAACATAAACTTATTAGCGCCGATTCCCATGCGGGATTTGACCGCGACGATTTCACCAAGCGCATGTCCGCGAGTAAGTGGGGCGAGCGCATACCGCATATCGTCGAAACGAACAAAAACGGCAAGCGCGTCGATCGCTGGTCGGTGTACGGCGAGCCGAAGAGCAACGACGTGGCCAATTGCCCGGCGTTGATGGGCGAGCCGTTCCCGACTTATCCGAAACTCTACGAAGAGATTCCCAAAGCGTACTACGATCCGCTGGCGCGGCTTAAGATGCTCGATGCCGACGGGGTCGACGCCGAAGTGTTGTTTCCCAACCCTCCCGGTGGAACTTACTTCGAGCCTGGCGATGTCGAATTCGAACTGGACGTGGTGCGTACCTATAATGACATCCTTGCTGAGTGGTATCGCATCAGTGACCGCTATCTGCCATTAGCAGCGGTGCCGTACTTGAGTTCACCGGAAGTGATTAAACGAGAGTTCGAACGCGCCGCGGCGGCGGGTCATCGCGGCGTTAACCTGATGGGGCAGATGCCCAAAGGTCTGCCGCACATCACTGACCCTTACTGGTACCCGCTTTGGGATGTTTGCCAGGCTTTGGCGTTGCCGATTCATTTTCACGGTTCGGCTGGGTTGAGCGCAGGCGGATCGGTGCGCAAGTGGAGCGGCTATTCGCATCGTCAGGCCCACTCAGCGCAGACCGCGACGTCGGCGGTGACGCCGGCGCAGATCGTGCCGCAATTTATTTTTTCTGGGATTACCGAAAAGTTTCCTGGCTTGATCAGTGTGTTTCCCGAAGCCGGCGTCGGCAGCTTGAACTACGTCATCGCGACCTGCGATCACGAGTGGGAAAGCCGCCACCTGTGGACCGAAGGCATCACGACGCGGCCCAGCGAGATCGTGCGCCGGCAGATGTACGTGAACTTTTGGTTTGAGGCCGAAGGCATCAAACTGCGCGATGACATCGGCGTCGATAACATCATGTGGGAGTCGGATTTTCCTCACGTGGCGTCTTACTACCCGCATTCCTGGCGCGAGGTCGAGCGCGTCCTCAAAGGCGTCCCGGCAGCGGACCGGCGCAAAATGCAGTATGAGAACGCCGTGCGGCTGTACAGGATCGACGCGGTTCTACCGGCATAAAGCTAAAAAGGCCGAGGTCTGCACGAATTGATCGTAGGGGCGAAAAATTTTCGCCTTTACCGCGTATCGTTCGCGCCCGGTGTGAATTTTTTTAGAGAGGAAAGTTTGCATGCAATTGAAATACGGTTTCATCAGCGTTGACGATCATGTTCAGGAGACGCCCAACCTGTGGGTCGATCGGCTCAAGAAAAAGTTTGGCGATCGAGTACCCCATTTGGTCACTGCAAAAGATGGCAGCGAACAGTGGATCTTCAATGGGCAAATGCTCCTCGATGGCCGCGCCGCTCGGGCCGGAGCATTGATGCCGGATCGCAATGAGGATCCCAAACGCTGGGCCGATGTGCCGGCGCCGGCGTTTACCCCTGCGGAGCGATTGAAAGCGATGGATTCGGCCGGCATCGACTATTCGGTGCTTTACCCTACGGTGGCCGGTTTGGCAGGAGAGACTTTCGGCCGCGCGCAAGATTCCGCTTTGGAGATCGCCTGCGTGCAAACGTATAACGATTGGCTGATTGACGAATGGGCGAGCGTTAGCGAGCGCTTTGTCCCGCAGTGTCTGGTGCCGATCTGGCCGGTGGAAGCGGCCATCGCCGAGATTAGGCGCGCGGTGGGCCGCGGTCATCGCGGCGTGATCTTGCCGTCCTTGCCTATGCACCTGCGTGAGGTTCCCCATATCAGCGGACCGGAATACGACCCGCTCTGGTCGGTGTGCGAAGAGTTGGCCGTGCCGGTCTGTCTCCATGCCGGCGCGTCGCCCGACTTACAGTCGCCGCTGCCGCCCCAGATGAAGCCGGCCTTGGCCGCGGCAGTGGATGCGGCGACCAAGCCGGTATCGAGTGTGTTCGTGATTTCGCTTTACTCATTTTCGCGAGTCTTACTGCGCCATCCAAAACTGCGCTTGGTGTTGGCCGAGAGCGCGCTCAGTTGGGGCATGCTCTATTTAGAATGGGCCGATCACCAGTTCGAACATGATGGTCTCGCCCGCGAGGGTTACGATCTCACGCCGTTGCAAATGTTCAAGCGCCAATGCTTCTTCAATGCCTGGTACGATCCCGTCGCGCCCTTCACCGATTACATTGGCGCCGATCGGATTCTCTGGTCGGCCAATCTTCCGCTGGCAAATTCGACTTGGCCGCGCACCCGGGAAACCATCGATCATTGTTTCAAGGGAGTATCGACCGAAGACCGCGAAAGAGTGTTGTGGAGAAATGCGGCGGAGCTTTATCGGTTGTGACTCGCTCGGAGAGCAAATGTTCACGGTTGCGTTTTTCCACGACCAGCACCATCATTCTTTACGCGCTCTCAAATCGGTTTGACAGGCGGAGAGCATGGATGTAATGCGTTCAGTCAAGATTGAAGTTAACTGCACAGGAGGGCTGATTGATGGAAAAGGCAAAGACTGATCCGATCATAATCGAGCAAGCAGGAATGCGCATGACCGTCGCTCACCGACAAGGCCTCGGCGGCACCGATGAAGGGCTGAGGTTCGATGTCACGACCGCCGGACCAACGGACGAGGGAAAACGAATTCTGCGCTTCGATTGCTTTTACAAGAATCCCCATTATCACGTCGGCGCCTCCGGCGGCGAAGGCGCCGCTCACAAGATGAAAGACGAGGGCGTGGAAGACCCGGTGCGCTGGACCTTGGATCAGCTCAAGACCCGCTTTCCGGCGATGGTCAAACAAGCCGGGTACGGGGAAATCGCCGAGAAGATTGACCAGCGAGCGATTACCGATCAGCTCACCAAGTTAGAGCAGGAAATAATCGACAAATACTAATCGGGCTTGGGCTCCGGGCCATGAGTTGGCACTTATTGCGAGGTAAAGCGTACACGGCGGAGCCATAACAAACGGCGCGCGACTCACTCGCAACGTTAATGGCCCTTCTCTGACTGACCACGTGGAGGAGACTGCTTATGAAGATCGACGGTGCATGCCATTGCGGCTACATTACCTACGTCGCGGAAGTCGATCCTGACAAGGCCGGCATATGCCATTGCACGGATTGTCAGACCTTATCGGGGTCTGCGTTTCGTACGAGTGTCCCCGCGGCAAAGGAAGCGTTTAGCTTATCTGGCGGACAACCAAAGATTTATGTAAAGACTGCGGAAAGCGGCGGCAAACGCGCCCAAGCGTTCTGCCCCGAGTGCGGCACGCCGATCTATTCGTCAGCGGTGACCGATCCGCAGATATTCAATCTCCGCGTGGGCACAGCACGCCAGCGAGCCGAGCTCCGGCCAAAGTCACAAGGGTGGTGCCGATCAGCGCGCGACTGGGTAATGGATCTGCACTCCATACGGCAGTTTGCTCAGTCACGATCCAGTTAGGCCAAACTCAACCAACAAAAAGAGAAAACAGTACCAGGCTTTTGTTGTTGGTTTTTTTCTAAAACCATGCAGCGAAAATAAAATACCAGAGAAAAAATTATCTTCCCGCCAAAACCCAATCGCGCCAGAGCTTTTCGTATTGAGTGATCTTGTCCATGTATTTGGCGGGATCTACGACGATAAATTCAAATCCCTGACGCAGTCGCGGCGGGTCGGGAAGAAGCTCCGGGTGCGTCCCGATGCGGTTGGCATCGTGAACCACCTTCTGCCCTCCCTCTTTGCTAAAAAAGAAATCGAGAAAGAGCATCGTAGCGTGGGGATGAGGCGCGTTTTTCGCCAGCGCCGAGACGATGCCTTTACCGATGACAGGTTCCAAATTGTTCCAATCCACCGGCGCTCCCTTGGCCATAACCCGGGGATAGTGATGGCTGTAAGCGTTCGGCGAGAGCGGGTCCTCGCCGGCGACGATCAACTGCGCCATCTGGCTATGGCCGCTTCGGATGCTGGGATTTTGCCCGCCGAGCTTTTGAAAAAAGACTTTACCTTTTTCCTCGCCCCAATGCTCCATCAGGCTTATGAACCATTCGGTCTGCTCCCGCTCCAGCGACATCTTGCCCTTCCACTTCGGGTTAAGCAGATCTTCGTATTTCCTGGGCGCTTCAGCCGGCGGTACCATACGGGTGTTGAAAGCGGACACGATCATCGTCAGCCGGCTCGCCACCCAAAAGCCCTGGGACTGCAGGAAGCGTTTGTCATATTTCTCCACCGATGGAGTGTAAAAAGCCTGCAGAGTCCCCTTGCGCCGCGGTAACTCCATCTGAAAATCATTGGTATCGATAATATCTGCGATGAAGCGGTTGGCCTGAAACTCAGTGAGGTAACGCTGTAGCGCGCGCTCAGAGGTCAGGCGAGTGAGCTTGATCTTGACGAATGGGTAGCGCTTCTCGAAAAGCTGCGCGACCTGGGAGGAGTCTTCGGTCGAGAGCGAGGTATACCACTCGACCTCACCCTCCTTTCTTGCGCCCGCCTCGATTTTGCTTTGCCGGTCTTTACCCTTGTAGAGAGATATCTCCGCAACACTCGCCGCCTCTAGCCATGATGAGAGCACCGGGACCGCGATGACAATTACCAGGCATGACAGGAATAGTTTGGCTATTTTCATCACGGACCTCCATTCGTTGGGCGTTAGTCACCGAGTTCGGCGCCATTTTTTCTTCACGCAGCTGGCGTCAGTCAGGCCGCAGCGGGTAAACGTCGCGGCGAATTGCTTGCCACGGCAAATTCGATTAACAGAAAGAAAATCATGAAACGACAAGGCTGCGCTTCCATCTATCTATGAGCAACTCAAGCCTGGTCCTAGCGCGCTGGTAGCGGCGCGGGGCCGGAGAAAACTTTGTACAGCTCGATGGTCTCGGTGTCGCGCGGCGTATCACGGATCGCTTTGGTCAATTCTTCCGGCATCATGGGACCGGCCTCTTCGCCGACGATCTTGAGGTGCTCGCGTAGAAACTCGGGATCTTTGAGAGTCTTGCGCATCGCTTCTTGAACGATCTCAACCAGATCCTTCGGCGTTCCCGGGGGAAATACATAGGGCGAGCCGGTCAGCCGAAATAGGCGCGCCAGGGTTAGCAGCTTGATCTCTTTCTCTGATTTGGCAAAGCTCTCGATCTCGGGAAGATGGCTGAATTTAAGATACTTGAACCCTTTGGGGACTTCTAAAATGGCGTGAAAATCCATCAGCCCTTTTTCCGCCCAATCGGGATTGCGCTGCCAGATCGATGTCGCCGTGTTCGCTCTGGCATCGACTTCGCCGCGCACAAGCGCGGTATCCAGCTCGGGCGCCGAGTAGCCTGGGATGAACTTGGGGTCTTTCAAGCCGAGGAAATAGGTGAACAACCGCACCGATGTATAGGCGCTATGTCCCACGGTCCTGGCGCCGACTTTCACGCCGGTGGTCGCTCTAAGTTTTTCCAGATTGTTCAAGCCGGCTTCTTTGCGGGTGTAGAACACATTGTGGCTCGTGCTTTCCGGCGAGCCGAGGTAGATATACTTGTCGACGTCGTACATCACTCCGCTATCGCGCAATATGCCCATGCCAATGACGGCGCTGCTGAACGCGCCGATGGTAAGTCCGTCGGGTCGGGCAACGCGAGACATATGATTGCCCACCTGCCGGCCGCCGCCGCCGTCCATGTACTGGACGAGGATGGCCGGATTGCCAGGGATGTATTTGCGCAGAAACGGCATCACCGCCTTCGCACGATTATCGCCAATGCCTCCGGGAGCGGTGCCGGCGATCATGGTGATGGTTTTTCCCTGATAGAATGGCGCTTGCGCGAAACTGCAATCGACAGAAAGTGTCGCAAGCACGGCCACTGCGCTCAGCGTTGATTTAATGAATGATGAATTAGATGTACTCACAGGGGACCTCCTGTTTGTCGTTAGATGACTAGGTGAAATTTTTACTACGCCAATCAAGCGACGATGAGCATGATTCCTACTAGCCCAACTCGCGACAAAAGTCGACTCTTATCAGTGAGCTTCATTACATCTCCATGTGTGCCATCGACTCATTTTAGGTTGACAGCGAGC
>Ga0190270_10000909_pt1 | contig 13377 bp, 9 predicted proteins | sample Popmic320T_FD_133748 | JGI IMG/M metagenome (GOLD analysis project Ga0190270, IMG submission 133748) | Populus adjacent soil microbial communities from riparian zone of Weber River, Utah, USA - 320 T | ecosystem: Environmental > Terrestrial > Soil > Riparian zone | place: USA: Utah | collected... | reverse complement strand
ATTCTTCGCAACTCTGAAGGAGTTGCGCTGCTTGCGTTTGGCGAATGGCGACGCAACTCCTTCAGAGTTGCGTCTTCTAAAAATGAATGCCTCTTTCCCAGGGTTGCCAAAGCGCAACCCTGGCTGGAGCTAGCGAACGCTTTCAGCGTTATTCACTCGTACCTTCAGTTTTCCCACACTCTCGGTAGCGACCGGGCCGGCGACCGAATCAAGGCGGACTCGCTTAACCTGTTTTGCCAGGACATCTCATACCCAGCAGTAGCCGGTCGCAGCCGCCGCCTCAGCCGGCTGCCCGGGTGCGGTACCCCGTTCTGCTCCCCGTTCTGATTCAAGCGCTACGCGCGTTTTTGCGAAGAATTCTCGGCGTTGGGGAGCGATTACCCGTTGGTCATGACCCGCGCTTCGGAAATTGTCCCAAGTGAGGACATATTAAGCCAGGGATGGGAAATGTCAACCCTTATTCAGGATTTATAGCCGAATGTGAAGTGCTCGACGAGCCTGGCGCAGGCTTTCTCTTGTTTCCTTTTGAAGAAATGTTTGCATGTAGACGGTTTATGAGTTAAATAACGACGACTTCATTAATTACAGCCTTTGGACAACGTGACACCTACCCGGACTTTTTAAGAAAGCTACCCGACGTGAAACAAATCGCCTTCGCCGCAGAGATCCAGGGACGACTACAAATCGAGACCACGTATAGCCAGCCCGTGATTGCCGTGGGACGCAACCCGGCGACTTGTCAGATTGTTTTTGATCAGCAGCAATGGCCCACGGTTTCACGCCAGCATGCAGAATTTCGGCTGCAGAATGGAAGCTGGACGGTGGTGGACAAAGGTTCCACTTACGGCACGTTTCTCGATGGGCAGTTGGTCAAAAAGCCTGCACCGCTACGCCAGAATTCTCGCGTGCAATTCGGACCTGGTGGACCAGTTCTCGTAGTTACCAGAATCGAACAAGAAGTCCCCAGGACCGTGATAGACGAGCCGCGTCAGGCGCCTCGGTCCCCCTCCACTCCGAGTGTTCAGCCACCCGCACAAAGACCGCCCGCTGCCGCGCCGCAAGTCCGGCAGGCCCAGCGTGTCTTTGTTGACATGTCGGGCACAGGAACGCAGGGCCTTCACCGGCTTGAACTCACCAAAGAGTTGACTCGTTTCGGACGCGATCCTGAGGTAGAGGGCGTCATCGACGCTGCCGCAGCGGTTGTTTCCCGCCGTCATGCAGAGATTCGCCGGCAAAACGGAAAGTATGTGCTGTTTGATCTGGGAAGCTTTAACGGAACGCTCCTGAATGGCCGGCGAATCGCCGAGCCGGAACCGCTTTATCACAACGATAAGATTGAACTCGGTCCCGGAGGACCAACAATCGGTTTTGTTGATCCTTCCAATCCGGTGCCACGTCCCGCGCTGCAGCCCGCTCAACACGTTGCGCCCGCGCAGTTCCCATTAGCAGAATCTCCATCCGCGAGAAAGATGGGGACCATGGTAATTGGTTCGGAGAGTCCACTTCAGATTAGCCATGCCGGTATCGGTGATAGACCACAGATTTTTATGGAGCGGGCGTTTGGTAGTACGGGTCAACTCACGATTGGTCGCAGCGAGGAATGCGACATTCGTTTGGATGGTCTGCTGATATCAAATCGCCACGCTTCTGTTTTGAATACTACTGCGGGTGTAGCGATCGAGGACCTTGGTTCGTCAAACGGCACCTATATTAATGGTGAACGTATCACTGGTCGAAGACCGGTCCGGCCTGAAGACGACATTCAAGTCGGCCCCTTTCTTCTGAAAGTGCATCCGCAATTAGGCGTCGCGGTTTTTGACACTCGCTCCAAGACACGCATTGATGTTTTCCAGGTTACGAAGGAAGTGCCTAATCGATCCGGAGGCGGGAAAGTCAGATTATTGGACGAAGTCTGTTTGAGCATTCAGCCTAACGAGTTTGTGGGACTGCTTGGGCCGTCGGGCGCAGGCAAGTCGACGCTTATGGACGCGCTCAACGGCATGCGCCCGGCCTCGAGTGGTGGGGTCTTCGTTAACAATCTGGATCTCTATCAACACCTTGAGTCGCTTAAGCAATCCATCGGCTATGTGCCGCAGGACGATATTATTCATCGCGAACTGACGGTCTATAACACGCTTTATTACGTGGCGCGCTTGCGGCTCTCACGAGATATCTCGACCAAGGAAATCAATCAAATCGTCGATGAGGTGATGGACGTTACCGGACTCTCAGAACGCCGAGACGTCCCCATCTCTCAACTTTCAGGCGGCCAGCGCAAACGTGTCTCAATTGCAGTAGAGCTGATTACCAAGCCGTCAGTCATCTTCCTCGACGAGCCGACCTCGGGTCTCGATCCGGCGACCGAAGAGAAGGTCATGAAACTCTTCCGCCAGATCGCGGAGTCGGGGCGAACAGTGATCCTCACCACACACGCGATGGAGAACGTAAAGCTCTTCGACAAGATCGTGGTACTGATGCGAGGCAAGCTCGTCTTCTATGGTAAGCCTCACGAGGCACTGGCCCATGTAGGCGCCGAAAGCTTCAAAGACCTCTACGACAAACTGGAAGCGCCGATTAGTGAGCGCCTCCAGAAAACCAGCGGGAACATGTCCAGGGAGCAGGCCGCTGAAGAGGTGGCAGAGCAATGGAAACGACGCTTCATAGGCACCGAGCAATACAAGTGCAATGTGGCAGATCCGCTAAGCGCGTTTTCCAATACTCCACGGCAGGCAGCGCCGGCGAAGCGACGAACAACGATCGTCGATTCGATCCGGCAGTGGGGCACGCTTTCGCGACGTTACCTGGGTGTCCTGGGCCGCGACAAATTTAACCTGTTCATTCTTTTCGCTCAGGCGCCGATCATCGCGCTGCTCACTTACCTGGTTGTCGGCGAGAAGGCCCAGCGTGATTTCCCATTCTTCATACTGGCCCTGGTCGCGCTCTGGTTTGGGACTTCCGTCGCGTCGAGAGAAATTATTCGCGAACGCGCAGTTTACAACCGGGAACGAATGGTCAATCTGCGCCTGCTCCCGTACATAGGTTCGAAACTTTTTGTGCTGATGCTGATCGTAAGCTTCCAATGTTTTCTGCTCTTCGGCACGCTGAAGTTTCTTGATGTCACCACGCTGATGAGTTTGCCCGGTTACCTGCTTGGTCTTCCCCAACTGATGATTATGATCTTGACCGGCATGGTGGGCGTTGCACTCGGTTTGTTTATCTCGGCAGTAGTAAAGACTTCCGAAATGGCCACGAGTCTGGTCCCGCTCATTTTGATTCCGCAGATTCTCTTTTCCGGGTTGGTAGGCGTTCCGGTCTCGTTTGCGAAAGTAGTCGGAGTCGCAATGCCCGCGACCTGGGCATTTGACGAAATGAAACGCTTGTCCGGCCTCGAGGTTTTACGCGCGAAGGACGAAGATGCAGAACCTGCCGAGAACAATGAAGGACGCGGCCTCTACAAACAGATTGAGCACGAGAACGACGCCAGCATTGCTGATGCCCGGGAGAAAATCGACGAATACAAGTCGGATGCTGAAAGAAACTCGAAGGACTTCGAGAAGAAGATGGACCAATATCAGAAAGACCTTATGGCTGGTGGTTCACCCACCAAGCCGACCCCGCCCAAATTAGGACCGGCGCCGGAAATAGCTGAGGCTACTAGGATCCCCGACGATCTCAGTGGCTACGTCGATTTCCTGCACCCGTGGGGCGGACATTTCACCAACCTGGCGGTGCTATTGACGATGCTCTTCGTCTTTCTCGGCGCGACAGGAATTTCCCTGCGCGCACAGGACATTTGATAACACGCGTACAGAGTACAAGCTTTAGCTTGCATCTTGCGGAACAGGCAGCCATAAGGCTGTACTCTATACACCTTTTAACCACATTGACGTTCTTGGTTGCGTGCTGTAAAAGCAGCGTGCAATTAAGAGACACACAGAAGGAGCCAACCAATGTTTACCAGTTCATTTGTTCGCAAAGCGTTGATGTTTACGTTTTGCTTCTGCGCGGTTGTGGCTTTAGCGACAACCACGACGACCATCCCCAACGCCGCTGCCGACTTTACCGGGCGTGAGATTCTAAGTGTTACGCGCATCGCTCACGGCGGTGCTGATTATGCAAACATGCAGAACGTTACGGTGCAGGCCAGCGGTTTCGTGAATGCGGCTGCGTTTGGCGGAATGGGCGCCAACCCCCTGGGCGCTATGGCCGAAGTTAAACTTAAGATCACGGATTACCAGGACAAACAGATGCGGCGTCGCCTTGATGTGGCGCCTAGCGCAACACTTCCCGGCCGAACTTATCTGGTTTACACCGGGACGACTGGCGGCGGAATGATCTTCGGCAACGAGTTTCGCGTGAGCGAGACGGCGGCCTCACGCCACTGGGGCATGATGGGCTTCGACACACTCAATCGAGCGATCGATGGCCAACTTGTCACCGCACGCCAAAAAGATGAAGGCAATGATTACGTGGTGGAAGTTAAATTTAATCCTCAGGACACTGTGCGCTACTGGATTAACATGCGGACTTTCCTGATTGATAAGATCACCACCCGCTACAACAGCCAGGTGCTCATTGAAGAAGATCGCAGCGACTATCGACGCGCGGATTGTATGATGCTGCCCTTCCACGTCGTGACTCGACTCCAGGGCCAGCGTTTGGCAGACCTGCAAATTGAGAGCTACGATCTGAAGAGCACTGTACCGGCTGCAACGTTCACAATCACAACCGTCAACCGGTAACCCGCGATGGCGCCGGTGGGCCTAATTCTGTAGGGGTGTCCCTCCGTGGGCACCCCTTCCGTTGCGAGCTCGACGTGTTTTGGGAGCGGGTATGGAAGCGGAGGAGGGGCGGCCACGGAGTGCCGCCGCTACAACACTACATGGACGATAAACAACTCATCGAAACGTGGGAAATCCACGATCGAATCAACCTCTATTTGCTCGATGCGGTCGAGCCCGAACACTTGAAGGATCTGGCGGCGTCCAAAGGTCGCAGTGTCGGTGAGCAAATTGCGCACATTCACAATGTGCGCTTGATGTGGTTGAAACAAGCAGCGCCAGAGTTGATCGGCAAGCTCGCGAAGGTGGAGAAGGAAAACGCGACTGACAAGCGTTTGCTGCAAAAGTCTCTTGCGGAATCCGGTGCGGCGATCAATCAACTTCTAACGAAGAGTATTGAGTCGGGCGGAAAGGTGAAAGGCTTCAAGCCGCACGTGGCCGCATTTCTTGGTTACCTCATCTCTCATGAATCCCACCATCGAGGGCAGATAGCTTTGTCGCTCAAACAATCCAACCACCCAGTCAGCAAGGAAATTCTCTTTGGGATTTGGGAATGGGGCGTTAGGTAACTGTGTGCCCAAAGTCGGCGCTATCGAAATTTTGTAGGGGCGTCCCTCCGTGGGCGCCCCCTTTCTCGGTAGCGCAACGCCGGGCTCGCAGCTAAGGGGCGGCCACGGAGTGCCGCCCCTACAATCTTGCCAATCACCGCCGATTAACTGAGTTGGCAATCAGCCGGTTGCCTGCCGACACGAACATCAATCCCAGAGCCTCATCTGTGATAAAGCGCTCGTCGAGTTCTCGTAAACGGATTTGCCGCTGCGTTTCTCCGGTGTGGATGTTGACGCCGGCGAGGCCGTTGCCGTCGACTCCCTTGAGGTCGGTATAGAAATACATCCATTGTCCGCGTAACGCCGCCAGCCGATCCTTATGCCAGAGGAAGCGGGACAGTCGCTCGAGCTGGTGCGCGGGATCGATTCGATCGAGCAGTCGCTCGTCAACGTCACCGGTGGTTCGACGTCGCACGAAATCCCCGGGCGAGGGAATTGATGACGCCGAAGGCATTGACGGGAGTGAAGGTATCGATGTTCCGCTTCGCGATAGATTCCTGACGCGCGAGATCACTCCAAATCGTTTGAAACGCGAAGCCGCATACTGCCGCGCGTAGTTGCGAGCCGAATCCGTGGCCAGTGCTTGTAGATTCGAGACTGAGGTGCGCGCCGCCAGACCTGACCAGCTTAACCCGCCAACTGCGCGCGCAATTTGCACTCCCCGAAAAGCAGTCGTTGCCGCTCCGCCGTAGCGAAAATATAGCGACGCCGCACGCGCGGCGATCGCCGCCACCGTACGAAGGATTCCGCGGCCGGGAGGCGTGTGTCTGGCCCGCCACAGCTCCTGGCCACTCGCGATATTGAAGGCCGCGATCTCCGATTGTCCGCCGACAACGATGGCGCCGCTTTCATTCAGAACTCCAAACGAGGCCCGCTCCACTCCATGCTTCACGCGCGATCGGCGTTTGCCGGTTTGTGAGTCGATAACAATTAAATCGTCGCGATCGGCGACTGTGATGCTCGATCGGTCCGGCAGCACCAGATTGGTGATGCCTTTATCGGCGCCCTTGTAACGCCATAATACTTTTCCTGTGCGCACATCGATGGCGCTCACGCCATAAGGTCCACGCTCGACAGTGTCGCCGTCTTTCAAACGCGTAAACTGTCCGCCCGTTCGAACGTACAAGACGCTGTCGATCAAAACTATTTCAGGCGTGAGCCCCAGGTCTTTGGCTTCCCACTCGGTATCGCCCGTCGCGCGAGAGATGGCCCGGATGCGGCCGCGGCTCGAGGTATAGACAAACGCTTCATCAAAAATCGGATCGGCTTCGGTAAGCGCCAGGCCTTCTTCGTTGACGCGATATTTTTCGCGAAGCCGCGACTTGCCTGAACGCGCGTCGAAAGAGGTCAAGCCTTCATAGAAAACATACAGCCGGCCGTCAACGAAAACCGGCGGACGATAATTGTCGAGTGTATACGAAACTTCGCCACCCTCCGGCCAGCGCGAAGGCATCATCTCAACCTCGCTCACTTCGTACTTCCAAATCTCATCACCGGAGGAAAGATCCAGCACGTGCAAAATCGGATGGCGCTTGAAGCCACTGTCCGGCTTGCCCTTCGCGTCTTTTGTCAGGACCACGGCCAGCAGGTTTGCCGCCGGGTCAACTGCCATCTGCATTAGACTCCCGCGTATCTTGTCACTCTTCCAGATGGTGTCTCCTGAAAGAATGTCCACCGCTTCAACTCGGGTCCGGTCTCCTTTTTCGAGATTCAGCAAGAGTAAGTCGGTGGCCGGAACCGGCGCGACGTCAGTTTCATCCAGCGAAACGTCTTTGCGCCGCCAGAGAGTTTCGCCAGTAGAAGCGTCAACTGCGTACAGCGATTTCTCTGTGCCGGCGATCAGCACGCCCATGTCCGTTGTTTGATAAAAGCGGACGTTCTTGTCGAGTTTCGCGGTCCAGGTTTGAGCGTGTACATCTGGAGTAGTATTGAAGACTAAGGGGAGTAAAACGATTGCGAGAAAAAGCTTCTTCATGTGATCAGAATACCAGAAAATCGTATGAGGTTCTTAGCCGATGAAAGAGCGGAGGCAAGCCCACCTTCGCGACCTCGAACTACGCCCAGGTGATCTGCTCAGCCGCGGACTTCGAATTTAAGAGAACGCTAAAACATCTCGAGGTTGGGAAGGTGGGCTTGCCCCCGCTTTTTCGTGCTTCAGGGCGGCGGCGGTGCGATTCGCGCCGTAAATCTGCTATTCTTGTCGCTCTCGATTGAAGGCGGTTTTCCATCGTGCCCGTCGTGCTTTTTCCAATTAGGTTTTTCCAATGCAGGTTCATTTTGCAAAAGCAAATATTATTTGGTTCTTGAGAACGCTCGGGCTTCTGGCGTGTTTGTCCGGTGCGGGGCTGGCCCAAGCCCAGTCCTCCGATATAGCCATTCCTTCGCCCGTTAGATCCAACGAGGTGACAGGCACAATCAGTGCACGCGACATCGGCGATCCGCGTTTGACGGACCACTACTATGCGTTCACAGGCACTCCCGGAGATGTGCTGATCACCATCGACAGCCGGAATCTGAACGGCGATGTCGACGTGTTTACCTCATCAGGTTTGCGGCCGCTCTTGAAGATCACAGTCTACTCGAGCAATTCTTCCCCAATCACCAAGAGCATCTATCTGAGGAAGCGTGAGGATCTGATACTTCGCGTCGAAGCCCGCACTCCAAACGACGACGAGGGAACCTATCGGCTCAGTTTCGGCGGTTCGTTTGAACCCATCACGAGTGGTCCATTGCTGGCGGAAGCACGGCCGGCGGGTGAGGAGCCCATCTCGCCCGCCCCTGCCAGGAAAGGACGACGCGTTTCTTCCGTCGGCGCGCGCATTGACGAACCAGCTGCTCCGGAAGTAGCCGCTGCGCCCACGCCTGAGCCACCAGCAGAGTCAACTGCCCCATCGTCAACGCCGGTTGAAACGACCGAAGCGAAACCTGCTGAATCTCGTGAAGAGGCAAGGGTCGTCCCGCCGCGGGCGCCCAGGGTCACGAGGGGACGTCGTGGCGCAACGCGAAGAACACGCACAACTCCGGCGCCAAGAGTAGAAGAACCAGCTACTAATACAGAGACTCCCTCGAGGGTTGAGGAACCGGCAGCGCCATCGACGCCGGCGGCGAGGCGGTCGACAAAAAGGGGCGGAAATGCGCGGCGTAATGCTGATCCGGAAACTTCAGTCGAGACAACTGCCGAAACGGGACCGAGGTTGATTATCGAGACAAACGACGGAACGCTTATCAACCGTTACATGAGTAGCGTGCGAAGGGTGACGGTTGAAAACGGCCAGGTGGTCGTAGTGGCTAAGGATGGAAAGATTGAGAGAATTGCCCTCGCGAGCGTTTTGCGCATGTCGATTGCGCCTTGAGCTATTTCGGCGTTTCGCCGGATTTCATAGTCGCCAGACGTTGCTTGAATTGCGGTAAGTCCTGGCTGGTTGGGGCCACCTTCTCCAAATTTGCAATCGCCTTTTCTGCTTCTTTTGCATCGCCTTTCTGAAGGTGCATATAAGCTATGCTTGCCAGCGTGCCCACGTCATCCGGTTTCTTGGTAAGCGCAATCTTGAACCATTTCTCCGCCATATCGTAATGGCCGCCCTCCAGGTTGGCCGCGCCTAACATAACCACCACATCATAATTGTCAGGCCTCAGCTGATTTGCCTTCAGCAGAAACTCAACCGCCTGATCGTAACGCTGGATCTGATATTCAAGCTTCGCGGCATCGACCTGGGCGTCAAAATTTTGAGGTTCGTTGCGCGCTTTAGCCATCGACTCCTGCACCTGGGCAAAGATTTTTTGTGGGTCCTGCGTTTGTCCGGATTGAATCGGCGGATGGTCAGCCGGAAGACTCTGACCGTCACTAACAGCCAACGGCGCGGCGGCGCGTTGACTCATGTTGCTGGCAAAGAGGAAACCAATGATGAAGCCAAACAACACTCCAATGATTACGAATAAAAGATTGTCTCGTGTCATATGTAGCGATTATCTCAAATGGGTGAACCAACTAGCGAGTCAGGCGACCTCCTTGGAGTGCACCGGCGCCGCTGCTCGCCGTTCTCTTTTACCGCGAAGCGGTTACGTAATACAGCCCAGGGTAGCCGCGAAGCGCGGCAAACCCTGGGCTGTATTACGTAACCGCTTCGCGATAGAAAACACAGACTTGGGGCTGGCATTACCTAACCGCTTCGCGGTATAGAACAACTTCCGCGGCATCGTGTATTACTTTCCCGCGGCCTCTGCCGATTTCGCCTGCTCGATTCTTGCCGAAAGCGCCTGACCCAATTCGGAATTCGTGGGAGTCTTTTGTAGCAATCGCTGCCAGTAGTTGATTGCATCACGGTAGTTCTTTGCTTCAAAAGCAGCGCTACCGGCTAGCTCCAGAGCTTTCGGATTCTCGGGATCAATCGCCAACGATTTGGTAATTAACTCACTGGGCTGGCCCAGCAAACTCTTTCCATTTGCCATTCCCATCGCGAAAGCGTAGTCGGCCCAAACGTCCGCATCGTTCTGCTTCAATGAGGCCGCCCTGGCGTAGGCATTAGCCGCATCGCTGTACTTCTGCAATGTCAGGTACGAGCGGCCCAACATGATCCATCCGGCAGCATCGCCCGGATTCTGCTCCATGCGTTTTGCCAGTGACGCAACGTTGGCCTCGATGTCCTGCTGTGACATGGGCGCATTCGGACGTGCACTTTCGGCAAACGGTGCGCGCGCGGCACTCGGCGGCGCAGACATCGCCGCCGGATTGCCAATGCGAAAATACAACGCCGTCGCGATTACCGGTAACAGAACCGCTATCGCGTAGACGGGTCCACGATTGGCGGGGATATCAGTTCTTTTTTCCTTTAGCAACTTCTCGGCAGCGGGCACATCATCCAACAGACGTCGTTCAATGTCATCGCGGTCTTGTTGATATTGTTCCAGGCTAATAATTCCGTTTTGCAGGTCTGCTTCCAACTCCGAAAGCTGATCGCGGTAGACGTCGACATTCGCTTCCTGGTTCTGGCTGTCAGACTCTTCCTTAGGCCCCGCCAGAAGGGAAGGGATCAGGAACGCCAGGGCGATCGCCACAAACACCGCGCATGTGGCCCAGAACATTATCATGCGGTCTCTTTACCTGTTCCTGTATCCAATATTGCCTTCGCCTGGCTCCGCTCTTCCGCTGAAAGAGGAGTGTCAACAATAACGTCACGACGGCGCTTTACATATTTGAAAAGCAATACCAGGCCGGCCAGCAGGATGATGAATGGTCCAAACCATAACACGTAAGTAACCGGTCTGACCCGCGGCCGGTAAAGCACGAAGTCGCCGTAGCGGGCCGTTAGAAAAGCAATGATCTCCTCATCGCTCTTGCCTGCTTTCATCTGTTCACGAACTTGATTGCGAAGGTCTACGGCGAGTTCGGCGCGCGAGTCCGCCAGCGTCTCATTCTGGCAAACGAGGCAACGCAGCTCACGCGACAAGTTCAGTACACGTTCTTCCAGGACGGGATCATCAGCGACTGGCCGAGCCTGCTCTGCGCGGGCAGGAACGACAGCCGAGCAAAGTATGAACAAAAGAACCAGGAATTGATACGGCCGCGCCGGTTTCATTTGTTCAATTCCTTCACCAGTGGAAGCATCTCTTTTTGCCAAACATCGGGCGTGATCGGCCCTATCCGCTTAAACCGAATCACGCCGTTTTTGTCGATTAGAAATGTTTCGGGAGCGCCGTAAACGCCGTAGTCAATGCCCACCCGGCCGTCGAAATCAGACACGCTCAAGACGTATGGATCGCCAAGCTCCCGCAACCACGCGATCGCATCCTCGCGCTTATCTTTCGAGTCTAGTCCGTAGATTGGCACTGCCCCCGAACGCTGTATTTCGAGCAACATGGGATGCTCTTCGCGACAGACAAAGCACCACGTTGCCCAAACGTTGAGCAGCCAAACTTTGCCGCGCATTTCCTCGGCGGAAAAAGTCTTCGAAGGGTCGGCGAGCTGCGCTAACTTGAAAGTCGGAGCAGGTTTGTTAATGAGCGGCGAAGGAACTTCGTGCGGATCGCGAGTCAAGCCTATCGCAAGGAAGACGACAAGACCGAGAAAGAGAACAAGTGGAATTAGGTAACGCATTTTATATCATTTTGCCGTTTAGTATTTCATTTGGCGTTTAGATTGGGCACTTGTGCCCCGCGAACCAGGTTATCAAAAGCGACACCAGATCAATTACGTTTAGTTGGGGCACTTGTGCCCCCCGTCGTTCGCGGCTTTGCCGCCTTCCGCACGGACGGCGGCAAAGCCGCAAAGCCGGTACAGACTATGTCTCGGCTTTGACGGAAACCGGGGCCATTGCCGGTGTTGTCTCAGTCTTCCGCACTTCCTTCGCGTCGCGCTGTTTCCGCGCAGCCAGCGCATATCGCCGGTCGGTGAGCGCCAGCCCACCACCTAATGCCATCAACAATGCGCCGCCCCAGATCCAACTTACAAAGGGCTTGAAATAGACGCGCACACTCCAGGCGCCATCGCTGACAGGCTCACCAAGGGAGATGTAAAGATCTCGAAACAACCCCGTATCGATCGCCGTCTCAGTCATCACGTTTTCTGTCGTCAGGTAGGTGCGCTTCTCCGGATACATTTTGTCGACGACCTGTCCGTTTCTGCTGACTTCAATCTCACCACGCGCGGCACGATAGTTTGGCCCCATCACATTGGATACGCCATTCAGACGAAAAGTGTAACCACCTGCGTTCACCGTGTCGCCGATGTTCATTCGCACGTCCTGCTCCGATTGGTAGCCAGTGACGATCGTTACCCCGACAATGAAAACCGCTACGCCGATGTGGGCCAACTGCATGCCGTAATAGCTTCGGCTCTGGGCCCTGAGTTTTTGGAAAACACTCAGCTTTCCTGAAGTGCTTCTGACGCGTTCCCAGAGATTCAGAGCCGCCGTGAGAACGATCCAAAGCGCCAGCATCAGACCGAGACTGACAAGTGGTTTCCAGGTGCCGAGTACAAAGGGAAGCGCCAAAGCAGCAGCAACACTAGCAAGAAATGCCCATCGCAAACGGACCGCCAGCTCCGGTAAACTAGCTTTCTTCCAGCGAGCAATCGGTCCCACTCCCATTAAGAACATCGCCGGGACCATCAAAGGAACAAACACACTATTGAAGTAAGGTGGGCCCACTGAAAGCTTGCCCATCCCCAATGCGTCGATAAACAGAGGATAAAGCGTGCCCAGTAAAACTGAACCAGCCGCCACGACTAACAACACGTTATTCGAAAGCAGCAGCGATTCCCGTGAGACAACCTCAAACTTACCGCCCAGACCAACCTGTTTAGCCCGCCAGGCATAAAGCAGCAGTGAGCCGCCAATCACGATTGCCAGAAAAATGAGTATGAAGATTCCGCGTTTGGGATCGGTGGCGAAAGCATGGACGGAAGTTAAGACTCCTGAACGCACCAGAAATGTGCCCAGCAGACTCAAAGAAAATGCCGAGATTGCCAACAGCACAGTCCAACTCTTGAAACCTCCGCGTTTCTCCGTGACCGCCAGCGAGTGAATCAATGCCGTGCCGACAAGCCAAGGCATGAATGAAGCGTTTTCCACCGGGTCCCAAAACCACCAGCCACCCCACCCAAGCTCGTAGTAAGCCCACCAACTTCCCAATGCGATGCCGCAAGTCAAGAACATCCAGGCCACAGTGGTCCATGGTCGAGACCAGCGCGCCCAGGTAGCATCGAGCCGGCCGCTTATCAAGGCGGCGATCGCAAACGCGAAGGCTACCGAGAAACCCACGTAGCCCATGTAAAGCATCGGTGGATGGGCCACCATCGCCGGGTCCTGCAGCAGCGGGTTGAGATCGCGTCCATCGGGCGCAGCGGGAACCAGGCGCGCGAATGGGTTGGAAGTGAGTAGCATGAACAGCAGAAAGCCGACGCTGATCACACCCATCACGCTCAACACTCTGGCAACCATTTCATCCGGAAGGTGGCGACTGAAGAGCGAGACGGCGACGGTCCATAGACT
>Ga0190270_10000908_pt1 | contig 13381 bp, 14 predicted proteins | sample Popmic320T_FD_133748 | JGI IMG/M metagenome (GOLD analysis project Ga0190270, IMG submission 133748) | Populus adjacent soil microbial communities from riparian zone of Weber River, Utah, USA - 320 T | ecosystem: Environmental > Terrestrial > Soil > Riparian zone | place: USA: Utah | collected... | reverse complement strand
ACGGAATTTTGATCCTGGTTTACGGCAGCGCGTTGATGTTCGTCTTACGATATTTCGCCGGGCCGATCGCGCACAGAATTTCTCCCATCGGAATGATGTGGGCGTCGGTGGCCCTGGCGGCCGGGGGGTTGTTTCTGTTGGCCAACGCAACGACGCCGCCGATGGCTTATGTGGCGGCGACAGTTTTTTATGTCGGCGTCTGTTTCATGTGGCCGACGATGCTGGGCATCACCTCGGAGCGCTTCCCGCAAGGCGGCGCGTTCACCATGGGGTTGATGGGGTTCGCCGGTCAATTCGCCCTCGGCCTGGTGATCTTCAACATGGGCAGGGTGCGTGACAAGGTTGGCGACGGGGCTTCGTTCAAATACGTCGCGGTGTTGGCGGTCGCCCCTTTCATCGCCTTCGCCTTGTGGTGGTTCAAGGACAAAGCGGCGGGGGGCTATAAGGCGGTGAAGTTGAGTCAATCCTCTTGAATGCGGATTGCGGATTGCGGATTGCGGATTGAGCGGAAAGGCTCATTTCAAATCCGCAATCCGCAATCTGAAATCCGCAATCCCTACCCTCCGATGATTCCCGCCATCCCGCATTTCATACAGCGATAGAGCGTGCCGGAGCGTTCGGGGAAGACCTGCACGCGCGCCCATCCGCAAGTGTGTTCGGCCTCGATTTCGAAGAGCGTGTAATACTGGTCGTCGCGAATGGACATCAACGCGTCGAAGATCGCCTGTTCGGCCACCGTGTTTCGGTCGACCGCCTGAAAGAATTCCAGCTCGTAATCGGTATATTCTTCCGACATATTCTTCTCCTTGAAAGTTAAGGATGGGATTTATAAGACCCACGGGACCTGTAGGTCCCATTCATATCGTCGTTAAGCCAGCCCGCTCATTCCCACAGCCAGCAGCAGCGCCCGCTTGTACCCGATCTCCCTACCGACCGGGTCGTACCATTCGCTCAGCCGGTGTGAATCGCCCGAGACGCCTCCCGCGCCGATGGTGATGGCCGGAATCCCCAGGCTGATAGGGATGTTTGAATCGGTGGAGGCCCGGTTGAGGATCGGCGTGACTCCCATCGCGCGCGACGCTTCGATCGCCATGCGTACCAGAGGACTTTCGCGCGGAGTCTCGCCCGAAGGCCGGTTGCCGATCATCGTCAATTCGGCCTGAAGTTTATTAACGGAAGCCCCGCGCGCGGCGTTCTCGTCTCGGGTCGCACGGTCTACAGAGGCGAGCAGAAATTCTTCCAGCCGCGACAACTCGAGGTCCGACACCGAGCGCAGGTCGACGTCCATCGAGGCGGACCGCGGAATGACGTTGACCGACTCGCCGCCTTCGACGCGCCCGATGTTATAAGTCGTGCGAGGCTCTTGCGGCGCGCGGTAGTCGGCCAGCCGCGCGACCACGCGGCCCAGCGCGTGAACCGGGTTGACCACGCCGAAATCGCCCCAACTGTGGCCGCCCGGCCCTTTGAACATTATGCGGTAGCGGCGCGACCCCAAGGCCTGATGGGTTATGAACTCGACCGTGGTCCCGTCGAACGAAACGAAGGCCGAAACGCGTTCCGCCAATCGCCCTTCGCTGAACAGATGCCGAGCGCCCCGCAGGTCGCCTTCGCCCTCTTCGCCCACGGTGGCTACGAAAGCTATCGAGCCGCGCAACCTGATCTCGGCCGAATTGAGAATCTGAATCAGCCCGATCAACGCCGCCAGCCCCGCCGCGTCATCGGCTATGCCGGGCGCGCACAGCCGCGAACCCACGCGTCGAACTCTGACGTCCGTCCCCTCGGGAAAAACCGTGTCTATGTGCGCCGACAGCGCCAACAGCGGCTCCTCGCTCTCGCCGCGATAAAAGCCGATCACGTTGCCCGCGCTGTCGATGTGAGCGTCGGCCATGCCCAACTCGGCGAAACGCGCGGCGATGTAATGCCCGCGCTCACGCTCCTTGAAGGGCGGGGCCGGAATTTCGCAGACGCGTATCAGCTCGGCGGTGAAGCGCGCCTGCGACGAGTCGATGAAGTCGAAGGCGCGAGCGATCCGCGCGTCACGCAGTAATTCGGCGACCGTTTCAGGGCGCCGGTGATCGGCGATGTTGATGATTGATGCGGACACGGCAATGATTGTTCAACCTCACACAAAAAAAAGCAATGTCGTTCAGCCTTAGCGCCTTAATGCCTCGCGGGATTCGATCGACTACGCCGGCGAGCGGCGTAAGACGAACCCGGCTGTGTTGGTCAGTCCAATGAAGAAGAAACCATTTTCTTGCGCGCCCATACATTTTGGTGTAGAAGGTGGCGGCAAGCCAGTAGCGGGAAACGAAATGCGGAAAGGATTTGAGGAATTGGAACGTCAATCTAGCGACTCGGGCTGGATCGAGGTCATCACCGGCTCGATGTTCAGCGGCAAGAGCGAGGAGTTAATTCGCCGTTTGCGCAGGGCGCAGATCGCGCGGCAGAAGGTCCAGATATTCAAGCCCGCGATCGATCTGCGTTTTTCGGATCAACACATCATTTCGCATTCCGAAATGAAGATCGCCTCGCAATCTGTCAAGTCGGCCAACGAGATTCTGGCGACGGTCGAGATTGACTCCAATGTGGTGGGCATTGACGAAGGACAGTTCTTCGACCAGGACCTGGTCAGAGTCGTGAACATTCTGGCCGATCAGGGCAAGCGCGTGATCGTCGCCGGCCTGGACATGGATTATCTCGGACGACCGTTCGAGCCGATGCCTCTCCTGTTGGCCGTCGCGGAAGACATCACCAAGACGCGGGCGATCTGCGTCCGCTGCGGAAGCCCGGCGACCTATACGCAGCGTCTGATAGCGAGCCGCGAACGCGTGGTGGTCGGCGCCGCCGAGTCTTACGAGGCCCGCTGTCGCGGGTGCTTCGACCCGCACCTTTCCGAAAAGGCCGGAGATTGATCGAGCTCCATTGTTCATCGTTCATCGTTCATTTGTCATAGGTCATTTGTTTTGCCGCGAATGACAAATGAACAACGAACGATGACAAATGAACAATGAACAATGACGAACCTTTGAAAGGAAGCCGACCTATGAAAACAGGACGTCCGATGGAACACGATCTGCTCTTCGATTTTTTGCGTGTCGTCGAGGCGGCGGCGGTCGAGGCCGCGCGCACGATGGGGAGGGGCGACCGCAAATACTCCGATCACGTCGCGGTCGAGAGGATGCGCGAGGTTATGGATACGATCCCGATGGACGGCACGGTCGTCATCGGCGAGGGCGAGCGCGACGAGGCCCCGATGCTCTACATCGGCGAGCGCGTGGGGTTGGGCGCTAAGAACGGCAACCCCAACGGCTACCCCGAAGTCGACATCGCCGTCGACCCGCTCGAAGGCACGAACCTGTGCGCGACGGGCGCAGCCAACGCCATCGCCGTGCTTGCCGCCGCCGAACGCGGCGGGCTGCTCCACGCCCCCGATACTTACATGGACAAGATCGTCGTCGGCCCTTCGGTCAGAGGCGCCGTGGACATTGACGCCCCCGTCAAGGAGAATCTCAACGCCATCGCCGCCCGGTTGAGGCGGAAAGTCGAAGATTTAACTGTCATAGTTCTGGACCGCCCCCGCCATAGCAAACTGATTCAGGACATTCGCGACGCCGGCGCGCGCATACGCCTGATCACCGACGGCGATCTGTCGGCGGGAATCTCGGCGGCCGTCGCCGGGTCGGGCGTTCACGCGCTGATGGGCATAGGCGGCGGCCCCGAAGGCGTAATCACCGCCGCCGCCATGAAGTGTCTGAACGGCGAAATTCAGTCCCGCTTCGTCTTGAAAGAGCATTTGGAGCAGGCCGAAGACCGCGCGAAGATTGCCGACGGCCTGGTCGAAAGGATGCAGGAGATGGGGATCAGCGATCCGACGCGCGTCTATCACACAAACGATCTTGCCCCCGGCGACAAGATCATCTTCGCCGCCTGCGGCGTGACTGACGGCACGATCCTGCGCGGCGTCAGGTTTTTCGGGACCGGCAAAAGGACTCAGTCGCTGGTCATGACTACCGAAACGATGCACGTGCGTTTCGTCGATACCGTGCATGTCGAGGGCGGGCCGGACGCGTTTGTCAGGTTCGATAGGATGTAGTCGATATGATCCCCGATTTTAAAAAGCGCCGCGCGCTTTGCGCGCTGTCGCTGCTCTATCTGTTGTCACTCCCGGCGTATGCGCAAGAGGCGCCTTCGGCCAGAAATCCGTCCCAACTCAGTAGGCTTCAATCGCGCCTGCAGGAACTCTCCGACGCGTTCCCCGGCGTCATCGGCGTCGCGGTTCGCGACCTCAAGACCGGCGAAGAGATTTCGATCAACGGCGACAGGCTTTTCCCGATGGCCAGCGTCTACAAGGTTCCGATCATGGTCGAGGTCTTCCGCCAGATCGAGGCCAAGAAGTTCTCGCTCGACGACCGGATCGAACTTGGCGACGAACATCGCACGCTGGGCAGTGGCGCGCTGACTCTGCTGTCGAACGGGCTGAAGCCGACCGTCAAAGATCTGATAACTCTGATGATCGTCCTCAGCGACAACGAGGCCACCGACATCCTGCTCAAGAAGGTCGAGGCGGAGAACGTGACCGCGACCATGCGCTCAATGGGGTTGAACAACGTCCGCGTCGACCGAACCACGTTCGAGTTGATACGCGATTACCTCGGCTTGCTGGACGAGACCGCGCGCGGCAAGACTTACGCGGAGATCATCGCCATGACGCGGACGCGGCGGATCACTCCGGAAAAACAGGCCGAAGCCGAACGCGAGTTCGCGAAGGTAATGAAGGACGTCTCGTCCCCTCGCGACATGGCTCTACTGCTCGAAAAGATTTACAAGGGCGAGGCGGCGGGCAGAGATTCGTGCCAGATGATGATGACGATTCTGGGCCAGCAGATGTTCAACCAGAGATTGCCGCGCTACCTGCCCGAATCCGCAGGGATGGCGCACAAGACCGGAACCATCGGCTCGACGACCAACGACGCGGGTATAATGTTCGTTCGAGGCAATCCGATCGCAATCGCCGTCTTCACGGTCGACAAGCGGATCTCGCGCGGAGAGGTCGAAGAGCGCATGGGGCGACTGACGCGCATGGTTTATGATTTCTTCGACGCGATCAAGTAGTTGATTGTATTCGATCTGGCAAATGAATATTACGGGAAGGCGCGACGCGATGATCGTTTACGCGGCTCTGATGGCGCTGTCTATTTTGTGGGCGGCGCTGATATTGGCCGCGCCGTGGCTGACGGCGGAGGGACATTTCCTGGCTTCGGCGGTCATCTACAAGGGATTTTCAGCCGTGTGCCATCAGGCGCCGGAGCGGTCGTTTTACTTTCACGGTCGCCAGATGGGCGTCTGCTCACGCTGCGCGAGCATTTACGCGGGATTCATCATCGGTCTGCTGCTTTACCCCTTCCTGCGCGATCTGCGAGAAGAGCGATTCCCGCCCCGATGGATATTGATCGGCGCCGCCGTCCCGACGGCGATCGATTTCACGGGCGGCGTTTTGGGACTGTTCGCGAACACTTTTCTTTCGCGGGCGCTGACCGGTGTATTATTCGGAGCCGTCGCCGCTTTTTATGTGACGCCAGGCCTCGTTTCGGCTTTTAATGATTGGCGCGCCAGGTTAACGGCCCATAAAACGAACAGCTGAACTCAATGCCCCAACCGACCTCGACAATGTAATAAGAAGAAACTACGGAGGTGACTGCTAAGTAACCATTCCGCCGGCTAAAGCACGGCGGCTTTATTCGGCGGAATTAGCCCGACCGAAGGGTGGGCTTTAGCGGCGGGTTACGGCGCCGCATCCGTGAAAGGCACGCCGATCATGGACATTGCAACTCTTTAGATTTTACGTGTGTCGAGTATTAGGACAGACAACCTCGTATCTAAACTTCAAAGAGCGAAACTGTTTCTCTCGAAGAGAGTGCCTTTGCTCGAAAAAAGTATATCACGGATAGAGGATCGCGCTGCGCTATAAGCTCCGCGCGATGCCCATTTCCTCTGCCGGCTATAAGCCGGCAGTCTCCATCGGCGGAAACTTATGAATGAACTAGATTGGAAACAACCGGCGCTTGTCGGAGGGGTAATGGCCGGGATACTCTCGGTCATCCCATTTGTCAATTTTGTTAACTGCTGTTTTTGCGCCTGGTTGCTGGTCGGAGGAGCCGTCGCCGCGAAGATGTTGATTAATCGGGCGCCGCGGCCCGTCAGAAGCGGGGAGGGCGCGCAAGTCGGAGCGGTCGCCGGATTGATCGCCGCCGGCATCTATTCCCTTATCTCCCTCGCGATGGCTGTTTTCAACATCGGGCAGCGTCTTCAAGAGGGGTTGCTTAATCGAATGGCGGAGGTGAGTAACGATCCTCAAATTCAGGCGGAAATACAGAAGGTGATCGAGGCGAACGCTAATCAACCTCTGGCGCAAAAGCTCATCTCAGTGGTGATAGTTTTGATTATAGTAAGCGTCATCTATATCGGTTTTTCGACGCTCGGCGGGCTGCTCGGCGTCGCTTTGTTCGAGAAGCGTAGAGATCAACCTCCGCCGCCGCAATATCCGCCCGGTTATCCTCCCAGCCAACCACCGAACTATCCTCCCAATTACCCGCCGCAATATCCGCCGCCATCGGGCGGTTCGGGCGGTTCGGGCGGTTCGGGCGGCGATCAGGGCGGGTGGCCACAAGGATAGGCCCGCTTGTCCATATCTCATGATGACCGCTACCGGATCCATATGAAGCTGTTATTCATCTCCCCACATATCCCTTATCCGCCGGACAAAGGCGACAAGGTTCGCTCGTCTCACGAGCTTCAAGCGTTCATCGAGCGCGGTCACGAAGTCCATCTGCTGGCCTTCGCCGACGACCTGAACGATCTGAACTATCAGGTTGACCTGGGGCGTATGTGCGCGACGGTCGGGATCGTGCCGCTGCGGCGCGTCTGGGCCGTCGCGCGCGCTCTCGTCAATCTGGCCTTCCTGCGCCCGCTCTCGCGCGGCTATTTCGCGTCGCGAAAGATGCGGCGGCTGGTCAAGCGCGCGGTCTCCGACAACGACTTCGACGCGGTCTTCGTCTGTTCGTCCCCAATGGCGCAATACGTCCCGCGCGAGCTGGCTTCGCGCGCCGTGGTGGACATGGCGGACGTCGATTCCGAGAAGTGGCTCGATCGCGCCGCCGGGGCGAATCAGTTTAGCTCATGGGTATGTTCGCTTGAATGGAAGAGATTGCGCGAATATGAATACAAGGTCGTCACGCGCTTTGTAAATACCGTGGTGGCTACAAGGCGCGAGGCCGATTTGCTAGACCGCCTCGACGAATTCACACGGCGCGCGCGCCTGCGGACGATCGCCGGCGGGGTGGATTTGGATCATTTTCGGCCTTCGTCTCAATCGCCCGACACGATCTCGCCGCGGCTGGTTTTTGTCGGGGCGATGGACGATTTCGCCAACGTCGAAGGCGCGCGTTATTTCGCCGAGGAGGTCTTCCCGCTCATACGCTCGCGCGAATCGCGGGCGAAATTCTCGATCATCGGCGCCAATCCGACAGACGAAGTGAAAAAGCTGGCGCGGTATCCGGGCGTTATCGTCTCGGGGGAGGCGCCTGACGCGCGGTCCTATCTACGTGAAGCGACGCTATGCGTCGTCCCGCTGCGCCGCGCGCGCGGCGCGCATCGCGAGGTCCTCGAAACCATGGCCGCCGGCAAGGCCGTCATCGCTTCTCCGGAAGCCGTCGCCGGGTTGCGAGTCGTTAACGGCGAACACCTGGTGATCGCCGACTCGCCGCGCCGATTCGCCGACGCGGCTCTCGAAGTCATCCGCGACGCGGGCCTGCGCGAGAATCTTGAGACGCAGGCCCGTCATTTCGTCGAAGCCGAGCACGATTGGAAGACGCTACTTCAGAGAATGGTCGAACTGGTCGAATCGGTCGGAAGGCGCGAGAACAAACCTGGTAGATCGAACGCCCGAGCGATGAAAGGATGAGAAGAGAACACGGGAGGCGCAAGAATGAGGTTCGAATATCTGACTACGTTTGTTCCGGTGGCTTATGAGAAAGATGAGCGCGACCGTTGGTTATTCAAAGAAATAAGGCCTCCTCGTATTCCGATCATCGAGTCGCTGACAGCCAACCCTGAATACGAGCATCACATGAATCGCTTGGGAAGTGAGGGTTGGGAGTTGGTGAACGTGCAACCTTTGTTAAAAGGCGTTCGGGATGCGCTGGGAAACTCTGGAATGGGATATTCGCTGACGGCAGGTTATTACTTATTTTGGAAGCGCGCTGTTGAATGAAGAATAGGCGTATGTACGCTATGGCACATTGATTGCTAGTAACTATAGTTGGCAAGTCTATCTAATCACTGACAATTCAATTGTCTGAAGGATGGTTTATGAAAACAGCCAGAGAGAATATCTCCATCTTCATATCACACGGCCTTTTGAAGCGGCTCCTGACAGAATATGACAACTTCGACACGGCAAGAAGGCTGTGCGCCGACTATTGTATTACTGGCGGTGAGGTCGGCAGGCTGATTGACGGGGTTCCGAAGCCTAAGAGACCGAAATCGCGACTGACATTCGCTGTACGATTCCATAAAACTGAAGCCTACCCTCTGACTCGATAAGCCGAAAGAGAGGATCCAGATAAGCAGCGCAACCATTCAGCCGTCGGAAGGGGTTAAACATTCTTTGCCCGAGTCAACCCAGCCAGTTGAACTTTCCCGCGCGGTGTTGTTAACCGATTTCGCCCTTTCCTTTAATACGCAAATGGCTTGTTCAACAACTGTTAAATAAGAGGTTGGGAGATGCGCCGCGCGCGTTAATGAAGATTAGAGGCGCGCCAATTACGATTGCAAAAGCTGGCGAAAGGCGCGTAGAGTATGGACGAATTGATCTACTCCCTTCCGACGAACTCTCCTCATCCGGCGCCATGTCGAGGCTGACGCCGGGAATCGCAACTCCCTAAAGCAATAAAAGACGACCACGAAGTGACGAGAATCGAAGATAGAAGATCGAGGATCGAAAGTGGAAGATCGTTGACCGAAGATTGAACGGAGATGGTGATCCTCTACCTTCGCCTTTTCGCGCTTGGTTGTCGGAGGAACTTCAATGGGAAACATTTTTGCTGTTGTGTCGCCCGAAAACGTCTGGTCGAAGCCGGAGGAGTTGTTCAAAGACGGGTTGGATCTCGCGCGGCGGATCAAATCGCAAGCGCCGAAAAATACGATTGATGTCGCCTACGCGCGCGCCGCTTCGTTCGCGCGCCGGAATGGGTCGGGCGGCAAGATGGTTACCGACGACGCTACTGGATGCTGGCTGATGGCCGCCGGGTCGTGGTTTCACGCGAACGGTTACGGGGCGGGGGACGAGAAGTGGCTGCTCCGGCGCGCAGTCGAGAAGACCATTACGCGCGTGGCGTCGGGCTTGGAGGGTTTTTTTGTCATCGTCTTTTGCGACGCGCGGTCGCGCGAAGTCTTCGTCGTCACCGATCTGATGGGCGGCCGTCATTGCTTTATGCGCGTCTTGCGCGATTGTGTGGCCCTGTCCACTTCGTCGCTGCTGCTCGCTGCCTTGGACGACGCCACGCCGGACGCGCTGGCTTGCGAAGAATTTTTAAGCACGGGGGCGGTATACGAAGACCGCACTCTCTTCCGCGAAGTGAGGAAACTCGAGCCCGCCACGATTTACCGTTTTGCCGACGGAGCATTGACCGAGGCGATCCGTTACTGGCGGATGACTGATCTCGATCCCGATGCGTTTGACGGCGAAGACGCCGCGCAATGCCTGGGCGAGCGGCTGATTTGCGCGGCCGACCGGATCGCCGCGACTTACCGCCGCCCGGTTTGCGACCTGACCGGGGGGTATAACTCGCGTTTAGTGGTCGCCGCTTTTTTGAACGCCGGGGTCGAATTTGAAACGGCCGTAGTCGGCCTGGATACCGACCCCGACGTGATCATCTCGAGAGGCTTGTCGAAATTGATAGGCGCGCCGAACAGCCGGCTCAAACCGGCTGAAGTTTTAGGAGGCCAGCGGCTCGAAGAGGCGCTACGATTAACCGACGGCGAATGCGATTTGATCCACTATGCGCGCGTCCATTCGCCGCGCGATGGCCTTTCGGCCCGGTTCGACGTGAGCGTCAACGGGTCGTGCGGCGAGATAGCGCGCGACTACGGGTGGAACATGCTCTTCCCTAAGGTCGGGCGGCGCGAGCCGATCGATTGTCGCGAGTTGGCCACAAGGTGTTACGCGGCTGATCCGTGCAGCCCTGATCTCTTCCCGCCCGGCGCCGCCGTTGACATCGTCGGGCGCCTGGCTATGATCATAAGCCGTTTGAACGAGGGCCTGGACGGATGGCCCAACACGGCGCAAATGGATCACGCCCATCTGGTCCTGCGAATGCAGCGATGGTATGGAAGAATCTGGAGCGGCGTCGACCAGGTCTCGCCCTGCGTCTCGCCGTTTATGTTCCGCTCGACGCTGGAGACGGCGCTTCAGACGACCGCCCACACCCGCAGACGCAGCAGGCTCGTCCGCGGCCTGATGTCGATGTTGAGCCATCGCCTGGCCGCCTATCCACTTGTACACGGATACCCGGCGGCCCCGTTTACGTTGAGGTATCTGCCGCAATTCGTCCCTGCGGCGTGGCGCTGCGCCAAAAGGGCCTGGGACACGGCGCAGGAGAGGTGTTTCGCCGCTCAGCCGGCGCCCAAGCCTGACCGTCTGCGGTTATTGCACGACGACGAGATTCGAGAGACGCTCAATCCCGCAACCATGCGGTTAGGGCGCCTGATCGACCCGTCGCTGCTGCATAACTTCCTCGAATCGTCGCGGGAGGTCTGCTTCGCTTTCGATCGCCAATGGCGCCGAGTACTGGCCGCGGAGATGACGCTGCGATTTGTCGACGGCGTGCGGGAATAATTGAAATTGCCCCCGGGGATTTTCCGGAGGAGTCTACCGTGAGAATTAGTCGTGTTTACACAAAGAGCGGCGACGCGGGCGAGACCTCGCTGGTCGACGGAAGCCGCGTCAGCAAAGCCGATCCACGCGTCGTCGCCTACGGCGATGTCGACGAATTGAATTCGCTGCTGGGAATGACGCGGGTCGGCCTGGCCGACTCGCAATTGGATGAGGCGCTCGGCAAGATTCAGAATGAGCTTTTCATCGTCGGCGCTGACCTGGCCAGCCCGCTGGAGGTTCAGGTACCGAGGGTCGTAGAAGAACGCGTGGCCGAGATGGAGCGGTTGATCGACCTGTTGCTCGAAGAATTGGAGCCGCTGCGCGAATTCATTCTGCCGGGCGGAACTCAACTGGGCGCCACACTGCATCTGGCCCGCGCCGTCTCTCGCCGCGCCGAACGATCGGTCGTCGCGCTCACCCGCCAGTCGGCGGTCAACAAACACGCCCTGACCTATCTCAATCGCCTCTCCGATCTCCTCTTCGTGATGGCTCGCGTCGCCAACAAGCGCTCCGGCTCGAAAGAAGAGGCGGCGAATTTCTCTGAAAGATGGAAGAAAGATTGACGCTCGAAGGATGTTGGGCGCTACGACGCGGGTTACCCCCCACCCGACAAGCGCAATCGTGATCCCGGACTACGCCGATCGGCAGGTGGAATTTACCGCCTTTTGCGGTTATAGTTCAGCTTCGTTACCGATGTTTATCCATTATCTATTGTCCTTTCGATGACCGCATCACTTGTCGACCGGATCCTGGCGCGCGACCCACGCGCCATCGCCCGCGCAATCTCCAAGATCGAAAACGACTCGCCCGACGCGAACGAGATTCTGAAGGCGCTCTTCGCGCGAACGGGGCATGGGCTGACCGTTGGCGTGACCGGCGCGCCGGGCGCGGGCAAATCCTCGCTCGTTGACAAACTAGCGTTGCATTACCGCTCGACGGGTAAGACGGTCGGCGTCATCGCGGTTGACCCTTCGAGTCCGTTTTCGGGCGGGGCGATTCTGGGCGACCGGATCAGGATGCAGACTCTGGCCAACGACCCCGGCGTCTTCATCCGTTCGATGGCGACGCGGGGCAACCTGGGCGGGCTGGCTCGCGCGACGGTTGACGCCGTTGCGGTTCTGGATGCCGCCGGATACGATAGGACGCTGGTCGAAACGGTCGGCGTCGGACAGGACGAGGTGGATATCGTGAAGGCCGCGGACGTTTCGGTCGTCGTGCTCGTGCCCGGGATGGGCGATGACATTCAGGCGATCAAAGCGGGCATCATGGAAATCGGCGACATCTTCGTCATCAACAAGGCCGACCGCGAAGGCGTCGAGCGGACCGAGAGGGAGTTGATCGCGCTGCTTGAAATTTCGGACCGGTCGGACGGGAAGGACGGCTGGACCCCTCCCATAGTCCGCACCGTCGCCACTCAGAATAAAGGCATCGCCGAGTTCGCGGAGGCCATCGAAAAATTCGCCGACCTCCGCCACGCGCATATGACCTCGCTGGAACGCCGCGCCGATGTCGCCCAAAACCGCATCGTCGAGTTGCTGCGCGACCGCCTGCTGCGGCGAGCGCTCGATGAGGCGTTGGCGCCGGGGCAATTGCGGGAGCTTGCGGCGCAGGTCGCCTCGCGCACACGCGACCCGTACTCGATAGTCGAAGAGATCGCCCGCAAGATCCGAATTGAATAACGCTCAAGACGTGGGACAGATTTTAGTCTGTCCCTGCTCACGGACAGACTAATGGTCTTTTAGAAATAAATGGCGCCCACGCAATTCGGCGTAGGGGAGGGTTTTCCCCGCCCCTACAATGCTGGGCGCATTATTTTTTCAAATGCCCTAAGTCTGTCCCACATTTTTTTATGTCGAATCCAAAAGGGATCATCATTCAACACCTGGGGGTCGCCGTAGAATCTATCGAAGGCGCGCTCGCGTTCTGGCGCGACGCGCTCGGCCTCGAATTGAAAGAGATCGAGGTAGTAGAGGATCAGGGCGTGCGAGTCGCCATGTTGCCGATCGGCGAAAGCCGCATCGAACTGCTCGAAGCCGCGGGTGAGGAAACTCCGGTCGGGAAGTTTCTGGCTAAGCGCGGACCCGGAATTCATCACCTATGCGTCGAAGTCGACGACATCAACGCGAAACTCAGCGAACTGAAAGCCCGCGGCGCCCGCTTGATTGACGAGCGGCCGAGGATCGGCGCCGGAGGCGCGCTCGTCGCGTTCGTTCATCCGTCGTCAACAGGCGGCGTGTTGATAGAATTGACGCAGAGGGGGAGTGGAAGCCATTAGTACAACGTTAACAAAGATGTTTGGCGTTACCCCTAAATCGATACATGCAACGTTGGCGCGCGATACTGTACCAACATCGATTGTTTTGATTAAATGAAGACTGTGCAAATTAAAGCTGAATGCAATCAACCACTTGACTTGAAATGGCGGCAGCCTTTGGAGTGCGGCGACTT
>Ga0190270_10000907_pt1 | contig 13382 bp, 12 predicted proteins | sample Popmic320T_FD_133748 | JGI IMG/M metagenome (GOLD analysis project Ga0190270, IMG submission 133748) | Populus adjacent soil microbial communities from riparian zone of Weber River, Utah, USA - 320 T | ecosystem: Environmental > Terrestrial > Soil > Riparian zone | place: USA: Utah | collected... | reverse complement strand
CGTGAGGCCGGGGCGGCGGCGATCGCCAGCGCGGCGGCGGCCGAAGTTTACGGCGCCAGGATTCTGGTTCCCGGCATTGAAGACGACCAGGCGAACTTTACTCGATTTTTGCTGCTCGCGCGGGAAGACGCTTGCGCCCAGACGCCGCCCGACGCCGACAAGACCTCGATCGTATTCTCGCTCGAAAATCGCACGGGGTCGCTTTACCGCGCGATGGCTGTGTTCGCTCTGCGCGACATCGATTTACTGAAGATCGAATCGCGGCCGCTGATCGGTCGCCCATGGGAATACAGTTTCTACCTGGATTTCATCGGCGCCCAGACCGAACCTCACGTCCGCAACGCGCTGGCGCACCTGCGGGAATTCGCCACGAGCGTCAAAGTTTTAGGGAGTTATAAACAGGCTGAATAGGACTTATGGGACTTATTATGACGCCATATAAGTCCCATAAGTCCCATAAGTCCCTTCGAGGAGATCAACAATGATTGTAGCAATGCAAGCTGGAGCGAATGAGAGTCAGATCGGGCACATCTGCGACCGCATTCGCGAGTTCGGCTACTCACCGCATGTGATTCGCGGAACGGAGAGAACTGTCATAGCCGCCATCGGCCCCGGCGACAAAAAAGAGCATATCGAGCACCTGAAATCAGCCGACGGAGTCGAAGACGCCTTTCCGATCCTGCAACCCTTTAAACTCGTAAGTTGTGAAGTTAAGAAGCAAAAGAGCGTGATCAAGGTCGGAGACGTAAGCATCGGCGACGGTGGTTTCGTCGTAATGGCGGGGCCGTGTTCGGTTGAAGGCCATGAACAATTGATGTCGACAGCCGAGGCCGTGGCGGCCTCGGGCGCCAGGATTCTTCGCGGCGGGGCCTACAAGCCTCGCACTTCGCCCTATGATTTCCAGGGACTCGCCGAAGAAGGGCTGAAGCTCCTGGCCGAGGCCCGCAAGCGCACAGGTTTGAAAGTCATCACCGAGGTTCTAGATACGGAGGACGTCGAACTGGTGGCGGAATACGCCGACATTCTGCAGATTGGCGCGCGCAACATGCAAAATTTCGCGCTGCTCAAGAAACTGGGCGAGGTCCCGAAGCCGGTCATGTTGAAGCGCGGACTTTCTGCGACCATCAAAGAATTCCTGCTATCGGCGGAATACATCGTGACGCACGGCAACCCGAATGTGATGTTATGCGAGCGCGGTATTCGCACATTTGAAACGGCTACGCGCAACACTCTGGACATCGCGGCCGTCCCGCTGCTGAATGAATTGACCCACCTGCCCGTGGTCATCGATCCCAGCCACGCCACAGGTAAACGAAGTCTGGTTCGTCCCCTGGCGAAGGCCGCCGTCGCGGTCGGCGCCGACGGTTTGATGGCCGAAGTCCATCCCCGCCCCGAAGAAGCCTGGTCGGATGGGCCGCAGTCGCTGAGGTTTGAAGAATTCTCCTCAATGATGCGCGAAATCGAGCCTTACATTGATCTACGCAAAGTATCGAATGCCGAGGATTGAAGATCGAAGATATAGAGGCGTCTTTCTCCCGACGCCTCTATTCTCAATCTTCAATCCTCGATCCTTGCCGTGCGCCCGTCGTCGTGACAAAATGCCTTACTTGTGGATGGAGCTTCCTGATCACTTTTGGTAAAAACGGATTAAACACTAGCGACTCTCAAAAATTCTCTTACGGTCGGACGAATATGAAAGTCAAAAAAACTGCCCTGATCATATGCAACGACGGCAAGGAATATTGGATAACGCAGAAGCAATTCTGGAACATGGTGCGGGAAGGAGTGGTTGTGCAAACCGGCAATCATCCATTGACCGGGCGCTTCCGGGGCCGGGACGATCAATTGCTGATCACGATTCAACACACGGTGCTCAACAAGGCGACCCCGATTCACACCCAAGAAGTGTTGCGCATCATGCGGTCGAGGAAGAATAAGGGATGAAAAAAGGGATTGAGTAGGCTAATCGCACTCAATCCCTAAAAACCGAGTAAAAAATTCTCGCAGGCGGCCTTACGACATTTCAATGCCGACTGCTCGTAAAGCGTTAAGCGCGCTTGGTTTCGATTCCGTCAGTTTCATCTGGCCGTCGCAGACTATGGCCAGAGGACGTCCGTTATGCTTCTTGTGGGGAGTAGAGTCAGCGTCAACATGCTCACCGGTAGTCAACAGCCACATATCGGTCAGCCATCCATGGATTACTAAATTGACCTTCTCCTGTAAGTCGGGATGCTCAACGGACACGGCCTTGTCTTCAATCGCCAGATCATTACTCTTGGCGTTGTTTACGGCGATCACTTCTTCAGTTCCCGCCGTCAGAGCTAAATCGCCAGTCTTTTTGATCATTGTCGTCCGTTCCTCTCTTTTCAAATCTTTTCAAAGTCGATTCGGTAAATTTCCTAACCTCTTCCTCCTGTAATGCGCGTTCAGACGCAACATGAATGCCATAAGTTGCTTCGGCGCCCACTATCTGTGTATTACTTTAAGATGTGTGAACGATCCCACGACGGAACGGAGGATAATCAATCCTCTTGCAAAGGAATACTGATCTAATTGACTACTAGGTGTCCTAAAGGCGATTCCAAAGCGTAATCAGAGCATTCAAAGGCAGATTGAAATATTTACCGGGCTCGGCGCCCGGAGTGTGCCAATTTGGCATATCAGTGTCAACTATTGGGGACAAGGGGTTACACAAAGCCATAGAGAGCCAATCTCTGCTATTATTAGGCCCATGCGAAACGTCATCACCGCCCTCGCAAAGCGCTTATTATTCGTAGCGCCAGTAGTATGGGCAGTAGTCACACTCGTTTTTCTGTTGATTCACATCGTTCCCGGCGATCCGGTGAGGAACGCGCTCGGCGACAACGCGACCGAACAGCAAGTCAACGAGTTAAAGCATAAGCTCGGTATGGACCAGACGCTCTCCCGGCAATACCTCAACTACTGGCGCGGGGTTCTGCAAGGCGACCTGGGCATTAGTTTGATCAATCCGTCTGACCACGTCCTCGAAAAAATCCTCAAACGCTATCCGGCGACCATCAAACTGGCCCTGGCCGGACTCGCCTTCGCGATTCTAATCGCCATACCGCTCGGCGTCACGGCGGGAAGGAACCAGGGCAAGGCAATGGACAACATCGCGTCTGTCGTGGCGTTGCTCGGCATCAGCGCGCCCGGCTTCGTGCTCGGGCCGTTAATGGTCTACCTGTTCGCGATCAAGCTCAATCTCCTCCCCGTCTCGGGCAATTTCGGGCCGGAGTATCTGATCCTGCCGGCGATCACGATGGGCGCGCCGCTGGCGGCGTTCCTGACCCGCATGGTTCGTTCGAGCGTAATAGAGGAGTTGGGCGAAGATTACGTGAGGACGGCTCGCGCGAAAGGGTTGAACGAGCGGCAGGTGATTTACAAGCACGTCCTGAAAAACGGGTTGATCCCTGTCGTCACGGTGATCGGATTGCAATTCGGCGTGCTGCTGGCCGGGGCCATAATCACCGAAGTGATCTTCAGTTGGCCGGGGATCGGGCGCCTGACCGTAGAAGCCATCAATTCGCGCGATTATCCGATGGTTCAAGGCTGCATCCTGATGATCGCGCTAACTTACATTGTCGCCAATCTTCTCACGGATTTCGCGTACCGGTTGCTCGATCCCAGAATCAAGGTCGAATAGTTATATGAATCGTTTAGGCAAAGTCGGCTTGGTCATTATTTCAGTCTTCTTCTTCCTCGCGCTCTTCGCCCCACAGCTCGCGCCTTACGACCCGCGCGAACAAACTCGGCTCGAGAGCGGTCTGCCGACCGAAGAGCGATTGAAGCCCACGGGCGAATACCTCTTCGGGCGGGACGACCTGGGACGAGACGTCCTGTCGCGGGTGATCCACGGCGCGCGGATTTCAATGCGGGTAGGCGTGTCGGTGGTCTTGATCTCTACCGTAATCGGAACGATCATAGGGGCGATATCGGGTTATTACGGCGGATGGGTGGATCGCTTGCTCTCCGGCTTCCTTTTCAACGTTTTTCTTCCCTTCCCGAGCATTCTGCTGGCCATCGCGATGGTCGCTTTTCTCGGGCCCGGCCTGAACAACCTGATCCTCGCTCTCTCGGTGATCGGCTGGGTGGGATACGCGCGATTGATGCGCGGGCAGGCGCTCAAAGTCCGTGAATTCGATTTCGCCACGGCGGCGCGGGCGCTTGGCGCAAGCGACATGCGAATCATCGTTCTCCATATTCTACCGAATGCAATCCAGCCGATGATCGTGCAGGCGAGCCTGGGGATGGCGGGCGCCGTCCTCGCGGAAGCGAGCCTGAGTTTTCTAGGCCTCGGCGTGCCGCCCCCCGCGCCGAGTTGGGGAGTGATGCTAAATGACGCGCGCAGTTTCCTCCGCGTCGCGCCACACCTGCTCATCTTTCCCGGACTGGCGGTGATGCTCACGGTCATGGCGTTCAACTTCGTCGGAGACGGCCTGCGTGAATTGCTCGATCCTAAGCAAAGGCGGCAATGACCTGAGGGTCGAGGATCGAAGGTCGCCGAGGGCGGCCGATCTTCGATCCTCGACGGCTTGGTTGACGCTCATCCGGCGCGCAGATACACTCTTTGTTCCAATTTCACTCCCAGGAAATCACGATTATGCGATTCTCGAAATTACTCTCACTCGCCTCTTGCGGTCTTCTGCTGATCGGCGTCATGGCTCCGCCCGCCGCCGCGCAAAAGAAGGACAAGGACAAGAACAAGGACAAGAATCCGCCAGTCCCCGTGGTCATTCCGCCGACGCCTTACAGCGACGTACGACGCGACAGCCTGCTCAACGGGTTGCAGATCATCACGCTCGAGCGAGCCGGCGACGCAAATGTGAAATGCGACATAGTCATTCGGGCCGGCGCCATGTTCGATCTGGCCGGCAAGACCGGTCTGGCGGCTCTCACCCAGGAGACGCTGCTCGCCGTCAATCCGCAATTGAAAGAAGAGGTCGAATCGCTGCAGGCCAGGGTCGACTGGGGGGTGAACTGGGACACCACATGGTTTCACATCGAAACTCCTGCGAACAATTTCGACGCCGTCCTTGAAATTCTGGCGCGACTGCTGGTCGTCGAAAACGTCCGCCCCGACGTCTTCAAACGCGCTAGCCAAGAGCGTTTGGAGAAAGTCAAATCCGTCAACCTGACCCCGGCTGAAAAAGCAGACGAAGCCTTCCTCAAAGCGGTCTACGGCGATCATCCTTACGGCCACAACATAGAGGGAGGCGAAGGCTCCGTGTCCGGAATCAAACAGGCCGACATTTATGATTTTCTCAAACGCTTTTACATTGCTAACAACGCTTCAATCATCGTGGTCGGAAACATCACGCATGACCGCGGGATGAGGCCGTTTAAGGCCTTCTTCGGCGGGTGGGCAAAGGGGCAATCCATCCCGTCCACTTTCAAGCAGCCGGCGCAGACCGTCGAGTTGAAATTGGTCAAAGTCGAGGTCCCCGACGCGCCGAACGTCGAGTTGCGCGCAGGGATGATCGGATTCAGAAGCGCCGACCCGGATTTTCTAGTCGCCGAAACGATGGCCCGGATTTTGAACGCGAGGCTGAAACGCGAGGCTGAGTCGGTCGGCGGAAGCTTCGCGGCCCAATCGCCGCGACGCGTCTTGTCTGGGCCGTTCTACTTCTCGGCGTCAATCTCCGCAGATCAGGCGTCTGCGTTCTCACGCAAGGCGACCGATAGTTTCGCGTCGCTCGCCACAGCCGTCGCATCGGCCGAAGAGATCGCGGCTGCGAAATCGGCCCTGGCGGAAGAGCACGCCGCGCGTTCGGTCGAAGACTATCTGCGGGAAATCGAGGTCTTCAAGTCGTCGAAAACTTATCCCCTGACCGTCAAAGAGAACATCGAAAAGATCACCGCCGCCGACGTACAGCGCGTCGCCAAGCGCCTCTTCGACGCCAACGCGATGACCGTTGTGGCGCTGGGGCGGGTCGGCGAAAATTTTAAATCGACCCCATGACTTCACCTGTTGAACGGATCGAGATCGACTCATCGCGCGTCGCAACTCCCAGCCCGGAGTTGAACGCGCCCGGCAAAACCGGGGCGGTGCGCGCGATGTTCGCAGAGATCGCCCCAAGCTACGACAGGCTCAACCACCTGCTCTCGGTCAACTTCGACAGGCTCTGGCGGCGTTTCACCGTCAAAAAGCTGAAGGGCGCGCTATCGCGTCCGGACGCGCTCGCTCTAGATTTGTGTTGCGGAACAGCCGACCTGACGCTCGAGTTGGAAAAACACTCCCGCGTCATCGGCTGCGACTTCTGTCATCCGATGCTCGTCATCGGGAATGAAAAGATCAAGGCCAAACAGGTCCGGCGCGCCCTCCTCACCGAGGGGGACGCGCTGCGGTTGCCCTTCGCTGATTGCAGCTTCGACGTCGTGACCATCGCTTTCGGCTTACGAAACCTGGAACACGTCGAGGGCGGGTTGGCGGAGATTTTGCGCGTGCTCAAACCGGGCGGATGCGCGGCGGCGCTAGAATTTTCGCGCCCCGTGATCCCAGTCTTCCGCCAGGCTTTTGAGTTTTACTTCCATAACATTCTTCCCCACCTTGGTTCTCTCGTTTCAGGCTCCGACGGCGCGTATCGGTATCTGCCCGCGTCGGTGCGCGCGTTTCCCGACCAGAAGCGGTTGGCCGGGATGATGCGCGAGGTCGGGTATACGAACGTGCGCTACCATAATCTGACCGGCGGCGTCGCCGCGTTGCATCTCGGCGAACGAATGTGAAAGCGCAGGCATGACTATGATCGAACCGATTGAGTTTTTTACTGGGAAATTCAACATCTCTATTTCAAACATCGAATCTCTCCTCGGCGTCGCGTTGTCGAGGGGCGGCGATTACGCCGACCTATACTTCGAATACGCGACGCTCAACTCTCTAAACCTCGAAGAACAGATCATCAAATCGGCCAATCGCGCGGCCCGACTGGGCGTCGGTGTGCGGGTGATCTCAGGGGAAAAGACGGGCTACGCCTACTGCGACGAGATTGACGTCGCCGCGATACGCAAGGCCGCCTTGACCGCCGCGCATATCGCCCAGAGCGGGTCCGACGCCGGCCCGGTCAAGGTCTCACGATCGAATCCCGCGCGCGATCTTTATCCGGTCACGCAATTGATCGACGACGAGCCGCTGCCCCACAAGATTGAACTGCTAAACAGAATTGACAGAACTTCGCGCGCCTTCGACCGGCGAATCCGCGAGGCGCAGGTGAGCCTCGCGGACGAATTCAAGTTGGTCCTGATCGCCACCTCCGAAGGCAGCCTTGTCGGCGACGCGCAGCCGCTGGCGCGAATGCGCGTGATGTGCATCGCCGACGACGACGGCAACTTGCAATCCGGCGTCTCGGGCGGGGGCGGGCGCGTCGGGATGGATTTCTTCAGCGACCGGCTTCTCGACCATTACGCCAACGAGGCCGCGCGCCAGGCGATTGTTCAACTGGAAGCCCAGGACGCGCCCGCCGGCTCGATGGAGGTGGTGCTCGGGCCTGGCTGGCCCGGAGTGCTGCTGCATGAGGCGGTTGGGCATGGTCTCGAAGCCGATTTCAACCGCAAAGGTATGTCCGCCTTCTCGGGGTTAATCGGTCAGAAGGTGGCGAGCGAACTCTGCACCGTGGTGGACGACGGCGCGATACCGAACCGGCGAGGCTCGCTCAACATCGACGACGAAGGCAATCCGACTTCCCAAACTGTGCTGATCGAAAACGGCGTCCTGCGCGGCTACTTGCAGGACAAGCTGAGCTCGCGTCTGACCGGGGCGAGTTTAACAGGCAACGGGCGGCGCGAGAGCTACCGCCGCATGCCCATGCCGCGAATGACCAACACCTACCTGCTCAACGGCGCGAGCGCGCCCGACGAGATAATTCGCTCGGTCAAGCGCGGCCTGTACGCCGTGCAATTCGGCGGCGGCCAGGTCGACATCACCAACGGCAAATTCGTCTTCAACGCGACCGAGGCCTACCTGATCGAGGACGGCAAGGTCACCGCCCCGGTCAAAGGGGCGACGCTTATCGGCAACGGCCCCGACGCTTTAACCAAGGTCACGGCGGTGGCCAACGATCTCGCGCTCGACGAAGGCGTGGGCATTTGCGGCAAGGACGGGCAATCCGTCCCGGTCGGCGTCGGCCTGCCGACGATCAAAATTTCAGAGATGACCGTCGGAGGCACAAAGTGATCACAACCGATCTGCTCTCCGACATCGTCAATAAAGCGATCAAACGCGGCGCGACCGACGCCGAAGCAGTCGGCGTCGAGTCTACGGAATTCCAAGTCGAGGTCAGGCTTGGGGAGGTTGAAAAATTGCAGGAAGCGGCCTCGCGCGGCATAGGGCTGCGCGTGCTTTATCAAGGCCGCCAAGCGTCAGGCTCCACTTCCGACACGAGCCCTCAGGCGATTGACGAACTAATCTCTTCCGCCGTCGAAATGGCTAAACTGACTTCCATAGACGAGGCGGCGGCGCTACCCTGGGGCGACGAACTGGCGCCTGAGGTCGCCGATCTCGGCCTGTATGACCCGGGTATAGGCGAATTGACTACCGAGCGCAAAATCGAAATGGCTCGCTCCGCCGAGGAGGCCGCGCGCGGCGCTGACGCGCGCATCGCGAATTCCGAAGGCTCGGCCTGTTCGACGGCAGCGAGCAACACCATCCTGGTTACCAGCGCAGGATTCGCGGGCGAATACCGGGGTACGATTTGCGCCTTGACGGTTGCGCCGATTGCGAAACAGGGCGGTCAGATGCAGGTCGCGTCCTGGGGAGACCTCCAATGCGCGCTCGCGTCGCTCGATTCGCCCGAGGCGTTAGGGCGGGAAGCCGCTAGGCGGGCTTTGCGAAAGCTTAACGCGCGCAAAGTCACGACCCGTATAGCGCCGGTCGTTTTCGAATCGAGCGCGGCGGAAGAGTTGTTAGGCGATTTTTTCGTGGCGGTCGACGGTAATTCGATCTTTCGGCGCGCGTCTTTCCTGGTGGGCCGCCTCGGCGAGACTATCGCCGCTCCCGGGCTGACGGTCATCGACGACGGCAGTATGCGATGCCGGGTAGGGTCGCGCCCCTTCGACGGCGAAGGTTTGGCCACGCGGCGAACGGCGGTCGTCGAGAACGGGGTTTTGAAAAACTATCTGCTCAACACTTACACCGCGCGCAAACTCGGATTGCGCTCGACGGCTAACGCAGCGCGCGCTTTGACGGGCGCGCCGACAGTCGGTTTCGGCAACTTTTTCATCGCTCCCGGAGTCTATCAGGCGGAAGAGATTATCGCTTCGGTTAAAAACGGTTTTTACGTGACCGAGATGATCGGCTTCGGCTTCAACGCGGTCACCGGCGATTTCTCGCGCGGCGCTTCCGGCTGGTGGATAGAAGAAGGCAAGCTGGCCTTCCCGGTCGAGGAGGTCACCATCGCCGGCAATTTCCGCGACATGCTGCGCGGAATCGAGATGATAGGCGACGACCTGCGGTTCCGTGGCCGCCTGGCTGCGCCGACTGTCAAGATCGACCGAATGATGATCAGTGGAGAGTGACTGACATTCTCCCGCGAAAAATCAAGCGTGAAGAAACCAAGAACGCGAGGTTTTTTCTCCGATCTTTTTTTCATGTTCTTCGGTTCTTCGCGGCTGATTCTCATCCTTTCCGGGCGTCGCTCATCGCGACTGGAGAATTCAATTTATGAATAACGACACTGAATTGACTGTGTTCGAGAATGAGAACGAGAACGACAACAATAACGGCGCCGGAGCCGAAAAGGATCGCTCGCGCGGGCTTCTGGTCGTGGGCGCAATCGCGGCTCTCATGTTGGTGATATTGATCATTGCGCTGGCGATGACCAAGTCGGCCGGAGACAGAGAAGGTGAAAATATGGCTCGGGCCGGCTCGCAGGAATTCGACGCTTACAAGGATAAAGTCACGGTGGACGTCGATCCCGAGGGTAAGATGGTTTATCCCAATATGATCGGTATGTGGCAGCTTGAAGCGCGAGCGACGCTGACCAACCGAGGCGACCGGGAGTTGACCGGCGTCGAAGTGGTCGGAAAAATGCTCGACTTCGAAGACAAGGTCATCTCGCAAGCCGTCAAGCTGCCGATTCCGCGCATCCGAAAAGAACCGCTCAAGCCTGGCGAGTCTATGAATATAGTGCTAAAAGTCGACGCACCTAAAAAAATTACCGAAAACGATGTAAAGGATATCACGATAGAGTTGCACGGGGTGCGGTTCCAGTGACTATGAACCGGCACAGTGTAGCGCGCGTAAGCAAGCGGCCGTTTCATTGGTCAACCCCATGCTTACGCGCGCGGTACTGTACCGCCTCCCAGCGCTGCGCGTCTTGATTCAGCGCGAATCCTGCGAAAGGCTCACGCGCGGGTGGTTGAAGGGCGGCGCAGCCGAGCAACACCAGCGCAATCCAGACCAAATCGGAAAGTAATAAGTGTAAAAGCTGCAACCAGATAGGCGCGTGTAGCAGCAGATTGACCGCGCCCGCTCCGAGTTGTACGAACACAAGCGCGATCAAGGCGGTAGACCACCTCTTGACGTCATTCCCTGGTTGTCGCGAGCGGGCGGAATATGCGGTCAATATCAAAAGCCCACTTACTCCAATTGCAATAAGCGGGTGAAAGAATCGTAATCGGATCAGAACATGGGCGGTCGGCGACAGGTCCTGTTTTAACCCTTCGGCCAGAGAGGTGACCGGAAAGAGCGTCGCCCCCAGCGCAGACACGGCGCCGCTCACGCCAAGGATCAAAGTCGCCACAATTGCGGTGGCGAACACCCAATTGATCCAACCTTGCCCTCGAACATTTAATCTCCCGCCCGTCGTCGCAGCCCAGGCCATAAGCGTCAGCGTTCCCACCAACAGAAAGGTGTTGACCAGGTGCGCCGACATCCACAGAGCCCGCGCGATGGATTTGTTCTCGGCGACCATCTCGAAAAGCACCAGGCCGGCGCCGATCGCCGCCTCCATCAACATGAAAAACATCGCGGACGCGGCATAGCGTAACGAGCGATGTTTTGGGGAGTAGGCGAGGAAAGCCCAGGCGAGGAAAGCCCAGACAAGCGCGCCAGCGACCAGCAGCAACGCCAGCCCGCTCGACAATCGGTGCGAAAATTCGACGACGGTTTTTACGGTCGGAGAGCCTGGAATGACCTCGCCGTTGCAGAGTGGCCAGTGGCTGCCGCATCCGGCGCCCGAACCGCTTGCGCGAACGTAGCCGCCCCAGACGATGACCAGCAAGTTAAAAGCCAGCGTAAGCCAAGCGTATTTCGCGAAACGATCGAGTTTCATTGATCAGAGATCACGAGGGCTTAGATATTGATCGTAGCGGCGAAACGGCTCCCATTCGGACGAGTATTCCAGCCTTGTTTCCGGGCGTCGTTCTTCTAGTTTGACGATTTCAACGGCTTCAATGAATAGGCGGTCCAGATTCTCAATGGGACTGCCGGTCCTTCTGCAAGCGGCGACATGAGTGCGTATAATCTGATCAACCTTGACGCGCGTGTCCGGCGGCAACTGGTTGATCATTTTCATTGTTTGATCTGATATTTTCATAAGCCCTCTCCATATATTACTTAGTTTATCGAAATTTTTAAGTCAGAAATGACTGGGCAAGATACTCGATGTTCCTGTCAGATTCAAGAAATTATTAAGTCAAAATTTTTCATGACGCTAAAATCATGATTTCCCACGCATCTTTAGCCGTCGCATGGTTAGTGTTAGGATACCGGCTGGCAGGGCGGGGATGATTTCTTCCCTCATATGAAAGATCTACATCCTCATCCTGCGCGAAGAATTCGTTGGCGCGAATCAGGATAAAGATACGATGGCGGAAGCAACTACAGCCTTACGAAGAAAACCGATCAGCTCTTTTAAAAAATGGTTCCTTGAAGGACAGGTCAAGGAAGTCGAAGGCCCTCACGAAAAGGGGGGGCAGCATCACACGCACCCATGGTGGAGGGTGATGTGTTTGACCGGGGTGGATTACTTCTCCACGCTCGGCTACCAACCCGGGATCGCCTATCTGGCCGCCGGGGCGCTTTCGCCGATAGCCACGATGGTGTTAGTTCTACTGACGCTATTTGGGGCATTGCCCATGTACCGGCGCGTCGCCGAAGCCAGCCCGGACGGCGACGGCTCGATCTCGATGCTGGAAGACCTGCTGCCTCGCTGGCGCGGTAAAATGTTCGTGCTGGCGCTGCTGGGGTTCGCCGCCACCAGCTTCATTATCACGATCACTCTGTCGGCGGCTGACGCCACGGCGCACATCGTCGAAAATCCCTTCGCGCCGCGCTTCCTGCATCACCCCGTCCCCGTCACACTGGTGCTGATCGCGGCCCTCGGCGCGATCTTCCTCAAAGGGTTCAAAGAAGCCATCGACCTCGCGGTGCTGTTGGTTGCCGTGTACATCTTGCTCAATCTGGTGGTGGTGGCCGTCGGCCTGTACCAGGTCGCGATACATCCCGAGGCGCTGGCCGGCTGGAAGAACGCATTGAACCTCCAGTACGGCGCGCCGTTAGGAATGATCGGCGCGGCGATGCTACTCTTCCCGAAACTCGCCCTCGGTTTGTCGGGTTTTGAAACGGGCGTGTTGGTGATGCCGCTGATCAAGGGTGATGAAACCGACACTCCTAAAAACCCCGCCGGGCGCATTCGTAACGGGAAAAAACTCCTGTTAGCCGCGGCGGCCATTATGAGCGTGATGCTAATCTCCAGCAGTTTTATCACCACCACGCTGATTCCCGGGGCCGAATTCAAGGAGGGAGGCAGGGCCAACGGGCGCGCGCTGGCTTTTCTGGCCCATGAGTACCTGGGCGATTTCTTCGGCACCATCTACGACTTGAGCACGATTTCGATCCTGTGGTTCGCCGGCTCGTCGGCCATGGCCGGCTTACTCAACGTCATTCCCCGCTACCTGCCGCGTTACGGGATGGCCCCGGAATGGGCGCGCGCGGTGAGGCCGCTGACGCTGGTCCTGACCGCCATTTGCTTTGCCGTAACGATCTTCTTCAACGCCGACGTCGCCGCGCAGGGCGGCGCTTACGCGACCGGCGTACTGGCGCTGATACTTTCCGCGGCGATCGCCGTTGCGATCTCCGAATGGCGCAAAGGGTGGCGGCGGTGGATATACCTGGCGATCGCCGCGGTTTTCGGCTACACCACGGTCGCCAACATCCTCGAACAGCCCGAAGGCATCAAAATCGCGTCGTCCTTCATCGTCTCGATAATCATCGTCTCGTTCATATCACGCGCGCTGCGCTCGACGGAGCTGCGCGTCGAAAGGGTCGAATTGAACGACGCGGCGCGTCAGTTCATCGAGGAGGCCGGGAAGGGCACGATTCGCATCATCGCCAACCGCCCCGACCGGGGCGACGTTGACGAATATCG
>Ga0190270_10000906_pt1 | contig 13387 bp, 18 predicted proteins | sample Popmic320T_FD_133748 | JGI IMG/M metagenome (GOLD analysis project Ga0190270, IMG submission 133748) | Populus adjacent soil microbial communities from riparian zone of Weber River, Utah, USA - 320 T | ecosystem: Environmental > Terrestrial > Soil > Riparian zone | place: USA: Utah | collected... | reverse complement strand
GCGGCGGCGCTCGAGCTGTATCTCTCGGACTCGTACGCCCACGACGGGTTCGACTGGCGCGTCGTCAACAGGCTCAGCTCCGAGCCCTCTCCCGAGGTGCGCGCGATCCTCTACCGGGTCGCGCTCGAGGCGCTCACCAACGTGCGCAAGCACGCGGACGCGAGGCTGGTCGAGGTGATGCTCGAGCGCCGCGGCGTGGGCGTGGCCGTGCGCGTCTACGACGACGGGGACGGCTTCGAGCTGCCCGCGCCGGACGCCCCGGCCGAGCCCGGGCACATCGGCCTGGTGACGATGCGCGAGCGAGCCGAGGCCGCCGGCGGGCGCTTCGCCCTCAAGAGCACGCCCGGCGGCGGCACCACGGTCGACTTCTGGATGCCGGAGCCGAACGGGCGGGTCAGTCCAGGATCCCGCGGCGCATAGCCTCGGCCACCGCGGCCGCCCGGTCGGACACGCCGAGCTTCTCGTAGACCCGCTGCAGGTGCGTCTTGACGGTCGTGGCGCCGAGATGGAGGCGGCGCGCGATGTCGGGCGCCGACCCGCCGTCGGCGGTCATCCGCAGGATCTCGTACTCGCGCGGGGTGAGGAGCCGCTCCTCGTCGCCGCTGCGGCGCCGGATCTCGCGCGCGACCGCCGCCTGGACGTCCGCGCCGAGCGTCGTGCGTCCCTGCGAGGCGGCGACGAGCGCGTCACAGATCTCGTCGCCGGTGGCGTCCTTCGACAGGTAGCCCGCGGCGCCGCAGCCGAGTGCGCCGTAGACGACGTCGCTGTCGTAATAGGCGGACACGAAGACGACGCGTACGTCGGTCCCCTCGCGCTCCAGCGTCTTCAGCACCTCGACGCCGCCGAGGCCCGGCATCTTCACGTCGAGCACGCACACGTCGGGCCCGACCGTGCGGATCTCGTCGAGGGCGGCCGAGCCGTCCTCGGCCTGCCCGACGAGCTCCAGCTCGGGCCTGCGCTTCACGGTGTCGACGAGGCCGGTCCGGTAGAGCGGATGGTCGTCGGCGATGAGCACCTTGATGCGATCGCTCCGCACGGGCTGTTTCTACCACCAGCCGCCCTGCTCCCGCGACGGTAGGAGGTCGATCGGAGGACGCGCGCGGGTCGAGATCCGGCCGTTCGGGTGACTGGCGAACGGCCGGGCCGGACGGATGCTTGGCGCGATGGGACCCTCTATGCCCGCGGCCGGGGCCCGCGCCGTGATCCGGACGGACGGCACCGTCTGGAACGCGAACGACGCCTTCTGCAAGCTCGTGAGGCTCGAGGAGCCGGCGCTGCTTCAGCTCGGCTGGCGCCAGCTCGTCCACACGGCGGACCGGCGCTACGTGGCGGCTCAGCTCGTGGAGCTCATGGCCGGCAGCGTGAACCTGCGCGAGTTCGACGTGCGGCTCACGGCGCCGAACGGCGACGAGCTGCCCGTTCAGATGCGCGTGGAGCTGGTGCGGGACGGGGACGGGCGCCACACCTGGTTCCTCGTGGAGGCCTGGTCCACGACGTAGGATTCCCGGCCGCGATGGACGTGGTCGACACAGCCGAGGACGCCGCCGGGCTCGAGCTGCCGCCGCTCGTGGTGCGCGAGCCGCTGGAGGCCTTCCTGGACGAGCACGGGATCGGCGCTGGGCGCGTCGAGGCCGAGCGCATCGGCGAGGGCCACTCCAACATCACCTTCCTCGTCCGCCGCGGGGACGCGCGCGTCGTGCTGCGGCGCCCGCCGCGCCCGCCGCTGCCGCCCTCCGCTCACGACGTCCTGCGCGAGGCGCGCCTGCTGCGAGCCCTGGAGGGCACGCCTGTGCGGGTGCCGGTCGTGCTGGCCGTGGGCGACGACGTGTCCGTGCTCGGCGTCCCCTTCTACGTGATGGAGGAGGTCCACGGAAACGTGCTGGCGAGCTCCATCCCGGACGAGCTCGACACGCCGGAGGAGCGCCGCCGCACGGCCGAGGAGCTCGTGGACGCGCTGGTCGAGGTGCACGACGTGGACTGGCAGGCCTGCGGCCTGGAGGGCTACGGCAAGCCCACCGGCTACCTCGAGCGGCAGCTGCGGCGCTTCACGGGCCTCTGGGAGCACAACAAGACGCGCGAGCTCGCGGTCGTGGACGAGCTGGGCGACTGGCTCGGCTCCAACATGCCCGACTCGCCCGAGGCGACGATCGTGCACGGCGACTACCGGCTCGGCAACGTGATGATGGCCGGCCGCGCTCCGGCGGAACTGGTCGCGATCTTCGACTGGGAGCTGTCCACGATCGGCGATCCGCTGGCCGACATCGGCTACATGACCGTGACCTGGGTCGAGCCGGGCGACCCGGAGGACACGATGTTCGCGGGCGCGGGCGCCGTGACGCGGCGCGAGGGCTTCCTCGGCCGCGAGGAGCTGATCGCTCGCTACGAGGAGCGGAGCGGCCGCTCGATGTCCGCGCTCAACTGGTACCAGGCGCTCGCGCTCTGGAAGGCGGCGGTGTTCATGGAGGGGAACTACAAGCGCTTCCAGGCGGGCAACTCGGACGACCAGTACCTCGCCCTGTTCGACCGGGGCGTGCCGATGCTCGCCGAGAAGGCGAGCGAGATCGCGCACTCGTGAGGGGCCTCCTCGTGGACTTCGGCGGCGTGCTCACGACGAACGTGTTCGAGTCCTTCCGTGCCTTCTGCGCCGACGAGGGCCTCGACCCGGACACGATCAAACGGCTCTTCCGCGAGGACCGGCGGGCGCTCGAGAGCGTGCGTGCGCTGGAGCGCGGCGAGCTCACGGAGGAGGACTTCGGCGAGCGCTTCGGCGACCTGCTCCAGCTCGAGCCGGAGCGGCGCGCGGGCCTCGTGGAGCGCATGTTCAGCCACGTGAGCCCGGACGAGGCCATGGTCGCTGCGCTGCGGCGCGCCCGCGCGCAGGGCATCCGCACCGGCCTGATCTCGAACTCGATGGGCGCCGGGCGCTACGACCGCTCGACCTTCCCGGAGCTGTTCGACGGCGTGGTGATCTCCGGCGACGAGGGCATGCACAAGCCTCAGCCGGAGATCTACGAGCTCGGCTGCGAGCGCGTCGGCCTCGAGCCGTTGGAGTGCGTGTTCGTGGACGACCTTCGCGAGAACTGCGAGGGCGCCGAGGCCGTCGGGATGACGGCGGTGCTCCACCGCGGCCCGGACCGGACGCTGCCGCGGCTCGAGGAGCTGCTCGGCGTAGAGCTGCGCTAGCCGGCCCGCCGGCCGCGCCAGTCGTACCAGCGCGTCCCGCCGCCCGAGACGAGCCTGTAGAGCGCCGTCGACTCCGGGAAACTGTAGCTCGAGTCCGTGTGCGGCGCGTACAGCGTGCGCTCTGAGGTGGCCTCCAGCCAGCCGGTGTGCTTGCGCTGGTCCTGGCCGATCATCCCCTCGGCGAACCAGTGCGCGGACAGCCCGGCGCGCCGGCCGCCCGGCGGCACGAGGCCGGGGGGCGCGGCGAGCAGGATGCCGTCGTCGTCCGTACCGCGCACCTCCACGGGGGCCATCACCGGAAAGCCGTCGGCCCCGATCCAGCCGAGCACGCGGTGGGGCAGCTTCGCCAGCTGCTTCGCCGCCCGGCGGTGGTCGAGCCGCGGCCCGGCCCCCTTTCGCGGCGCGCTCTGAGGCGCCGGCGGCTCCGCCGGGAGCGGCTCGCCCTCGACCTGAGGCTCACCCGCGCAGAACCGGTCGGGCCACACCACGACCCGCTCCACCGCCAGCTCGACCTCCACCCGCCGGCCGTAGACGCGCCGCCAGCGCTTCCAGAGCGCGTGCTGGCCCTCCCATGCCTCGAAGCGCTCCCAGTTCTCCAGAATCGTGGAGGGGTAGTCGTCGATCGGCTCGGACAGGGTCGCGGTGCCCTGTACGAGCACGTACTCGGGCCTGTCCGTGAGGCTGTGGTCGCGCGTGTGAAAGGCGAGCGCGACGCGCGGGTTGCTCCGCATCCGCTCGAGCTTCGTGCCCATCCCGACCGAGGTGTTGACCGAGCGCACGATGCCGCGCTCGCGGTCGAGCACCCCGAAGTTCGTGACCGGGAGCAGCACCGCGCCGCGCGCCGGCGTCGCGTAGGCGAGCATGATCACGTGGTCCCCGCGCAGGACCTCGTCGACCTCGTCGGACCACCGGACCATCGCGCGAGTCTGCCACGCTCTCGCACGTGCTGCTCGTGCTCTGGGACATCGATGGCACGCTGGTGGCCTCGGGAGGTCACGGCAGATACGCCTTCGAGGAGGCGTTCCAGGAGGTTGTGGGACGTGTGCCCCAGTGGGTGGACTACGCCGGGCGCACGGATCACCAGATCGCGCTCGAGATGCTCGGCGGGACGGACGAGCACCTGCCGGCGGTGCTCGAGCAGCTCGTGGTGAAGATGGCCGCGCGGAAGGACGCGCTGGCGGCCGAAGGGCACGTGTACCCCGGCGTGCCGCAGACCCTGCAGGCGCTCCACGAGGCCGACGGGGTCATCAACTCGCTTCTCACCGGCAACCTCGAGGCGAACGCGGCCGTGAAGGTCGGCGCGTTCGGCCTCGACCGCTGGCTCGACTTCGAGGCCGGCGCCTACGGCTCCGATCCGCACGAGCGGCGCTCGGACCTCGTGGCCATCGCGCGCGCGCGCGCCGCGGCACGCTACGGCGAGCCCACCGGGGCGGTGCTCGTGGGCGACACGCCGCTCGACGTGCTCGCCGCCCGCGAGGCCGGGGCGCGAGCGGTGGCCGTTGCCACGGGCTTCTCCGATCTCGACGCGCTCAGGGAGTCCGAGCCGGACGCCCTGCTTCAGGACCTGAGCGACACCGGCGCGGCGATCCGCGCCATCACTTCCACTTGACGCTGCAGCCGACCGGGTCGGTCTCCGGCCGCGCGACGTCCTCGCCCGCGAGCATCTGGTCGAGCGCCTCGCGCAGCCAGCTCGCGTTCAGGCTCGCGTCCTGGTGGTCCGGGTCCGGCGCGCCGCGGTAGCGGAGCGCGCCGTCCGCGTCGATCACGAACACGTCCGGAGTCGTCTTCGCGCCGAACGCGCGCGCGACCTCCTGGGACTCGTCGCGCAGGTAGGGCATCGGCCAGTGGCCCTCGCGCTCGACCCGCTCGCGCATCGCGTCGAACGAGTCGCGCGGATGCGTCTCCGCGTTGTTCGGGTTGATCGCGTAGAAGTGCACGGCGGGGTAGTCGCGCGCCGCGTCGGCGAGCCGGTCGTGCCAGGCCAGCGCGTAGGGACAGTGGTTGCAGGTGAAGATGACCACGGCCGGGCCTTCCAGCGAGTGCCCCTGGCCGTCGGTCGCGGGCAGCGAGAAGTCCGGCGCCCGGTCGCCGATGCCGGTCACGCCGCCCTCCTCACCGCGTCGCGGACGTCCTCGGGGTCCGGCGTCGGCGAGATCCGCCCGTCACGAAGCCGGTAGACGCGGCAGGTGAGCGAATGGGGCTCGTCGTCGCCCGGCGGGACGATGTCCTCGCCGTCGATGCGGATCGTCGGCGAGCCCGGGAAGCGCTCGCGGCGCGCCTGCTCGTCGTTCTCGATCTCCACGCGGGTCACGTCGGCCTCGACCCCCTCCTCGCGAAGGATGCGCTCCAGGTTCGCGAGCGCGTCAGGGTGCGACGGGCAGCCCTCCCACCACAGGAGCTCAACCGTCATGTACCTCCATGCGCTCGATCTTCGCGTCCTCGACGGGCCTGTCGCCGGGTCCCGTCTCCAGGCCCTCGATCGCGTCGACGGCGTCCATGCCGGACGTGACCTTGCCGAACACCGTGTGCTTGCCGTCCAGCCACGGCGCCGCGGGGGTAGTGACGATGAAGAACTGGCTCCCGTTGGTGTCCGGGCCCGCGTTCGCCATCGCGAGCGCGCCGCGCTCCACCTTGTGGTCGTTGATCTCGTCCTCGAACTGATAGCCCGGGCCGCCCGTGCCGGTGCCCTGCGGGCAGCCGCCCTGGATCATGAAATCCGGGATCACGCGGTGGAAGATCAACCCGTCGTAGTAGCCGTCGCGCGACAGCTTCTGGAAGTTGTCCACCGTCTTGGGCGCGTCCCCCTCGAACAGCTCCAGCTCGATGGGACCGTGGTTCGTGTGCATCGTTGCCGTGCTCATGTCTTCTTGGTTACCTCCATCCGAAGTTCGACTCCGCGCACCTGCTCGCCGGTCACGCCCTCGGCCACCTGCTGGGCGCGGTCGGCGGGCACGTCCACGAAGGAGAAGCGCTCCAGGACCTTGACGTTGCGAACGTCGTCGTTCTCGAGGTGCGTGTGGTCCACGACCGCGCTCACCACGTCGGCGGGCTCGATGCCCTGCTGCCGGCCGGCGGCCAGGATCAGCTTCACGTAGGGCACCCCGTCGCGCGCGTGCGGCTTCGTGTGCCGCGGCCGGCGCGTCTCGAGGTCGGGGTCGCGCTTACGGCGGGGCTTGCCGTTGGGGCTCCACTGCTCGATCTCGGTCTTGGCGTGGCGCTCGATCGCCTCGAGGTCGCGCCGCTGCTTGGGCGTGATGATCGTGACCGCTCGCCCGCTCTCCCCCGCCCGCCCGGTCCGGCCGATCCGGTGCACGTAGATGTCAGGGGAGTTCGGGATGTCGTAGTTCACGACGTGGCTCACCCCTGTGATGTCGAGCCCGCGCGCCGCCACGTCGGTCGCGATGAGCAGGCGCTCGCGGCCGCCCTTGAAGGCGATCATCACGCCGTCACGCTGGCCCTGGGACATGTCGCCGTGCAGCGCCTTCACGCGCACGCCGGCGTCACCGAGGCGGCGGGCGAGCCGGTCGACGCCGATCTTCGTCCGCACGAACACGATCGCCTGCTCGGGGCGCTCCTCCTTGAGCACGCGCACGAGCGCATCGGGCTTCTCGCCGTCCGGCACCTCCACGTAGAAGTGGGCGACCGTGTCGATCGTGAGGGTGGCCGCGCGCACCTTGATCTCAACGGGGTCGTGCATGAAGGTGTCCGCGAGCTTGCGGATCGCGGGCGGCACCGTGGCGCTGAAGAGAGCCGTCTGGCGCCCCATCGGGGCACGCCGGAGGATCGACTCCACGTCCTCGAGGAAGCCGAGGTCGAGCATCTCGTCAGCCTCGTCGAGGATCACGTAGCGGGCGTCGTCGAGGAACAGGTGGTGGCGGCCGATCATGTCCATCACGCGCCCGACGGTGCCCACGACGATCTGGGAGTCCTTGAGGCGCACCGCCTGGTCGCGGATCGGCGCGCCGCCGAAGATCGCCACGACGTTCAGGTTCTTCTGCGCGCCGTACGCGCGCAGCGCCTGCGTCACCTGGATGCAGAGCTCGCGCGTCGGCGTGAGCACGAGCGCCTGCACGGCGGGGTTGGTCGGGTCCGCGTACTCGACCATCGGGAGGCCGAAGGCCGCCGTCTTGCCGGTGCCGGTCTGGGCCTGGCCGATCACGTCCCGCCCCTCCAGGAGCAGCGGAATCGTCTGCTCCTGGATCGGAGTCGGGCTCGCGTACCCGAGATGGGTAATGGTCTCCAGCGTCGATTCGGACAGGCCGAGCTCTTTGAACGTCGTCACGCGGTCACTGACGCTAGCGGGACGGGTCGAGAAGCAGCTTGCCTGTGGTGCGACGGCCCTGGAGGTCCTCGTGGGCCTGGCGCACGTCCGAGAGGGCGTAGGTGGTGCCGACCTGCGGCACCAGGTCACCGCGCGCGGCGCGCTCGAACAGCTCCTGGAGGGGCTCCTCCATCATGTCCCGGCGCCCGAGGCAGTGCATGAGCCAGAAGCCGATGACGGCGCGGCTCTTGCGCATCAGCCGGCCGGTCTCGAGCGTGTTCTGCTCGCGCCCGGCGATGCCGTAGGCCACGATCCGCCCGAACGGCGCGAGCGCGTCCGCGCACTGGTCGAACACGCGGCCGCCGGACATCTCGAGCACCACGTCGACCGGGCGCCCCTCGTTCGCCTCGATCAGCGCGCCCTTGAGGTCCTCCTCGGCCGGGTCCACGGCCGCGTCGGCGCCGAGCTCGAGCGTCTTCGCGCGCTTCTCCTCCGTGCTCGCCGTCGCGATCACGCGCCCCGCGCCGAGCGGCTTGGCGAGCTGCACGGCGAGGTTGCCGACCCCGCCCGCGCCCGACACGACCACCACGGACTCGCCCTGCTGGAGCTTCGAGCTCGTGCGGAACAGGTGCCAGGCGGTCAGGCCCTGGATCACGAGCGCGAGCGCCACGCCGTCGTCGACCCCGTCCGGGATCGGGAAGGTGGTCACCTCCGGCGCGACCGCGTACTCGGCGTATCCGCCCTGGCGGAGCAGCGCCACCACGCGCCTGCCGTCCGGCGTCGTCCCGGCGACCTCGCCGCCGAGCACCATCGGCACCTCATAGCGCGCCAGGTAGGTGTTCTCACGCTGGTGGGTGTCGGCGAAGTTCATGCCGGCGCGCGAGACCTCGATCAGCACCTCGCCCTCGCCGGGCTCCGGCTTCGGCAGATCCACCACCTGAAGCACCTCGGGACCGCCGAACTCTTCGATCTGCACCGCTCGCATGGGGCGGAGATCCTATGAAATCATCGGTCCGTCGCGGGCACCGCCCGCGACCTCCCGCACGACCGTTGCACTAGCCTCCGCGACCGCATGTCGCTGACAGTCGTGGGATCGATCGCGTTCGACGCGATTCAGACGCCGTTCGGCGAGCGCGAGCGCGCGCTCGGCGGCTCGGCCGTGCACTTCTCGCTCGCGGCGAGCTACTTCACCGAGGTCCGCCCCGTCGGCCCGGTGGGCGACGACTTCGGCGACGCCGAGTACGAGGCGCTGCACCGCCACGGCGTCATCACCGACGACATCGAGCGCGTCGAGGGCGGCCAGACCTTCTTCTGGAGCGGGAAGTACGAGTGGGACCTCAACACCGCCCACACGCTCGACACCCAGCTGAACGTGTTCGGCGAGTTCGAGCCGAAGCTGTCCGACGCCTCGCGCGACTGCGACCTGCTCTTCCTCGCGAACATCCAGCCGGACCTCCAGCGCGACGTGCGCGGCCAGTGCGGCGGCGTGCAGATCGCCGCGCTCGACTCGATGAACTTCTGGATCGAGAGCGCGCGCGAGTCGCTGATCCAGACGATCGGCGAGGTGGACATGGTGCTGATGAACGACGCCGAGCTGCGCATGCTCACGGAGGAGCCGAACCTCGTGAAGGCGAGCGCGGCGGTGCGCGCCATGGGCCCGCGGGTGGTGATCGCGAAGCAGGGCGAGTACGGGGCGGCGCTGTTCACCGAGGATGGCTTCTTCGCGCTGCCCGCCTACCCGCTCGAGACCGTGCGCGACCCCACCGGCGCGGGCGACTCGTTCGCCGGCGGGCTGATGGGCTACCTGGACTCGCACGGCGGCGCGAGCGACGACGCGACGCTCAGGCGCGCGATGACCTACGGCTCGACGCTGGCGTCGTTCTGGGTCGAGGAGTTCGGCTGCGAGCGCGCCGAGCAGCTCACCCGCGACGACATCGACGAGCGCTACGAGCAGTTCAAGCGCATCACGGCGATCGACTCAGTCCCGACGACCTAACCCTCGACCACCCTCAAGGGGGTCTGACCCCTTAGTGGCGCGGCACGCGCAGGGTCCTGCTCTGCGACAGCGGCGTCGTCCAGTCCGGGCCGACCAGCACCGCCCGCAGCGGCGCGCCCGCGTGGCCGCGCAGCGTGAAGCTCGCCCGCGAGCGCTTGTCCAGCCGGGCGCGGACGACCGGCCACCAGCCGAAGCGCTCGCGGAGCTTCAGCTGGAGCACCACGCGCGCGCCGGGGGTGGCGGGATCGGCGGCGACTTTCACGAGCGCCCGGCCGCGCCTGGCCCTCCGCACGCGCGCCGACAGATCGGGAGCGTCCGTGACCTCGACGCGCAGCGCCTGGCTCACGCCGCCCGCGAAGGCGGCCCTGTAGGTCGCGGTCTGCGCGGCGGTGATGTTGGCGTGCACGGTCCCGGGCTCGTCATGCCCCTCGTGACCGCCTCCGGCCGCCGGCCCGGCGACCGCCACCGGCACGAAGCCGGCGCCGCTGTCCGCCTCGATGCGTACCCCGCCGGCGCTCTCGGGAGCCCGCACGTGCAACGCGAACGAGGTTCCGCGCCGGACACGCTTCGCGGGCCCGCTCAGGAGCAGCGGATAGACCCCGAGCCGGCCGGTCATCCCGTCGTGGATCGTGCAGATGTACGGGTAGACGCCCGCCACCGGGAACGGATGGTTGGCGGCGCCGCGCGGCTCGACCCGGCCCGAGCCCCAGCCCTCCGTCTCGAACTTCACGTTGTGGGTCTTCGTGCTGTTGTTGCGCCAGACCACGGTGTCGCCGGCCAGCACGTCGAGGTTGGCGGGCGAGAAGCTCTGCGTGCCCATCGAGACGAAGATCGACTCCGCGTTCGCGGGCGCCGCCGCGCCCAGCGCGACGGCGAGCGCGGCGGTGGCCACCAGAGCGCGCCTCATCGCTTCGCCACCTGGAAGATGCCGATCATCCCGCGCTCCATGTGCTGCTCCACGTGGCAGTGGTAGAGCCAGGTGCCGGGCGCGTCCTCGCGCCAGGTCACGCGGAAGCTCTCGGCCGGGCCGAGCGTGCGCGTGTCCTCGGGGACGCCCGCGGCCGTGCGCCAGCGGTGGCCGTGCACGTGGAAGGTGTGGTGCTCGCTGCCGATCGCGAGCACGTCCCACTGCACGCGGTCGCCGACACGCGCCCTCAAGACCGGCGTGTTGCCGACGAACGCGCGCCCGTTGATCGTCTGGAAGTCGCCCATCGGCGCGAACACGGTGACGAACTCGCGGTCGGGCCGGCGCTCGTGGCGCCCTCGGATCGACAGGGCGCCCCAGAGCCCGCCCTCGAGCGAGTGGTGCATCGACGGCGAGTGGTCGTGGTAGGGCCAGACGCCCGCCGAGTCGGGGCCGGCGGTGAGCCTGTAGGTGTAGCTCTGCCCCGGCCTCACGTTGCCGTCCTTGCCGGAGAAGCCCGGGACGTAGGCGCCGTCCGAGCTGGGCTTGTAGGAGACGCCGTGGAAGTGCATCGAGTGCGGGTTGCGGAGCGTCCTGTCCATGTTCTTGAAGTGGATCCGCAGCCTGTCACCCACGCGCGCGTGGATCAGCGGCCCCGGGATCAGGTTGTGGTCCACGTTCGCCACGGGGGCGTTCCGGAGCGGCCGGCGCCAGCGCTTCGTGTAGCGCCGGTAGACGACGGTGGGGAAGACGGTCTGGGCCGGCTCGAAGGTCGCGCCGGTGATCCCATCGCGCCCGTTCGGGACGATGTTCCAGCTCGCCGGCACCGCCGCCACCCAGACGTGCCGCACCGCGGCCTCCGCCGGCGTGGCGGAGGCCGCGATGAGCACGAAGGCTGCCAGCGCTACCTGGAGAGCGGAGGTACGTCGATCTTGCCGAGCATCCACGGGTGGATGGCGCAGATGTAGTACATGTCCTTGCCGCCGGTCACGTCGACCGTGGCCTTGCCGCGCGGCGGGATCAGGACGGAGTCACCGGGCTGGTTGAAGCCGGCCTTGCCCGCGTTCACGAGCGGCGTGGTCGGCTCCTGCTCCTCGCCGGTGTTCGGGTCGATCGCGCCGTGCTTGACGGCGAGCTCGCCGCAGACGCCGCCCTCGAAGCAGGCATCGACCTGCCGGGCCTTCTTCGGGACCTGCTTCTTGGTGACGACCGAGAAGGAGTGGGCCTGCCTCGTCTTGTCCGAAATGACGATCTTGCCGCCCTTCCTGACGTCGATCTCATCCTTCTTGAAGTGCATGGTGTCGGCGATCGAGCGGTTCGGGACGAACTTCACCCCTCCCACGGCCGCCTGGGTGGCCCGGGAAGGAGCCTTGGGCGCGCCTGCAATCGCCGGGACCGCGATCGCGACGAGAGCCAAGAGAGCAAGCGCCGCTACCAGAGGACGCCTCAACTTACGTCGTGACATCTGTTCCTTTCCTGCCACCACCGGGGGCGGCTTCGATGGCCTTACGGGTCCAGCGGCCACCCTAAGTGCGATTGGGGCATACGTCATCCCCCTATGGGTCGAACCTGGGTCATCCGATAGGAGGATGCGGAGCCGGGTACCATGCCCCTGTGAGCGGAGATGCCTGGGGCATCATCTGGCTGGCGGTCGCCCTGAAGGTCCCGATCGCCGCGCTGCTCTACCTGGTCTGGTGGGCGATCAAGGACCCGCCGGTCCAGGCCATGGACGAGGACGGCGGCGGCTCGCCCGACCGTGACCCGCGCCCCCACCCGCGCGGACGTCCCCCGCACCCGCCGCGCCGCGGGCCGCACGGCCCCCCGGAGCCCGTCGCACCCGCCCGCGTCCGCGTGTCCGGCCGGCGTGACCGGCGCCGCATCCTGCGGTAGCTTTCGCGCCGTGGAGGGCTTCTACATCGCCGGCGGCCTGCTTGCCGCCTGGGCGCTGCTCGTGTCCGCGCTCGGCGTCATGCGCGAGGACTTCCCGCGTACCCCGGGCGCGACCCGCCTGGTCGGCGCGATCTCGGTGGTCCTCGTCGTCGCCGCCATCGGGCTTGCGATCTACCTGTCCGCCAACGAGGAGCACGAGGAGGAGGGCGGCGGCGAGGAGGCCGCGGCTCTGTTCCTCGGCGTCTGAGCGTGGCTCCCACCGACGACGGTCACGCCGTTCACTACACCGCGCTGGAGCTCGGCACGCCGGTGCTCAGCTCTGACGGCGAGCAGGTCGGCAAGGTCGTCGAGGTGCTCGACAACTTCCAGGAGCACATCTTCGACGGGCTCGTGATCGAGACCGGCTCGGGTGAGCGCAGGTTCGTCGACGCTCCGGAGGTCGAGCGCACCGCCGAACGGGCGGTCACGCTCAACATCACGGCGGCCGAGGCGGCGCAGCTCGGACCGCCTCCCAAGCCCCGGTCGGGCCTCGGCGGACCGGTCAAGCGGCTGTTCGGGCGCCGTCACTGAGCATCCGGGGATTCCCGTTCGTCAGAATGGGAAGACGAGCGGGAGCAGAGCAAGGGAGAGATGAATGGCCGACGAGCAGCCTGAGCGCGAGAACGGTGGCGGTGTAGCCACGGCGAACGACACGCTGACAGTCACGGACAACCGGACGGGCGAGTCCTACGAGGTCGAGGTCGAGGACGGCACCGTCAAGGCGATGGACTTCCGGCAGATCAAGGTCTCGGACGACGATTTCGGCCTGATGACCTACGACCCGGCCTTCACGAACACGGCCTCGGTGCGGAGCTCGGTCTGCTACATCGACGGCGAGGCCGGGGTGCTCGAGTACCGCGGCTACCCGATCGAGGAGCTCTGCGAGCGCTCCTCCTACCTCGAGGTCGCGTATCTCCTGATCTACGGCGAGCTCCCCACCCAGGAGCAGCTCGACGAGTGGATCTTCGAGATCACCCACCACACCTTCGTCCACGAGAACATCAAGAAGTTCGTGGAGGGCTTCCGCTACGACGCCCACCCGATGGGGATGCTGCTCGCCACGACGGGCGCCCTCTCCACCTTCTATCCGGACGCGAAGAAGATCGACGACGTG
>Ga0190270_10000905_pt1 | contig 13390 bp, 12 predicted proteins | sample Popmic320T_FD_133748 | JGI IMG/M metagenome (GOLD analysis project Ga0190270, IMG submission 133748) | Populus adjacent soil microbial communities from riparian zone of Weber River, Utah, USA - 320 T | ecosystem: Environmental > Terrestrial > Soil > Riparian zone | place: USA: Utah | collected... | reverse complement strand
TCTTCTAAGCTGAGGGTCGCAGGTTCGAATCCTGCCGGGGTCGCCAATTCCAGACTGGGCCCGTGCACCTTACAACCCGCAACCAGATGAACGGGAAATCGACGCGTGCGTAAGGCATACACTCCGTGAAAATTAGCGTCCCGACGCTTTACGGACGCGCCAAATCCCAGGCGTTATCCAATAATGGAGAGAAAAATTTGTCGACCGACTGGTGGAGGAAATCGACCAGGCCAAATTACGCATCGCCGCCCAAGCGAAAGTATGGAACGTCTCGAAGGTGACAACCTCTTGGAAGAGGAAGCCTTGCTTCGCAACATGATCACGCGCCTTGAGGGCAGAACAGCAGGCGTTCGGCAGTTAGCGCGTAGGATGGGTTGAGCGAAACCCATTACCTCTGTTATCTTTCAGCGTCGAGTCCTGCACTCCCGCCAGCCATCGCAAGCGACGCAGCGGTGGGTTGTGCTGCGCTCAACTCACCCTACAGACCATGCAAGACGATTGACCGCTCGACTCTTAGCCGACCACCAGCCGCGCATGCTCGCTCTGGCCTTCGGTCAGGCCGCGCGCCTTCATCCAGTCGTAGGCGCGGCCGAACAGGGTCAGATCGTAATAGTCGACGTGCTTGTAGCGGATGAACGCGCGCAGCAGCTCGTTCGGCTTGAGCGCGCCCTTGGCGTGCGCGGTGACGTGGTGGGCGTACTTGTAGAAGTCGGCGTTGATCAGATCGACCGCCTTGTTCTCGGCCTCGTAGAACGCCTTGCGCTGCTCGTCGTCGAGGCCGGGCGCGACCACCTCGCCGCCGCGATAGAACGATGCCGCCACGATATGTGCGCCCTCCTTGAGCGCGAGACTGATGAACGGTTCCATCACGGTGACGGCGCGATAGGTGCCGTCTTTCAGGCCGTTCCAGCGCATCTGCGGCAGCCGGCCGTTGACCAGCTTGATGTGCTCGGGCCCGATCGCGCTCTCCAGCATCTGAACCGTGGTGTAGTGCGAGCCGGTGAGCTCCTGCACCACCACCGGCACGTCCGCCATGTCGCGCGGGACCTGCAGCGCCTCGTCGAAGGTGACGATCGCCTGCGCCGCGACGGCGGCGCGCAGCGCCGCGATGTTGCCGCCACGCTTGCCGCGCTCCAGGCGGTCGATGCTCGCCCATTCGCAGACGTTGTAGCTGTCGGCCTTGCCGCCATCGAACTGCTGCTCCTTGAGCCGCGACATGATCGGCCGCTCGGCGGAATCCTTCTCGCGGTCGGCGTGGGTGGCGGAGAAGCTCACGTCGAGACCGGCCCCGGCGAACAGCCCCTCCTCGATGCCGACGATCACCGGAAGGTCGAACACCTGGTTGTTCGGCGCGATCCTGATGACGGGCCGTGCGGACATGGGAGGCTCCTTCTCGATTGCGGGCGCAATTTATCATGGGGGCGGCCCGCGCCGCCATCGCTATCCGGGATGGCACCCCGCCGTCATCGGCCGCGAAAGCGGGCGATGACAGCGAGGGCTATGAATCTACTTCGCGTGCGCGCGGACCTGGATCTTGAGCTCGCCGAGCTGCGGCAGCGATTTCAGGCTGATCCAGTCGCCCGGCTTGACCGGGCCGACGCCCTCCGGGGTCCCGGTGTAGTAGATGTCGCCGGGATAGAGCGTGTAGAACGACGAGGCGAACTCGATCAGCCGCGGGATGTCGAAAATCAGGAAGCTGGTGTTGCTCTCCTGGCGCTTCTCGCCGTTGACGGTGAGTGTAAAGGGCACGTCGGCCGGATTGGGGATCTCGTCCGGCGTCACCAGCCAGGGCCCAAGCACGGTGTAGCCGTCGATCGATTTGCGGAAGCTGCGGTCTTCCTGGCCGCGCGCGGTCATGTCGAGGCCGAGCCCGTAGCAGGCGATGTGCTCGTAGGCCTTCTCCTTCGGGATGTCGCTGCCCTGCTTGCCGATCACGATGACGAGCTCCGCCTCATGGTCGTTGCGCCGGTCGGGAAACCGCATCGGGATGCCCTCCGACGGCCCGACCAGCGAGGTGTTGGACTTGAGAAAGATGCCGGCCTTCTCGATGTCCGGCGAGAAGCGGGCCATGCCCGGCACGGCGTCGCGCATCGGCTGCATCTCGGCGACGTGCTTGGCGTAGTTGGTCGGCGCCGCCAGGATTTTCGGCGGCCGCGCCACTGGCGGAAGCAGCTTGACCTGCGACAGCGGCTTGCCGGGCGCAGCCTTCGCCGCCATCGCTTCGAGCTTCCCTCGCCACTGCGGCAGCGCCGCGATCACCGGATCGGCCTTCGCCGTGTAAGGCGCCGCCGCCCTGATCTCGGTCTGCGCGGCGGTGACGTCGTGCACGTTGTCGCCGATCACGATGCCCAAGCGGTCGTCGTCGTAGCGGCAGATTTTCATTTCCACTCCTCAATGCAAAACATTACAGCGAGAAATCCCGGGTCTCCTCGGCGCCGAACATGGCGGCGCCCGCGTTGCGCCCGATCGTCTCGTATTGGTTCGAGACGTGCTGACGCGCGGCGGTGATGTCGGCGAGGATCCGGCCGAACGGCATGTCCGCATAGATGCCGGCGGCGCCGGCGGCGCGGAACAGCTTGGTCGCCAGCACGGTGCAGCGCTCCGCCGCCGTCGCCGAATGGAACTTGAAGTGGATGCGCTCCGGATAGGACGGCATTTCGCCGCGTGCGGCATAGCCTTCCAGGATACGCAGGTTGCGGTGCAGGATCGTTTTCATCTCGTCGAGGCCGACCGCCACCTCCGCGCAGGTCATCTGCACCTGCGGATCGTCGAACGCCTTGGTGCCGAACATGCGGTTGACGCGCGACTTGCCGTACTCAAGAAAGATATCGAGCATGCCCTGCAGCGCGCCGATCGACGCCGTCGCCACGCCGCGGAAGAACACCTGGCCCCACGGCAGCCGGTAGAGCGGCGACGTGTTGACCGCCAGTCCCGGCGCAACACCCTTGAAGTTGTCGGAGTACCGGATCATCCGGTGCGCCGGCACGAACACGCCCTTCACCGCGATGTCGTGGCTGCCGGTGCCCTTGAGGCCCGAGACGTGCCAGGTGTCGATGATCTCGTAATCGCTGCGCCGGATCAGGAACAGGCAGCGGTCGGGATAGCCGCCCGCCGCGCCCTCGATCGTCGCGCCGAGAAACGCCCAGTCGCAGTGCTCGCAGCCGCTCGAATATCTCCAGCGGCCCTGCACCCGGTAGCCGCCCGGCTCCGGCATCGCGGTGCCGGACGGCATCAGCGACGACGAGATCAGCGTCGATGGGTCCTTGCCCCAGACATCGTTCGCGGCACGGTCATCGAACAGCGACAATCCCCAGGGATGCGTGCCGACCACGCCATAGACCCAGGCGACCGACATGTCGCCTTCGGCCAGCGCCATCTCGACGTCGAAGTACGTTCCGATGGGAAGCTCGAAGCCGCTCCAGCGCTTCGGCTGCAGCACGCGGAACAGCCCCGCCTCCTGCATCTCCGCGATGGTCTCCTTGGCGATCCGCCTGTCCTTCTCGCCCTTCGACGCACGCGCGCGCAGCGCAGGCATCAGCGCACGCGCGCGGGCGATCATCTCGGCAGCGGTCGGCGTATCGGTCTTGGCGTCCATCGGAGCGGCCCGCTGGCGCGGCTTCTACGTCTCGAGCTCGACGGTCTTGAAGTTCGCCGGCATGACGATCTCCAGCACCTCGCAGTCGGACGAATAGTCGAGCACCTTGTGCTTGATGCTGTGCGGCTGCAACCAGGCGTCGCCGGCCTTCATCGTGTGCGTGCCGTGTCCTTCGAAGCTCGACACCATCGAGCCCTTCAGCACGTAGATCATCTGGAACTCGGCTTCGTGGAGATGTTCCTTGGACGCGACCTTGGGATCGCAGGCGCCGACGAAGCGGATCACATGCGCCACCGCCATGCCGTTGGTGGCGTCCTTGATGCCGAGATCGCGGTACTGCGCGTAGCTGCGCAGCCCGTCGGTCTTGAAATCCTCGGGCCGCAGCCGGCTGACCACGAACTTGTGCGCCTTGCGCTTCGGCTTGGCTTTGGCGCTGACTTTCGCGCTCCGGCGCACCATTGGCTTTTTGGCGCGGGCTTTGACGGTTGAACGGCGGGCGGCTTTGCGTCGGGCGGCCATGATCAACGCTCCTCCGTGGCGATTGTTCGGATCATGCTGCCTTGGCGGTGCCGCAACGGCAAGCGCTGCCGGCCTCTTTTTCGGGCGGCGCACCCATGTCATGACAGAGGCCATGACGGTGACCATGAAAGCGATCCGCTTCCACCAGACCGGCGGCCCCGAGGTGCTAGGCTTCGAGGATTTGGAACTCGGGCCTCCCGGCCCCGGCGAGGTGCGCATCCGGCACACCGCCGTGGCGCTCAACTTCCGCGACATTCTGGTGCGCCGTGGCCAGCACGCCGTGACGCTTCCGTCGGGGCTCGGCACCGAGAGCGCGGGCGTGATCGAGGCGGTCGGCCCCGGCGTCACCGATTTCGCGGCCGGCGACCGGGTCGCGACCGTGTGCCGGCCGGACTGCGCCTACGCGGAGGCGCGTAACGCGCCCGCCGCACGCGTCCTGAAGCTGCCGGCCAACATCGACGAGCGCACCGCGGCGTCCATGATGGTGCGCGGCTTCACCGCGCGATACCTGCTGCATGCGACATACAAGGTGATGCCCGGCGACACCATCGTGATCCACGCCGCGGCCGGCGGCGTCGGCCAGATCGTCAGCCAATGGGCAAAGCATCTCGGCGCCACGGTGATCGGCACGGTCGGCAGCCCGGACAAGATCGCGATCGCGAAGGCGCACGGCTGCGACCACGTGTTTTCCTACGACGACTTCTCCGCAAAGGTTCGCGAGCTCACCGGCGGCAAGGGCGTGCCGGTGGTTTACGACTCGGTCGGGCGCACCACGTTCCAGGGCTCGCTGAAGTGCCTGCGGCCGCGCGGCATCCTGGCATCGTTCGGCGAGGCCTCGGGCGATCCCGAGCCGGTGTCGGTGCGCGAGCTTGGCCACATGGGCTCGCTCTACGTCACGCATCCGAGCCTGATCGACTACACCGCGACGCGGGCTGAATTGCTGGAGACCGCGAACGACCTGTTCGCCATGGCCGGCAGCGGCAAGATCAAGGTCGAGGTCAACCACACCTATCCGCTGCGCGAGGCTGCGCAGGCACATCGCGACGTCGAGAGCCGAAAGACCACGGGGTCGGTGCTGCTGATTCCTTGAGGCTTGGAGCGCGATCCTGCACCATCCACCGATGCCGCATTCCACCCGCCGCGAGTTCCGCGAACTGCTCAAGCCCGGCGCCGCGCTGCTGCTGCCGGGCGTCGCCAACGCGCTCGCCGCACGCGTGGTCGCCGATACCGGATTTTCGGCCGCCTACGTGACCGGCGCCGGCATCGCCAACACACACCTCGGCATTCCCGACAACGGCCTCGTCACGCTCACCGAGCTGACCGACCACGTCCACGCGATCCGCGATGTGTTCCCTCGCCCGCTGATGGTCGACGCCGACACCGGCTTCGGCAACGCGCTCAACATGGGACGCACGATCAAGGTGCTGGAGCGCGCCGGCGCCGACGCAATCCAGATCGAGGACCAGGTGTTTCCGAAGCGCTGCGGCCACTTCGAGGGCAAGGAGGTCATCCCTGCCACCGAGATGGTCAGCAAGATCAAGGCTGCGGTCGATGCGCGCGCCGATGCGGACCTGATGATCGTGGCGCGCACCGACGCCATCGCAGTCGAGGGCTTCAATGCGGCCATGGACCGGGCGCACGCCTTCCGCGAGGCCGGCGCCGACGTCGGTTTCGTCGAGGCGCCGACCACGCCCGAACAGATCGCGGCAATCGGAAAATTGCCGTGGCCGCAGCTCGCCAACATCGTGATCGGCGGCAAGACCCCGGAATTGCCGAACGCCAAGCTGCGCGAGCTGAGCTTTGCCGGCGTAATCTACGCCAACACCGCGCTGCAGGCGGCGGTGCTTGGCATGCAGCGCGCGCTCGCCCACCTGAAGGAAACCGGCAGCATCGGGGACAAGCACGACCTGCTCGCCACCTTCGCCGAGCGCCAGAGGCTGGTCGACATTGCGAGCTTCCAGGCCCTGGAGCGCAAATACAAATGACGCGGCACGTTCCCGTGCTGATCGTCGGCGGCGGGCCGGTCGGTCTGGCGCTCGCCGGCGACCTCGGCTGGCGCGGCGTGCCCTGCACACTGATCGAGAAGACCGACGGCGCGATCGAGCAGCCCAAGATGGATCTGGTCGGCATCCGCACGATGGAATTTTGCCGGCGCTGGGGCATCCTCGATTGGGTGCGCGACGCGCCCTACCCGCCCGATTATCCGCAGGACTACGTCTATCTCACCGCGCTGAACGGCTATGAGCTCGGCCGCGAGCCGTTCCCCAGCCGCGGATTCGAGCCGTGCCCGCCCGAAAGCCCGCAGAAGCGCGAGCGCGTGCCGCAGGACATGTTCGATCCGATTCTGGCGCGCTTCGCGCGGTCGTTCCCTGACGTGACGCTCCGCTATGGAGCGGAATTCGTCGCGGTGAAGGAAACAAAAGACGAAGTGACCGCCACCGTGAAATCCGGCGGCAAGACCGAAACGATCGCCGCGCAATACGTGGTCGGCACCGACGGCGGCGCCAGCACCGTGCGCGAGTCGCTCGGCATCGGGATGAGCGGCAACCCCGCGCTGACCTACACCACCAACGTGATGTTCCGCTGCCCCGACTTCCACAAGCTGCACGACAAGGGCAAAGCCTACCGCTTCATCTTCATCGGACCCGAGGGGGTGTGGCTGACCATCGTCGCGGTCAACGGCGCCGACCGCTTCCGCATGTCGATCGTCGGCACTCCGCAGAAGATCGAGCACACCGAGGCCGATATCCGCGCCGCGCTCAAGCAGGCGATGGGGCGCAACTTCGATTACGAAATCCTCTCCGTAATGCGCTGGGTGCGGCGCGAGCTGGTGGCCGACCGCTACGGCACCGAGCGCGTGTTCATTGCCGGCGACGCCGCGCACCTGATGTCGCCGACCGGCGGCTTCGGCATGAACACCGGGATCGGCGATGCGGTCGACCTCGCCTGGAAGCTCGAGGCCGTTCACAAAGGCTGGGGCGGCCGTGGGCTGCTGCAAACCTACGACGCCGAGCGCCGTCCGATAGGGTTGCGCAACGTCGCCGAGGCGAGCCGCAACCTGAAGCGGATGCTGTCCACGCGCGAGCACCTGCCCGGTCCGGACATCTTTGCGCCCGGCGCAGCGAACGACGCGGCCCGCAAGGAATACGGTGGCTGGTTTGCGGGTGTCATGCGCAAGGAATGGTTCGCGAACGGTGTGATGCTCGGCTACCGCTATGACCAATCGCCGATCGTCGTGCCGGACGGCACGCCGGCACCGCCGGACCTCTCGCATCCTTACAGGCAGACCGCGCGGCCGGGCGCGCGCGCGCCGCACGCATGGCTCGACGACGGCCGCTCGACGCTCGATCTCTTTGGCCGCGGTTTCACGCTGCTGCGCCTCGGTGAGAATACGCCTGCCGGGAAATCTATCGAAAGTGCAGCACGGCAACGCGGCGTTCCCCTGCAAAGCGTCGCGCTTTCCGAGCGGCAGGTGCTCGACGCCTATGAACGCCGCCTCGTGCTGGTGCGGCCCGATGGCCACGTCGCCTGGCGCGCCGACCGCGAGCCCGACGACGCCGGCGCGCTGATCGATGCCGTTCGCGGCGAGAGAATTTCCATCAAACAGCAACAGGAACCCGTGTCATGACCCACAAGCTGCGCGAGAAGTTGATCAACGCCGGGCGCGTTCTCGTCGACGAAGGCCAGGGCGACTACGTCTGGGGCCACATCTCGGCGCGGCTCCCCGACAATCCCAACCGTTTCCTGATGAAGCCCGGCTGCGTCGGCGTCGAGGAGATGACGCCGGACAACATCATCACCGTGGACATCGAAGGCGAGAGAGTCGCTGGCGAATGGCCGCGCCACAACGAGGTGTTCATCCATTCCGAGGTGTTGCGCGCGCGCCCGGACATCAACTGCGTGATCCACACGCACCCGGAGAACGTCGTGGCGTTCTCCTCGCTCGGCAAGCCGCTCGCGCCGATCAGCAACGACGGCACGATGTTCTCGGCCGGCGTGCCGGTGTTCTCCGAGACCACCGACCTGATTACCGACCAGCCGCGCGGCAAGGCGGTGGCGAAGACGCTCGGCCAGGGCGGCATTTTGATCTTGCGCAATCACGGCCTGGTCGCCGCGGGCCGCACCATCGAGGAAGCGGTGTTCCTGGCGGTGAAGCTGGAGAAGGCCTGCCGCATCCAGATGCTCGCCGAAATGGCGGGCGGCCCCAAGCTGTTCGTCAAGGACGAGGAGCTGGCAGCGAAGCGCGCGCGCACCAACCGCGGCGACTCGCAGGGCAACGCCTTCAGCTACATGGTGCGGCGCTGGCACCTGCGCTGCGGCTGCGAGGTACCGGCGGAGTATCGCGCCGACCTCGCGAACTTCGACCGCTCGGGATACAAGGGCGGCTGACCTCGGAAGCGCGGGAGTTCGCACGTGGCCGACAAGGACCGGGTCGAGCGGCTGCTCGCGTCGATGACGCTTGAGGAGAAGCTCGGCCAGCTCAACATGATCGACGCCGGCGCGCCGCCGATGGGCGAGCCTGAGATGGAGCGCCAGGTCGCGGCGGGCCGGATCGGCAGCCTGCTCAACATCCACGGCGCCGAGCGGCTGAACCGCTTGCAGAAGATGGCCGTCGACAACCGGCTCAAAATTCCGCTGATCTTCGGGCTCGACGTGCTGCACGGCCACCGCACGATCTTTCCGCTGCCGATTGCCGAAACCTGCGCGTTCGATCCCGGTCTGTGGGAGCGCACGGCGCGAGCGGCGGTCGAGGAAACCAGCCGCGCCGCCGTCACGCTGACATTCGCGCCGATGCTCGACGTCTGCCGCGATCCGCGCTGGGGCCGCATCGCGGAAGGCCCCGGCGAGGACACGCTGGTAACGAGCCGCTATGCGGAGGCCAAGGTGCGCGGCTTCCAGGGTACGGACTTGCGCGACGGCGTGGCCGCGACCGCCAAGCACATGGGCGCCTATGGCGCGGTGGCGGCGGGCCGCGACTACGGGTCCGCCGACATTTCGGAGCGGCAACTGGCGGAAGTCTATCTGCCGCCGTTCGAAGCCGCGGTGAAGGCGGGTGTCGCCGCCGTCATGCCGTCTTTCAACGATGTCGCCGGCATTCCGGCGACCGCGCACGGCGAGATATTGAACGATCTTCTGCGCACGCGTTGGGGCTTCGACGGCATCGTGGTGAGCGACTACACCGCGGTGGTCGAATTGATCGCGCATGGCGTCGCGGGCGACATTGCGGAGGCTTCGGCGCTGGCGCTGAAATCCGGCGTCGACATCGACATGCAGGACGAAGCCTATGTGCGCGGCCTGCCGGATGCGCTCAAGCGCGGCCTGGTGACGATGGGAGACATCGACCGGGCCGTGCGGCGCATGCTCACGCTGAAAGAGCGCCTCGGACTGCTCGACGACACCTATCGCCGCACGTCCGCCCCGCCGCTCCCCGCCAACCACTACGACGCGCTGGCGCGCGATGCCGCGCGGCGCTCGGCGGTGCTGCTGAAGAACGAAAAGTCCGTGCTGCCCCTCAAGCCGGGCACGCGCCGTATCGCGGTGATCGGGCCGCTCGGCGACGATCCGCTACAGATGTTCGGCTGCTGGTTTGCCGCCGCCGGAATGGATTCGGCGACCATCGTTCGCGGCCTGCGCGCGGCGTTGCCGCAGACCGAGATCCTGCACGAGATCGGCGCGCATATCGAGGAGCCGGGCGAGACCGGAATCGCAGCGGCCGTCGCCGCCGCGCGCAGCGCCGACGTCGTCATTCTGTGCGTCGGCGAGAAGAAGGAGATGACCGGCGAAGCGCAGGGCCGCGGCCGGCTCGAACTGCCGGGCAGCCAGCGCGCGCTCGCCGAAGCCGTGCTGGCGGTCGGCAAGCCGACGGTGGCGATCCTGTGCGCGGGCCGTCCCCTCACCGTGCCGTGGCTGTTCGAGCGCGCGGACGCTGCGCTCGCGGCCTGGTTTCTCGGCTCGGAAGCCGGCCACGGCATCGCCGACGTGCTGACCGGTGCCTGGAGCCCAAGCGGCAAGCTATCCGTGACCTGGCCGCACGATGTCGGACAGATCCCGATCTTCTATTCGCACCGTGCGACCGGGCGTCCGGCGGTCCCCGACGTGTATTATTGCAACCGCCACACCGACCTGCCGATCGAGCCGCAGTTCCATTTCGGTCATGGCCTGTCCTACACGCGGTTCGCGGTGACCAAGCTCAACGCGACACCGGCGGAGATTTCCGGCGATCAGTCCGTGACCATCGAAGCCGAAGTTGCCAATGAGGGCGGCGTGGCGGGCGAAGAGACGCTGTTCCTGTTCCTGCGCGATCCGGTGGCGAGCGTCGCGCGGCCGGTGCTGGAGCTGAAGGACTTCGCCAAGGCCGTGCTGAAGCCCGGCGAGCGCAAGACCGTCCGATTCACGCTCGCGCGCAACGACCTGGCGTTTCTCGGCCGCGATCTGAAGCCGCGCGTCGAGCCGGGCGAGTTCCAGATTTTCGTGGGCGCAAACGCCGACCGCAGCAAATTGACCGCAACCGCGATCCGCTATCGCTAGCGCATGTCCCGGAACAGTGAGAACCGGTTTCCCGCCTGCGCGAAGCCCTGGCACGGGTCGTTATTTTGGTTTTCGGCGTGCGAAGGCAGGTCCGAACAGGACATGCGCAAATAAAAAATTGCGTTATTCGATCTTCACGCCGACGTCGCGCGCCACCTTGCCGTATTTTTCGTGATCGCGACGGATCAACTCGTTGAATTCGGCAGGCGGCAGCACCAGCGGTTCGAGCGCGCCGGTGACGTTGAGCTTCTTCATCAACTCCGGATCGGTGAGCGCCTTTTGCACGTAGTCGCGCAATTGCGTGACGATCGGGTCCGGCGTTCCGGCCGGCGCGAACAGGCCGAGCCAGATGGAGACGTCGTAGCCGGGATAGAAGTCTCCGACCATCGGCATGTTGGGGAACAGCGGCGAGCGCTTGCGACCGGTGGTGGCAAGCCCGCGCAACTGCCCGCCTTGCAGCAACCCCGCGCTGGAGGCGCCGGCCAGCACAACGGCCGTTTCGCCGGCCACCGTCGCGGTGCCGGCGGGTCCGCCGCCGCGATAGGGGACATGCACCAGATCAATGCCGGCGCGCTGCTTGAACATCTCGATGCCGAGTTGATGCTGGCTGCCGTTGCCGCCGGACGCATAGAACAGCGGCGGGCTGGCCTTTCGCGCGTATTCGACAAACTCCGGCAACGTGTTCACCGGCAGCTTAGGATTGACCGACAGGAAAAATTGGTTCGACGCGATGCTGGATACCGGGATGATGTCCTTCAGCGTGTCGAACGGCATCTTGGCGTAGATGTGCGGGTTGATCACCACCATGCTGTCGCCGGCCAGCATCAGGGTGTAGCCGGCGGGCGGCGCGTTGGCCAAGGCTTCGCCGGCCAGATTGCCGTTGGCGCCGGGCCGGTTCTCGACATAGACCGCCTGGCCGATCGTCTCGGTCAGTCGCTGCGCCAGCAGACGGGCCGCCAGGTCGGGCGCGCCGCCGGGTGGAATCGACACCAGCACCTTGATCGGCCGCGTCGGGAATTGCTGCGCGGCGGCCTCGCCGCCGAGCACTGCAGCCAGCACAGCAACGAAGGCCCAAGTCCGCATCGTTGTTCTCCAATGCCTCGGGCCCAGCCTAGCACCGAATGCCGCGCCCGGAACCGCCGGGGCTTGCGACGAAATGGGCCTCCCCATAGCGTCACGCCATCACATTGGGAGGAACGACATGGCATTCAAGGTTCGCCGCGTGATCACCGGCCACGACGCCGACGGCAAGGCAATCGTCAAGATCGACGAGGTCGTCAACGACCTGAAAGTCGGCCGCCCGGGCGCGATGGTCGCGCCGATCTGGACCACCGAAGGATTCCCCATCGACAACGACGGCCAGGATGACGCCGCCAAGCGCCAAGTCGGCACCACGCTGCCCGGCGGCACGATCCTGCGCGTGGTCGAGTTCAGCCCCGGCGTGCAGTCCCGCAACCACCGCACCGACTCGATCGACTACGCCATCATCATGTCCGGCGAGATCGACATGGAGATGGACGGCACCATGATCCACCTCAAGGCCGGCGACGTGCTGGTGCAGCGCGGCACAATCCACAACTGGATCAACACCGGCACCGCTCCATGCGTCATCGCCTTCGCGCTGCTCGACGCGAAATCGGTTGCGACGCCGAACGGTAAGGTGCTGAAGGCGGAGGGGTAGCCGTCACTTCGCCAGCATCACGATGGCCTCGGCCTCGAACAGCGCGCCATCGCGCGCCAGCGCCGGCACGCCGATCGTCGTGCTGGCCGGCGGCTGCGCGGTGTTCACGTACTTGTCTCGGACCTCGCGGTAGGCCCCGATGTTGGCCGTGATGTCGACCAGGTAGTTGTTGAGCTTGACCACGTCGTTGAAGGTCGCCCCGACCGCGGCCAGCGCCGCCTTGAGGTTCTCGAACGCCTGGACGGTCTGGGCACGGAAATCGCCGGCGATCTTGCCGTCGGGCTTCAGGCCGAGCTGGCCCGCGATGTACACGATCCGGCCGGGACCGGTGATCTCGACCACGTGCGAGTAGCCACCGGGCTTCGCGATCGCCTCGGGATTCATGAAACGGAGGTTTGAGGACATGAGTTGGCCGCCAAAATGATGCGCGCCGCCCAGCGCGACGCGTTGCAGCACGAGTATACCGATCCTGCGGCGGTCCCCGGCAACCGATTATTAACACTTGCAGGCCCAATTTTAAGCCAAATGTCCGAGCAATCCCAAACGGCCCCAGCGACCCCCGCCGCCGCGCCGCCGGTCACCGATGCCGCGGCCGGTCTTGAGCGCAGCGCGCTCTGCTTCATCATCGACGAAGAAAGCAGCATCCGGCATTTCGTATCGCTGATCCTGCAAGGCATCGGGATCGATACGATGGAATTCGCCGACGGCGATGCGTTCCGCGCCGCGAGCTCGCCCCGCCCGCCGGACCTTATCTTCCTCAGCATCAGCCTGGACGCCAATGATGCGATCCAATCGATCGAGGCATTGGGCAAACTGGGTTACACCGGCGCCGTGCAGCTCATGAGCAACCGCGGCTCCGCGGTACTGGAGAACCTCAAGCACATCGGCGAACAGCATAACCTGCGCATGCTGCCGGTGCTCAAGAAGCCGTTCGAGACCTCCGCGATCCAGAAGCTCGTCGCCGAGCAAAAGCTCGGCTTCTCCCCGAAGACCGAGGCGCGCGTCGGCCTGGCCGAAGCGCTCGCGAACGACTGGGTCGAGTTCTGGTACCAGCCCAAGGTCGACAT
>Ga0190270_10000904_pt1 | contig 13408 bp, 11 predicted proteins | sample Popmic320T_FD_133748 | JGI IMG/M metagenome (GOLD analysis project Ga0190270, IMG submission 133748) | Populus adjacent soil microbial communities from riparian zone of Weber River, Utah, USA - 320 T | ecosystem: Environmental > Terrestrial > Soil > Riparian zone | place: USA: Utah | collected... | reverse complement strand
TGGAGCAGCAGACGGAAGCTTCCGCGCCGAACGAACATGTTCGAGAGAAATAAAGCTAAGGGGCAGAATACTAGGGCAATGATCACGAGCGACCCGCCCGACTGAATTATTACTGAGAAGATGGTCGAAGGACTACGCGGGTTACCCAGGAACCCGAGGTATAGCAAAGTCAGACAATAAAAGAAGAGCGCGTGAGCAATCAGTGCTACCAGCGCCGACGGGGCAAGAGCGGCGCGATCGCGCACTTCTCGAAGGGCACGCCCGGGCGCGTAAAAAACCATCGCAAGCAGCCGTAACCAATCAAGTACGTTCAACTTAGTTCTCACCGTCGGGTCCAACGATTACTCATGGCTCCTCGACAGGGTTCGGTACATCTTGCAGATTCGGTTGGCCTTCCCGAAGCGGAACTGCGGGCGTAATATTCTCGTGATGAATAACACTCGCTGAAGTTAGCGGCCAATAGCGAAACAATGCCTTACCGTAGACATATTTCTTAGGAACCAGTCCCCAACTGCGGGAATCGCTGGAATTGTCCCGGTTGTCGCCCATCACAAAGTAGTAATTCGGTCTCACGTACACGGGCGCCTGACTTCTCGGTGAGACATTTAATCTTGGGTCAAGGTATTTCTCGCTGATCTCAGTGCCATTTACGCGGATAGTTCCATCCCGCATTTCAATCGTGTCTCCCGGCAAACCGACCACTCGCTTGATGTAACTCTTCGATGGGTCGTCAGGAAACCAGAAAACAACGATGTCGCCCCGTTCCACCTTTGGCGCCCAACTATACTCATCGTAGTAGATCAACTTATTGACGAAGATCCGCTCACCGTCATGCAGTCGTGGCAGCATTGAGGTACCTTCCACCTTAACCGGCTGCACCACAAATACCACCACCAGGGCAGCCACCATCAAAGCAAAAAGCAGGTCGCGGAAGAGTAATCTGCCTTCCGACCAGAGCGTGTGTCTCGACGCTTCGACTGGCCGGTGTACCTGTATATCCTGGTCGTCGTTTATATGAACGCCGCCAAAGGGGGGTGGACGGCGGGTTTTGAATCCTAACATTTGAAATCGTCTCTTAAATTAACTCTTGTCTTGCTAAATCCTGACTCTCTCAGCAACGGTTGAGGTTAGCTTCCGCCTGTTTCCTTGTCAAACACACGGGATCGACACGTGTCGGTACCCTAATTGAAAGTGCACAACTATAAAACCGAGCGCTGTGAACGCCGGATCCGAAAGGTGCCCTCGGTGACAAGTGCGTTCTCTTTAAGCCAGTGGTTATCACTAAGTAGACTAAAGCATCGGGTGCTACCGCGCTGCGGTTCTGTAATCGCTTCCGATGCCCTTTAACTCATCAGTGTCGGCAATGGTTGACAGTGTCTGCTGCGCCTCTCTATCATCCTCCCTCAAGTTCGGCTCAAAAAACCCCCAACAAAGGCTCGAACGGAGGCTGATACGCCGTGATCAAACTAGACATCGTTAACCGAGTGGCGGAAAAAACCGGCGTTCCTAAGATGAAAGCCGAACAGGCTGTGGATGCCCTCTTCCACTCGATGAAGGGAGCCCTCACCCGCGGCGAACGCATTGAACTTCGCGGCTTCGGAGTCTTCGTTGTAAAACCCCGAAAGCGCGGTGTTGGCCGTAACCCCAGGACCGGCGAAGAAGTCGCAATCCCATCGGGTAAAACCATCCGCTTCAAGCCCGGCAAGGATCTGCAAGTGAGCGATGATGTGGAAATCAGCAACGAACCGGATTCGGAGGATTCAGACTTCGAGTAAACTACAGTGCGTTGATTAACCTGTTGAGGCTAGAGCGTTGATAATCCAACGTTCTAGCCTCTAATCTCGAAAGGTGTCATGTCAGAATCCATAGAAGCAATTCCACCGTTTGTCCCGTCACGACGGACGATTGACACGATCGGCCCGCAATCGGTTGCCCGACCTACAACGCGCGAGTGGCTCAAACACTCGGGGCTGTTCCTACTCACTTTCCTGACCACCACTTTTGCGGGAATTGTTGTCGCTTCGCCCGAGCTTCCAGTCGCCGAGCCGGCCACCGAGGGAATAATTGGCTACATTCTTTACGTTCCTGAATACTATTTCCGAATCGTCGGCGCGCTGCTGACTTACGCGATTGCCAATCCAACAGTTCTGATCTCAGGGTTAACGTTCGCGACGGCGTTATTGGCAATACTCACGGCCCACGAGATGGGCCACTATGTCGCGTGCCGCCGTTATGGAGTGGAAGCCACGCTGCCTTTTTTCATTCCCGCACCCCCGCTTTTCCTGGCGGGCACGTTTGGCGCCTTCATAAAAATGAAGTCGCCGATTCCTTCACGTCGAGCGTTGTTTGATATTGGACTCGCGGGACCGTGGGCCGGCTTCGTCGCGTTGTTGCCGGTTGCGGTGGTCGGTGTGCTTACGCTTCAAGCGGCGCCGCCGCATGAGGGCAGCGCTATCATATTCAACGATCCACTCTTGATAAGAATCATTGCGAAGTTCACCGGCGCAAACCTTCCCGATGCTATGCCTAACCCTTTCTACATGGCGGCGTGGTTAGGGCTGCTTGTAACAAGTCTAAACCTAATGCCGGTGGGCCAACTCGATGGCGGGCATGGAATGTTTGCGCTCTTTGGACCACGCGCTCACAAGCAGGTTGGACTGTTGGCGTTTATCACGATGGCGCTGGTTGCGGTGCTGGGATTTATCTGGTACGGCAGTCCGAGTGGTTTCCTGTATACCGTTCTGCTGGCAGTAATGCTGAAGGTGCGTCATCCGGCGCCACGCGTCATGGAACCCCTGGGCACGAAACGCATCATCATCGCAGTCGTCACCTTGATTGTCTTTGCGCTCTCGTTCTGGCCTTTTCCTATAATGATCACATAGTATTCCGATTCCGGTTCTATGGTTCGCCGAGCCGCAGGGTAAGTCTATCAATCCCTGACAATTACTCTTAACTAGTCGCAACAGCAGGCAGTAGCCCCTTGATCTCGCGCACCACTTTGGCCACTTCTTCCTGGTCGGCCAGTGCAATCATGAAAAATTTGTAACCTTCGTGGAAGCAGATTACGCCATTGGCAAACAGCCATACGCCGCCGAGGAAAGGATTGCCGCCAACCAACCAGCTGACCGGCGCACCTGCGACTCCGCCTGAAGAAACAATCGTGGCAAACATTGCCGCCCCAGCAGCGCAGCTAAAAGCCCCCAGCAGAGGCGCTCCGACATACTTGGTGATGTTCCGTTCAAACTCTACCCGCTCGCGTTCAGCTTCTGACAATTGACCCTGGGCTATGAGTTCTTCTTTCTTGCGCAGATAAGAGTCAAATCTCTCGCTCAACTTGCGGGCGCCGAAAATCGGCAACGCCGAGTGAGTCAGCCAATGAGGGTGCGCGCCTAGCAGGACAGCGTCGACTCCGGGAAACGCAGCGCCCATGCGAACGCCCAACACCAGGGAGAATGTAACGGCGGCGGCCTTCCCTGGATTCTCTTTGATCCAGTCACGGGCCTTAAGAATTCCGGCAGTAGCGGCCGTCGACGCGCGCGTTACTTTTGCTCCGGTGTCATAGACCTTCGAGGCGTTATCGTAGTAGACCTTGGCATCGTCAATCACCGCACTGGCCTTTTTCCCTGCCTCGCCAGCCGCATTCCTGATGACGTCGCCCGCTTTCCTGGCCCCTTTGACCGCGTCGTCTGCTGCTCGACGGGCCTTGTCACCCACCTGCCTCTCGTCTGCTAAACGCTCCGCTTCAATCCGCAGTTTTTCAGCTCCTGAGGTTACGGTCTGAGCCCCACGTTTCGCAGCTTCGCCGGCTACGCGAGTGCCTTCGTCCACGAGGTCGGAAATTGAATATTTCTCCTCCAGCTCGCGGGCCTTGCGGCGCACGGTCTTTTGCCACTCATCAATTGTATCTTTGTAGTCAGCCATATATATAGTCACCGGATTAGGCTTTTAGCGCCCTTATTGCTCGGTCCCTTGCATCTCAAACGTCGCCTCTCTTATAGGTACGCTTAGCACCTTTCGAGGGTTCAATCCTTCATCGAATTGCCCAAAGATTATCTAAGACGAATCTTGCGCGGTCCACGTCTTCATGTTACAGTGCGGCCATTCAGTGGTTGTCTGCTTGGCTCTATCACTCGCCTTAGAGATAGTACAATAGCTGAAGAAGTTCAAACCTCGGGCACGCACCAGGGAACCCTTACGTTACCGGATACCCATAACCTGCGATCGGACCACCGCACGTTAGAGTTTCGTAAGGCCGTCAAATCCAAACCTTTACTCAATCTCTTTAAGAGTGACCCCCATGAACGATATTGACTTGAAACTCAAGAGCCCCCGCCGCCCACATGCTCTGACTCCGTCAGACCGGGCGCGAATAATCCGGCAACTCGAATTTGGCGCGAGCCTCAGCGACCGTACGGTAGCGGAATTTGCTCGCAGCTCGGTTGTGCTCGAGGCACGCCGCCGGCGTTTTGTTTATCGCGCAGGCGAGCTGGCTGATGCGTTGTATGTAATTGTCAAAGGCCGAGTCAAGCTTTGCCGTATCGAGCCGAACACCGAGCGTGAAGCCGTTATAGATATCCTGCCGCAAGGGTCATTGTTTGGTGACTCAGCTCTCTACTCGAGCGCAGGACGCCGGGAAAACTGGGCAGTCGCCTATGAATCATGCACCTTGCTAAAGATTCCAGCGCCACAATTCAAGACTGCGATGACCGAGGAACCACAGCTTCATGAATACACGTTTCGCCTGATCGGCCAACGATTGGAGCGGGCTGAACAACGACTGGCTGATTTCGCCCTTAACGCGATCCCCGCTCGTCTCGATAGACTGCTGGCTGATTTCTCCAACCGTTACGGCGTACGCGAATCAGAAGGCGTATTGATCGACATCTCACTGCCTCACCGTGAAATCGCTTCGATCGTAGGGTCGACTCGCGAAAGTGTCACGGTGCGATTGAATGCAATGCGCCGCGAGGGCACTATCGAGTTCGTTAACAGGCGGATTCTGGTGAAGCGTCCCGAAGGACTGCTGCACTCGGTGAGTGAAGTGCCACTGGCGAATTAGCTTTTCGAGTGATTTCTCTACCAACCCCGCGCGGATTCCCTATCGATGAAGTGTCCCACCTGCGACAAAGACGTCAAGTGGCAGGACAATCCGTTTAGACCTTTCTGTTCCGAACGCTGCAAGCTTGTGGATCTCAGTAAGTGGGTAAGCGAAGAGTATTGCGTGCCCGGACGTGAAGTTGTCCCGGAAGCAGGGCTGGATGATCAGCCTGGCCGTGAAACTGAGAAGGACAATTAGACGGCGACAACTGCGATCTTCTTTTGGTTGGCGAGCGCCAGCATGGGATCGCGGTCGAACATCAGAGTTTTACCGGCGCTGATTGCGAGACAGGTAGCCCCAGCTTCGGCCATTCTTTCGATTGTGGGCACGCCAACTACCGGCACGTCGAATCTCATGTCCTGATTCGGCTTCGCCACCTTCAGGACCGTCAGCGCGCCGCTGCTCAACTTTATTACCCCGAGAGTGCCCTTACCTCGCATCAGCTCGCCGGCCCTCTGAATCGTGGCGTCAGTTCCCTCCATGGCTTCGATTGCCACGCAAGCCTTCCCACGAACAACTATCGTCTGGCCAAGATCAAGACGCGCGATTTCGCGGGCAATATCCAGTCCGTATTCAATGTCGGCTCGTTCGGCGGCGCTCGGCTCGCGAGTTGTCAGCGTTCCAGGAGCGGGTAGGTAGTCTTTAAGAAAAAACGTCGAGTCAATCAGATCGATGCCCTCGCTTGCGAGTTCCGTGGCAATGGCTCCGATCAACGAGTCGGTATTGTGACGCGGTAGTTTCAGCAACACCTTGAGCATTCGCGCGTCAGGAATCGCACGACTGAAAATCTGCACGTGCCGCACCTGGCCGGCCATAATGGCTTTGTTCACTCCTTCGCCCTTGAAAAAGCGAATCATTTTGCCAAGCTGGCCAATGCCGACCCAGGTGAGCCGATCGACCTGGCGCTCGAGTTCCGGATCAGTCTCCTCTCGAATGGCCGCTACCGACAGCGAAACGCCGGCCCGGCGCGCGCCCTCGGCAACCATAAAAGGGAATCTTCCGTTACCGGCAATTAGTCCGTAGCGCATAAATAAGGGATGAGGGAGGAAGGATGAGGGATGAGGGAGAACTGCTTATTCATCCCACATCCCTCATCCTTCATCCCTTACTTTACGACTCCTCGCTGGGAAGTCTCTATGAACGTCACGAGAGTTTCCACTTCCGGAGAATCTTTAATCTCTTCTCGGATTCTCTCGACAGCCTGCGAGGTATTGAGTTTGGAGGAGAGCAGAAGATGAAATGCCTGATGGAGCGACTTGATTTGTTCCCGACTGTAACCGCGGCGTTTCATTCCCGTAGTGTTTAAGCCATAACACCTGGCATGGTTACCCACCGTTAACGCGAAGGGCAGCGCGTCTTTGACTACCACCGAATAACCGCCTACATAGGCTTCTTTTCCCACGCGACAAAACTGATGCACCCCCGAATAAGCTCCAACGTTGGCGTAGTCCTCAATAATCACGTGGCCTGCCAGCGTGGCTGCATTAGCCATGATGACGTTGTTGCCAATGATGCAGTCGTGAGCCACGTGTGCCTGGGCCATAAGCAAACAATCGTCGCCTATCTGAGTTAGCATTCCACCACCGTTCGTGCCGCGATGGATGGTTACAAACTCTCGGATCATGGTGCGTCGGCCAATGCGTGTTTCGGAAAGTTCTCCCTGGTACTTCAAGTCTTGAGGGGCCAAGCCGATGGAAACAAAAGGGAAAACGCGAGTGCCCTCGCCGATGGTTGTCCGGCCATCGATGACACAATGGGATTCCAGTCGAACGTCGTCTTCCAGCGCCACTTCGTCATTAACGATGCAGTATGGACCAATGTAGCAACCGGTCCCGATACGTGCGAGTGAACTAACAACCGCGGTAGGGTGGACGTTATTGGGTTTTGTGGCGACAGCCATGAAATCAAATTTGTGGAAAAAGGGAATGGACCAGGGGAAATGGGTTACACGTTGTTTGTGAGCTTCCCCTTTACCCTTTCTCGATTTCTTACACGGCCGACCCTCGGTCGGCTATTACACTCATGATCTCTGCGTCAGCGACCAGTTGGCCTTCAACTTTCGCTTCGCCTCTCATGCGCTGAACGCGCGAGCCAATTCGCAAGGCAGTCACCTCGAGTGTCAATGTGTCACCGGGAACAACCGGACGACGAAAGCGTGCTTCTCTAATTCCGGTAAACAGCACCAGTTTTTGATCGCGGTCCTCGATTTCACGAAGAGCAAGTACTGCTCCAACCTGAGCCAGGGCTTCAACTACCAGAACGCCGGGCATCACGGGCGCGCCGGGAAAGTGTCCCTGGAAAAACGCTTCGTTGATACTGACCTGCTTGATGCCAACGATACGTTGCTTCGGAACCAGCTCCACGATCCGATCCACCAGGAGAAACGGGTAACGGTGCGGCAGGAGTTTCTGAATTTCTTGTGAATCGAGAACGGTTTCCATGATCACAATAAGAAGACGCGGCCCGCGGCATTGTCTACCGCATCGCCGCGTCTCAAACGAGAAGCCTCCAACTCGGGTTTACTTTGGCGGCGCAGGCGTAACTGCCGCAGCCGCAGTTGCTGGATTCTTGGTATTGAACTCGTTAATGAAAGGCCGGGTGATATCCAAAGCGTCAGCGGCGTAAACCAGCGGCACCTGACTGCCATCGATAATCACGTGGATATTATGGGCCTTGGCATAAGCTTCGAGTGCCTTACCGATGTCTTCCTGCAGCGGTGAAAACATTTCCGTACGGCGCTTGTTATATGCAGCCTGCGCGTCTTCACCCTTGCGCTGAAAATCTTTTTTCAGTGCATCGAGCTGCTCTTGCTTGTTCGCGATGGTTTTGGGATCGGCTACGGCTGCAGTCTTACTGATGTCGTCAGTCAGCGTTTGAATTCTTTGCTGCAGCGTCTGCAGTTCAGTCTGTCGCGGCTGAAACTCACGGTTCAGAGTCGTGATCAACGTATTGAATCGGCCGATACCGGTTTTGGCATCGAGAAAGGCATCGGAGTAGATCAATGCGATCTTGCTCTCCGGAACATTTCCCGCTGGAGCCGGTGTGGTTGTGGGCGCAGCCGGTCTTGTCTGTGCCAACGCGGGTGAAACAGCCAGGGCCAGAACGAAGGCAAAGGCGAATAATAATCTATCTTTCTTCATGACTTTCTTGTATTGCTCCTCAAATAAGGCGGTTGGTCGACTCACTTAGTTGTTCAGACCACCGCAGGGGTTGGCTTTGACGATCAAAAGGTGCGCCCAACGCTGAAGCGGATAACCTTCTTTTTCTCGTTAAAGATGAAAGGAAAACCGTCTATAACCTGATCTTCTCTAGCTCGGGGATTATACGCAAAGATCAGGCGAAAAGGCACGTTGATGACGGGCACCTGAACGCGAACTTCCATTCCGAGGCTCGCTCGGTAGTCGCCGATTTTATTAAAGAGACTCTGAGAAATGCGGACCACAGTGTTGGTTTGTGCCTCGCCGCGTAGAAACACCTGCTGGAAACCAAACGGCAGACCCGTGACTGGATCAAACCCTCCGAGGTTTCGCGCGTTATCAAGCTCCTGCTGGGTCACCAGCCGATTGTCACGCAGGACTAGTCCCGGAGTGCCACCAAAGCCGACCACCGCCAGATCAGAATTGGCGGCGTTGCAGGCCGCCAGGGCTGTCAGGCTTACCCGCTCAAGGGCGAACGGAGACCTCGCACAACGTATCAAGCCGGCGGTACTCAAAAACGGCTGGTCATTGAGGAAATTGCTCGAAAAGACCTGTTCACCTTTGCCACGCAGATTGAAGGCTGACCCGATATCTGCAAACGCCGCTAACCCGACTGTGTTTCCGATGATTGGAATTCTATACTCAAAGTTCCCAAGAATTTGCGTGTCTGCGCCGATTGGTTGGTAGACTCTCGACAGTTGGACCATGTTTGATCCGGACGGCCCGGTGAATACGCCGATATTGGTAAGTGATGCCGGTAAGCCGGGGACAGGAACTGGATTATCGTCCAACGGATTTGTCGAAAGCACCACGTTCCTGGAGGTTATGAAAGCATCGAATGGCGCGATCGGGCTGATGTGGCGGACGTTATAGCCACGAATACTAAACTCATCCCCAAGGAAGAAGCGTTCAAAAATGGGCACGCCATCAACAAAGGCCAGCGACTGAGAGTTTCGAACTTTAGACGAAGTTGCAAAACTACCGACCGTGCCCGCGATGATGCGGAAACCAAATACTTCCGGACTTTCCGACCTCTTCCGCCGCATTGGGAAAAACTGCGAGTAAGAAAGTGTCGGCTGATAAGTGCGAACGTCACCGCCAAGTCCGGCGAGCGCGACCTGGAAAGATAGTTCCCTACCGCTGGTCGGATCGACGCTGGCGTTCCGCGTGTCGTAGGCGAAGCTCAGGGTTCCCCGGCTGGTAATGATGCTGTCCTGGGCATAAATAACGGGAATGAACCGGGATGGATTCTCCGGATCCTCGTTTACATCGGGATCCTTCACCGTGGAAGTAGAAAACTGATAGGACAATCCCACGCGCGAGAACTGGGTAAAACGTCGCTTCCGGTAAAACTCGGATAACGGAGCACTCGCGAAAATAGAGCCACCGTAAGACGTGCGAGTGAAAAGGTTTTCGTCGCTCACATTCAGGAAATCGATCTGGTTTCCTGAAAGGCCCTGCTGGGCTTCGAGGTTTTGCGAGAGAAACGTTCCCTCACCGAAAAACTTTTGCGTATAACCAAACAGCGAAAAACCTGCCGTGATGGGACGATTCCTGATGTAGGGTTCTGTAAACGAGAATTGGAGATACTTTTGACGGTTTCCGGCGGACATGTTTAGCGAAAGTATTTCGCCTCGGCCCAGAAGGTTATTAGTCGAATACTCCAGACCAAAGAAGGAGCCGCCAATACCGGAAAGCCCGCCATTGAAGGAGATTTGCTGGCGCCCGCGCTCGGTAACTTTCAGATTGACGTCGACCGTTGCTTCTTCGTCGTTCGTCCTGAAGTCGGCGTCTTTATCCTTGTCGATAGGATCGAAATAACCAAGCTGGTTGAGTTTGATGATCGAGTATTCCCAGGCCGTCTGATTATAAATATCACCTTCGTTGACCAACACTTCGCGCCGGAGGACGTTGTCGCGTGTAAAGGTGTTGCCAATAAACTCGAGACGTCGGAGCGAAAACTGCTTGCCCTCTTCGATCGTAATTAGAAAATCAACGATTCCCTCGTCAGGCTTTTGAGGATTCTCTTTAAACGTCGGAGTGGGCTCCGCTGTGTATTCAATGAAACCCTGTGCTCCGTAATACTTCTTGAGGTTTTCAAACAGTGCCTTGCCGATCTTTTCACCGTTGGCTATGTCGCCTTTATTAAGTCCGATAACATCGCGAACGTTCTGTTCCGAGAAAATTGAGTTGCCCTCAATCTTCATCTCGCCGATGCGGTACAGCTTTCCCTCAACGATCGGGACGGTAACGCGCAGGCCCTCGTCGACGGAAGAAATAAAAGGAAGCGGGAGTATGGGGAAACCAGTGCGTCGCGGACCAACTCCCTCAACTCTTGGTTCGCCATGTCGCGCCTGCAAGTAACCCTTAGAGCGCATGTAGTTATCGACATTGCGCAGATCGAAGTCGAGCTTCTCGCGGTCGAGTATGTCCTGGCCCTTAAAGCGAGTAATCAGCCCCGCCTCTTTTACCAACTTCATGGAGCCGCGCAGCTTGCCGTCGCTGAAGACCGTATTGCCCTCGAACTGGATTTCGACGACGCGAACACGGTCTCCCTCGTTAATTACGAAAGTAAGCGCCGTTGACGTGGCGGAAACCTCGTCGCGTCTTTCCTCGACGGTGGCGTTTGGATGACCGCGAGCGGAGAGCAACTCCTTTAAAACGCGGATCGCTGTCCGGGCTTTAACAGGATCGTAGGTGCTTTCTTTGGAGATGCCGACGCGCCTCTCGCGAAACGCCTTAAGCACGTCTGATTCCTGAACGCTTTTAAGTCCCTCAAACTGCAGATCGCGAATGATCGGAAGCTCCTTGACCTCGAAAATCACGTTGACGCCGCCACGCGCTCCATCCTCGATGAGGACCCGCGTTGCGGTTTTATCAAAGAAACCCAGAGTCAATATTGCCTGTAGATCGCGCTGGACTTGTTGTTCGTTATAAGGATCGCCGGGGCGGGTTTGGACGTAATAAAGGACGTCGTCTTTTCTGAGGCGTCGATTGCCGCTAATTTCAACCGACTCAACGAGGCGTTGGCCCTGTTGTGCATTAACAGGTCGCGGTTCGGGGATCATGTAAGCCAGCAGGATGATTCCGCTCATAAGAATGAGCAAAAACCCGCGATATGAATGCATAGGTGCCTTTTCCCTCAGGTACTTACCGGATCTCAGATACTTCGGGGAGCTTTAAAATGGGCTTGATAATTTGTCTGCTCGAAATAAAGGCGAAAAACCGCAAAACGGCCCAAGCTTGAATATGCCCAACGACTGTGGAACCCCTTGGATTCCGAAGTGTAACAGTCTCGTTGCCAAAGCTTGTCCAGCAAAGTCGCGCATTATACCCAACCCGCCTCGCAAAAGTAAAAAGGCAAAGGAAACAGGTAGTGGGGTAATTCTGTGTTGCTGGAAAAAAAAGAAAGATCGCGTACCGTCTCGGGCAGTGAAACCGTCAATGTTGAAACCCTCGCCTGTACGCCGGCTAGTAGTGTGTTGGTGGTGCCTCAATCTTTTTCAGCATTCCGCCCTCGCCTAAGTGTTCGGGGCAAAGTCGAGCAATTGCAAAGCATTCCAACAACGCTCGTTGACGGGGATCATCGACCGCTAGGTATTGGAATGTGAACCCGGTTCTCAACTGGGCTCGATCACCTTTCAAATCCCCATGCTGAACGAATGACGAATTTCCGGCGAGGTGCTGATCCAGGCGCTGCCTCAGCCCTTTCTTTCCTCGCAATGTGCGCCCAACATGCAGCACCTTCCCGCTCGCGTTTCGAATGATGTAAACGCCTTGTGTTAAGGGCGCTACAAGACATCGGCCAGTGCGCGGGAAGGAACATATTTCCTGCGTAGTGAGCAGATTGAACAATCCTTCAATTTGCTGGTATTCGGCGATTGGGCTAGTAGCTCCTCTCTAGGTTTTAACCGTAGCTCTGGTTATTGCGTGAGGGTAGATTATCTATGCCCCGAGCAATTCCCGCAACGTCCACACATGGCCCGTCAAGCCTGATTCGTCAACACAGATTTACCCAATTACCAAGAAACAGGTAGTGTAGAGGCGTCCCTCAGTTGGCGCTCCCGAATTGCGCGAAAAAAGGGCGCCCACGGAGGGACGCCCCTACAATATCGTCACTCAAAACCGGATCAGTGGATTAGAAGCGCATCATCAGGCTCTTCAACACCCACCGGCCGGTAGTTAAGATCGGCGCCATCGAGAAATACTTCAATCAGAGAGGCTCCAACCAATTGCCCCTGTATGAGAGCCTCGGAAAGCGGATCTTCGACGTACTTTTGCAGCGCACGGCGCAGTGGACGCGCTCCATAAGACCGATCGGCGCAGGTCTTCTCGACGATCCATCGCTTGGCCTCGTCAGTCAGTCTGACTTCAAACCCGTGACGCAACATCGTGCGATTGATCTGTTCTATCTGAAGTTGGATAACATCGAGCAATTCATGACTAAAGAGCTCGTCAAAGATAATGATTTCGTCGAGACGATTAATGAACTCCGGATTAAACGTTTGCCTGACGGCCGACATCACCATCTCTTCCATCTTCTCTCTGGTCGCATCGGTGCTTCCCTGGAAACCCATTGTGCCCTTCTTTTGAATGAACCGGGCGCCGATGTTCGACGTCATGATGATGATGGCGTTTTTGAAGTCCACCGCATTGCCAAGCGCGTCGGTGAGAATGCCGTCCTCAAACACCTGCAGCAAAACGTTGAAAATGTCGGGGTGTGCTTTCTCAATTTCGTCAAACAGGAGAACCGAATAAGGCGCACGTTTGATGCGCTCGGTAAGCTGGCCGCCTTCTTCGTGTCCGACGTAGCCTGGAGGCGATCCAATCAACTTTGAAACGGAATGCTTCTCCATGAACTCAGACATATCAAAACGAATCATCGCGCGCTCGCTACCAAACAATACCTGCGCCAGAGCACGCGCCACCTCAGTCTTGCCTACGCCCGTCGGGCCAAGGAAAAGGAATGAACCAACCGGCCGCAGCGGATTCTTCAAACCGGCGCGCGATCTGCGAATAGCTCGCGCGAGCGCCGAGATTGCCGGGCGTTGAGAAACGATGCGTTCGTGCAATTCCGCCTCAATCCGAAGAAGCTTGTGTGTCTCTTCTTCTT
>Ga0190270_10000903_pt1 | contig 13423 bp, 16 predicted proteins | sample Popmic320T_FD_133748 | JGI IMG/M metagenome (GOLD analysis project Ga0190270, IMG submission 133748) | Populus adjacent soil microbial communities from riparian zone of Weber River, Utah, USA - 320 T | ecosystem: Environmental > Terrestrial > Soil > Riparian zone | place: USA: Utah | collected... | reverse complement strand
CCGTTTGTAATTCTCCAACCGGAAGGCATGGTGATGAAACCGTTAATATCCGCTAGGTTTGCGTCTGCGCCTGCGGTCAACGTAGAGCCAGAATATGTAACATCAATGACCCCACGTACACGACCGCTAATTCGACGTAACTTGTATGAATTAACGGTCCAGTTAGTGATTGGTGAAAATGTAAGACCTGTTGTAACCCATCCGGTATCCTCATTCGAAAGAATATAGACGTTCCATAGATTTGCTGAACGCTTATACAGTCGGACTGTCGCATAACGGTAAGGCACAATATAAGACGATCCTGCCGCAAGACTGAGACCATTAACCACAAAGGTAACACCAGCGTCTGCTGTAAGAGTTATTGATCCCGTTCCTGTAAGCATGCTATCGATAACTGCGCCAATCGGAAAATTGACTGATGCATCAGCTGGAACAGTATAAACTACAGCACTTGCGCCGCCGTTTGAGAAAAGCTTGTTCTCACTTGTTAGATCGAACGTAAAACTAGTCGGTTGCGAATATGCTAACATTCGTCGAGCTTCAAGCGCTTCTGCTTCCATTAAAGCAGGAGCATCAGCTACTTTCAGATATGTACTTGAATCGAACCCGTCGAGCTTGTCAGAATCAGCAGCCTTTCCATCGATAGGAAGAAATGCATCTTCGAACGCAGGATCGAGATCGAGCCAAGCAGTTACGCCGTCGCCAATCTTGATAATATCGGTATCTTCCTCAATTCCGAATTCAGCAGGACCAAGGATGGGGTTAACAGTGGCCCATTCGGAAGCAGTGCCTCGTCGTTGTAGAAAACGAGTCCCCATCAGGGTCCACCTCCATCAAGAATCGTATCAAATTCAGAAAGCTCAGCGAATCCGCCTTCCATGACTGTCTCGCCAAACAAAGTCATCAATTCGGTAACAGTTGGAATCGACGGTGTAAGTTCATCTGAGCCATAGAGAATATCTTCCACCGCAACTAAGGTTGCTGGATCTGTAGTTCGACTGTCAATGATGAAGTGCGCTGTGGGTCGAATACCTAGAACTCGAGGCGCCAGTGTTGTAATCGCCCAGCTCAATGTTCCAGGAGCAGCACTCTCACCGATTGTGCTATTAGTTCGACTGGACGGGGCAGCCAACGCATTGTAGACAAGATGGATCTTGTATCCATGGTCAATGCCTTCAAGGTCGTTACCAATCAGTGTCCGATACGAGAAACTGAAAGGTCGTCTCCGCTGCTGCGTAGCAATGAGTCCGGTATGCACAAGACCCAGTCCATCACAGACAGCAAACTCTGGAGGGCTGGAAAATGCGCTGATTGTTGCTTGAAACTCTTCTGCCACAGCAACATTGGCATACTTATAGCCGTCGACATAGTGCGGCTTAGCTTCTCCACCAGAAGAGGACTCAGCAACCGAAATCAACCCAGGCCAAGCATAACCAATGCCGTTAAGATATAGAACGCCTCGATCAACACCAGCTTCGTAAAACCGTTCACCGACAGCGTCCCAGTTCAATCGTGTCACGTTGTTCCTCCTCTCAGCCTCGAGTGCCCATGTTTGCTCGACGTTGTGCGTTCAGTTCCCTCTGTCGACGCGCAGCATCGCCCTTGCTCATCTTCTTCGACGGCTTGTTCTTTTCGTTGCAAACTCGAACAAGCGTAATCAAACGATTCAAATGCCAATACTGACATTCAAATGGAATCTGAAGAGAAACCATCCAGTAGTAAATAAGCTCAGCCGTGATAGTCTCTCGACTAGGACGCGTGGCCTGATCGTTGAACCACGTTGCTGTTTGTTTCGCATTGATATAGGTGTTGATTTGCTCAATGTTCTCCGAAGAAAGCCTGAGATAAATCTCCCAGGGAACATCAGAGGTGAGAGTCATGTCCTTGATATAGCGAAGCACTTGTTCGTTAGTCTTCTCTTCTCTACCAAGGAAAGCTTTCTCTTCTCTTGACTCCCATTTTGAAAGGGAGGCCAAAGAGTGCTCCAGCTCCAAAGTATAGGTCTCGGTGTCAACGAACTTCTTTGTAGCTTCGTCGTAACCTTCGGCCAATGGAACCGAAATCTTGAGCATTCTTTGACCTCCCTTTCAAATGTCCCTAGATCAGGGAGTAGTGAACATAGCGATAACTTCGTCCGGCAACGGAAGGCTGGGAGCAGCCGCAACAGCGCCGTACAGCTCAGTCTCCAGCGTGGCGAGATCCGTCTCGTCGACCTTGGTCGAGTCGATCGTGATACTTGCCGTCGGCTTGTGACCAGTAACAGCAACAGGAGTGGTGGTGAACTCCCAGCTAAAGGTCAATGCCTCAGGCGTGTCGTTGATCGTCGAGTAGGCCTTCTCTGACGGCGCAGCCTTGCATCCGTAGACCAGATGCAGCTTGTAACCCAGGTCGTTTCCATCGACATCGTTACCCTTACGGGTTCGATACGACAGACCGAATGTCCGACGACCCTGCTGACCCAGGAAGACGCCAGTAGCCGGAACAGCAGTACCATCGCAGAATGCGAACTCATCGGGGTACGTGAACGCCTCGATCGTGCCGCCAAACTCCTCGACAGACGTCAGGTTCAGGTACTTGATGTTGTCCGCGTACTGCGGGGTAGACTCGGCTCCAGACGGAGACTCGGTAACCGAGATCAGTCCGTTCCAGGCCCAGCCCATTGCATAGACGCCAGAGTTATCCGGGATGTAGAGAACGCCCTTATCAACGCCGGTCTCATAGTACCGTTCGCCGACCTGATCCCAGGAAATAACACCGACTTCAGCAGCAGGTGCAGTCATTGCTTGTCCTTTCAGAAGTAAAGCGTGAAGACATCATGATTAAGTCCATTAGCGACGAACTCACGATCATGTGAACACATCGGCAGTCCCGCTACCTTGTCGGGAATGACGCTATCTGGATTGCGATCGATGACCGTCACCTGATAGCGCTTGTATAACGTGTATGGAACATTACTCGCATGCCTTGTTTGTGTGGTATCCCGCTGATAAACAATCGCCGGGTACAGCATCGCAACCGTTGCCGGAGGCTGAAAATATACGTTGTCGGTACCCAGGAGCTGTTTAAGCAGAGTATTCAGTTCAGACCGGTCTTGGGCCGTTGTAAACACCTCCTAGCCGCAGGATAAGGCGGGGGCTTTGTATCTCAAAGTCTGAGACTGTGTACAAAGCCCCCGCCCACTCCACATAGCGAATGGCAGAAGTGTTTTCAATGGCATAACTGTCGGCAACTACGCTGATTGAATTGGAAATAGTAATATCTGGGTTGACTTTATCAGCCGAAACGAATCGTCGAGTGTCCTTGATCACATCTCCGAAGAGTTGACGTTCCGTGATTTCGTCTTCCCAGTTTCCGTTACCACGATCAACTGTCTTACCGAATCCGATCCTGCCAAAGAACTTCACCATTCACTCCTATTTTTATCAGGCGTTACGAGTGAAGTCCCAGTCAGTGTCGGTGTTGTGCGGGAAGTAGTAACCCGAATCAGGCCGAGCCTCAACCTCGATAGACGCGCCCGCCGCGATGGCCGACTGAGCGCCAGCCGTCAGTTCCGTGTCGGTGTCAGCGTTGTAGTACGAAACGCCAGTCACCGTCGGAACAGTCAGAACGCCAGTCGTAGTGTTGAAGGTCGGGATCGTGGGCGTAACCGAAGTACCACCAGCCCGAACGAAAGCCTGAGCCGACTTGAACCGAGTCAGAGCACCCGACATGCGGGTTTCGATCAGGTACTTGTACTGGTTGTAGTCGATGTCGAAGTCATCGAACATCGCCACGTTACCGCCACGGTCCGCACCAACGGTGTAGTCCGCAAGGTTAACCATAACGGCGAGAAGGTCTCCGCCATCAGTGGTCTGGTCCTCCATAGCGTCGACCGTGACGATCGCACCCACACGAAGCGCATTCTGAAGATCCGCCTCGTTGTTGTAGAGACGACGACCCATCTTGTCCTTGCCGAGCAGCATGTCGGTCAGCAGATCCTCAACGAGGAAGAGCGTCGGACGACCCGAGCCACGGTACTTCGGACGAGAACGGAGAATGGTCTCCACGAGAACATCGCCAGCGACGTTCGCAGGAAGAACGACACGATGCGTGTAGAAATCGTCATCGTGTGCGATCGGACGGATGCAGTTCTCGTCGACCTTGTCCTCGTCGTCGACCTCACGACCGTCACCGAAGAGAACCGCGCGAGCGATTTCCTCGTCCAGCATCAGTCGCATCTCGCCCTTGAGGAAAGCGACGACGTCGAGGTCTGTGATGTCAACGATGTCATCGCGGTCGAGCTTCTGCTTCTTGTAGATCGTGGTGGGCGTGGTGATTCGCCTCTCGAGCTTGAACCACTCGTCCTTCTTGAGGTTGCCCTTGACGTAACCCTTGGCACGAGCCGACTCGAGAGTGATGTCCGCCGACACAGACTTGATGCGAGCGAACGGCGACTTCCGAACGCCCTGCATCACGATGTTGACCCACTCCTGCCGACGAGAAATAAGCTCGGGAGTGTTGACAATGGTCTTGGCTTCCGGGAACAGGTAGTCGATGTTCTCGATACCATACTCAACGGCGTGAGCAAGGAAAGACGACTTGAGCGTCTGCCCCGGCTTCTTGGCATCCTCGACGATGGTCATGAGCTCATCGTGAGTAAGCGTGTTCTTGCCGCCGTCCTTGGTACCGTCCTGCTCGAAGACGTTGCGTGACATGTTGTTACCTTCCTGGTCCTGGTGTGCAAGGGCGTTTTCATCGTCATCAGACTGTTCCATACCGGCATCCTCGAGTGCGGTGCCGATCATGAAATAAACTACGTTCTTCTGCTGCTCGGTAAAGGCATCGAAAATCTCCTTAACCGTTGCGTCGTCAGCATGCACAATAGGCTCGGACTTGTCCGAGTGTTCGGCGGAGGCCTGCTCGAGGGCCTGACCGATCATGAAATAAACGACGTTCTTCTGCTTTTCATTGAGCGTGTCGAAGACATCGGCGACAGTTTCGTCGTCATCATCGGCATGCGTCACATTGTCGTTGTCCGTGTCCGTGTCAGTGTCAGTGTCGGCGTGGGCCACGTCGTCATCCACCTCAAGCTCGTAGTCGGTGTAAATAATCGCCTCATCATCCAGAATTTCCGTATCGCCATCGGAGTGTGCAATCGCCACGTTCTCGATAACCGCACCGGGATTTGCTCCGGAGAGGACCAGGCTAACTTCCCGGATCATCCCATGGAACACCTGCTTGCTCTTCTCAACCAGCCGATTGGCGAAAATAGACAGGTGGTTGATGTCCTTGTGCTGAACCAGCGCCTTGGCGTTCTGTCCACCTGGGGTGCTGTTGAAGAACGCATAGGTGTAAACACCCTCGCCCTCGCGATGTTCGAGAATCGCGTGACCGAGAATATTGGTCGGCTCACCATGGGCGTGCTGCCAGACGAGTGGAACTCGCTCGCCGTCCATGTGCTTAAAGGCCTCGGGCATGATGGTTCGACCATCACTGCACCGGAGACCAGCCTTGGTCGCCCAACCGCTGAAATCAGCTTCCTTCTTGAGAGTTGCAATGTCTCCCATTTTGACTGTCTCCTTCCTAGTTCATCGCTGGAGTAGGTGTCGCTCTGGTCGAAGTCACCTTGATAGGTTCAGGAGCTGCTGTTTCTTGTCCAAGCTCCGACTGTGGCATGTTGCTGTTCCGGAGTTGATCGGCCTTTGGATCTGTGGACGGCCGGATACCAATGAACTGACGAAGTTCGTTGGAGGAAAGAATTTCGTTCCGGGTGAACTTGTCCCCGATCTCAGCCAGTTGTGCAACAGGCACCAACTTAAAGGGATCGCGGAAGTACTCGATGGACTGTCCTTGTGTACGAGCAGTCTTTGTAAGGAAAGCTCGACGCATAGATTCTACAATCGAAGTGAGAACAGGTCCGATAGTTCGGTTATGATAGTTGATCATGGTTGCTTCATCAGCTGTTCCATCCATGACCGCCGCTGTTAGACCAAGCTCGGTGTACAACATCTCTCGAAGGTACTGAACCTGAGCCAACAGATTGTTCTCAGATGGTCGATTCAGCTGCGTGATCTTTTCAGTACCATCTGTGTATGCGATGCCATACTTGCTGTCCTTCAACTGAAACTCGATGTCCTTGCGGCGTTGCTCAGCCTGCTGCTTCCGTCCCTCTGACTTAATCACATAAGGAAGCTGAATGATGAGATCGAGCTTTCCAGACCCAGACTGTTCGTCTACGGCGTCCAGCAAATTAAGCTTTCTAATAAGTCGCTGCAGAGTAGAGTTCGGCTCATTCATAATTGAATATAGCGGATTCTCCGAGATCGCAACGAACTTCTTTTCTAAGATGATCTCTTCTCGACGACCGACTTTCTCGTTGTAGAGAGAAATCTTGACATGCTGTGGATACCACTGAACGATGTCACCGACTCGCAAGGTTCTGATGTCGTAACCCGTTGAGTCCCTGGGATTCAATGTGGTATCAACTGGAACTGTCGCCGCAACACCTCGATCAAACATTGTCATTGCAATATCTTGTCGAAGCGCCGTGGCGCCTTGGTCGATGTTTGCTTCAACAGTCAGACAATCGTTCAGGCCACTGACTCGATCATTCGAATAACGGCCCGCTTCGTCCAGCTGGACATGCCTGATTGGAACTGATGCGACATCGATAGCGAGACGAGTGTAGATTGCGGATATGATTGAGCGTTCGTTGTTGACCGCAAGACGAATACGATCTGGACGACCACCGTAAGTAGCTCCATAATCGGGACTACGGACGCGTTCCTGATCCAGATTCAGAAATGCGTTCCAGGCGTGCATCAAACGGTCCGTCATCTTGCCCAATACTCTTCACCCCCTCTCGTTATCGTTGAAATATGCGTCATCGTGGATCTATTACTTCTTGTCGTAAGCGCCTGTATCCTGCTTCTGTTCGATTCGTCGAGAATATGCAGAAGTAACAGCAATGGTCGTCATACCGAACGGTGCCAGAAGAAGCACAGCGGCCTTCTCGCCGCGAGTAAGGCGATTAGCAAGAACTCGATCCGGGTTCTTCAATGCCTCCATCTTCTTTTCCTGCGCAAGAACCTTAGCCGCCGCTCGATTACCTCGATGCGTTCGCTTGGCAACTTCCTTGGCATCGCGATAGGCTTCATCTGTCTTCTTTACGCTCTTTCGAGCTCGACGAATATCGTAAGCGTTGCCCTTTCTGCGTTGCCCCCACTTCATGCCCACTACACCATAATGCTCTAGACTACCGAGCTCGGGCTTTGTTCCTGAACTAGTCATGTTCCACCTCCGCTTCGGTTAAGTGCGTGTAATATAAAGTCGTGGTTCAAAAAGCGCCTGGACAAACTGTTCGCCCAGAGTTCTGGTTGTTGCTTTGTAGGCGTTCTCGTACCGCTCATTCTTAGCTTTGTTAAGCGCCACTCGAGCAGCATTTCGCCCCAATGAACCAGCGCTTCTCTGATCCTTGAGATCCAGCTTAATATCTTCGTACTTTCGCTCGGCACTTAGCGTGTTTGCTCGAGCTTGCTTGATTAGCTTGTTCTTGGTTTTGCGTGGGCGAGATTTGAACTTCTTGAGATTCTGACGACGCTCACGATTCTGAGTTTTAATCTGTTGACGAGCATCGCTCCGGCTAACACCACTAATATCCGGCTTGCTGTTTCGCTGACCCCACCTCATGCCCACTACGCCATAATGCTCAAGGCTGCCCAACTCGGACATTATCGATTCATCCTCGGTACATTAGCTAGCCCAGCATCGTAACGTCCAGTGATCGAATCAGAGATACCCATAAGATCTTGAATAAACTGTTCACCCACAGTCTTCGAATTTGCCTTATAAGCGTTCGCATATCGCTCGTTCTTTGCCTTGTTCAATGCGACTCGAGCGGCGTTCCGTCCCAAAGCGCCGGTGCTCTTCTGGTCCTTGAGATCTCGCTTAATATCTTCGTACTTTCGATCAGCTTTTCGCCGATTTCCTCGAGCTTCTCGAATCTGCTTACTGCGGGTCGGGCTGGATTCGAAATCTTCGAGATTTCTACGAGTCTCGACCTTTTGTCGCTTAACCGTACCTCGAGCCTGACTTCGAGTAACGCCGCTAGTATCAGGTGTATGCCGATAGTCCTTGAGCTTTCGCTGTCCCCATTTCATACCAGGAACACCATAATGCTCTAAGCTACCAACTTCGGGCCTTCGTACTAGTTCGCCTGGCATCAAATATCACCTATCCTCGGCCACCGAAATTGGGAGCATTACGAAGTAGATCGTTTACTTCTCGCCGTAGGTTTCGATTGCTCACTGCTTGCTTAACGGCGTTTGCGGCCTTAGTATCCATGCCTGTGTTCCTGGCATATGCAGCACCAGCAGCAACCAAAGCGATTGCTGCGGACCCAGCGAATGGACCGTTGATCGCTCGGTTGATCGCGTTTCCAGTCTTTCGAACCCCAGCTCGCGTGTCCTTGCGTCGACGTTCGCCGCGAGCCTTCTCGGCATGACGACCCAGATCCTGTCGAGCCATATGGTGATCAAAAGCGGCCTTGTATGCCGGGTCCTTCTTACTCTTTGCCTCGATCTGCGCCTTGATCAGCTTTCGTCGAGTGCCAGCACCTTCGCCATAGAACATCTTGGCTCGGGCAGATTCAGCGGCATCCTTGCGTGCTTCTCGGTTAGTTCGGTTCGAAGCACCCGGGTGATTGTTCTTACGAACTCCCCACTTCATACCCACTATGCCGTAGTGAGCAATAAAATCTTCGCCCAGATCTACGGAGTCTTCGAAAATACTCATCTGTTCTCCTTAAAACTCCCAGACGAAGTTGGGATCATTCATGGCATCTCGAACTGCGTTTAGATCACCGAGATCGAATCCGGCTCTTTTTGCAGCGCTTGTGACTCTCGCAGCTCGAGTGCTCGCCCTGGTCGCACTAGTAGCAGCACGAGTAGCATTAGTGGCACTAGCAGACCGCTTCATAGCCTGAGAAATAACCGGATTGGCAGCGAGCTTACGCCCAGCGGGAAGAGCCTTCATCGGTGTTGCCATAGCGGCCTTGTTCTTTGTCGTATAGCTTGCCGCCTTCTTGCCGGCAGTCATCGTGTTGTAAAGTTTAGAATTGGGATTGGTCAAACCGCCAGCACTAATTTTTACATTGCCGCTCTTAGCGAGCAACAGACCAACGGCAACTGCTCCAGCAACAGCGGCTACGCCAAACGCGACCTTCTTTGCATTCGACGATTTCGACTTCGGCTGACTTGACTTAGATGAAGAAATCTTGCTAGAACCGCCAGAATCTCTATTTCGACGCTGGCCCCACTTCATTCCGGGAACGCCGTAGTGAATAAGCAAGTCCCCATCAAGAGGCGGCTTGGTGTCGTGTAACATGTTCCTCCCCTACCTCTAAGTAGATTCTTCAGCGAGTGCTTCTTCGATTGCCTGATCGATACGATCAACCGTCATGTCGAGTGCGAGAGAATCTTGCCGGTTTTTAATCCAAACACTACCCGCCGTTAATACTGCCGACATGAGCGCTAACTGTGCCAATGATGTTTTTCCAGAAGCTTGAATAGTGTTTACCGCTGCATTAGATCCAGTAGATAAAGAATTATTAACAGCAGCCTTGGAATACTTCTTAGCTCTGGGTCCAAAGCGTTCTTTTCGTTCAGCTTCATCTGGCCGAATATGCCGAACGCCCCAGCGCATTCCGCGCTTACCAGCATGAATCAAAGCCTCATCCAAGCGAGGCTTCTGATCATTGATCATTCAAGCCTCCTCTAAGATGATCCGTATAGTTCTCTTTCGATCCAGTCTTTACCCTGTGCCTTATATGCAGCCAAGGTTTCTTTATTAGATCGTCGCAGTTCATCGGTGATGTCTGTTAGCGACGTGACTTTAAGCGACTTCTCGGGAGAGAAAATGATGATAGGAGAGTGTGCAAGCTTTCCCGCATCGTTTTCATCTCTAAGAGCGTTATAACCCCTTCTCGCCAATTCGGTGCGAAGCATACTTTGTACGAAAGGCGCATCAGGATCGATGTTCTTATCCAGCGTCATCTTTGTGTTAGTCATTTCATACAAAGATTTAGCATGCTTACCACCAGGATCATCCCGAATTCTCTGAAGATCCTTATCGGTGATCGGACCACCAAATAAGATGGTGTTGCGCTTACGGAACTCTGAATTCTTGAGCATCATTTCAGAAACGATTCGAGTCGCTTCGTCTTTGGAAGGAGCCTCAATCTTTCTTGTAGCTTGAAGACCGAGAATTTGATCTCGACCTCCACCAAATAGACCTTTCTTACCGATGATCTTTACATACCGAGCATTGTCGTATTCCAGCATGCTTGCATAGGTAAGATCCTGCAAAGGAGCGGACTTGCCATTCGATCGAACCAAGCGCTGCAGCGATGCGCCCTTTTTGATGCTAATAGAGCCGTCTGCTCGAACAGTGACGCCTTCGGGTTTGAAATTAAGATTGGGCGAACTTGTCGGCTGACTTTTCCGAACGCCCCACTTCATACCCATGACACCGAAGTGAACTAACCAAGCCTCCGCTTCAGGAGACTTCTGATCAGGGATCATTCAAAAGCCTCCTTGTTAGCCTTGAACGAAATATAAGCATCCATTAGCGCAGACACGTTGTCGATCTTCTCATCCTGCCGACGCTTGAGCAGCTTGCGGTTACCGTTGGTGTCCTCAATGGTGATGGCGTTACCCATCGTGAACGTCATCAGTTCTTCATCGAATATGAGCAACCTCTCCTCAGCCAGCTTCTTCAGCTCACCGAGCGGAATCGATTCGGTCTTGGCACCCTGAATAACCTTCTCGATACCATAAGGTCCATTCTCCCGTTCCCAGCGCTCAACAAACTCCTTGGCGCCATACGGGTCGAACCCCATGCAACGAACGTCATACTTACAGTCTTCAATATGCCCATCAAGGTCGTCGTAAACCTCCATCATATCGAGGACTGTGCCCTCGAGAACGTGAAGGCTGCCTTCCTTGATGAACTCTTCGTACTTCTGTCGCATAGCACCCGGTAGTTTTGCAAGAGTAAGCGACGTGATGTAGCTGCGAGTCTTTACGCCGAATCGTTCACGTGAAAGCGGGAACAAAAATGTGAACGCACAGAAGTCGTCACCTTGGGAAAGGTCAACACCTAGCGCGCACGGAAGCTCCCAGAACTTCCTCTGCCGATGCGGGAGCGTGTCCTCGTACGTGAAGAAATAGGTGTAACCTTCCATGGGGATGCCGAAACGCTTGGCGAGGATGTCGTTACGAGATGCAGGTGCCTTTTCGGCTCGCTCGACATCAAGCTGATAGGTCTCGTATGAGACAGTCTTGCCCAGATTTGGCTGAGCCTTGACCCACATTGCCGGATCGGAAACTTCTTCAAGTTCATCCAGCTTGTAATGCCAGATAGAAACATGCGGAGCGAAGTAATCGCCCTTGAGAATATCCGCCAGCTCCAGTTTGATCGTGTCACCAGAGCCATTACGGATTGTCCCCTCGGAAGAAATAGCAATGATCAGATAGTCATCAAGCTTCGATGCGCCCTGTTCGATCGCCCCCACGACGTCTTCCCGAATGTCGCCGGAAAGCCATTCATCGACCGTTGAGATCTTGGGGCGAAGTCCCTGAAGCTTGTTGATGGACATCGGACGGACTTCGAGCAGACTCCCAGTCAGGAAGTTCTCGATGCCCTTCTTGGTTGCGGCCAGCTTCTGCCGCATCATCCGATTGCCAGTTGTGTTCTGCATTGACCCTTCGGTCAGGAACTTGAATAACGGCCCCCGAGCTCGAGTGATGGCAGTTCGAAAGGGTGACATCACCTCTTCCGCTTGCTTCATCGTCGGGGCCGTGGTGATCTGGTGCGTGGTCTGTGTGTCTACATTGAGGAAATATGCCTGTAGACACTGCGCGTACATGGACTTTGCAGCGCCTCGAGCGACGATAAGGAACTGCTTAGTTGTGAGCCGCTTCCGAATCGTCTTGGTAACGTATTCGCCACCATGATGGTCCTCGCTAGGGACGTAGACGCTTCGCTCCACGAAGTGGTACCAGCAGAAAATCTGCTCGGCCCAGAGCTTGAAGGTCGGAAGGAGGCGAAGGTCCGTGCCATCAGTGAGCGTAAGTTCATTCTCACAATATAGGATGAACCCTTCGAGTGGACGAGGATCGTAATAGAGGTTGGGATTGGCGATGAGCGCATCGATGCGGTTCATTTCCATCGACACTTCTCGGTTCACCGGAATATCGCCCCGGAGAACAGCGTCGCGGAACATGCCGTAGTACTTCGGTGTCGCCGTGTTCGACAGACGTGGATCGTCATACGGCTCGCGGTTTCTGGCTCTCGCCGAGCGCCGCCTTGCTCGCATCGAATGACGAGTAGTCTCTCGCTCCTTAATATCCGACATGCTCATTGCCAACCCTCCCCTCTATCGAGATAGATTAAACACCATTCGTTCGTCGCCCCAACCCACCATGATTCGATCGAAGTAGACCATCGGTGGAATAACAACCTCACTCGCCGTACCCTCAGGTCCAATCGTGGCGTGCGGATTAAACGGATGCTCACTAGCATTCCAGTTTTCAACCATCTTACGAGCAGTGAGCAATCGAGGCGTAGAAAATAGGGTGATGACGTCGACCCGCTCGAAGGAATCTCCAAACGTGTCAACACCGGTAACCTCAAGCCCTATCGGGCCAGTCATCATGCCTGCAGATATGGCATCCTTGGCAAGTCGATTCTTGGCGGTTGGACTGAGATCGCCAATAGTTCCGCAGTAAACCAGTGTCATGTGTGGAAGCGGCTGTCGAGCCCACTCGCTGTTGACAGGAAGATATGCAATCATGACGCCATCACTCATAGCGTCACTCCTTGTCCTTGTTCTTCTTCTTGTCGCTTACGACTCCGCCAAGCATAGCCTTGTTCTGTGTCACCATATTAAGTGCGCCCTGGACAACTTTCTTTCCAACAAGAGCATGAGGACCAAGCTTCTCATAATACTTATCGCCCTTGTCGGAAGTAATCAGGTTTTCCACCCACTTTTGAACAGCACTCTTTCGAGTTTCCTTAACCGCCATATCACGATACTGCTTCTCAAGATTCATCCGCTGAACGAGGTGCTGAAGATCCTTGTTCGAAAGCGCATCAAGAGTGCTTCGCTTGGCGACCTGCTCAGAAGTACGAGCCTTAACGGCATCCTCGTGAGGAGCCCGCTTGTTACCACCTACGACTCGAACTAGCTGACCTGGCTTTGCGCGAACATGAGTTTCGGTGTCTGTTCGTTCTTTTAGCTCTTTTCTAACTCGAGACTTAGCTTCGCTTACTGCTTCCCTAGGACTCTTACGAACCCCCCACTTCATACCAGGAACGCCGTAGTGCTCCAGAATACGCTCAGCCATCTCTTCGGCCTGCTCGAGAAGCTCATCGTCATCGTCGG
>Ga0190270_10000902_pt1 | contig 13424 bp, 12 predicted proteins | sample Popmic320T_FD_133748 | JGI IMG/M metagenome (GOLD analysis project Ga0190270, IMG submission 133748) | Populus adjacent soil microbial communities from riparian zone of Weber River, Utah, USA - 320 T | ecosystem: Environmental > Terrestrial > Soil > Riparian zone | place: USA: Utah | collected... | reverse complement strand
GGGGATCGCAAATTCGCCGCGGGGCGGCTCGCGGCGCTGCGCACCGGCGGCGAGTCGTCGCTGCGTCCACTGACGAACCTCTCGTGCGAACGCGAATCGCGCGGGCCGGCCGCTCCCGCGCCGTCGCGCCCGCCGGCGCCATGCCACTCGGTGGCCGAGTTGCTCCGGTTCGCCACGGAATTGCTCGCGTGCCGCGCCGCTGCGCCGACGGGGGCGGCCGCCGTCCGGTCGGCGAGGCGGGCGACCAGGAGACGGCGGTGACCGGGCGGATCCCTCGCAATGGCTGCAGCCGGGGTGACGCCTGCCTCCTGGCGCAGCGGCCACGGCGGCGTCGCGCCCGCATGACTCGCCGGGCCGCCGAATCGGTGCCCGGGACCGCCTCCGCTCGGGAGCGCGATTTGCCGGAAACCCGACCCTGCATAGACGAGCCCGTCGTGCCGGATGGATTGCACCGTGTTTCCGCCCGCGCTTGTCCCGTCCGGGGACCGCGGCGAACCGATAGGCGCGCCGGCAGGCGTGCGATGGGCCGCGTCCACCCGCGCGAAGTGCGTCGCGAAAGAGAAGCGCCCGGTTGCGGGAGCATTCCCCCGCGCCGCTGCCGCCATTGCTCCAGGCATTGCGAGCGCTGCCTGGTGGGACGCGGCCGGGACCTGGAAAAAGCGGTGCTGCTCGATCAGCGTGAGCGACAAATGGAGCGCGATCTGGAGGCGCGGCGCGAGCGGCACCGCCCGTCCGTCGGCGGCGCGGACCGCAGCGGGTGCCGCCGTCCGCGCCTCGCCCGATTGCCGGTAGAGCAAGGCCAGCGGACGGCGCAGCGGCGCATGAGCGTGGCGTCGACTCCGCCGTCGCGGAAGCCGGCGCGCTCCGGTGACCTGGCGCTGGGCGATCGGCGCCTTCATATCCCGACCAGCCCATGATGGACGAACTCGATTGTCTCGGTCGCCACCACGCTTTGCGACGCGTCGAGATCGGAGCCCGTCCATTTCGACGGATAGGCGCCGATGAAGATCCAGCGCCAGTCTTCGGTCCCCGCTTCGCCGAGCAGGACCACCGACATGATCAAGCGCTGGATCCGTCCCAGGATCACTGCCTGATGCCACGCCCAGAGCCACGGGTCGGCGAGACCGCGCTTCAGCCGCAGCGGCGGATAGGTGGTCACTCCGGCGTGCTGCCGTTCATGGTCGTTGACGCCCCCTTCCCGATACGGCTCGATCTTCGTCTGCCGCTCGAGTCCGCTCACCGATTGGAAGCCGCCGACCTCGAGCCCCATGATCTCCACCCGGAAGCGGAAGGCGCGATAGGGATCGGTGACGAACATGTCCGCTCAGCCGATATCGAACGGATCGTCGGGCCGGCCGTCGAGGCGCCGGTTGATGCTCGATATCTCGCGGCACCAGCGCCGGCGCTCATTATGTTCGAGCGCCATCAGCTCCTCGCTGGGCCAGTGGAAATGGAAAGCGATGAAGGCCATCTCCTCGTAGAGCTGAGGGAGGGGATAGGCCTTCATGCTTCCCCCATGACGCCGAACTCCCGCGAGCTGCGCTCGAAGAGGGCGGACGCCGCTTCCTCGCCGCCCTCGCCGTTGAGGTTCTCGTAGAGAGTCTGGAGGAAGGAGAGGTCGGAGGCGAAGAGGCCTTCGATAACCTTCGTGTTGACGTCGGGAAGCGCGCCGAGGCGCGTGACGACGCGCGCCAGCACGATGATGGTGAGATAGGCCGGATTCTGCTGAACCCGCGGGTCCTTCAGCGGCAGGATCTCGTCGGCCGCGGTGGCGAGCCGCATCACGCCCTCGCGGTGCAGCACGCCGTCGCCGTCGAGATAGCCCTTGGGCAGAGTGAATTCGACTTCGGTCTGGAACGCCATGGTTCAGGCTCCCCTTTACTGGATGCGTCGGATGCCCTCGTTGGCGAGCTCGAGGGACTCGATCGCCACCTCATTGCCTTTGCCGTTGAGGTCGGTCGGATTGTATTTGGTCGGCCAGGCGCGGGTGATCTCGTACGCCGCCTTGTCCTCGCCGGCTTCGTTCTGGACGCGGATGACGACCGTCTTCCGCGCCGCGCTGAGCAAAGTCGCGTCGTCGACCACCATCTGGTGCCAGTTCGCCAGCTCGATGGAGTCGGTGAGGCCCCATTTGAGCGTGACGTTGCCGTATTTGTTCAGGCCCTTGAGCTTGCGGACGGTGGTGATCTCGTTCCCCTCGCGATATTCGATGGGATCGTTGCTCGCGTCGCCGATCGCGACTTCCGAGAAGCCGGCCTGGACGATGCCGTCTATCTCAAGCCGGTAGCGGAAGTTGCGCAGCGGGTCGGTGGCGGCCATGGCTGAATCTCCTTCTTGCTGGCGCTATTCCTTGGCTTCCGACGTCTTCTGGTAGATCCGGAAGATGACGAACTCGGCGGGGCGCACCGGGGCGATGCCGATCTCGACGATGAGGCGGCCGTTGAGGATGTCGTCCTCGGTCATCGTCTCGCGGCCGACCGCGACGGTGAACGCCTCCTCCTCCTTCTCGCCGAACAGAGCGCCTTCGCGCCACTGGCTGCGCAGGAAGAGGGTGACGGTCTGCTTGACCCGCGCCCAGAGTTTCGCATCGTTGGGCTCGAAGACGACCCACTGGGTCGAATAATAGATCGACGCCTCGAGGAAGATGAAGAGCCGCCGGACGTTGATATATTTCCAGAGCGGGTCGCTCGACATCGTGCGCGCCCCCCACACCCGGATGCCGCGGCCGGGGAAGCGACGGATGCAGTTGACGCCCTTTGGGTTCAGGTTTTCCTGCGCGCCCGTGGTGATCTCGTATTTGAGGTCGAGGGCGCCGGCGACGGTCTCGTTGGCGGGGGCTTTCCACACGCCGCGGGTGTTGTCGGTGAGCGCGTAGATGCCGCACACCGCGCCGCTGGGCGGCACCTCGATGCGCGCCCCCGTGCGTGGATCGGCGACAACCACCCACGGAAAGTAGAAGGCCGCATATTTGGTGTCGTCGATCGTCGAGCGGGGATCCAGGTCGGTGGCGACCGGCTTGATCCGGGGCGAATCCAGGACCGCGAACCGGAACCGGTTCAGCTCGCAATGAGTGATGACCTCCAGCTGCACTTCCTTATCGTCGCGGCCCGGGGCGGCGACGATGGCGACGTCGCGATAGGAATCCAGGGCTAGCGCCTTGAGTCCCCTACGGTCGTTGGGCGAGTCCGCATCGCCGACGAAGTGGTTAGATGTCGGCGCTTTGCCGTCGGCTCCTTCCTCGAGCAGGCCGCCTTGGACTCCGGCGACGCCTTCGATGGTCGCCCCGGCGTCCACGGTCACCTCGACGAGCGACGAATTGCCGTGGTTGACCCTTTTGTCCCAGTAAGAAGGCGAGGCCGCATCGAGCGACAGATCGTCGAAGTCCTCGATCATCGTCGGCGCCGGAAATCTCCGCTGGTTCGCTTCTATAAAGGGATCGAACAGCTCGGTGCCTTCAGGCGGGACGCGGTCCCAATAGGCGAGCCTGAGCCGGAAACCGATCGGCTGCATCTCGTTGGTCTGCGTTTTCCTCTTGGTCGTGCCCGGTTCGATTTTCACCCAGACGCGATTGTAGGCGGTGCCGGGGCCGATCGAAGTGACGTGGAGCTGGTCGAAGTCCCGCTTCGCGAGGCCTTTCCCGCCCTCGATATCGCCGACGATCCGGGCGATATAAACGCGCCGGCCGCCATTATCGAAGAAGGCCTTGACGGCATAAGGGACGTATTTGACGTTGCCGTCCGCGTCGGCGAAGACGTCGCCGAACAGCCGCAAATACTCGCCGTAGCTGGTGATGAACCGAGGCTTGGTCGGCCCCCGCTCGGTTTCTCCGAGAAATGCGGCGGTGCTGGTCGCGACCCCCTCGATCGGCTTGGGTCCGCGTTCGATCTCCTCGACGTAGACGCCGGGCGCAAGATATTCGGGCATGTTTCTTCCCTCCTAAGCGGCTTCAGCTGGTTTCGGATTGAACTGGGCGAGGCTGGCGCGAACCTTGGCCTCGAACCCCGCCTCGAGCTTCGTCAGCCCCGCCCGATCGGCTTCCAGGGCAGCCTCGGCGGCCTTGACCTCGCTCTCCAGCGCGGCGACCTTCCCCTCGGCCTCGGTCTGGTCCGCCGCCGATTGCCGCACCTTGGTCTCGAGCTCGGACGTGGGAATCACGCGCGGAGCGGCCGCGACCGTCCGGTCCAGCCGGCCGTCCTCCATGACCAGCCAGTAGGCGAGGGCGTAATTGCCCGCATCGCTCGCCTTCTTCGCCTCCGCACGGATCGCGTCGGCGGCCTTGAGCCGGTCGCGGATCGACGCCGCGGGCCGCTTCCAGGCCACCGCCCCCGCTTTGGCTGCGGCCGCCTTTGCCCTGGCCGCGTCGAGCTCCACCCGCTTGTCGGCGATGGCCTCAGCGTCCGTCTTGATCTGGCGCGCGAGGTCGTCCTTCTCCTGCTGTTGCGCGGCCGCCGCGTCGGCGATGTCCTTCCTTGTCGCCTCGTCCAGGAACTGGCTGACGAAGCTGAATTCGGCAAGCCGGTAGTCCTTGAGATCCTCCTCGATCGCGTCGAGGGCGGGTTTCTCCCTCGCATAATCCTCCACCATCTTCCTCGTCGCATCCTCGGCCTTGCGCCGCTCCTCGGCGCGGGCGAGGTCGGCCTTCAAGGCTTCGAGATCTTTCTGTGCCCGGTCGATCAGGCTCAGCAATTCGCTCTCGCTCTTCCCGCTGGTGCCGCCGCCGCCCTCGCCGCCCGAGCCGCCGCCGCCCTCGCCGCCCGAGCCGCCGCCGCTCTCGCCGCCCGAGCCGCCGCCGTCGCCCGCCGAGTCGCCGGGGTCGGCCGAGTCCGGCTCCGCTCCGGCGACCACAGGCTCCGCCTCGGACTCGGCCTCCGGCGCCTCCGGCGCGGCCGGCGCTTTCATGCCGCGCGTGTCAGGGCTGCCCGGTGTGCTCGGAGCGGGCGAGCGTCCGCGTGTGGACGGCTGCGGCCCCTTGCTATCGTCTTGCGCCATCATCTGCTCCTTCTTCAGGGGGCGAAAAAGCCGGGATCGTTGTTGCCGGTGAGGTCGATCGGCTCGAGAAAGCTGTGGCTCCGGCCGTTGCCGAGCGACCGCGCGAAGCTGCGCGCATCGCTGCCTTCGCTCACGGCGATCGTGACGGGGACCGGCGCTTCCGCCTCGTGCGTCCCGAGGGCGGGCAGCCGCACCGCCAGGGCGAAGGCGCCGCTGGCGATGCTGCGCGCCGCAAAGCTGGCGCCTCCGGCCACTGCGGCGGCCGATATCGATGCGCCTGCGACGGGCGCGGCACCTCGCGTCACGACCCCGCGGACGAGCGTCGTTCCCGGTGCGAACGGATAGTCCGGTCCCGGCGCCAGCAGCACGTCGCGGCGCCGCGCGGCGGGATCCGTGTTGCCGGCCGCGGGCGGCGTGAAGACGAAGCGCTCGACGAAGGGGAAGCCGGCGCGGCGGCCGTCCACCTCGACGTCATAATGCGGCTGGTCCTGCAGGTTGATGAATACGAGCACTCCGGACCCATTCACAATCGCCCGGTCCATCAGCCCGGTTATGCGCGCGCTGACGCCGTCGCGGACCAGCCTGCCGGTGACGGAATCGACGGCGCCGACCGCGAGCGTCACCCGGTCGATCCGCGGGTTCGCGTCGAAGACGATGGTCGCGGCGCCGCTCATGCCGCTTCGCCCTGGGCGAGGCCGCCGTCCATCTCGCGAGACTGGACGGGCGGGAAGAGCGCAGCGTCGCCGACTTCGATGAAGACCGGCGACGCGAGGTAGACGATCGAGGTTCGGAACGGCTCTTCCGGGAACAGGCCCCAGATCCGGTTCATGTCTTCGGGGCTGTGGCTCTCGGGGGAAAGCCGCACGTCCTGCCCGGGCAATGCCGAACCGGTGAGGATCGCATCGGCGTGCAGCACGCGGATGATCTGGCCAAGGCTGATCAGCTCGCCGGGCTCGGGCGGCGCGACTCCGCCGGGCGTGGGCGGCCGGTAGCAGGTGATGAGAAAGTGGAGGTCGAACGGGATGGCGGCGATGGGCGGCCCCGGCGAGGTGACCGGCGCGGACGTCGGCGGCGCGCGGAAGACCGGCGTGTTGCGGAGCGTCGCGTTCGGCTGGATGTGGACGAGCGTCAGCGCCACCCGGGCCGTACCCATCTCGCGGCGCAGCGGCGATCCGACATGCACCTCGAGACCGGTCGCCTCGCGGATGCGCCGCCTGAGGGCCAAGGTGGTGTCGAAGAGAGCGGTCGCGCTCACGGCTCGATCCCCGCCGCCTCGGCCTCGGGCAGAAGGCGGGTCAGATTTCGTCCGGCGCTTTCCATCCCGATCTTGGCAAGCTCCGCCCGCGTCGCGGCGACGAGATGGCTCATGCGGATGACGCCGCCATTCTCGGCCGCCTTGAAGGCGGCGTTGACGATGCTCTGCTCGATATTGCCGCCCGAAAGCGGCAGCTGGCGCGCCAGCAGCGATACGTCGACGTCCTCGGCGACCGGCGCCTCCTCCGGGAACATCCGCGTCCAGATGGCGAGCCGGTTCTCGGCGTCGGGCATGGGGAAATCGACGATGAAGCGCAGCCGGCGAAGGAAGGCGGCGTCGAGATTTTCCTTCAGGTTCGTCGTCAGGATGGCGAGGCCGCGATAGGCCTCGATCCGCTGCAGCAAATAGGCGACCTCCAGATTGGCGTAGCGATCGTGCGCGTCCTTCACTTCCGAGCGTTTGCCGAACAGCGCGTCGGCCTCGTCGAACAGCAGCACGGCGCTCGCCGCCTCGGCGGCGTCGAATATCCCGTCGAGCGCCTTTTCGGTCTCCCCGATATATTTCGACACGGTCTTGGCGAGATCGACCTGGAACAGAGCCGACCCGAGCTCGCGGGCGATGATCTGGGCAGCCATCGTCTTGCCCGTGCCGCTCGGCCCGGCGAAGAGGGCGGCGATCCCCTGGCCGTAGGGGATGCGTTCGCCGAAGCCCCATTGCTCCCACACTGTTTCGGCGTGCCGGACGTGCGACGGGATGCTGCGCAGCTCCGCCTCGATCGGCGGCGGCAGGACGATGTCGTGCCAGCCGAGGCCGGTCTCCACCCGTCGAACGGACGGCGGAGCCGAGGCTTTCGAAACGAGCCGCGCCGCGTGCCGCAACGCCTCGTCGGCCGTCTCGCGCGTGTCGGTGCCGCCGCCGCCGAGCGCAAGCGCCAGGGCCGCCTCCGCCTGGGCTCGGGTGAAGGCGAAGGTGGCGGCCAGTTCGCGGGCCGCCTCGCTCGACAGCTCGACCCCGCGGACGGCGGCGGCGCGCGTCCAGATCGTGGCGCGCTCTTCGCGCGACGTGAGATCGCGGCCGATTTCCAGCACGCCTCCCGGTGCCTCGCGCAGCCAGATCGGGTCGACATGCTTCCCCTGCAGGACGAGCAGCTTGAGCTCCGCGGCGAAGGTGGCGGCGAGCCACGCGCAAAGCTCCGGCCGCAGCGCCTCCGGCGCCGAATCGAGCCCGGCCACGATCAGGACGGCATCGGCGAGCCGGGCCTGGCGCGCGAACATGCGAAGCTTGTCCCTGAGGTCGGCATCGGCGGCGCCGGCGGGCGGGGTCAGCGTGCCGATCAAGGCGGGAATGCCGACGGCGGCGAGCTGCTCCGCCAGCCACAGCTCTTCGCCCTGCGCCGCGGCGAGGCGGACGACCGGCCTTGGGCTTGCTTCCTTGCCCGTTGCGCGGGCCGCGGCGACGACCGGGGCGGCCTGGAGGTCGAAGCTGATCTTCGCAGGATCGGTCGGGTCGACCAGCTTCAATTCCCCTGGGCTCGCGGCCGCGCGCTCCAGCAGGAAGGAGGCGACATCGGGCGGTAAAGCGAGCGGGATCTGAGTGTCGGGCGCACCGGGCAGGTCGGTCCGCAGCGAAGCGATCAACCCGAAACGCGCGAACGGGCGATCGCCGGAGAGACGCTGCCGCACGCGCCAGCCGCCGCCCATGTCGTCGACCAGGTGCGCCAGCGTGGAGGCATTCGGCCGGCGCTGGGTGAGGTCGTCGGCGAGGAAGCCGAACACCTGAGAGAAGCTGGCGTCCAGTTCGGGAGCGAGGGCAAAATAGACCATCTGACGTTCGAGCTCATCGAGCTGGAACGCGGCCGCGAGGCGCGTGAACGGCAATCCCGTCGCGGTCACGCCGCGGGCGTTCAGGCGTGCGTCGACGTCCTGGAATTCGGCGACCAGCTCCGGGAGCGCCAGCGCAGCGGTGCGCTGGCCCAGCAACGCCCGGGCTCGGGCCGCGGTCATTGCCCAGTTGGAGAGGTCGTGGCCCGCCGTCTCGCCGTCGGCGCGAGCAAGGGCGAGGTTGAGCCTCAGCGCCAGCCAGGTGGCGAGGTCGCCCAGCTGTTCGTCGGCATCGGCATAGGGATCGCGGCGAATCGGCACGACGCGCGCCGCCTGGCGAGGCGGCGGCGGAGGGGGCGGAGAGGGAGAGGGAGGGGGAGGGGGAGGGGGAGGGGGAGGCGGCGCAGGCGGTGGGGGCACAGGCGCAGGCGCAGGCGGTGGGGGCACAGGCACAGGCGGCGCAGTCGCGGTCTCCGCTGCAGGCTCCGGCTCGGACTCCAGCTCCGGCTCCGGCATCGGCACCGGCACTGCATCGGCCTCTTCGTTCGGCTGGTTCGCAGCCACGGACAGCTGTGGCCGTGCGTGTGTGATCCGCGCGATCGTGTCGTTGGCGCCGGCCAGCCCGGCCTCGCGGGACAGCCATTCGGCGAGCCGCACCAGCGTTTCGCTGCCGACGTCGAAGACGTGGACATTGGTGGTGCCCCCGACCAGGTCGACCTCGATGACGGAGAGCTTGGGCTGGAGTTGGAACAGGCGATCGATCGCCGGACTGTCGGCGCCGAACTCCGCGATCAGCACGTCGAAGGGCTCGGTCGCGAGACGCGCGAGCACATCCTCCCAGGCGTCGCACTGATCGGTCGCGACGGCGCTGCGATAGCCGCGCGGCGCCGCGGCGAGCAGGCGGGCGATGCCCTGCCGCCCGGCGGCGCTCGACATCGGTCCAATCAGCGCGCGTACCTTCACCGCCGTCCCCACTTGCAGAAACGACCAAGCTTCACGTTCCAGGCAAGAAGCGCCATGGCCCGAGCGGTCCAATTTCGGTCTGGCCCCAGGTTCAGGGCGAGGGCTAGGGAGGGTCCAGAAAAGGGTTCACCTGCGGTCGCGCGGAAGCGGCGCTGGACCGCCTTGCTCGGACACCGCGCCCGCCGGATCGCGGCAGCCTGGGTGCGACGGGCACCGGCATGTTGCGTCGCCGTCGGCGGGGGAGAGCGCTGCGTGAGCCCCCACGCGCCCATTTCCACGTCCGTCGGGTTCCTGGCAGCTACACGCTCGATGTCGCCAACGTCAGGATGAAGCGTGGCGGCGCAAGGGCCGCTCCGAGCGAAGGCCGACCGTCGCCCGATTCAATCTCAGGGTCGCGGCCCAGGATTTCGGATAGCAAGCGGCTTGCGAGACCCACGCTCAATCCTGCCGCGACACAGCCGTGATCGCCCGCGCCGAACGGCAAGAATGCGCTTCGATCGGCACTTTCCGACCAGCGCTCGGGCAAAAAGCTGGTCGGCTCCTTCCAGTAAACCGGATTGCGATGAATCGCATATGGGCTGATCGTGACCGTCTGCGCTGGGCGTACGCGTTCGCCCAGGATGACATCCGACTGCCGAAGCCGGCGCTGAAACAGCCAGGCGATCGGGTACAGGCGCAAGGCTTCCAACACGATGTGCGTCGGATGCTGTTCCCTCTTTTGCTCGCGAATGGCTTGCAGCACCGCCCAGCCGAGGGCGAAGCCGATTGATCCGACCGTCGCGAACACGAAGCCGGCATAGAGTTGAGCCAGGGCCTTTTCGTCGATTTCGCGCCCGTAGCTTCCAATGACTTCAAGTAGATCCGGCTCGCTCGTCGGCTTGTCCGCGGACCTCGCCGCTTCGCCGACGACCGCTCGGTAGAAGCGGAATCGATCGCGGATTCGCCGCACGATCCCCGCCTCAGGCTCGTGGCGGCTAAGGATCCGAGCCCCGACCATCGCCTCGAGCGCTTCGTGAAAAGCTCGAGAACGCCAGGGACCCGCCAGCACCGGACGCATGATGTCCAGGAGCAGCGCATTGCCGGCGCGCGGCCATTCGCTTCGCCGTCCAAGCGTCGAAACGAAACGCCGGCAATCCACGTTCTGCACATGCTCGTGCACCAGCGCATAGACCTGGCGAGAGAGCGCGATCTGCACGTCTCTCGACGGGGCGAGAGGCCCGTTCCCGAAGAAGTCGGAATGGTCCACCATCCGTCCGCCGTCGTTGCGAAGAAGCGCCCGGGCGACCTCGGCATCGTAAATGCACAGTTCGCGGCGCGACACCCAACGGACTCCCCGACCGTCTCGCGCAGCATCGTCGAGCCATCCTAATGGGTCTCGCTTGATGTTCCGGCCCATCCGCTTTCCCAAGTTCCTCAGCTGGCCAGAAGATATGCGACGACATGTGCGATATTACTGGTCGATGCTGCTGACGTCGATCCGAATTTCGTTGACTGAACGTCGGCTGAGGCTCAAAAGTTGGAATGCCGAGTCAAACATGGAGTCATGAAATGGCAAGGATTCTTCGAGCTCTTCGAGTCGCCTTGAATGTTCGGGCAGGCTGCTTCCCGGGATATCGTCCCTGGTCAGACTATATCGAATTCTAGGTCCAGCTTTCCAGGCGCCAGCCGGGTGAATTGGAAAGGCAGTCGCGCGCTGCCTTTCCCTTTCTCGCATGAATAGCGACATCGATCACAGTGGCAGCGATCTCCTGGACGCCTTGTTCGCGAGCGTGCGCCGCGACGGTTCGGTAGCTCGCCATCCCGACGGGACCATCGGCATCTTCGATCCGGTGATCGCCGCGCAGGTCGAAGCGGCCAACACCGAAGCGCTTTGCGTCGGCAATTCGCTGATCGACCTGCTCAAGCCGCCGAGCGCACGAGCGCGCGTCCCGTGGAGCGACGTTCGCGCCGTGCTCATCGAGCAGAATCGTCGCCTGACCGAGCCGCGCCACGTCAAAGCTCTGCATGAACGAATTCGGGCTTTTTTGCTCGAGCACTCCGATCGGGAAGAGGATTTGACCTGGCTCATCGGGCGCGCGGTTGCGTTCGCGCTCGTTCCGCACATCATCGATGGCCTCGCCGACGCCGATCTGAGGCGCCTGCAGATCGAGCAGGAAACGCGAATTCGCAGGATTTTGATATCGGGGCGAAGTTCGATCCGTCTCCGCCTGGCCAATTTCATTCGGCTTCGGCAAGCGACGCGTGTCATCTCCGGGGAAATCCGGCGCCGTCTGGACGGCCGGGCGCCGCCCCGCGAGGATTTCCTTCAATCGCTCCTCCCGTTCGCGGATCGGCTGGGGGTGCACCGCGTGGCCTATCTCGTCACGACGATTTTGACGGCGGCCTCCGTCGCGCCCGAGTTCAGCTCATCCTGCCTCGTTTACGCGATGCATCGACACCCCGAGTGGCGGGACAGGATCGAGCGGGAAATGGCGGCGCTCGAGCCGCAGGAGCTCTATTCTCTGCCCATCGAGAAATTGCCCTCGACGTTGCGGTTCATCAAGGAGGCGGCCCGGATGTGGCCGTTCCCCTTCGTCGTCCGTCGCCGTGCCGCCCGCGATATCGAGGTGGATGGAGTGGAAGTGCGCAAAGGTGGGCGTTACGATCTGAGCTCGTACATCCTCCATCACCACGACGATTATTGGCAGGATCCCGACCGCTTCGATCCCGACCGATGGTTGTCGCCGCGAAAGACGGCGACCCGGGGAACCTACGTCCCGTTCGGCTTCGCGCCGCGAAGCTGCGTGGGTGGCGCCGTGGCCCATGCGCTCCTGTTCCTGGTCTGCGAGCTGTTCACCCGGAGCTTCAGCGTGGAGATGGCGAAGGGAGCCGCACCGCGACTGACGATGGACGGCATTGCCGTTCCGGTCGACATGATCGGCAGCATCAGACGCGCGGCCGCAAGCTGAACGGCCGCTTCGGCCTGGCGACCGCGGTGCGCCGCGTTGAACGACCCGTCGAGCAGGCCGGCGCGCGGGCACGGCCACTCGGACCGAATTCTTGGACAGGGAAGGGGTGGCCGGCCCGGCAGGCAACCGCTCGGCCAATGCTGTCAACCGAGCGCTATTGCGGCCTCGCAGACGGTGCCCATGTCCCTGCGCTTGTCGGCATCAGCCTGCCGAATGCGGCGCGCACCAAAACAGGAGGGCGGCCCTTTCGAGCCGCCCTCCAATTGTATTGCCACCCTTGAGTGGTGCGAGATTACCGCTCGCCGATCGGGTCGGGGTTGCCGTCCGGATCGCCGATCACGACGCTGTCGGTCCGGAGGCCGCCGGTCAGCAGCAGACCCGCGAGGTGCGGGGTCGCCATCGAGGTGCCGCTGATCGTGTTGTAGCCGCCGTCCTTCCAGGTCGACTTGATCGACGAGCCCGGCTCCGAATAGTCGATCGGCGGGTTGCCGAAGTTCGAGTAGCTCGCCCAGCGGTCGCCGACGCTGAACGCCGACACGGTGAAGACGTTGGGCCCGTTTGCGCGGGCGGGCGAGTGGTTATTGGCATTGTCGCTCTCATTGCCCGCGGCGAGAGCGAAGCGCACGCCGCCCGCGGAGGCGTTGACTACCGCGGTATCGAGCGCCTGGCTGACGCCGCCGCCGAGGCTCATATTGGCGACGTCGCCGGCGCGGCCGTACTGAGCGACATAATCGACGCCGGCGATGACGCCAGAGGTGGTGCCGCTGCCGCGCCGGTTGAGGACGCGCACGGCGACGACCGGAGCGCCCGGAGCCACACCGATCACGCCGATCGTGTTGTCGAGCGCGCCTATGGTCCCGGCGACGTGCGTGCCATGGCCATTGAGATCGTCCGGCGAGGTTTCGCGCTCGACGAAGTTGCGGCTACGCGTCACGTCTACCCTCAGATCCGGGTGATCGAGGTCGATGCCCGAGTCGATTACCCAAGCCGTGGCGAAGGTGCCGGCGGCGCCGCCATTGACGCGGGCGATGCCCCAGGGCGTTTCCTGCGCCGGCTGGACGCCTCCGCCACCACTAGGAGGCGCGGCGGCCTGGATCGGGGGGATCGAGAAGATCTGATCCTGCTCGCAATAGGCGATGTTCGGATTGGCGGCGCGCATGCGCTCGATCCCCTGGGGCGACGCATTCACGGCAAAGCCCTGGAGAGCGACGCTGTAGACCCGGTGCACCTGACCGCCTGCAGCCTGCGCCGCGCGGTTCGCCTCCGCCTGCGCGTTGCCGCGCGAGACCGTGCCCCTGTTGAACACACAGACATAGCTGCCTTCGATGCGATCGCCCGCGCGCTGCGCCTGTGCAGGCTGAGCCAATGCGATCATCGGCAAGCCGGCAAACGCAAGAATTGAAAGTGCCTTCATTGAATCCGTCTCCTGTTTTCATTGCGGGTTGACAG
>Ga0190270_10000901_pt1 | contig 13434 bp, 12 predicted proteins | sample Popmic320T_FD_133748 | JGI IMG/M metagenome (GOLD analysis project Ga0190270, IMG submission 133748) | Populus adjacent soil microbial communities from riparian zone of Weber River, Utah, USA - 320 T | ecosystem: Environmental > Terrestrial > Soil > Riparian zone | place: USA: Utah | collected... | reverse complement strand
TGCTTGCGATCACGGCGACGATCGCCTGGCTCTCGTTTGAAAGTGGTTTCCGGATCGGCAGGTGGAGGAGTCGGCGGCATGACCACGAGCAGGAGGTTGTGGTTCGCTCGGAGGTCGGCGCCATGCTGGGCCTGGTGACATTCATACTCGCGGTCACGTTTTGGATCGCGACGGCCCACTTCGACGCCACGCGGCAATCCCTGCTCAATCAGGTGAACGCGATCAGGACGGCCTATCTGCGAGCCGACTTGCTCCCGGAACCTCATCGCGCGGAGACCCGAAATCTTTTACGCGAGTATGTGGACATTCGATTGGAGGCCGTTCGGTCGGGGAATATCAAACCAGCGATTGCGCGGTCGGAAGAGTTGCACGACATGCTCTGGTCTCAGGCGGTCGCCGCAAGAGAAAAGGCCTCAAGCCCGATCTATGCCGGATATTTCATCCAGTCGTTGAACGAAGTGATCGCCCTACACATGAGGCGAATGATAATACGAGAGGAGTTCCGCATCCCCAACGCCATCTGGATTGTGGTCTACGTGATTATGACACTCGCCGTAGCGGCCATTGGCTGCCATGCCGGATTGACCGGACCTCGAAGACCATTAGTTGTCGCGGCGTTTGTCCTGATCATTTCCGTGGTATTGACATTGATCGCGGATCTTGACAGCCCCCGCAGAGGTTCGCTCAGGGTGAGTCAACAGGCGCTGGTCGACGTCCGGATGACGATGAACGACGCAAACCACTGATTTAATCGCTGGCGAGAAGGAACGCTTATGCAATTGCACGGCCTGCTTGATTACCTCCCCCTTTGGGCGTTGTTCATGGCCACATTGGTGGTCGCTCTGCTCTCGTTCGAGGGAGGTTTCTGGGTCGGAAGGCGGAGGAGCCTGCGGTCGGAACAGGAACAAGAGATGGTGGTGCGCGGGCTGGTCGGGGGCATGCTAGGCTTGGAGGCGTTCATGCTCGCGTTCACGTTCGGGGCGGCGGCGGCCCATTTCGACGCCAGACGGCAGGTGGTCATCGATGAGGCAAACACGATCAGGACGGCCTACCTGCGCGCAGACTTTCTCCCAGAACCTCACCGCGCTGAAATCCGCAATCTTCTGCGCGAATACGTTGACGTCCGATTGGAGGGAGTTCGGTCGGGGAAGATCGAACAAGGGATTGCGCGGTCGGAAGAGTTGCACAATCAACTTTGGCTTCAAGCGGCCGCCTCAAGAGAAAAGACTCCAAGCCCGGCTTTCGCCGTACAATTCATTCAGTCGCTGAACGAAATCTTCGCCCTACACTCGAGACGGGTGATAACGGGACTGGAGTTCCGTATCCCAAATATCATCTGGATTGTGCTATACGCGATCACCGCGCTCGCCGCGGCGTCAATTGGCTACCACTCCGGATTGACCGGAAGGAGCAGGCCGCTCGTAGCTCTGGCAATAATCCTGGCCTTTTCGGCGGTCATATTATTGATCGAGGATCTTGACCGCCCCTTGTACGGATTTCTCGAGGTCAGTCAGCGGGCGCTGGTTGATCTTCAGACGATGATGAACGCCCAGATTCCCTGAGCCGAAGCTCGCCTCAGGGAGCGTAAAAAACAACTCGCAAATTTACCGGACAAAACTGCAAAGCGGCCTGGAACATCTCTGTCTCAACCTGTAGCATTGCCTTCGATCCCATCGGGTTTGTTGATTGAATAAATCCGCTCCACCGAAGAAACCTAAACGCGATTAAGGAGATTGGAAAATGATATGTCCGGTTTGTAATGTGGAACTTTTGTTGAATGAACGACAAGGCGTGGAGATTGATTATTGCCCGAAGTGCCGCGGCGTATGGCTCGACCGCGGCGAGTTGGACAAGCTCATCGAACGTTCATCCAGGATCTCCTACAACAGAGAACATGGGTATGACGACGATGATCACAAGCATTACCGCGAATATCGGGAACACCCCGAATACCACAAACGCAAACGCAAAGGCTGGTTCGATGACGTCTTCGATTTCGATTGAAATCGACTCTGGGTTAGCCACAGAGAACACAGAGAACAGTCAATCCCCTCTGTGCCCTCTGTGCGCTCTGTGGCTAACTCGAAAGTCTCACTTTTAGAGGCTCTGTTTCAATCGAGCCGCTTCACCCGGATGTTCTTGAAGCGGACGATGCTCTTTGGGTCGTGTGCCTGCAAAGCGAATGTGCCGTTGTCGAGAATTCGCGTGAAGGCCTCGCCAGCTTTCCAATCGGCCGGTTGTTCCCAATCCACCGCGACCTTGTCGTTGACCTTGATGGTGACGTGTTTGCCTTTGACGACGATGTCGTAGGTGTACCACTCGTTGTCTTTGACAAACTGCTCCCTGACGTTCACCACGTCATATAAGCTGCCGGTCTTTTTCCAATCGGTGTGGGTCTGGTTGACCTGAACCTCGAAGCCCTTTCTCGGCCACCCTTGTGGCTGGTACTCGGTGTGGAAGTAGACGCCGCCGTTCGACCCCGGTTCGGTCATCACGTCGATCTTGAGTTCGAAGTTGAGAAAAGGCTTCGAGTCACCAACGTAATAAAGATGATTACGAGGTCCCGCCGCGACGAACGCGCCGTCCTTGATCGTCCAGGTGTCCGGGTTCTCTTCGGCCTTCTTCCAGCCGTCGAAAGTCTTGCCGTCGAAAATGGTTTTGAAACCTTTCTCGTCCTTGGACTGGCCCAGAGCGGTCGCGGTCAGTGAAAGCAGAATAGCGGCGCTCAGCAGAAGCGTTCTGATCTTCATCTTGAATTTCTCCTCGATGGTGCAGTACCGCGCGCGTAGGGGCGGGTATTCCCCGCTCAACCGCGTTGATAACGGACGCGGGCGGGGAATACCCGCCCCTACGCGCGGCACTGTAATTGTTTGATGGAAAGTTAAATGAGCGGGCGTATCAAAACATCGCTGGCGGGCGGGCGTCAAGCGTCCGCGTACACGCGCGGCACGCGCGCTGAGATTCCGGTGACGATTTCATAAGAGATCGTGCCGATCTCTTCGGCCAGGTCTTCGGCGGAGATTCTCAATCCGCCCCGTTCGCCGATCAGAATCGCTTCGTCTCCGAGCTCGGCGACGGGGACGTCGGTCACGTCAATGATCGTCAAATCCATGCTCACGCGACCGACTATCGGGGCAAAATGTCCGCGAAGGAGAACCTGTCCGTTATTCGAATGCGAGCGGCGCAGGCCGTCTGCGTAACCTATCGGGAGCGTTGCGATGCGGCTTTCGCGCGTGGTGGTGAACGAGAGGCCGTAACCGATCGGCGTCCCGGCGGGCGTCGTCTTCAACATCACGACGCTCGAATGCAGAGACATCACGGGCCGCGCGTCGAAAGGCTCGAGGTTCGGCGAGAGCGCGTCGCGCATCAGGCCGTACATCGCGCCTCCCGCGCGCGCCAGATTGCCGTGCGATTGCGGGTAGGCGTGAATGCCCGCGCTGTTGGCCAGATGCCTCCACGAAGGGGCGAAGCCGAGGTCACGTAAAATCTCGACCGCCTCTTCATAGCGCGCGATCTGTCGCTCGGTATAGTCGGTCGCGGCGCTGTCAGCCGCCGCGAAATGGGTCATCACGCCGTCAAGCTTGACGCTCTGAAATCGCGCGAGCGAGCGGGCGAACTCCGCCAGGTCATCGATCCGAACTCCGAGCCTACCCATTCCCGTGTCGACTTTGAGATGGAAATTGACGACGCGGCCCAACGCGCCGGCGCGCGCGTTCAACTCCTCGGCCTGGTCGAGGCGGTAGACAGCCGTGGTCAGGTCGCGAGCGATCAGATCGTCGGCCTGGCCGCGCCAGAATCCGCCGAGGCAAAATATAGGTCGAGTGATTCCCGCCCGGCGCAGTTCGATTCCCTCCTCTACCAACGCCACGCCGAACCAGTCGGCGTTGATCGCTTCGAGAGCGCGGGCGCACTCGACCGCCCCGTGGCCGTAGGCGTTCGCTTTGACCACGGCCATCAATTGCGCGGGGGCGCTGAGATGATTCCTGATCGTGAGGTAATTGTGTTTGAGGGCGGGCAATGAAATCTCCGCCCACGTCGGCCGTCCTTGATCCATTACGATGAATTACGCCTGCTCCCGGTACTTGTCCTCGAACCGGGTGAGCTGTTTGAGAAAGATTAGTTCGACGCTGCCGATCGGGCCGTTGCGCTGCTTGCCGATGATGATCTCGGCGATGTTCTGTTTTTCGGTTTCCGGTTTGTAGACCTCTTCGCGGTAGATGAACATCACGACGTCGGCGTCCTGCTCTATACTATTGTGAACAAAGCAGTTATCGGCCACAAAATTGTGTACTCCATGCACGGTCAAATCATAAACATCGGTTTCGCCATCAGGCTCGATAGAAACAATCTTATCCCAGTAAACATCACTCTGAGCTAGTTTGGTCATCGCTTCCAGGCCGATGGATTGCGCCATACGCGCGGCGCGGTCGCGGCTCATATTCTGGCCACGAATTTTGCTGAAGTGTGGAATTTTGCCAAGTGTCATCTGTATTTGGTCTGCAGTCATATTCAGTTGCTGCATTGCCGGCAAAACAGTTACTGACCACACCTCGCGCGGCAAAACATCCCGATTAGTCTTGGATGGGCGGCCACTCAAAGATTCCGCAATACTTGACAGATGTGTAGCTTTGCTCGCTCCTACCGCTCCAATGTGCTTAATAAACTTTTCAAGATCAGGCTTGCCGCTGACGGTAACATGGTACTGGTCGCGCCCCTTGCCATATTGCGAATGACGAGAGATCGTAGCATTGATTCCCAGCCGTAAAAGCAGTGATTGCACCCCCGAAACCAGATCTACGCTGCTTGACGCGTAGTAGATGCTTGGGTAATGCAGCGCCCCGTGATCTTTAATGCACCCATCCGTTGACCACAAATGTCGTAGGAACAAGCCAATCGCCGCAGCTGGCTGTTCGAACACTTTGCAGGGAACGTATTTTTCATAAGATCGCAGCCCCCAAACGCCCAGATCGCTCAACCATTCAGAAATAGCGCTGCGAACATTATGTGTGTGATGGCGTGTCGAAGCGAGATAGACCTGATACCAATTGCGCTCCTGTTTGATACGCGGCTTGACCTCACTACCGAAGACATTCAACGCCAACCCGGCAACGATCTCGGCGAGGTCTTTCTCTCTCGTGGTGTATTGAATCGCGTGGCGCGGCAGCGTGCAGCCGTCACCAATGAGATGGCCCAGTAACGCCAGCTCATTATCCGACATGCTCTGGCGGGCTGGGTTCGCTATAACGCGCGGAAGCGCCAGATGTTCGCCGACCGTCAATTCATCAAGCCGTTTCCAGCCCGCGAACGCTCTGAACTTATGATTCGCCGTCGCGCGAATTGTGCGCCCCAATCTGGTAGTCAATCGGAACACCGGCTTGACGCCAGTAGCGAAAGCCCGGCTGACGACCGCAGGTTCGAGCATGAAATTCGCTTCGTTCAAAGCCCACACCTTGAAACCAGATTTACCGGCAAGATCGCGAATCGGGATTTGCGCGCCGCTGTCGGCCATCGTCACCAGGCTTTCGCCGGCAAGGCATCCCGACTCCCTCAAATCTGAGAGCTGTGGTTTGTGGCTGCCCGTCCGCGTCTCGGGCGCGCGGGAGAGCTGCGAGAGCGCGACCATCGGCACGTTTAATTCCTTCGCCAGCATCTTCAGTTCGCGCGAAATCTGCGAGACCTCCTGTTGGCGCGATTCATTGCGTCCGCGCCCGCTCATCAATTGCAGGTAATCGACGATCAACAGATCGAGCGCCTTCTGTTCGTTCTTCAGCCGCCGCGCCTTGGCGCGCATTTCGAGCACGGAGATGCCGGGAGTGTCGTCGAGATAGATTTTGGTTTCGGCCATTTCCCCGACTGCTATGGCCAGGCGCCGCCATTCGTCCTTGCTCAAGTAGCCGCTGCGCAGACGGTGAGCGTCGACGCGCGCCTGCGAACAGAGCAGACGATTGACCAATTGCTCGTTGCTCATTTCGAGGGAGAAGACGCCGACCACAGCCTTCTCACCGTTGTGCAGCGGGCGCGTGGCGGCGTTCTGCGCGATATTCAAGCTGAACGCCGTTTTGCCCATACTCGGCCTGGCCGCGATGATGATCAGGTCGCCGCGCTGCAATCCTGAGGTCATGTAATCGAGGTCGTTGAAGCCTGTGGCGAGGCCGGTGATCAGTTGTTCGCGCCCGGCGGACTCCTCGATGACCGTGAGCTGGCGCGCGGCGACGTCGCCGATGTGGACGAAGCCCTGTTTGATGCGGTCTTCGCCGATCGCGAGGATTAGACTCTCGGCCTTGTCCAGAATCTCTTCCGGCGCATCCTCGTCGTCGAAGGCCATGGCCATGATCTGGTTGGCCGACGTGATCAGTCGGCGCAACATCGATTTACCTTTGACGAGTTCGACGTAGCTTTCGATGTTGGAAAAACGCGGGACCCCGTCGAAGAGGGCGGCGATGTAGGCCGGGCCGCCGACCTGCTCCAGTTCGCCCGCTCGGCGCAGTTCCTCCTGCAGCGTCAGCGGGTCAATCGCCTGGCCGCGTTCGTAGAGCGCGATCATCTTCTCGTAAATGCGGCGGTTCGAGCCGATAAAGAAGTCGTCGGGCTTCAGATTCTCCACCGCCTGATTGATCGCCACGTTGTCGAGCAACACCACGCCTAAAATCAGGCGCTCGGCCTCGATGCTGGAGGGCAACGCCTTGTCGAGCGTGAAATCTCCGGTCGATCCTTGCTTCGCCATATTTGGATGAACCTTGCGCGTCCTGGTCTCGTAACGGGGGTCGGAGGAACCTCTTGCGAATGAGAAGTTATTTTTGAACGAGAAAAACGGCGGGGCGTTGAACTGATGTCCTTCGCCCCACCGCCATCTTATGCAGGGGAGAGCGTGGGTCAAGGTTGCGAACCGCGCTCTCCGTTCATGTGGATGAATCTGCTGGGGAAAAAAATTTTATCGGTTGTTGGCCGTTGGTGGTTGGCGCCTGGTTGCGGGAAATCGAAAGAACCAACCGCTCAGGCGCCAACCACTAACTACCAACCACCATTACTTCGCCTCTTCTTCGCTCTTGACCACGACCTTGATGTTGGCCGTGACTTCGCGGTGGAGTTTGATGGGCGCCTCGAATTCGCCCGGCTCCTTGATCGGCTCTTTCAACATAACGCGGCGGCGGTCGATCTCATAGCCTTTGGCGGCGAGGGCTTCGGCGATGTCCATCGAGGTGACCGAGCCGTAGAGGATGCCGTGCTCGCCGACCTTGCGCGCGAATACGAGCGTAACCTCTTTAAGCAGGTCGGCCTGCTGCGTCGCCGTGTCGCGTTCGACGGCCTCTTTTTTGAGAAGGTTTTTGCGCTGCAATTCGATCTGCTTCTTGTTGCCCGGCGTGGCCTGTACGGCCAGCCCGCGCGGCAAGAGGTAGTTCCGTCCGTATCCCGGCTTCACTTTGACGAGATCGCCGCGCGCGCCCAGGTTGTCAATGTCTTCTTTCAGTAAAAGCTCCATCAATGGCATAAATTCCTCCGAAAGGGACCTATAAGACTTATAAGCCTTAAAGGTTCCACGCATATCAATACTTCGTGAAAGGCAGAAGCGCGATGGTGCGCGCGCGCTTGATCGCCTCGACGAGTTTGCGCTGTTGCTGCGAAGTGACGCCGGTCAGGCGGCGCGGCATGATCTTGCCGTTTTCGGCGATGAACGACTGCAACAGTTTCACGTCCTTGTAATCAATGTAATCTATCTTCTCGGCGGAGAGGCGCGAAATGCGGCGGCGGCGAGATCCGGATCGCGGCATACGCGCCGTTTTGCCGCCTCTCTCTTCGGTTTCCATTTCAGCCATAATTTTCCTCATTACTTGAGTGGGACAGACTTGAGTCTGTCAGTAGCATGAATTGGGGCGGACAGACTAAAGTCCGTCCCGCCTTAAATGTCTCACATCAACTCCTCGTCTTCGAGATCGAGATCGAGATCGAAGTCGTCTTCGGGGCTGCGCGGCGCGAGCGAGACTTTACGCTTCGACTTCAACTTCGCGGCTCGCTTCAAGGCCTCGTCGGTGCGCACGGTCAGATAGCGGATGACGAAATCGGTCACGCGCAAACGGCGTTCGACTTCGGCGATCTCCTTACCGCTGCCTTCGAGGTGAACGAAGGTGTAGACGCCTTCGTCGAATTTCCCGATGCGGTAAGCGAGTTTGCGGCGTCCCCAATTGTCTACTTTGGTGATCTTGCCGCCACGGTCGATGACGATCTGTTGGATCAGGGAATTGAGTTTGGATAGGTCATCTTCGGCGGTATTCGGCGCCGCGATGAATGCGACTTCGTATGTTCTCAACGCTATTCCTCCTTATGGATGTTACTGAAACAGCCCGACGCCACATCGTCGCCGAGCAAGGAGAGAAGGCCCGACGGGGAGACAAGGCGACTCACGCGACGGGGAGAAAGAATCTTTCTCGCCCCGTCGCGTGAGTCGCGTGAGTCGCCCGGTCGCGTCTTCAGTTATATTTCGACATCGCGTTAGCGACGCCTGTTGTCAAAAGAGCTTCGACCGCGTCGGCAGCCAGCGCCACTATTCGGGCGAGCTCGTCACGGTCTTTTTTCGGGAATTCCGACAGGACGAAATCCGACGCGTCATTCACGGGGTGGTCGGGAGCGATGCCCAGACGCAGCCGTGGAAAATCCTGCCCTCCCAATTTCTCAATGATCGACTTCAAGCCCTTCTGGCCGCCCGCGCTCCCTCGTGCGCGAATGCGAATCTTGCCGAAGGGCAGCGCCAATTCGTCGCTGATGACGAGGATCGAAGAGCGCTCCGGGACCTCGTACTTTTTTATCAACGCGGCGACGGCGACCCCACTCAGGTTCATGAAGGTCTGCGGCTTGACCAGCAAACTCCCCTCCCCGCCGATTGTCGCGCGAGCTGTCAAAGCCTGACACTCTGGGGCTTTGACCTCTTTCCCCGCGCGGCGCGCCAACTCATCAATGACCATGAAACCGCAGTTGTGGCGCGTCCATTCGTAATTCGAGCCGGGATTGCCTAAGCCAACGATCAGCCACATAGGATTGCGGATTGCGGATTGCGGATCGGCGAGAGATCAAGCGCTCAGAATACACTCAATCCGCAAACCGCAATCCGCAATCTCTGATCACGCTGATTCTTCAGTCTTGCCCTTCTTAATCACTTCAGGCTCGGCGGCGGTTTCAGGCGCGACCTCCGGCGTCGGTTCTTCGGCGCGCGGCGCGACGACCGTGGCGATCACGGTCTCCGGGTCGTCCAGGATTTCGATCTTACTGTCGAGTTTCAGATCGCTGACCTTGAATTTGTCGCCGATGCCCAGGGGGGTCACGTCGACTTCGATGATCGAAGGCAAATCCCCTGGCAGGCAGCGGACCTCGAGCGAGTGGGTCACTACTTCAAGAATGCCGCTCAGGTTCTTGACGCCGTCGGATTCGCCCACAGTTCTGACCAGGATTTCGAATTTTGACTTCTCAGTCATCGAAATCCGCATCAGGTCCATGTGGATCAAGGTTCCCTTTACCGGATCGACCTGCATCTCGGCGATCTTGACCGGGGTCGTGGCGCCGTCGACGTTGAGCGTGAAGATCACGTTGCGGCCGTGGCCGCGCAGAAGCGTCGCCAATTCGCGCTTGACGAGGCTCGCGCTCGCCGTCTCCTTCCCGCCTCCGTATACGGTGATCGGGAGGAGGCCTTGCGCGCGCTGGCGGCGCGAGGCGTTCTTGCCGCGCTCATTGCGGGGTTTTGCTTCCAGAGAGATGTTTCTATCGAGACTCATTGTTCCAACTCCAACTAACAGCGCCGCGCGCGGCGCTGTACCAGTGTCTAATCAGATGAAGAGCCTGCTCACCGAGGACTCTTCGTGAATTGATTTGATCGCTTCGGCCAGCAACGGCGCGATGCTCAAGTATTCAAAAAGAGGCGTCTGACAAACGTCTTTGACCGGCAGCGTGTTGGTCATGACAACTTTTTCGAGCGGAGAGTTTCTGATCCGCTCGATCGCGTTTCCGGAAAGAACCGCGTGAACACAACTGGTCAGAATCCGGTCTGCGCCTTTCTTGGCCACCGCTTCGGCGACCTTGGTTAACGTGCCCGCCGTGTCGACCATGTCATCGACTATCAGGGCGTTGCGGCCCTCGACGTTGCCGACGACGTTCATTACCTCCGCCTCAGCGTGGCCGGGCTGCGATTTTTCGCGCCGCTTATCGACGATGGCGAAATCGGCGTCGAGCCGCTTGGCGTAAGCCCTAGCCCTTTCGGCGCCGCCCGGGTCCGGAGCGACGACGACCAGGTCCTCAATCGGATTCTTCATAAAATAATCGACGATCAGTGGCGCCGCGAAGAGGTGATCCACAGGGATGTCGAAGAAGCCCTGAATCTGCTGTGTGTGCAGATCCACAGTGAGGACGCGATTGGCGCCGGCCGTGGTGATCAGGTTCGCGACCAGCCGGGCCGAGATCGGGATGCGCGGCTTGTCCTTTTTGTCGCCGCGCGCATAACCGTAATAAGGAATCACGGCGGTGATGCGGTCGGCGGACGAGCGCCTGAAGGCGTCGATCATGATCAACAACTCCATCAGGTGCGCGTCTACAGGGGGGCAGGTCGGCTGCACGATGAAAACGTCGCCGCCGCGGACGTTCTCCAGTATCTGGAAATTGAACTCGCCGTCTGGAAAACGCGTGGTATTCGCGCGGCCAAGCTCGATTCCGAGATACTGGCACATCTCTTCGGCCAATGGACGATTGGCGTTGCCTGAGAATATCTGTAGGCTATTCACGGCTCTCTGTACATATGGCTGGGGAGGTAGGATTCGAACCTACGAATGGCGGCTCCAAAGGCCGCTGCCTTACCACTTGGCGACTCCCCAGCAAACTTTAACCGCGTCAGCAGCCTGGCCAAGAGAAAGCGCATTGATCATAACGCCATGCTCTCACAGTCGGGCCACTGACACCGAAGCTATTACAGCAGAAATCTTAGAGTGAAATGCGCGAGTCGTCTAACGACGACTTCAAGCGCCCGCTACTGACCCAACAATTGAAGATATTCTGTCCGGCCCAATGTGCGCGCCTTCAGGCTGCGCCAACCGGTCTCGCTCAAGCCGTCTTCCGCGCGCGCGCGCGCCTCGGCGCTGTCAAAGATCGCAAAGACCGTCGAGCCGCTGCCCGACATTAAAACGCCGCGTGCGCCAACCTGCTTCAACCGTCGCTTGACTTCGACGAGCGCCGGATGCCGGGCGAATACCGTATTTTCAAGATCATTGATCAACGGAATAGGAGCGCCCGGCCTTGCTATAGCGGCGTAAGCGGCCTCAAAAGAAAGAGGCATCTTAATGATGGCCTTCGGCTTTGTCAACTCGGGGGGCAGCCCGGCATAGGCATCGCGCGTCGAAACGGCTATCCCGGGAAGCGCCAGCAGCAAAAACTCTTCATTGACATCCGCCAGCGGATAGACTTCGTCGCCGCGTCCCACGCCCAAACACGTCCCGCCGATCAGGAAGAAAGGAACGTCGGCGCCGAGTTTGGCCGCCAGGCCGAACAGGTCGCGCGGCTCGACCCGGACGTCCCAGAGTTTTTGCAGCGCGAGCAAAGTCACGGCGGCATTGCCGCTGCCCCCGCCCAGCCCGGCCGCAACCGGCAATCGTTTGGCGATCCGGATGTGAACGCCCTTGCCCGCGCTCGTGAAATCGCTCAGCAATTTCGCAGCGCGATAAGCCAGGTTCGTCTCGTCACAGGGAACTTCGGGATGGTCGCAATGGACGGTGATTCCCTGCCCGGCCAATTCGAAGGTCAATTCATCGGCGACGCTGACGGTCTGCAGCAGCGTGCGAACCTCGTGATAGCCGTCCGGTCGCTTGCCCAGAATCTCGAGCGTCCAGTTTATTTTGGCGAAGGAAGGAAGAGTGAGCGTCATAAGCAGTCGGGAGAGATTTTGAGGCGTTTTCATTTCCCATTGTTCATTGTTCATCGTTCATTTGTCATTGGTCACTCGCCACTTTTCAACAATTGATGGGGGCGACAAATGACAAATGAACGATGAACAATCGTGTCAGAGCTTACCTGGCGTCTTTGAGCTTGCCTCTCAGCCGCGCGATACCATCGGCCTCTAGCGAATACTCGAGGGCCTTTTCCCACTGTTTGCGGGCTTCGGCCATGCGCCCCGCCTCGCGCAGCACGTCGCCGAGGTGTTCGTGAACGGTAGAACTCCTTCTGGAATAGATCGTGGCTTTTTCCAAATATTGGCGCGCCTTTTCGATGTTGCCCAGCTTGAAATGAGTCCAGCCCAGACTGTCGAGGAAACTCCCCTGGGTCGGGTCGATTGCGACCGCCTGTTCGATCAGTTTCAGAGCCTCCTCGTAACCGATGCCGCGCTCGACCAGGAAATAGCCGAGGTTGTTGAGCGCGATGGCGTTGTCCGGTTCGCGTTTGAGCAGTTCTCGGAGGGCCTTCTCCGAGTCCTCGTGCTTGCCGGTCCGGTCCAGGATCGAGCTTAGTTGGATCAGCGCCTGGGGGTCACCCGGGCTGAGTTCGAGCGCCTTGCGGGCCGATTCTTCCGCCTCGTTCAACCGGCCCGACTGCATCTGCACGCCGGAGAGGACGACGTAAACGCCGGCGTCCTCGGTCGCGCTTTCGGCGCCGCCTCTGATCATCGAGCGCAACAGGTCGGCGCTCTCTTTGAAGAACTTCGACTCTCCCAAGATTACCGCCTCGGTGAATTTCAGCGCGCGGTCGTCGGGGCGGCGGCGCGAGGCGGCGCGAGCCAGATCAAGCGCCTCGCGGAATTTGCCGTCTTCGCGCAGCGATTCGATGGTGATCAGATCGAGCAGCGGGTTGCGGTCGTCGAGCGCGCGCCGCGTCTTCGCCAGCACGCCCTGCAACTTCGCCTCGGAGCCTGACCTCCGAAGGACGCGGACCAGGCGATTGACCACCTCGCCGAACAGCGGCGAATCGGCGGGCGATTGCGCGGCCTTGCTCAACAGTTCCTCGAAGACCTGCTCGTATTGCGCGACCGCCTCTTCATTGCGCCCGGCCTCTTCGTACGTCTGCGCGAGTTCGAGCGCCAGATCCAGGCGCGCGCCCTCGTCGGCTTTGGAAACGCCGGCCTTGAGCGTCTCGACCGCAGCGGAGCGCTGGTTCGCCCTCCGCTGAGCGATTGCGAGTAGCCCGACGGCGCTGGCGTTCGAGGGGTCGAGCGCCACATATTCACTCAATATTTTGATCGCCTCGGCGTGATCGCCGGCGCGGACCAGCGCGGAACTGTAGCCGATCATCAGCGCCGGGCTGGCGGCCGATTTCATGAGGCGCCTGTAGACGCGGAGTTCCTCGCCGCTCGACCCCGCCACGCGCAGAATGCCGATCAGGTTACGCGCGTAATCGTTCGATTCGGTATTGGATTCGTATGCGCGGCTGGCGGCCAGAATGGCCTCCCTGTTCTTCCCGCGACTCAGATAGAGC
>Ga0190270_10000900_pt1 | contig 13444 bp, 13 predicted proteins | sample Popmic320T_FD_133748 | JGI IMG/M metagenome (GOLD analysis project Ga0190270, IMG submission 133748) | Populus adjacent soil microbial communities from riparian zone of Weber River, Utah, USA - 320 T | ecosystem: Environmental > Terrestrial > Soil > Riparian zone | place: USA: Utah | collected... | reverse complement strand
TTGTTCATCGGCTCGCGCTTTTGCTCCACGCTTCCTTCAGACCCCGCCTCACGACGACGCCCTTGCGCTTCGCTAATCCTTCACCTCCATCAGGTTGGATAGAGGACTTTCACCTCCAAGCTGTCGAATATGCTCGGCACACAACAAAAAGGACAGGCATTTCTGCCTGTCCTAATCCAAAAGGAACAAATTATCAGCAGTTAGGTCCGGGCGCGTGCGCGTCGGGCCGCCTGGGCCAATTCGCGAGCTCGTGGCATCGCGTCTACTGCGCGCGCAATTTGCGGATCCTGCTCGTTGATAACCTGCAGGGCCGTCGTGGTTCCATAGGCAGCCGTCGTCAACTCGTAACGCAGTTGGCGCTCGACAAAGGGCCGTAGCTTTTCCAGTTGTTCCGGAGTGACCTTGAAAACGGGTTTCGCCGCTACAAAACGCTTGAACTCCTTGATCAAGCCTTCAGTAACAGGAAAGTCTGTTGGCAAGAGATCGTGGTCGTAGTCGATTCCCTGCTGGACCTTGTAACTTTCAAAACCTGGCACGCGTCCAGTCGTCAGCTCCATGGCAAACGCAAAGATCGAGTCGCTCAATCTGGCTTCGGCCGGCGTAATTCTTCCCGGCTTAACAATTTCATCAGGTGCGATCCCGCCACCACCATACACAGCGCGTCCCAGATCAGTTTGACTTTGCGGACCCGCCGGTTGCGCAGGCGGCGCCTCTCTGTTCGCGGCCACGCCGCCGCGGGTGTAGTAGTCGTAAACGCTGTTTGAGTAATCGCGCTGAATCAAACGGCCGGACGGCGTGAAATATTTAGCGATCGTCAGCAGCAGCGCTGAATCGTATTCAAGTTGAATAGGCAATTGGACGAGACCTTTGCCGAAAGTGTTTTCACCGACAATCAGTGCGCGGTCATGGTCCTGCAAAGCACCGGCGACGATCTCAGCCGCTGACGCGGAATCACCGTTGACGAGCACTACTAACGGGATTGGATCCGGCGAATCGTTTAGCGCTCTAAAGGTTTCCTCCGCGCCCCTGAATCTCCCCTGCTGCTTAACAATCACCTGGCCACGCTGAAGAAACGTATTTGCTACCTTCACTGCCTGGATTAAGAGACCGCCGCGGTTTCCGCGCAGGTCAAGAACCAGAGTGTTCATCCCCTGTGCATGCAAATTCTCCAGCGCGTGTTGAAACTCCGCGGACGTGGTCAGGTTGAAGCCGCCGGTCATGGCTACGTAGCCGACACCTGGTTTCAACATGTAAGCCTGCGGTACGGACGGCAACGCTACTGCATCGCGAGTAATCGTGACCGTTTCGCTTTGGCCGTTCGAATGTTCGACGCTGACTTTAACGACCGTTCCACGTTCGCCAAGTAAATTTTTTCGAACTTCCGGATATGTCTTACCCTTCATCGACAGGCCATTGACCGCCGTTATGCGATCGCCAAAGCGCAGTCCTGCGCGCTGCGCGGGCGCGCCCTGAAATGTCGCACGAATGTATGTGCTGACCTGATCGCCCTGTCGCAGGTCACCGATGGTCGCACCGATACCGAAGTACTCCGAACGCTGCTCGGTTTTGAACGACGCGTATTCGATAGGATCAAAATAAGTTGAATGCGGGTCGAGCGAATTCAACATTCCGCCGATCGTGGATTTGAAAACGGAGTTGTAATCCAGCTTTTTGCCGTCGATGTGGTTGCTCTCTATTACGCCCAGGGCCTCCGAAACGTCGGTTTTCACGACGGCGCTATTGACGCGCGAAGGGGAACCGGCCGGAGTTTTCGGAGCTGCTGAGTTTTCGGCAGAAGTCGGCGGTTGCCGGCGGGTTGAACCATTCTGTTGCGAGTAAATGATGGCGGGGAGCGAAACTGCCAAAAGAAAGAATATGACACCCGGCAAGTAACTTTTTCTCACGAAAAGCCTCCTAAAATCTGGTTCTTATCCGTCTGCTTCAAACTTCCCGCCAACTTCTCGGCCGCAGGGCTAAAAGCGGGCTGCCAGAATAGCACGAAGACACAACTCAGTTGAACGCCGGAATGCAGGTTAGAAAGTGAGTTCACCGTTTAGTTGTCCTACAGTGTTCTCCAAGCGCATCGGAAGTCGGGTACCCAACTGAATCTTTTTTGGGAATCCGGTCAATTCGACGAAGAATCGCCCGTGTAGTTTCTCCCTAAGTTAGTGAGTCAAGATTTGGAAAACGTTGCCTTGGGTAGGACAGGCATTCCTGCTTGTCACGGGTTAACTAAGGAGCTGTCAAAGCCCGACCGATCGCTTACGAATCTTTGACCGGCAGGAATGCCTGTCCTACCTACGTTGGCCGCGCATCTTGTACACTATCGGCTCGCAATAAAATTTCCAATTATTCGGAGGACTGGTGGAAATGCCGAACGCACTGGATCGAGACCAATTGATCTCTTTTGCCACCTCTCACCGCGAAGAATACGAGGCGTTACTCAAACGCTTTGTGGAAACGCCAACCGTTTCTGTTGATCCTGCCCACGCAGAAGACATCCGTGCCGGAGTGGATCTCACGGTGGAAACTCTCCGCAGATTCGGTGGCAAAACGGAAGTTTACAAAATAGATAAGGGTAATCCGGTGGTACACGGTGTTTTCGGTTCCTCCAGGAATGTTCCTACGGTAACCGTCTATAACCACATTGATGTGCAGCCGGCCTCTAAGGAAACTGAGCCATGGGACACGGAACCCTTCGTGATGACGCGCAAGGGCGACAGTTATTTTGGGCGCGGCACTACTGACGACAAAGGCCCGGCATTAGCGGCTCTTTACGGAGCGCGGGCCGCCATCGAGGCCGACGTGCCGGTGAACATCCGTTTCCTCTGGGAGTTTGAAGAAGAGATCGGTTCGCCGAACTTTGAAAAGATTATTTCCAAAGCCGCGCCCAACCTCCGCACGGATTCAGTTGTTGTTTCCGACACAGTGTGGGTTTCCCGGAACAGACCGGCAAATTCGGCGGGTCTCAGAGGCTTGATGGGTTTTCTGCTTACCCTGGAGACAGGCACAACTGATACGCACTCCGGCGAAGTTGGCGGCGCCGCGCGAAATCCAATCGGGGAATTGATGAAGGTGGTTTGCGATCTCTACGATCCCGTCACCGGTCGTGTAAAGGTGAAGGGATTCTACGACGATATGATTCCGCCCTCGAAAAAAGAGCTTGAGGACTGGGCCAACTGTGGTTTCAACGTGAACCATTTCAAGAAGGCCCATCATCTCAAGAAGATGCGCGTCGATGATCCCCTCGAAGTTATGAAACGAATCTGGGGTATGCCGACGATGGAAGTGCACGGCGTAAGGGGCGGCTATCAGGGTCCCGGTTTAAAGTCGATTGTGCCGCCGCGTGGGGAAGTTAAGCTGTCGTGCCGGCTAGTGCCCGGCCAGGATCCCAAAAAGATCGCGCGGTTAATCAAGGCGGAGGTTAAGCAGAGAAACCCGGACGTTGAGATTCACTTTGAATCGATGGCGCCGGCCTTTCGGACAAAGGTTGAAGGCCCTCTGCCAGAGGCGCTGAAACGCGCAGTGAAGTTCGCGTTTAAGCGCGATGCTGTGTTCGTTCGTGATGGCGGGACTATCGGGGCGATGACTAGTATTGAAAAAGTGCTGAAGTGTCCAATTCTGTTTCTTGGACTGTCGTTGCCCGAGCACGGCTACCACGCTCCGAACGAGAACTTCGATTGGCAACAGGCTTCAGGTGGAATGGTGGCCTTTGCGAAGTACTTTGAGGAGATCGCCAAGCTTCCGCGGGCGTGAATAGAAGTACGGGCAGTAGCCCGACCGTTAGGGAGGGCGTACGTCGTTGAAACAAACGGGCATTAGGCTTACTGATGCCCTTAGCTATTTTGATTCGCGGCGGTGGCGCCGTCCACGGTCGGGCTACTGCCCCCCTGCCTACTGCCTTCCGGCCATCACGCTCCGGCGGATTTCCTGCCGCGGTTGCCCAGCCGCTTCTCCACCATGGACCAGTCAATATTTGAAAAGAACGCTTCTATATATTTAGGACGTTCAGCCGGTTTGTAGTCGAGCAGATACGCGTGTTCCCAAACGTCCATTACAAGTATTGGATCGAAGCCCGCCACATTTCCTGTCTCGTGAAGCGTGATCCAGTGATTTGATATTCGCCCGTTTGCCGGGTTCTCATAACAGATGGCCCAACCGACTCCGCGCATCTTACCGATCCCGACGAAGTCTGCTTTCCAAATCTCATAACTGCCATACGTCGACTCAGCCGTCTTGGCGAATTGCGTCGTTGGTGCCGGATCACCGGCGCCGCCGCTCTTCATATTGTCGAAGTAGTACTCGTGAAGGACCATGCCGTTGTATTCAAAACCCAGGCGTCGAGTCAGTTCAGAGTAGGCAGGCATTTCCTCCTGGTCCACCTTACCGTCCTTGATAAACTCCGTGATCTTTTCTGCCAGATTATTTGTCTCTTTGACATAGCCTTCATAGAGTTTGAAATGCATTTCTAGAGTTTCATCCGATATGCCCTGAAGACCGCTTAAGTTAAACTCACGCGGTTTATAAGAAGCGGTGTTAGATGTGGTATTGGGATTAGTTGGACTCATTCTTCACCTCCGCGTTATGCGTGCTTTTGAAAGTCAGGTTGCCATTCAACAAGGATTGCTAATTGCAAAAGACGCAACTTCCGTTTGCACATTATCACGCTCGGCTGTGCCGAATACGTGGAGATGCTCAGGATTTATTGTTACAGCGTAGCGAGAAGGCAGCTGCAGGGGGCACGAAGTGGGTGCAAGATTGCAGAGGTGCTCAAAACAAGAGGCAGTCGACTTTCCTGCCGACTGCCTCCTGCCGCGTACTTCTCGATCCTACTTGCCGAATATCACCCAGTCGCCGTGGGATGTTCCCATGAATAGAAGCAACGGTAATGACAACCAGGCGTTAGTGCGCGACGCGATAAACGCTTGTCTTGCCAGTTCCGGAGGAGCAGCTGGGCCAGTGCCCGCAGTGGCAGCTAGGATGCGTTTATTGTTGGGCCAGATGATCCCCCAAACATTAAGGAGCATGACTACACCGTAGGCGCCACCAATGCCGATCGAGTAGGCCTTGTTGCTCGCATAGCTCTCGCCGCCCACCGTCAACATACTGTTGAAGAAACTGACCAATCCCCAGGTCACGACAGCGGTCAAGATGATCATGACGACAGCAAAGATGCGTCCATCCTTCGTTAGTGCCGGCACCTTCTTGATAAGCAGGAACTCGACGCCAAACAGAACGATCGGATATGTCAGCCAGGCGCCAAGGATCACCCAAACGTTAAGATTGCCGCCTCCAAGTGTATTCGCGTTCGTCACATCCGGTTTCAGGATGTACATCGCAAAATACGCAAGCCCCGAAAGTGCAGTGACCACGGCTCCCCAACGGAAAAACCAGAGAGCGCGGCCGAGTAAATCAGGATTCACTTTCTTCTTGGTATCAGGATCGAGAGTCTTTTGGACCGGCACGTTTACGAGATTGAAAAAGTAGAGCAGACCAATCCAGGTGATCCCGCCGACGAAATGTGACCAGCGAAAAAAGATACGCAGAAGGGCGTCGGTGTTAGGTAGGTGAAATAATTCCTGAAACATGGCCAGACTGGCGGGGAGATGAACAGTTGACTCAAACATTCCGAACCTCCGTGGGTAGGACAGACATTCCTGTCTGTGCTGGCTTATGGTTACGAAGCTGAGACAGACCGAAATGTCTGTCTTACATTTTGTCTGGAATACCCGCGAAGATTACACCTACACGCAGGTAGTGTGCAATCAACTTGTGCTTTGCCAATCTTCGTTTAGAACGGGCACTTGTGCCCTGCTTCGCGGACAAGTCCGCCTTCTAAACGATCATCGAAAGATATTGGGAAGATCTGTCTACTCGTCTAGCGGACGTGGACCAGGATCCATGCCTCTAACACTCGCCTGATTGACAACGCGAACTTTCAAATCATCTTTAACTCGGACCTGACAAGAAAGTCGTATATGGTCTGGGAGCTCGGCTTCCATGGCCAGTCGATTTCGCTCCAACTCGCCCATTTCGCCGGGGTCTCCGTCGAGAACCTCGACGCGGCAGGTCGTACAGCGAGCATTCCCGCCGCAACGATGAAGGATGTCGATTCCGGCGTCTTCAAGAACCAGAACTAGTTTTTTACTTTCGGGAGCTTCAATGGTTTGCGTGCCGGTGGCAGTTTCAGCAGCTATCGTTGGCATAAGTTAATCGACTCCAAATTGAATTTTGATTGCTGAGTGAATTTGGCATAACTGCCAAACTTCAGCAAGGAGCGCCGACATCTCTTGTCAGAGATCCAGCTCCATAAACACCGCGGTTTCATACGGATTATCGTAGTAGCGCTCGATATCTTTGAACCCGAGAGAACGATACATGGCGATCGCTGCATCCATCTTTCCCGGCAAAGTATCAAGACGCATTCGGCTATAACCAATTTGATGCGCGTCCTCAATCACCCTGTCAACCAGCGTTCGTCCGAGTTGCCTTCCGCGAAACTGCGGCCGAAGGAAGAGTCGTTTCATTTCACAAATGCCGTCAGCAAGTTTGCGTAAGGCGATGCAACCCGCTGTCTGGTCGTCCTCAATGGCTAGATAGAGTCGGCCAGTCGGCGGCACATATTCGCCCGGCAACTCCGCTACTTCTTTGTCGTAGTTCTGGAAGCAGAGATTTACTCCGAGCCAGGTTACATACTCATGAAAGAGCTGGCGGGTCTGTTCGATTTCTTCGGCTGACTCGACTTGTTTCAGCATGAACATGGCTTCAAGATTGGACATCTAAAATTCTGAGATGGCGAGAAGAACCGCCGCAACCTCTCAGGTAAGGAAGGAGGGCTCGCCCCCGCTCTTCGGTGGTTACCTCAGTCATGAGAATAATCCTTAGTTCCAGGCCTCGGCTGACCGAAGTTGCATATTGTGCTGCATGTGTCGACTTGCGCGACGAAGACGGGCAAGCCCTCCTTCCTTACCTGAGAGGTCACAACCGTGTCCTATCATAAACGGCTGTTTCTCTAAAGGAGTAACGCGAAAGGCTCGATGGTCTTTGAACCACCGAGCCTGGAGTATCGCGCACCGCGTCTTTTATTTTGTAGGACAGACATTCCTGTCTGTCGGACTGTTGAAGGAGATACCGAAGTTAACTCTAGCATCCGGCGCTACCGCGCTCGGTACTGTAATGGGCATTTACGCCGTGAACGATGTTCCGCAACCGCAGCTTCCCGTGGCGTTTGGATTCGTAAACGTAAAACCCGAGCCCATTACACCGGTGACGTAGTCGATCTTAACGCCGTTGAGGTATTGCGCGCTGAACATGTCGACGAAGAGCTTGACGCCACCCTGGTCGAGTATGAAATCACCCTGGCGCGAATCCTCTTCAATATTCAAGCTGTATTGAAACCCCGAACAGCCTCCCGGAACGACGCGAACCCGCAGCCCCGAAGCCTCCGGCAAACCTTCTTCACCCGCCATAAACTTCTTAATCTCGGTGATCGCGGCGTCCGTAACGTCGAGCGTCATGCTTGGCGCGCCGGTTGGGGCACCAGTCGTTTCTGTAGGGATTGTCGATGCTGACATTTTTGCTCAAACTCCTTTTGGTCAATTATTACGTCTTAAAATGGTTCCACTTAACTCCGGGGATGATACCAAGACCGACGTTCCAAGTCCAAAGGCTTAACAGACGAGGACCTCCTATTGGCTTTTTCCGAGGACAACAAGCTCCGGCTTCATGGCTTCGATCGACACTTGTCGAGCGACTTCCTCGGCCACGCGTCTAAACGCAATTGCCTGGGGCGAATCCGGATGACTGACAACTACCGGCGAGCCTTTGTCGCCACCCTCTCGAACTTCCATGCCCAATGGGACAGTTCCCAGTAGAGGCACGTGATACATCGCAGCCAGTTTTGCCCCGCCGCCTTCGCCAAAGATGTTGTAGCGATTGCCTGTGTCCGGAGCGATGAAGTAGCTCATGTTTTCGATAATTCCCAGGATTGGAATCGCAACCGTCTCGAACATTCTGAGGGCCCGTCGCACGTCTGCAACGGCAACGTCCTGTGGAGTAGTCACCAGGACAGCGCCTTGAACCGGCACCAGCTGGGCCAGCGACAACTGCACATCGCCCGTACCCGGCGGCATGTCGACAATCAAATAATCCAGCTCGCCCCATTTCACGTCTGATAAAAACTGTTTCACTAAACCGTGCAGAATTGGGCCACGCACGATCATTGGCTTATCGCCCGGTTGCAGCAGCGCCATCGACATCAGTTTGACGCCGTAAGCTTCGATCGGCACCAACTTGTTGACGTCCACCTCTGGTCGCGCATCGGCAGCGCCAAGCATGATCGGCACGTTTGGTCCATAGACATCGATGTCCATTATCCCCACACGCGCGCCATCGAGTGCGAGCGAGACCGCGAGGTTTACCGCGACTGTCGATTTCCCTACCCCACCCTTCCCGGACGAAACGGCGATGATGTTGCGAATGCCTTCAATGGCCAGCTTGTCTCCAATGCCCCTACCCTTTGGCACCTCCGCGTCCATGGTGACCGTGACCGACGTGACACCCGGCAGCGCGCTCACAAGCTCCTGCGCCGCACTCTCCATTTCGGCTTTCACCGGGCACGCCGGCGTAGTTAGCACGATGCGAAAAGAGACCGCCCCGCCCTCAATCTTCAGGTCCTTGATAAAGCCCAGCGTAACGATGTCTTTATGTAGATCCGGATCCTGGATCTGGCGCAGTGCGCCTAGTACGAGTTGTTCAGTTACTTGTGACATAAGAGTTCGGAAAAGGGATTATGACTTGGAAAGCGTAGCTGATCGATTGTTGTAACGCAAACTGCTGGTCTTTTTACTGGGACCGCGAGCGTCTCACCCGGCGAGCGTGCGGAGGGACGATTTGAGTGCTTAGGAGACCAGCTGCGCTTAGCTCGCACCGGCGCCGCGGCGGGCGAGACGCCCGCGGTCCCAGTACGCGTACAACTACTGAACCTTCTCGATTACAAGCGCACTATTCTTGGATCCAAATCCGATGCAGTTGCACAGTGCAACCTGGACCTCTGCCTTTCGCGCCTGGTTAGGTACATAATCGAGATCGCATGCAGGATCGGGCTCATCGAGATTAATGGTGGGAGGAATCAGTCCGGTCTCCATGGCGCAAAGCGCTGCTCCCAGACCCGCGGCGCCGCTGGCACCCTGTGGATGTCCGATTTGAGATTTCGTTGCCGACATCGGCGTCTTGATCGCTCGACCATCAAGGACCAGTTTCAGCGCACTGGTTTCGATTCGATCGTTGAGAACAGTGGATGTGCCATGAAGATTTACGTATCCAACGTCTGTCGGCCCACGGCCGGCCGCTTCGAGCGCAATCTTCATGGCGCGTGCAGGCTCATCTCCACTTTCCTCCAACCGCACACGGTGATAGGCGTCGCAGGTTGCGCCGTATCCAGTAATCTCTGCGTAAATCTTTGCACCCCGCTTTTTGGCGCGCTCATATTCTTCCAACACATAAATCCACGAACCTTCACCCAAGACGATGCCGGAACGATTGAGTGCGAAAGGTCGCGACGCGCGGTGAGGCTCGTCGTTCCAGTCACTGGTCAGTACTGTCATCAAGTTAAAGCCTGCGAGAATCCCGGGCGCGATCGGCGCGTCGACGCCTCCTGTCAACATTACGTCCTGGCGGCCAAGTGCTATATGTTCAGCCGCGTAAGCGATAGCGTCGGTTGAGCTCGTACAACCAGTCGAAACGATGTGGGAAAGACCACGTAGTCCAAACGCCATCGACAACTCACTTGATAAGCCACCGTGTGTTGATGACGGAATTGTATACACACTGGCTTTATAAGTTGGACCAACATACCAGTATTCGTATTGCTGTTCCGTGAATGCCAACCCTCCGCCGCCGGTCCCCAACACGACACCAATGGAACGACGATCTTCGAGCGTGAGGTCATCATAAGAAATTTGTGCGTCCTCGAAGGCCTCGCGGGCGGCCGCCAAAGCCAGCGGCACCGTGCGTGGCACATGCTTGCGATCTTTTGGACTGAGCTGAGCTTCCCAATCGAAATTCTGAACCTGTGCGGCAATCTTTACTGCAGACTTCGACACGTCAAATGAATCAATTCGACGAACGCCACTTTCGCCGTTGACCAGTGCATTCCAGAACGCCTCGCGGCCGATGCCAATCGGCGTGACACATCCCATGCCTGTAATTACCACTCGCCGGGGCCGTTCTAAGTGACTAAACATGTAGTTTGATTTCCTGAGTCAGGGCTGAAAGGTCGGATTGCGCGCGCAAAGAATAACACCGCACACGAACAAATCGCCAAGCGAAATAATACAGGCTGGGCAGGTCCGTATTAATAATTTAGGCGTTGCGAGTGCAAAAAATAAGGGCAGCGGCGCGAAAGTAATAGTCCTGAAAGAGTGAAAAACAGTAACGATCCACGAATCACACGAAGCGGCACGAAAGAAATTTCAGGTTCGAGTCATTTCGTGTTTTTCGTGGACCGTCTTTTCTTCGAGGATGACCAACCATCCTGGGAGCACGAATCTGCGGACCCCACCATCACTCTACTTTTGTTCCACACTCGTTACAGAACTTTGAGCCAGGCTGGATTTGCGCACCGCACTTGCCACACGGCACAACTTGTCCATCTGTTTCAATCTTCGCGCCACAATCGTTGCAAAACTTGGCGCCGGCAAGGTTCGCGACTCCACACTTGGGGCAAGCCACTTTAGCACCGCCGCCACCGGCATCGCTTCGCGCTTGATTCTGTGACTGGTTCATCGCATTGGTCATCGCTCCGGCCATCGCATTACCAATGGCGAAGCCCGCTCCCAATCCTGCCCCGGTGCCCGCGCCGCCGCCTCCTGTGTTTTGCGCGGCGTCACGCATCGCATCGGCTGCCTGAAACTGGGCGTAACGGCCAACGTCCCCAATAACCCCCATCGACGTGCGCTTGTCCATAGCGGCTTCAACTTCCGCCGGTAACGAAATGTTCTCAATCACAAACTTGGTCAGGTCGAGGCCAAACCCGTTGAAGTCTTCCGCCAGTTTGCTTCGAGTAAACTTGCCCAGCTCGTCATAGTTGGAAGCCAGATCGAGCGCCGAAATCTTTGATTCGGCAAGCGCATCACTGAATCCGCTTACCAGGGTTCGCTTGAGTTGTCCTTCTATATCTTCAGTGACGAAATGCGCGTTAGTCCCCGCGACCTCCTTAATAAAAGCGCGCGGGTCGGTGACGCGAATCGAATAAATACCAAATGCCCGCAGACGGACCATGCCGAAATCTCCATCGCGCATCATCACCGGATTCGAAGTGCCCCACTTGAGGTCGGTAAACTGCTTCGTGTTGACGAAATAAACTTCGGCTTTGAATGGAGAATTGAAACCATACTTCCAGGCCCCCAGCTTTGTAAGGATGGGTGTATTGCCGCCATCAACCGTGTATAGGCCCGGTCCAAAAACGTCGGCTATCTGGCCCTGGAAAACGAAGACCGCCGCCTGCGACTCGCGCACTGTGAGTTGAGCGCCGTTTTTAATCTCCTGACCGTGAACCGGAAATCGATAAAGTAATGTGTTACCCGAATCATCCAGCCACTCAATGACTTCGATAAACTGCGAACGTATGGCATCAAGAATCCCCATTTAATTTCTCCTTTGTGCGGCTACAGCCGCCTTTCGTCTAATACGACTTGAATCCTTTGTCAGTTCTCCCTGTCCAAGCCAGTGAAATATTTGCACAAATGTAGCCGCGTGGAAAGAGATTTGATGTAAAGCAAACTGTTAGTTTCCGAGACCGCGCCAGAAGTTTGTTGGGCCCATCCTCGCTCATAGCAAATGGGCCTGCAAACTAACAGTTTGCTTTACAAAGAGCTTAAAAATGACCAGAACAGTCAATCCACCAGCGATGTCGATGGCACTATCATAGATTGATCCCGTCCGGCTCGGCACAAAACTCTGATGCAATTCATCCAGCAACGAATTAACCACGACCAGCAGGACGCTTAACTCAAACCAACGACGCCGAATGAATACGCGGGTTGACGTTACAAATGCTCGCCTCGCAAGAAACGCCAGAACCGCATACTCGAGAAAATGACCAGCCTTCCGTACCAGGACGTGTAATGAGACAAGTTCAGCTTCACTGTAACCCGGGAATAACCACTTCAGCAGGGGCCTAATAAACCTCGAAGTGTTGCTGGCTGAAAACCCCGCGGTTGAAGCAAAAGAAATAAGGCCAATGCAGAGGACCAACGGTCCATAACGCGACAACCGCTGCAGCGCAGAGGCGCTAGCCCCTTGATGCGTGGGACCGAATGTAGTCATTGGATGAAAAAAGGGAAGCTCTCAAGGCTTCCCTCGACTTGGACTGAATTGAGAATGAGCGCGCTATAGGGCCGCCGCGCCCGAAACTACTTCGATGATTTCGTTTGTGATGGCAGCCTGGCGCACGCGGTTCATGTTCAGAGTCAGTGAATCGATTAGTTCACGTGCGTTCTTCGAGGCCGAATCCATTGCCGTCATGCGCGCACCATGTTCGGACGCCACTGACTCGAGCAGAGCTCGAAAGATTTGTGTTTCAACCAGACGCGGAAGGAGCCGTGAGAATATTTCCTGCGGCGGTTGTTCGTAGATGTAGTCAACAAGTGTTACGGGTTGTGCAGACGAAGACGCCTCCTCAGTCGCACCTTGTCGGGCAACCGGCAAGAGCTGCTCGGTTACGACGCGCTGCTGAATCACCGACTTGAACTCGTTGTAGATAATAAACGCCTTGTCGATTCCCTGGTCTTCGGTAAATCGCACGATGACGTCGTGGGCAACTTCGAGAGCTTCGGAAAACTCAACTCGGCCTTTGCCAGTAAGGCCGATATATTCACCAATCACCGAGCCTCTTCGGCGGAAATAATCTCTACCCTTTCGGCCAACCGCCAAAACCTCAATCTGTTTTTCCGGGTTGGCGTTGATGAAAGCCTGCGCCGCTTTGATTAGATTTGTATTAAAGGCGCCACACAAACCTTTGTCGGCAGTCACCAGCACCAGCAGATATCGTTCATCGCCGCGGGCATCGAGTAGTGGATGATGAAAATCTTCGTCCGTGCGGTCCGCGACTCCGGCCAAAACCTCCATCATTTTGTTCGCAAAAGGTCGCGCTGTCGTTACGCGGTCCTGTGCACGCTTCAGCTTGGCAGCGGAAACCATTTTCATGGCCTTCGTGATCTGCTGCGTGTTCTTAACCGACTTGATCCGCCGGCGAATGTCTAAAAGATTAGGCATCTGCTACGAAGATTACGCTCCAACTGGAGCAGGCTGCGCTGCCGCTGCCGGTTTGACCACTGCGGCTGAATCCCCTGACGTTTTTTCGGCCCACATGACTTTGAAGTCCGATAAAACCTGATTGAGATCCGTTAGAATCTCCTCAGTTAAACTCTTCTTATCACGAATA
>Ga0190270_10000899_pt1 | contig 13445 bp, 10 predicted proteins | sample Popmic320T_FD_133748 | JGI IMG/M metagenome (GOLD analysis project Ga0190270, IMG submission 133748) | Populus adjacent soil microbial communities from riparian zone of Weber River, Utah, USA - 320 T | ecosystem: Environmental > Terrestrial > Soil > Riparian zone | place: USA: Utah | collected... | reverse complement strand
TACGCCGAAGAGGTCATGGACTTCGCCGACCGGCACGGAATCGTCGTCATCGACGAGGTCGGGGCCGTGGGCCTGAACCTCTCGATGGGCGGCGGGATCTTCGGCGGCCAGCACCAGCAGACCTTCTCGCCCGACACCATCAACGACCACACCCGGACCGCGCACGCCCAGGCGATCCGTGAACTCGTCGCCCGCGACAAGAACCACCCGAGCGTCCTGATGTGGTCGATAACGAACGAGCCCGCTTCGAACGAGGAGGGTGCCCGTGAATACTTCGAGCCGCTGGTGAAGCTGACGCGCGAACTGGACCCCACGCGTCCCGTGACGTTCGTCAACGTCATGTTCTCGAACTTCGAGCACGACCGCATCGCCGACCTGTTCGACGTGATCTGTCTCAACCGCTACTACGGCTGGTACGTGGACTCCGGCGACCTGAAGGCGGCCGAGCGCAAGCTCGAGGCGGAGCTGCTCGGGTGGCAGGAGAAGTTCGCCCGTCCGCTGATCATGACCGAGTACGGGGCCGACACCGTGGCCGGATATCACTCGATCTACGACGTCCCGTTCACCGAGGAGTACCAGACGAACTTCCTCGAGATGTACCACCGCGTGCACGACCGGGTTCCGGCGATCGTCGGTGAGCAGGTGTGGAACTTCGCGGATTTCCAGACCAAGAACGGCTTCGCCCGCGTCGACGGCAACAAGAAGGGCGTGTTCACACGCGACCGCAAGCCGAAGGCAGCCGCCCACGCTCTCCGCACCCGGTGGACCGCGCTGCGCGACGCCGACTGACCCGTCACACCTCCACACAGGCAAGGAAGCCAGATGACCACTGCAGTTCAGACCCACGCCCCGGCCGGCCCGAAGACGAAGAAGCTCACCCCCCTGAGCGTCGTCGGCTACGGCGCCGGCGACGCGGCCAACAACCTCGCGTTCACCACCGCGACGATGTTCCTGCTCGTCTACTACACCGACGTCGCCGGCATCTCCGCGGCCGCCGCGGGCACGCTCCTTCTCGTCGTGCGGGTGTTCGATGCGTTCGCCGACATCTTCGCCGGCCGCATCGTCGACCGCACATACAACAAGCGATTCGGCAAGTTCCGCCCGTTCATCCTGTTCGGATCCCTTCCCCTGCTGCTGCTGAGCGTCGCGACCTTCTCGGTGCCCCAGATCGGCGAATCCGGGATGCTCCTGTACGCGTATCTCACCTACGCGGCCCTGGGCCTGGCGTACAGCCTCGTGAACATCCCCTACGGCTCGCTCGCCGGGGCGATGACCCGCAACGCGGGGGAGCGCGCGAAGCTGGCCAGCGCGCGCACCGTCGGCGCAGTGCTCGTCGGGGCGGCGCTGGGCATCTTCATCGCGCCGCTGATCACCCCGGACAACGACCTGCAGTCGATCTTCACGTTCATGACCCTCGGCTTCGTCGTCGTCGGGTTCGGCCTCTACATGTTCACGTTCTTCACCGCGAAAGAGACGGTCATCCGCGACGTGCCGAGGGTCACGATGAAGCAGAGCTTCGCCATCCTCAAGAGCAACCGACCGCTGCTCATGCTGTGCGTGAGCTCGTTCACCTTCCTGACCGGCATGCTCGCGCTGAGCACCGTGCAGCTGTACTACCTGCGCGACGTCCTGCACGCGCTGCCCCTCTACGCCGTCCTGTCCATCGTTCAGATCGGGCTGGTCTTCGGCCTCGCGGCCGTGGTGCCCACGATCGTGCGGCGCTTCGGCAAGCGGAACGGCTACATCGCGGGCGGTGTGGTCATGATCATCGGCGGTCTGATGGTCTTCCTCGCACCGCCGAGCGCAGCACCCCTCGCGTTCGCGGGACTCGTGCTCTGCCAGGTGGGCATCGCGCTCGTCAACATGCTCGTGTGGGCTCTCGAGGCCGACACGGTCGAGTACGGCGAGTGGAAGACCGGCGTCCGCGCCGAGGGCATCATCTACGCACTGTTCTCCTTCACCCGCAAGACCGGCCAGGCCGTCGGCGGTGCGCTTGCCGCCTACGCTCTCGCCCTCGGGGGGGTACGCCGCCGGTTTGGAGGCGCAGTCGGAGTCCGCGGAATGGGGCATCCGCGCCGCCGCGGGGCTGCTGCCGGCGGTGGCTGCTCTGATCGCGATCGTGATCATGTTCTTCTACCCGCTGACCGACGCCCGGCACCGTCAGATCGTCGCCGAGATCGCCGAGCGCCGCGAGGCGAACGGTACGGACGGCGAACCCATCGACCCGGCGCTGAGCACCGCTGCCTTCCGCGCGGCCGACCCCCAGTCCGGTCCGCCGACGCCCGCCTGAGCGCGTCTCGGACTCCATAACTCACCGAAAGGACTCATCCCATGATCATCGACAAGGCTGAGGTCATCGTCACCAGCCCGGGCCGCAACTTCGTGACGCTGCGACTCACGACCGACGAGGGCCACGTCGGCATCGGCGACGCGACACTGAACGGCCGCGAGCTGGCCGTCGTCAGCTACCTCAAAGACCATGTGGCACCGCTGCTGGTCGGCAGCGACGCGAGCCGCATCGAGGACACCTGGCAGTTCCTCTACCGCAGCGGCTATTGGCGGCGCGGACCCGTGACCATGGCGGCGATCGCATCAGTGGACATGGCGCTGTGGGACATCAAGGGCAAGGCGGCCGGGATGCCGGTCTATCAGCTGCTCGGCGGCGCAAGCCGCAACGGCCTGATGGCCTACGGCCACGCATCGGGCAAGACCAACAGCGAGCTGTTCGACTCGATTCGCGAGCACCTCGAGCAGGGATATCGCTCGATACGGGTGCAGACCGGCGTGCCGGGCCTCAAGGCGATCTACGGCATCGCCTCCCAAGCGACCGGAATGGCCGATGCGGAGATGCGCTACGACCACGAACCTGCGCGTCGCGGAGCGAAGCCGACCGAGGAGGACTGGGACACCCGCTCGTACCTGACGCACCTGCCCGGCGTGTTCGAGGCCGTGCGCAACGAGTTCGGTCCCGACCTGCCGCTCCTGCACGACGGACACCACCGCATGACGCCGATCCAGGCCGCCAAGCTCGGCAAGTCGCTGGAGCCGTACGACCTGTTCTGGCTGGAGGACTGCACACCGGCGGAGAACCAGGAGGCACTGCGCCTGGTGCGCCAGCACACGACCACCCCGCTCGCGATCGGCGAGATCTTCAACACGGTGTGGGACTTCAAGGACCTGATCAAGGAGCAGCTGATCGATTACGTCCGCGGTGCGGTCACCCACATGGGCGGGATCTCGCCGCTCAAGAAGACGCTCGAGTACGCGGCGCAGTACCAGATCAAGTCGGGCATGCACGGCCCGACCGACATCTCACCGGTCGGCATGGCCGCTGCGATGCACCTGGGCCTGTCGATCCACAACTTCGGCATCCAGGAGTATATGCGCCACTCCGCGGCGACCGACTCGGTGTTCCAGCAGAGCTTCTCCTGGGCAGACGGCTACCTGCACCCCGGCGACGAGCCCGGGCTGGGCGTGACGCTCGACGTCGACGAGGCCGGAAAGTACCCCTACGAACAGGCCTACCTGCCCTTCAACCGGCTCGCGGACGGAACGGTGCACGACTGGTGAACGACCGCATCCCCCTGGTGTGCGTCATGGGCGTGTCGGCGGCCGGGAAGTCCACCGTCGGCGCCGCCCTCGCCGAGACGATAGGGGTGCGATTCCTGGACGCGGACGACCTGCACTCCGATGAGAACCGCTCTCGGATGCGGTCGGGCGTTCCGCTCACCGATGAGGACCGGCAGCCGTGGCTGGATGCTGTCGGCGCGGAGTTCCGAGGCCGCAGGGCGACCGGTGTCGTGATCGCCTGCAGCGCGCTGCGCCGCCGATACCGCGACCGAATCCGCGCCGCTGAGCCCGACGTGGTCTTCGTCCACCTGGACGGCTCGCCCGACCTCCTCGGGGCGCGTGCCTGTGCCCGCACGGATCACTTCATGCCGGCTCGGCTGCTCGCGTCGCAGTTCGCGACGCTCGAGCCACTCGAGGCCGATGAACCGGGTCTGGTCGCGGATGTCGCGACTGGAACGAGCGAACTAGTCGCCGAGGTCGCGACGCGGCTGCGGGCGCTCTGAGCGTCAGTCGTCGCGGTAGCCCGCGCGGCCCATCGACCAGAACGCGAGCACGGTTCCGACGAAGCCCAGCGCGGCGATGGCGCCGATGACACCCAGGAGCAGCATCGAGATGGTCTGGCTGTCGAGCATGGGTCCTCCGTGTGCAATGGCGGGCGTCTTCATCGTAGCGGGGCCGCTGGTAGACTTGGCGATTGAACTTCGGCGAGGGATGCCTCGCACCGGCTGAGACGGCTGGGTGCGGCATCCGTGATCGACGCAGTGATGCAGGCTCACGGCTTTCCTCACGCGCTCGCGTTCGAGTCGAATGCAGACCCCATACCTGGGCCCGTGGGCCCGAGATCAGAACGGGCCGCGTGCCCGCAAGGAGAAACACCATGTCTACCGACACCAAAGAGATCGACTCCAAGGTCCAGGCCGAGGTCCGCGAGAACTTCGGCAAGGGCTTCGCCCGCCGTCTGCGCGCCGCCGGCAAGATCCCCGCTGTGATCTACGGGCACGGCACCACCCCCGTGCACGTCGCGCTTCCCGGACACCAGGTGGCGCTGCTCATCCGCCGCGCCAACGCGGTGCTCGAGCTCGACGTCGAGGGCAAGCAGCAGCTGACCCTCGTCAAGGACGTGCAGAAGGACCCGGTGCACCAGATCATCGAGCACATCGACCTGCTGGTCGTGCGCAAGGGCGAGAAGATCCAGGTCGACGTGCCTGTTTCCATCCTCGGCGAGCCCGCGCCGGGCACCATCGCGGCTCAGGACGCGAACACCGTGCTCCTCGAGGTGGAGGCCACTAACATCCCCGAGCGCATCGAGTTCGACGTCGAGGGCCTCGAGGAGGGCACCCACATCACGGCTGCCGACCTGGTGCTGCCTTCGGGCGCGTCACTGGTCGTCGACCCCGAGACGCTGATCGTGGCCATCTCCATCCCGTCGTCGACGCTCGCGGCCGAGGACGAGATCGCCGAGGCGGATGCCGCTCTGGCCGCCGAGCAGTCCGAAGAGGCCGAAGAGACCAAGGAGTCGGAGTCCGACTCCGAGTAAGCACGTCTGCAGAAGGGGGGTGCGGATTCCGCGCCCCCCTTTCCGTTTCCTGTCATCTTTCCGATGCTCCCGGCTCGGGCCTTCCGGCAGGATGGAACGCATGGCAGACACGTGGTTGATCGTCGGCCTGGGCAATCCCGGCCCCCGCTACGAGCTCACCCGGCACAACGTTGGCCAGCTCGTCCTCGATGAGCTGGCGGAGCGCCGAGGCGAGACGTTCCGTGCCCACAAGGCGAACGCCCGGGTCTCGGAGACGTGGCTGCGACCGGGCGGACCCAAGCTCGTGCTCGCCAAGCCGAACACGTTCATGAACACGTCGGGCGGTGTCATCGCGGGTCTCGCTCGCTTCTACAGTGTCGATCCGCAGCGCGTGGTCATCGTGCACGACGAGCTGGACATCCCGTTCGACGCGATCAAGCTCAAGGCTGGCGGAGGCCACGGAGGCCACAACGGCGTGCGCGACGTCGCCAAGGCGCTCGATTCCACTGAGTTCGCGCGTGTGCGCGTGGGAATCGGCCGTCCCACCGGACGGCAGGATCCTGCGGACTGGGTCCTGGATCCGTTCGGCGCGACGGAACGCAAGAATCTGCCGATCCTCCTGGCGGATGCCGCGGACGCGGTGGAGCAGCTCATCGACGAGGGGCTGCTCGCGGCGCAGCAGAAGCACCACGCGCCCCGCGTCTGACGCCGGCGCGCGAAACCCTCTCACTCGACCGAAGCCCTCTGATCCGTGCGCCTTTTTCGGAAGGTCTCGGTCGGCGCAGAGGGTTTCGGCGCGCGCGTCAGCTTCCCGTCGCGCCCGACGCGAATCCGGCGACGAGGAAGCCCAGAACGCCGGTCGCGAAGGCGATGGGCCCGAGGACCGCGAGAACGACGGCGGCGACGGCCCAGCCGCGCCCGCGGCCCTTGACGATGGCGACGATGCCCTGCACGAGAGCCCAGATTCCGAGGACCGTGCCGACCCAGAAAGCGACCTCCCCGACGAGCACCCATTCGCGGACGGGCGCGAGGATCGACCAGTCGAAGTCGATGTCCAGAGGGCGCAGCGCGATCTCGCGTCCCGTCCCGAGCCCGATGCGATACGCCGCGATCGAACCGAGGATCGTCGCACCCACGGCGGCGAGCACCGCCAGCAGGAACGCGACCACGCCCAGTCCCGAGCTGCCGGCGGCGCGTGCGACGCGAGCGACCGGCACGTAGGGACCGTAGCCCTGCGGGGGCGCAGCGTATCCCGACGGCGGAGCGTAGACATGCGGCGGCGTCGCGTAGCTGTGCATCGGAGGTTCGTAGGCGGGCGGAGACTGCGGCTGCGCCGCAGGCGCATAGACGGCGGTCGGATAGGTGTCCGTCGGATAGACGTCGGTCGCGAACACCTCGGTCGTGGACTGCGAATCGGCGATGCTCGGCGGCTGCGGCGTTCGTGCGGGTGCCGCCGCCGCGACCGCCGCGGCGTAGGGCGGCAACGGCGGTCGCGGAACTGCCGGTGAACCGTTCCCGCGGGGGGCGGGCGGGGTGATCTCGCCGCGGTCGCTCACGGCACTCATCCTAGGAGTCGGCCAGACCGCTCGTCCGAGCTGCCCCACGTGTTCTCTCCGGCGACCGGGTGTCGCCGGGCGCCCGTAGACTCGTCCGGTGACAGTTCCCGGGATCGTGCGCGCCCTCGAACAGGCGGACTCTTTCCGGGATGCCGCGGCCGCGGCATCCGTCGACGCCGACTTCTCGCTCGTCGAGGGGCTCGACACCCCGCTCCTCGCCTCGCTGATCGAGAGGCGCCGCGCCGCCGGTCGCGGCGGAGCGCTGTTCGTCATCGCACCCACCGGGCGCCGCGCCGAATCGCTCGGCCCCGCGCTCGAGGCGCTCCTCCCCGGAGCCGAGGTCATGCACTTCCCGGCGTGGGAGACGCTTCCGCACGAGCGTCTCAGCCCGAGCCCCGAGACTGTCGGCCACCGCCTCGACGTGCTCGGGCGCATTGCGCGCTGGACGGGCGAGGGCCCGCTCGTGGTCACGGCATCCGTTCGCGGCGCGCTGCAGCCGCTGGCGGCAGGCCTGGCCGATGCGGTCGAGGTGCATCTCGCTGTCGGCGAGCGCGGGCACGATCTCGCGGACGTCGCGGAGCGGCTCGTCGAACTCGCATACCACCGCGTCGACATGGTGTCCCGCCGCGGCGAGTTCGCGATGCGCGGGGGCATCCTCGATGTCTTCCCGCCGATCGCGGATCACCCGTACCGTGTCGAATTCTTCGGTGACGAGGTCGATCAGATCCGCGCCTTCTCGGTCGCCGACCAGCGCTCCCTCCCCGGCGAGGTGCCCGCGGTCGATCTTCCGGCGAGCCGTGAGCTGCTCCTGACCCAGGCGGTCCGCGACCGCGCGAGGCAGCTGAAGGACGAATTCCCCGGCATCCGGGGGATGCTCGAGAAGATGGCCGAGGGCATCCCGGCGGAGGGCATGGAGTCGCTGATCCCGGCACTCGTCGATGACATCGTCACGGTGGTCGACTACCTTCCCGAGGGATCGGCGATCGCGCTGGTCGACCCCGAGCGGTCCGTGACGCGGGCGATCACCCTCCTCGAAACCAACCGCGAGTTTCTGGAAGCCGCGTGGAGCGCGGCGACCGCAGGGGCGGCCAGCCCCGTCGACCTCGGCTCGGGCGATTTCGTCAGCCTGCCGCAGCTGCGCGAGGCAGCCGTCGAACGCGGCATCGCGTGGTGGACGCTCAGCGCGTTCGATTCAGGTGCGGCGGATGCCTCGGCCGAGGGCCTCCTCGACGACTCGGGCGCGAGCGACACGGCGATCCGCGTTCCCGGCTCGTCCGTCCCGTCGTTCCAGGGCAACGTGGACGGTGCCACCGCGCACGTGGGCGGGCTGCTCGCGGACGGGTGGCGCGTCGTCGTCACTGCCTCCGGCACCGGACTGGTCGAGCGCGCCCGTGACGTGCTCGCAGAGCGGGGCATCGCGGCGCGGCGGGTCGACGCGGTCCTGGAGCCCCCCGAGCCCGGCGTCGCACACGTCGTGCTCTCGACCCTGGAGCGCGGGTTCCAGGTGCCGGAGGCGAAACTCGCGGTCCTCACCGAGGCCGAGTTCTACGGGCGGACCATCGGCGGCGATCAGCGCCTGGTCAAGAAGCTCGCGTCGCGGCGGCGCAACGTCGTCGACCCGCTGCAGCTGAAGATGGGCGACTACGTCGTGCACGTCACGCACGGCATCGGAAAGTTCGTGGAACTGACCCAGCGGGAGGTCTCCAGCGGCGGCCGCAACCCGGTCAAGAGCGTTCGGGAGTACCTGGTGCTCGAGTATGCGCCGTCCAAGCGTGGCTATCCCGGTGACAAGCTGTTCGTGCCGACCGATCAGCTCGACCTCCTTTCGCGCTACGTCGGCGGCGAGGCGCCCACCCTCTCCAAGATGGGCGGCAGCGACTGGGCGCAGGCGAAAGGCAAGGCGCGCCGCGCCGTCCGCGACATCGCCGTAGAGCTCGTCAAGCTCTACTCCGCCCGGATGGCGGCCAAGGGCCACTCCTTCGGCCCCGACACCCCCTGGCAGCGAGAGCTGGAGGAGGCGTTCCCGTTCGCCGAGACCCCCGATCAGCTTCAGACGATCGACGAGATCAAGGCCGACATGGAGAAGTCGATCCCGATGGACCGCCTCCTTTCCGGCGACGTCGGATTCGGCAAGACCGAGGTGGCCGTCCGGGCCTCCTTCAAGGCCATCCAGGACGGCAAGCAGGTCGCCATGCTGGTGCCGACGACGCTGCTGGTCAAGCAGCACATCGAGACCTTCACCGAGCGCTTCGCGGGGTTCCCGGTGCAGGTGCGGGCGCTTTCGCGGTTCCAGTCCGACAAGCAGGCGCGCGATGTGCTGGCGGGTCTCACCGACGGCACCGTCGACATGGTGATCGGCACCCACCGCATCCTCACCGAGAAGGTGATCTTCAAGGATCTGGGCCTGCTCATCATCGACGAGGAGCAGCGCTTCGGCGTCGAGCACAAGGATCAGCTGAAGAAGCTGAAGACCAACGTCGACATCCTCGCGATGAGCGCGACACCGATCCCGCGGACGCTGGAGATGGCCGTGACCGGCATCCGCGAGATGTCGACCCTCCAGACCCCGCCGGAGGACCGGCATCCGATCCTCACCTATGTCGGCGCCCGCAACGACAAGCAGATCGCGGCCGCGATCCGCCGCGAGCTGCTCCGCGAGGGGCAGGTCTTCTACGTGCACAATCGTGTGCAGTCCATCCAGCGGGTGGCCTCGCACCTGGCCGAGCTCGTCCCCGAAGCGCGGGTGGCCGTGGCGCACGGGCAGATGGGGGAGCACCAGCTGGAGCAGGTCGTCGACGATTTCTGGGAGCGCCGCGCCGACGTGCTGGTCTCGACGACGATCATCGAGACGGGTCTGGACATCGCAAACGCGAACACGATCATCATCGACCGCGCCGACAAGTATGGCCTCTCGCAGCTGCATCAGCTGCGGGGCCGCGTCGGCCGCGCCCGCGAGCGCGCGTACGCCTACTTCCTCTACGACGAGAACAAGCCGCTGTCCGAGACGGCGGCGGACCGACTGGAGACCATCGCTGTCAACAACGACCTGGGCAGCGGCATGCAGGTCGCGCTGAAGGACCTCGAACTGCGCGGCGCGGGCAACCTGCTGGGCGCGGAGCAGGCGGGGCACATCGCGGGGGTCGGTTTCGACCTCTACCTGCGCATGATCGGCGAGGCGGTCGCGACATTCCGCGGCGAGGAGACCGAGGGCCCGACCGAGCTGCGGCTGGAGCTGCCGGTCCAGGCCCGCATCCCCGAGTCGTACATCGACAGTGAGCGCCTGCGGCTGGAGGCATATCAGAAGCTGTCGGCCGCGGCATCCATGACCGCGAAGGAGGACGCGATCGACGCCGTCGTCGAGGAGCTGCGCGACCGGTACGGCGAACTGCCGGCTGAGGCGGAGGGACTGCTCGCCGTGGCCAGGCTGCGCCGGCGCGCAGCCCAGGCCGGACTCGCCGATGTCGTCGCGATGGGTCCGAACCTCCGCATCGCGCCCGCCAACCTCGCCGATTCGATGCGGGTGCGCCTGCAGCGGCTGTACCCGACCGCGAAGGTGCTCGCCGGCGGCGAGGCGCTGGTCATCCCGCTCCCGCGCGCCGAAGGGGAGCGGGCAGCGGATGCCGACCTCATCGAGTGGGTGCGCCAGCTGCTCGATCAGCTGTTCCCGTTGGCGGTCGCCGTGCCCGCGGAGGCGGCGCCGGCCTCCTGACGAGAGTCGCTGGGTCGGAGCCTCCGCTGGCCTCGGACATCGCGCAGGCCCTAGAGTCTCCGCATGGGCCTAGGGGCGAGCCGTAGCAGGCTTGCCGAGGCTGCAGCCGCCTTCACGAGCAACTGGCGAAACCCGAACCTTCGGCGAGCCCAGCTCAGCTTCCTGGGTGCGTGGACTGCCGAGTGGGCATTCACCGTCGCACTCGGCATCGTCGCCTACAACGACGGCGGCGCGCTCGCGCTCGGCCTCGTGGGGCTGCTGCGCATGCTGCCGTCGGCGCTGCTGGCGCCGCTGCTATCGCCGTTCGCCGACCGAGGACGCCGGGAGCGGGTGCTGGTCGTGGTCTCCACGCTGCGGGGCCTCGCCACGGCGGTCGCCGCGGTGACGGTGGCGCTGGCGGGTCCCGTGATCGTCGTCTACGCGCTGGCGGTGCTCTCCACGATCGCCGCCACGCTGTTCCGACCCGCGCACTCGGCGCTTCTGCCGACCCTGTGCCGCACCGGCCACGAGCTGGCCAGTGCGAACGTGGTGCGGGGTCTGCTCGATTCGGTCGCCACGCTCGTCGGCCCACTGCTGGCGGCGGTGCTGCTCGCGTTCACCGACGTGTCGGTCGTCTTCGCGGTCGCGGCAGCCGCGTCGTTCTGGGCGGCGCTGCTGCTCCTGCGGGTCCGCTACGACGCCCCGCCTCGACCCGCCGCGGCTCGGAGGCCCGACCTGCTCAAGGAGGCGGTCGAGGGTGTTCGCGCTGTTGCGCAGAGTCGCGATCTCCTGCTCATCCTCGGCCTTGCGGCAGCCCAGTCGCTGACCCGCGGCGCGCTCACGGTGTTCTCGGTCGTGGTCGCGATCGAGCTGCTCGGAACCGGTGACCCGGGTGTCGGAGCCCTCATGGCGGCCGTCGGCGTGGGCGCGGTCCTGGGTTCGCTCGGGGCGTCTCTGCTGGTCGGAACCGGTCGTCTGGGTGCCTGGTTCGCCGCCGGGGTCGGTCTGTGGGGATTGCCGATCGCGCTGGTCGGCGTCTTCCCGCAGGAGGCGGCGGCACTGTTCCTGCTCGCCTTCGTCGGAGTCGGCAACGCGCTGATCGATGTCGCCGGTTTCACGCTCATCGGCCGACTGGCACCCGACGCGGTGCTGGCCCGGGTCTTCGGCGTCCTGGAGAGCCTGGTCGCGGTCTCCATCGGCCTCGGGGCGATCCTCGCGTCGACGGTGATCGAGTGGCTCGGAGTCGAGGCGGCGCTGATCTCGATCGGACTGGTGTGCCCGATCCTCGCGGTGGCTTCGTGGTGGCGGCTGCGACGCCTGGACAGATCCGTCGACCTCCTGGACCTGGACATCGGGCTTCTGCAGCAGGTCCCCATGTTCCACCCCCTGCCGTTGCCGGCCATCGAACAGCTCGCCCGCGGTCTCGAGCCTGTGGAGGTGCCCGCGGGCCGAGCCGTGGTCACCCAAGGCGAGATCGGCGACCGGTACTACGTGATCGAGTCGGGCGAGGCCGACGTCGTGGGCGACGGCACGATCGTCGCGACACTGGGGCCGGGGGAGGGATTCGGCGAGATCGCGCTGCTGCGCAGCACCCGGCGGACCGCCACCGTCGTGGCCAGAACCGCGCTCGCGCTTCGGGCACTCGGCTCGGACCGATTCATCTCCGTCGTGCTGGGCTACACCCCGAGTGCTCAGGCAGCCGCGACCGGAGTCGACGACCAGCTCGACCGCTTCCGGCCGAAGGAGCCGTTCGACGAGCCGCCGGTTTCGTCGTGACTGGCCCGTCGGTTGAGATGCGGCGGCGCAGATGGGATTGTGAGGCATGACGTCCGAGCGTGCCGCCCTGCTGATCGCCGACATCGGTGGCTACACCGAATACATGAGCTCACATCGGATGAGTCTCGCGCACGCCGAAGTCAACACCGCACGGATTCTCGACCGGATGATCGAGGCGGCCCGCGGGTTCGATCTCGTCGAGATCGAGGGTGACGCCGCCTTCCTCTCACGCCGGGCCGGTGCGAAGGATCCCGACAAGACCGTCACCGAGATCCTCCGGGTCGCCGTCGCGATGCATCGCGCCTTCCACGTCGAGCGCCAATACGTCGCGACGAATCTCTGCCCGTGCGGGGGCTGCAAAGAGGCTGGAAATCTGAAGCTGAAGTTCGTGGCCCACGTGGGTGAGGTCGCTACTCAGAACATCCGTGGCCGGACCAAGCTCGTCGGAATCGACGTGATCCTCGTGCACCGACTGCTCAAGAACTCGGTGGGCATACCCGAGTACGTCCTGCTGTCCGAGGAGCTGTACAGCACGGACGTGGCTTCGCTGCCCGACCAGGTTCACGAGATCTCGCCGGATCTCGAGGGCATCGGCCCTGTCCGCGCGTACTTCGTCGACGTCGCGGACCTCGACGGCTCGCTCCCGCCGCTGCGCGCGCCGACCTGGCGTGCGCGGCTCGGCAACACGTTCGCCGCGGTCGGGCAGGGCATGCCCTACATGCTCGGCCTGAAGCAACCCCGGAAAGTGCGGTATTCCAAGTGAGAAGGCGGACGAGACGATGAGGTTCGAGCACCTCGGGGCGAAGCCCCGCATCCATCCCGGGGCGGTCGTCTCGCCGACGGCGGTGATCAGCGGGGACGTCGAGATCGGCGCCGACTGCCAGATCCTGCACGGCGCCGTGATCACGGCGGAGGGAGGGCCGATCACCCTCGGGGAGAACGTCATCGTGATGGAGAACGCCCTCATCCGCGCCAGTTCGACCAACCCCGTCCACATCGGCGACCACACGCTGGTCGGTCCGATGGCCAGCGTCTCGGGAGCCACCATCGGCGACGAGGTGTTCCTCGCGACCGGGACGCGGATCTTCAACGGCGCTCGTGTCGGCGAACGCAGCGAGGTGCGCATCAACGCCGTCGTCCACCTGCGCACCGTGCTGCCCCCGCAGAGCGTGGTTCCGATCGGCTGGGTCGCCGTGGGAGATCCGGTGCAGATCCTTCCGCCCGAGCGTCACGAGGAGATCTGGGCGGCGCAGAAGGAACTGGACTTCCCCGGCTACGTCTTCGGCATCGACCGCGAGACGCCCGACCTGATGGTCCAGCTCACCGAGAGGTACGGCCG